>ENA-OWPI01001224-OWPI01001224.1-marine-metagenome-genome-assembly--contig:-NODE-1224-length-29742-cov-6.302242_pt1 | contig 29742 bp, 18 predicted proteins | sample MGYA00238138_ERZ651775 | MGnify/ENA primary metagenome ERZ651775 (study PRJEB26906, sample SAMN06265043) | marine metagenome | isolation source: Helgoland LTER site | place: Germany:Helgoland, sampling...
GCCTCGGTGTTCATGGACACATTCATGAGGTTATCAATCACGTGCTCCAAGCGGTTCATCACCGCACCCATGGTGGCACGTGTGCCGTTAACCAAATCTAATACGTCGTCGAGCTTGCTGAGTACTTCGGTGGCAGACTCGCGATCGTCGATGCGGTTGACACGGCTTTCAGAGTCCCACAACGCCACGTCACCCGTGATGCCACTGGTAATCGGTCCGCCGCTGCCAAAGTCTGCAAAATCAACATTGATGACTTGATTGGATGTCGCTCCCACTTGGAAGGTCATGCGACCCACGCGCGGTGGCGACATATCCACACTTGAATCACCGCCGAAAGTGCCCTCGGTAAAGCCTAGGTTTTTCCAATGGGTGGGATCGGTGTAGCCGTTGGTACCCGACGCCACCGTAAACTCTGTTTCGCTGGTTAGCTCTACGCTGCTATATAGCGTCAGCGCCGCATCCGACGACGCACTGCCCCCCCAAATGCCGGTCACAGCAGAGCTGCCTAAGCTATTTGCAGTTGGTGTTGCAATTGCCAACTCTACTGCACCGGTGCTGCTATCTGCGCCCATGATGGTGAAGCCAGAGCCCGGCACTGTCGAAGTAACCGTAACGACACTGTTCAGCACGGTCACCGCAATATTGCTCAATGAGCCGTTATTCATGCCCGTCTCAACCGCCACCTTGATCGCCTCAGCAATGTCTGATGATGCAGCTGGCTGCGCAATGCTAGCGGTTGTCAGGGAGACACCATTAATTTCAAAGCTAACCGTCGCGTCCGCCGTAATTGCGTTGCCCACGGTGATGGTGCTTGACTGCGCCACCTCATCACCCGCGCTTAGGCCAAAGCTTGCAGGGCTTAAGCCAGCAACTGAGCTGTCGAACCAAACTGAGACGTTACGGCCGTCACTGGATGTGAGGGTCAAGCCATTTCCGTTATTGCTTGCACTCACACCATGGCTATCTAACTTGCGGTTGATTGCGGCCAACACGTTTTCGCGACGGGTATCAGCGGGCTCATCCTCGGTAAGGGTGACCTCAACCTCAATGCCATTGATGTACAACGACTGGATACCCGACTCTGGAAATACACTCGGCGAACCCGTGGTAGTTGTCGCACCAACGATGCTCGCGGGCTTGATACCAGCGGTTACACCCGTTGTGTCTGAGATGCTGTTGATAGCAGCTGCGATAGCAATCGCGCTAGAGTCAGCTTGGCCACTCAGAACACCGCTTGGCGAGCGAATATCGCCCGAAGATGTTGAGCCTGGCACAGGAATACCATTTAGCACCAAGTCGCCGGTGTTCAGCTTCACGTTGCTGGCATCTGCATTGGCCTCAACTTCAGCCACATCAATGTAACCATCGTCAGCAGTTGTGCTTGCTGTCGCCGTGAACTCTATGCCCGGGATCGTTGAGGTGAATAGAATTTGCGACTCATTCAAACCTTTGCCTACAGAAACAGCCGCCGACATGGCACTGTCACTCGCTATCGCCGTAATAAGCGCATCAATCACCGTCTTGGCCGTTGTATCCGTTGCCACAAAGGTCTTGGTTCTGCCGTTCAAGGTAATGCTGAACTCGTCACCGACAGCGATGGTGCCGTCTACATCAACGGACGTGACCTGTGCGGTTGGTGGCAGCGCTACAGCGCGGTCACTATTTGCTACGGTGGTTTTGTTGGCTGAGTAATCACCCGCGACAAAGCCGACGTTGGTAATGTCACCAGTTGACGTTAATACAACTGGCGCCTCCACCTTCGACTCCAGTGCAATAGAGCCTGTGGTTAAGCCTTCACGCAAGCCGGTACGGCTGGCAAACGTGGCGTTTTCTGATGCCGTATTAAAAAACACTTCAATATTGCGGCCATCTGCAGCCTCAAGCCGGATACCTTTTTGGTCGCTACCCGTGTCTGTTGCCACCACGCCTGTGCGCTCAGTCATGCGGTTGATAGCCTCCACCGCAGTAGCGCGTGATTGACGCGTGTCATTTAGTGTGGTGGTGATCACTGGCGATGTGTAGCCATTGATCGTCAACGTACCGGTGACGACTGCACCCGTCGCCATAGCGGTACCCGTCAGTACCGCCTCACTGACCACGGCTTGCACACCCGTTAGGTCTGACACGCGGTTGATCGCGGCAGCTTTTGCAAGCGCACCACCTGCATTGTTAGAGACTGACAACGTGTCATCCTCAGCCAATGAGGGGCCTACGGTAATGTCATTGATGATTAGGTCAGCAGCGCTCAACAGCGGCAAGCTAGGGTAGCTGCGGGCCACAGACAGCGTCACCGCAGGTGCACGCAAATTAATATCTTCGCTAAAGCCGTCGGCGCCCAGCATAGTAACCGTCAGGTCGTCCGAAATCACCAAGCTATTGTTACCAGCGGTCACGTTGGCCGTGGTGGTCTCTGATGAAATAGTCGCCGTGCCCGTGGCCGGTACCCGTGTAATGTGTGCATGTGCCGTAAATGGCGTTCCAGGTGTCTTGGCAGTCAGGGTAATCGTGCCATCACGCGTGTACGCGGCCGTGACGATGTTTTGCAGGTTGGTGTCGGCATTGATGCCGGCTACAAAAGCCTCTGCCTCATCCGCCTGTGTTGTACTTGCTGTGGTGTAGCTGTAAGAGAAGCTTCCAGCAGTTAGAGTCAGGATATCACCCGCGCGGGTAGTGCCGCCCAGGGTGAAGGTGTCAACCTGTGCAACATCGGCGTACGCAAATGTCACGGTGCCGTTGGCTGCGTCAACAGACCCAGACAAGGTAACGGTGTCGCCATCGTCCACATCATAAGTTGCAACGACGCTACCGTAATTGGTTGTTGTAAACCGTGAGGCGGTTGCGCCAGTCGCGCCGGTGTCGACAAAGCTAATAAGGTCTGCATCACCGTCTACCGCAGCGTAATTAATGGTGAGGCTGCCGTCGACATTGTTGGTAATGGTTCGCCCGGACGCGGTTGCAAACAAGGGGTCGCCGGTAAGCGCTGCGGCAACCTTTGACGCCACCATCTCTGCCGTGTCGTCAGCAACAATCGTTGTTACCGCCACACCGCCCACTGTAATCGTGCCAGTGACTGCGGCGGGACCAAAGGCAATCGTTTGCACTTCAGATGTCTCGGGCACTACAGAAAACTCAAGCTCACCGGCCTTCTCAAATGCACCCGAATTGGCAAACGTGCTGGTCGTGCTGGCTACAGACTGGGTCGCCACCGTTGCAGTGGTGCCTGTTGAGCCCGTGTCGACAAACGTGGTGTCTGCGATGTCGGCGTCAATACGGTTGTACGTTACATTAACCGTGCCGTCGCCGTTATCCGTCACTTGGCGACCGTCATTGGACGTGACGAAAGTCTCAGCGCTCATAGCTGTCGCAACGCTAGCGGCGATGGTCTCTTTGGTATCACCGGCAGTCACGGCCACTGTAACGCCGCCTACTGTGATGTTACCGCCACCGGTTGCCGTGCCCAGAGAGCTGCCGGCGTATGTAGTGGCTGCAGCACTGGCAGCGGTGACCGTGCCGTCAGCAAGGGTGTAATTGATTTCGAGATCGTTGCCATTTAATACGGCGGTGCGTCCGGACGATACAAAAGATGCATTCGCCTCAAGCGCTGCCTTGGCCTTGGTTGCCATTTCAAGCGCGGTGTCTGCGGCGTCAACCTGAATGTATACGTCGCTTAGGCTATCTACCGTCAATTCAAGTGCACCGGCGGTTGTACCTGCTGTGAAGGTTACCGTGTCCACTTCAGGTGATGAACCAGCCTGAGCCACTGCCGCTGTTGCGTCAGTGGTCAAATCCGAGAAAGTAACGTTTTTGTCCGTGCCTGCGTCAGCACGCGACATCACAATATTGACGGTGCCATCGCCCTCGTCCACCGCCAAACGGCTGAGGGATACAAATGTACTGTCGCTATTGAGAGCCGTCACTGCTTTGGCTGCAACCTCGGCCGCAGTGTCACCTGCTGTCACCCAAAAAGTGACGTCAACGCTGTCGTCCATGGTGACGGAAACGGCTCCGGTTGCAGTGGCGTCAGCAAACGTTACAGGCCTGACTTGCTTGGCCGCGTCCGTGAAGCTCATGAGCTGCTGCTCTATGGGCTCCGTAATTGCTTTGTCTGTGCCCGCAGCAACTGGTGCGGTCACCGTCTCAGGGGTTGACTGCACCTTGTACACAGGCTGCTCACCCTGGGCAACACCGTTGGTACCGTTGAGCAGCGGGTAACCGTTCCACTCGGTGGTGTCAGAGATGCGCACAATCTCTTGTTTGAGCTGCTGAAATTCTAGGTCTAAGTAGCCGCGCTGCTCGCCCGTGTTGGTGTCGTTCATTGCCTGAATAGACAACTCTCGCATACGCTGCAACATGTCGGTTATCTCACTGGTCGCACCTTCAGCGGTTTGAATCAGCGAGATGGCATCGCCTGCATTGCGCACCGCCATGTTCAGGCTGCGTATTTGCTGGGTCATCCGATCGGCAATCGCCATACCCGCCGCGTCGTCCTTGGCGGAGTTAATGCGCTTACCTGTAGAAAGCTGCTGCATCGCCTCAGTGCCTTCGCGCCCGGAGATCTTCATCGCCGCCTGCGTGTACAGTGCTTTTACGTTTGTGTTGATAACTGACATCTTTTAACTCCTGGCCGCCTCGCGGCTTTGGGTTGGGTTTAACCGTTATGTTCTTTGGTGTGCCATCTCAGTTGCGACACACTAAAGAATTTCCTCATGCCTTCGATAAGCAACACCCGTGCCAACATTAAAAAAGACTGTGATCCCAAGGGTTTACGGGGGTAACTTGTCAAAGTTGGCAAATTTTCTTATTTTAAAGAGTACTTAAAGTCTACTTTTTTCGCGCTTGGCAAGAGCTTGCCATGCGGCCCCTTGCCTAGCGGCAAGCGGGCAACAAGTTGCCGTTTTTCCGACAGAGGTAAATAAGTTGATACAAAACATGGCACTGCCTTATGGCCTGATAAGTAAAAAAGCCAAGTGGCTTGTGGCGCACTTGGCTTTCTTGGGGCGGGGCTTGCCGCTTGGGCAGGCCTAGATGGTGGCTTTTTTAGTCGGCCATCACGCCCTCGTGCGGCACACCCGCCAGCTCAAACAAGGCCATTTGCTCGGCCAACAATTCGGCGTGGTCGGGGTATTGAATCAGACCGGTAACAGCGGCTTGCAGCGCGGCGGCGGGCTCTAGGTTAGAGCGCAGGGCGCGTACCAGCATGAGGTGGGTAAAGGGCTGCACGGTGCCGTCTTGAACCAACATCAACTTGGTCAACAGCTCAATGGCTTGTACCCAGTCTTGCTGAACCATAGCGACGAGCGAGCCAATGGCCAACACGTCGTCACTCTCGGGGTGAAGAGCCAAGCCGGCCTCCACCAAGGCGTTGGCCATATCTAAACGGTCTTCGCCAACCAACTCTTGAATGGCCTCACGCATCTCTGCGGGTGAAAAACGGGCAACAGAGCTATCGCTCAACATACGGCCAAAGCTGGCCTCTTTCATTAATGCTTCTACTAAGCGGGACATGGTGTTCTCCTTGTATGGGTCTAACAATCAACCGACACAAGGCATTAAGCAAAACACGTGCCAATGGCAACGCTAAGTAGAAACCACAGCGCTCCAAAAAATGTTTGCACTACGCCTACATTATGGTCCCGGCTTTTTAGGGGGTCAGTGCACTCGCGTCTTTGGTGCTGTTCGGCGAACACGATACTAATGGCGCAAATCTACATTTCACCAGCCAACTCTTAACCTACCGACTCTCGACACCTCCGGACCGGCGACCCATGAGTGGATCACTTCGCAGCAGCACACCACACGGCACTGTGACTCCGCGCGTACTCTTGCGGCAAACTCGGCAAATATTTAGCAAGGCGGAAGAAGGCTGCCTGGCATAAAACGTGCTGTCTTCTCCTCATAATGGCACATCCCGACACCCCCAAAAAGGCTCCTATGAACACCTACAGTAATTTCAATATTTGTGACCAATCCATTCTTGTGACTGGCGGCACGGGTTCGTTTGGGAGAGCCTTCGTTCGTACGGTTCTGGATCGCTGCCCCAATGTAAAGCGACTCGTGATTTTTAGTCGCGACGAACTGAAGCAATTTGAAATGCAGCAGGAGTTCCCAGAAGCACAATATCCGGCGCTTCGATTTTTCATCGGCGATGTACGAGATGCTCAGAGACTGCGGCGCGCGATGCACGGCATCGATACGGTCGTACACGCCGCCGCACTAAAGCAAGTGCCCGCAGCAGAGTACAACCCGTTTGAGTTTATACAGACAAACGTCATCGGCGCGCAAAATGTCATAGACGCCTGCTTAGACACTGACGTTAAGCGAGTGGTTGCCTTGTCGACCGACAAGGCAGCTGCGCCTATCAACCTATACGGTGCAACCAAACTCTGCAGCGACAAGCTTTTTACCGCAGCGAACAATATAAAGGGCGCGCGAGACCTTCGCTTCTCTGTCGTGCGTTACGGTAACGTCATGGGCAGTCGCGGGTCGGTCATACCGTTTTTTCTCAACCAGGCGAGACTAGGGAGGCTCCCCATCACACACAACGAAATGACTCGCTTCAACATCTCGCTGCCTGAGGGCGTGGAAATGGTTCTGTGGGCCCTCGAGAAAGGGTTGGGAGGCGAGATTTTCGTTCCCAAAATTCCCTCATACCGCATCACTGATGTTGCCGAGGCTATCGCCCCGAGCATAACGCCAACTACGGTTGGCATGCGCCCTGGTGAAAAACTGCACGAAACAATGATCACCTCGAGCGACAGTGCGCAAACTATTGATCTTGGGCCGTACTACGCGATCTTGACGAGCCCAGATCAGCTCACGCTTCAAAGGTATAAGTCCCAAGGAGCTGGGAGCAGCGTAGCCGACGGCTTCTCTTACGACTCCCAAACCAATCCAGACTTTTTATCGATCCCGCAAATTCGTCAACTCATTACAGAGCAAATCGACCCTAACTTCACACCAATCTAAGGCTGATACCAACCCAGCTGCGGTACCACACTCGTAACTTATTGGTATCCCCTCAACACTCAGGAGAACATATATGAAATTTAGAACAGAGCAGGAGGCGTTCTGGGCTGGTGAATTCGGAAACGATTACATCGAGCGCAACCGCAGTGCGGATTACCTCTCGGCGAATCTGGCCTTTTTTTCAAATGCGCTCAAAGCCACACAGGAACTGAAGTCTTGTATTGAATTTGGTGCAAACGTGGGAATGAACCTGAGGGCGCTACAACTCCTGTTACCTGAGATTTCGCTGCGTGGTATCGAGATCAATGCAGAGGCTGCGTCCCATTTACGAGAGCTAGTGGGTGCGGCAAACACATTCGAAACCAGCATTTTAGATTTTGAACCACAGGAGACATCTGACCTTAGCTTGATCAAAGGCGTTCTGATTCACGTAAATCCAGATCAGCTACAGAACATATACGACAGGCTGTACAGGTGCTCACATCGGTACATTTTAGTCTGCGAGTACTACAACCCAACGCCAGTTGCCATAGGTTATCGAGGGCATCAAGATCGACTGTTTAAACGAGATTTTGCGGGCGAACTACTTGATAAGTACAGCGACTTAATTCTTCGTGACTACGGCTTTTCTTACCATAGGGACCCAAAGTTTGCACAAGATGACATCACCTGGTTTTTATTAGAAAAGGTGTAGTTCACACGCAAACATTCCTAAAGAACAGGCGACCGGGCAATAGAGATCTCCGCTGCTTTAAAAAAAAGTGATTAGGAAGTCGAGATTTACGTGGAGCCAGGTGCTGGTAATCCTTGGCCAAGGGGCGGCTGTTCATCCAGCCTGGCAAATTCATGGCATTCCCCCAAACCTGTAAACTTTTTTCACGGCATAGTTTGATGCTTTCGCTTGAACTCTAGGGGACTGGGTTGATCCAGATGCTTATGGGGTCGGATGCGATTATGGAGACCCTAGATATAACTGAAGATTTTTGACTTGGCCTCAGCCCGTGTGCTGTAAGCCCTTTCCTTGGCCTGCTCGCTTTTCAAGTTGCTGAAGAAGGATTCAGCCACCGCGTTATCCCAGCAATTTCCATGGCGACTCTTACTTGGGCTCAATCGGTTGTCCTTGCACCAATGGTTGAGCTCATCGCTGCTAAATTGGCTGCCCTGATCCGAATGAATGATGACGCGCGCTTTGGGCCTTCTGCGCCACACCGCCATCATGAGCGCATCCAGCACCAGGACTGTTTGCATTCGCGCGCCCGTACTCCACCCCTCGTGCGTGCTGATGTACGGGGAATCCGTCACCCATACCTGGTCGGGCTGGTCATATTGGAACTGACTCTCGGATGCGCGGTGTCAACACAACATTTACCTTGGCCCTTGGCGATAACGGCTCATGCAGCCAAGCGTAGTAGCCACTGCGGTGAACTCTCAGAACCCTGCACATACTAGCAAGACGAAACTCGCGGCGATGTGTTTGTATGAATGCGTACTTCACCCGGACTACTTGGCAAAGTAGGCTCCGCTTGAGCTTAGTCACTTCGGCCTGCATCGCCTGAAGATAGGCCGCTACGGGCGCATCCGCTTTCCTGAACTTGCTTACCCATGTGTACAAGGCACCCTCTGAAATCGTAAGCCGCTTGGCTACATCAACCACAGGGTGGCCTCCATAGATGACTTGCCTAACGGCTTCGTCCTTAAACTCCAAGGCAGATTTTGTTCGTGGCATTCACACACCTCCATTTCAGTTTTGATATCCTATTTGTCTACTGAGTTGGGGGAAGACCATTTCGAAAGCCTTGGTGACCGGGCAGGCCATATTGCGGTCACTCACCGCATGCGAGGCTTTAAGCCTTAGGGACGCGGTCACGTTTCCAATGGTCCCTATAAGCATATCCGGGTCGAACAGCAGGCTGCCTGCCCAGCGATGTACCGGCGGAAAAGCGGCATCTAACCAAGGGAGCGTCTTCGTCCAACTCGTAGGGGTAAATTAGGCTTCTAAAGTGATCCATGCAAGTGATCCCGCAGAGTCTAAGCCACGAAGCATGGGAACGTACTGCTAAGATTTGCGCTGTCACTTTTATAGAATCTAATCGAGTTGGCTTTCCTCGCACACACAGGGAAATGTCGCTTGGCCAAATACACGCGGCCTACTATGCTTACGCTTACCGCTAACTGGTATTTAGACGCTATCCTCGGCGTGCCGCGCGCCGCTAAGGAGTCGGATTTGCCGAATGCCCTCGTGAGGCAAGCGGAGCTCGTGCGCCCAAGGGGGTAAGCTACTAAAGACTGGCCTCCCCGCTGCAAGCGCGACGGTAAGGGCAAACGACTCCACCCCTACCACCACATCACAATTACTGAGGGCTTGCGCAATATCTAAGGATTGGTCCAGGCGGATCCGAGGATCAAAATCCAGGCAGTGCGCGTACTTTGCTGCGCGCTCAGACGGATGAGGCCTGAGCATAATATGTGAAACGCCTTGAGGGTGCAGGCGGTCTACTTGGCTAAGTGCGTAGTTAAGCGCTTGGAACTCACCAGGTTGCTTGCGCCCCCAACGCTCGAGAATTGGCTCAAGAACATATAAGAGTGAGCCATCGCCTGGTCCCGCGACTATCCGACTAACCTGTGACTTCAGGTACATATTTTCAAACTGTCGGATAGGCAGGGCGGGTAGAGTGGCCCGCGCTATGCACATGGCAAATTCATCAGCAACCCAAAACTCGTCTGGCCAAAGCGCGCCGCTTGCGTGCTCAAAGCGCGAACGATAATTTACCCAATGATCTAGAACGGCCACTACCCGAAGACCACGTGCTTTTGCATTAGTCCGCGCATCATGCTCCAAGGTGGAAGCCCAACCAGTGCCGCTAATTAGGGTGTTGGCTCCATCGATCGCCTCGTCTAAGGAATGGCAAAGAGGTTTATCCGGAAACGCAACTTCCCAGAGATGCCTTGCTGGCCCTTGCATGAAGGCGCGTACAGGTAACTTCCAAACAATTAACCAAGCGAGAATCAGATTGGCTGCGCCAGCGTCGTGCGCAACGACTGCGATTGGCCCGTTAATCCTAGGAGTGACAGAATTTGGCATAGTAAACGATGTCAGCAGGCTGGCCATTCAACAACTCTTGTGCGCTACGCGTTGCCTCGTGGCGCATACCAGAGCGCTCCATGATTTTGACCATACCGACATTAAATGCAAGCGTTCCAGCTGTGATTTTGCGAATTAAACCGCTGCCCTCCAAAGCGCTGAGGACCGTACCAAAAGCGTCTAAACCAACACCCTTCCCCCAGACTCGAGTGTCTCCAACCATTACCCCAACGTCCGCTGTACCGTGCAACTCACTACGGTAGACGGTCATCGTACCAACCATGACGTGTGAGGCAGCGTCACAGATAGCCAAAAAATGGTTGGAGCTGTCCTGAAATGATGCCAGGTACGCCTCACAACTGGCCACTGAGTGATGACGAAAACGCTGACTGCTGAAGCGCACAACAACTGGGTCGTTGAGCCAGCCGACATACGTCGGTGTTATATCTGAGGATCGAAAAGGTCGCACGACCACTGTTCGCCCGAAACACGGCCTGCACAACGTAGACAGCGCCATACGCGCTATCTCACCCATGACTTAAGCGCGGCAAGCTGAGACCACACCTTGCGAAATGCATCGACAATAAGCGCCACGTCCTCTGACGGTAACTCGTTCATGCAAATACCAAGGCCTAAAAAAGTCTCGTTGTGCAACTCCTCCGCGATTGGACACAGCCCGGGCGCATATTGAATGTGTGTGCTGCAGTAAGGGGAGGTCCATGGGAAGCCCTTGGTTCCGTAAGCGATTTTGTTTCGAAACACTGGTAAAAGGTGTACGTTCTGATAACCGGACATGATCGCAGGCACACCCTCTGCGCGAAGAGCCTGGACCAACAAATCGCGGGACACGCCAAGCGATTTAATATCCAAAACAAGGCCGTACACGTAATAGGCATGTGTCGCTTCCTCGGACACTGTCGGCACCTTGAGCCCCTCCAACTCCGAAAGTGCCGAGTTCAACTCAGCCGCTACGCGCTGGCGACTTGCTACGCGTTCCGCCAGCTTAGTCAGTTGTACCGATGCAATCGCTGCCTCAATCTCTCCCATGCGAAAGTTGTAGCCCAGCATGTTACTGAGTTGTGAAGCGTCATTTGATGAAATGACTGCTTCGCCGTGATTGCGTATCAGGCATAACCGCTGTGCCAGTGAGTCGTCATTCGTGACTACGACGCCACCTTCGCCACAATGTATGTGCTTGTGGTAGTTGAAACTAAAGCCACCAATATCAGCCAATGTCCCCGTATAAACTTTGCCAGCTTGGGCGCCAGGCGACTGTGCCGTATCGGACAACAGTTTTATGCCATGCTCGTCAGCGAGCCGACGCAACGCAGACATATCAGCTGTTTGGCCAAATATGTCCACCGCAAAAATTGCTTTTGTCCTTTTAGAAATCAGCTTTTCAACGCTTTTAGGGCAAATGTTGAATGTTTCAGGGTCTATATCAGCAAACAACGGAATCCCATTCCAATGCAGAATAGCTGTCGCAGTTGCCGCCATGGTCCAGGGTGTGGTGATGATTTCGTCGCCAGGCTCAATGCCGATCGCTCCCACAGCGGCGATTAGTCCAGAAGTCCAAGAGTTGACAGCAATAGCGTGCCTCACGCCGAAATACTCGGCAACGTCTGCTTCAAACTGTCTTACCTTCACTCCACCCATGAATCCAGGGCCGGACGCGCCGATATAGGCGGAGAGCACACCACACCGAATCACCTCGGAAGCAGCGGCAACCTCATCCTCTCCCATACTTTTAAATCCAGCAAGCGGTCGATTGATAATGGGCGAGCCGCCGAGCAGAGCCAGTTTCGCAATAGCCATATTCATTTATTGAGTTATGTCGCGTGTTGATTGAGTCGCGGCAATGAAAAGCCGAGTACAAATTTTTTGAACAGCTAGCGCATTTGCACCTCCACTGTTAACTGGGTGCCCATGAAGAAGGAATTCATTAATCTGCCCAACGGCTAAGGTCATTGCTTGCAAATAGCCACCATCGAAATCGCCCCCCATCACAAGCGTTCGGTAGCCTGAAAACCGTTGGTCAGGCTCGCTATACCTCTTGCTCCAATGCATGCCGCCATCACACATCCGAATCGTACCGCGCTCGCAGATCAGTTCGAGTTCGAACATTGCATAGTCGCTGGCATGTGCGGGGTTCAGGCTCACGGGGACATTATTTTCAACACTGACAAGCAACCCAGCGACCGTGGGGTCATTGTCCCAAAAGTCATAGGTGGGCGCTGTTGCAGCCAACACCCGTAGCGGTCCCAAAATACGATGCAGGAGGTCAATAAGGTGGCTACCGTTGTTGAACACCCCCTTATTATAAAAACCCGCAGCGGACCGAATGCGACCCCACTCGCCTTGCTGGACATCCCTGACCAACCGCGCCACTGAGGGATCCCATTGCCTAGTGTAATTGACCACGAGACAAACGCCTTGCTCCTGACACGCTTGAACGGTGCGTTCAGACAGATGCTCACTAAGAGAAATTGGCTTCTCACAAAAGATTACTCGAGGTCGCAAAGCGAGAGCGCTCTCGATGTGCTCGCAGTGGAGGTCGGTGGGTGAACAAATGCTAACAACATCAAACTCGCCCGGTACCGCCCGCAGCGAAGCGATATCAGCAGCAGTCCTATCGACCTGCCAAGATTCAGCGAAGGAGTCACGCGCTCGCACGTTGGGGTCAACACAGGCAGCTAGCTCAAATCCACCATGCCGCAAGAACGCACCTGCCTGCGTTAAAGGCCATTGGGAGGTGGTTGTACGCTGGTCAAAACCACCTGCGATATTGCCGCAACCAATTATGAGTACCTGATTAGGCATAAAACTCACGACTATTTGGGGGCCAATATGGCCCAAGAAACTGGTGTCCCGTATGGTGCGTCAACCTTAACGACCATGCCTAAAACATCGCCCAAGTGCTTCGGTGCGAGACCAAAGCCAGGACGAACGCTCCGGACATCTTCCGAAGTCACGAGTTGCCCGGCCCGCATGTCTCTAGAAAAGTAGAGTGACCTGCGAAACTTCATGTTGTCCCGCTCACTGGATTTAAGGCCATAATCCACTTGCCCTAAAGCTGACCAAGCGGTCTTTACACCGACACAAAGCGCACGCAACTCTTCGGGTTCGAGCGAGAAACTGTCATCCGGCCCTCCGCCTTTACGGTCTAAAGTGACGTGCTTTTCCACGATACGTGCCCCCATCGCTACGCTCGTTATCGCCGTCGTGTTGTCCAACGTATGGTCAGATAGGCCGGTGACCAGACCAAACCGCTGGATCATGTCAGAAATGGTACACAAGTTGTAATCTTGGGCTGGCGCCGGGTATCCACTTACACAGTGCAGTAGGGCCAAGTCTTTGCAGCCGCCATCACGAGCGGCACCAATGGCGTCCTCAATCTCCCCTGCGTCCGCCATACCAGTGGAAATAACCATTGGCTTCCCTGTTGTCGCCACGTACTTTATCAGCGACAGGTCTACAGCCTCAAAAGAGGCAACCTTATAAGCTGGTGCATTGAGGTCCTCTAGCAAGTCCACCGCGGTGGTATCAAACGGCGAGCTGAAAATCGTGATGCCTAACTTGCGGGCATGATCAAAAAGCGGCTTATGCCAGTCCCAAGGGGTATGTGCCCATTCGTACAAGTCATGTAACGTGAAGCCCGACCACAGACCGGTTGTGATTTGAAAGTCAGGTAGGTCGGTTTTTAAGGTCAGTGTGTTAGCCGTATAAGTCTGCATTTTGACCGCATCGGCGCCCGCTATTTTCGCTTCTTCAATGATGCTAAGTGCTTTACTTAGTTCACCGTTGTGATTTCCTGACATCTCTGCAATAACATATGGCGTATGGTCCTGGCCGATTTTTCGCCCATCGATAGTGATTTCATTTTTCATGTATCTTCTCCAGCTTTAACAGGTATCGATGACCCAAGTAATCAAAATAAGCGGGGAATCTTTGTGGGTCAGATACGCGGATCAAATTAAACTGCTCAGCGATAGTTTTGTTGACATCTAGGCGGCTATTCGCAGGTGTTCGACGAGGGTAATACGTAGCGGACTCGCACACTGGCTGAGGTGTTGGTGAAATATCACGAAAGTTTTTTATTGCGAAATTGATGAGTTCTATTTCAGCCTCAAATAACAAGTGGTTCACCTCATCCCAAAGTGCATGCGCAGGAACCGAGATAGTTTCTTTTTTCCAAATCTTGCCACTGTCTACTTTATCCTCAACCTCTAACAATGAAACCGTAATAATGGCCTCACCGCGCGCTAACTCCCAAATATGAGGGCTCCAGCCTCGACCTCTAGGCAAGTCGCTAGCGTGTAACACAAGGGATACACCGTACTTGGCTGTCTCGACGGGCGTGATGAGCTCACTACAAGAGATGAGAAACAGCAGGTCACCGCCATCCAGCTCTGCCTTAGCCGTCACAAGCTCTATCTCATGGGCCGATGCTCGCGACTGTGCCCACGCCTCCAAGTAGCCATTTACCGGGTGACTGGAGTCACTGCAAAGTAGCGTGATCTTCATGCGCCTCCCCCCAAATAAACTGCGCGACAATCTGCGCACCTTGTCCTTTACATATCTGCCGTGCCAAGTTCGACGTTGCTTGCATCCGCACTTTAAGTTGGTCACATACAAAAAATTCCTGCAACTGGTTGCGAATATCAGAGGCGTTGAGCGAAACTGCGGCCTCAACCGAATCCAGTGCTTGCGCAATGTATTCTTGATTAGCCGCCAAAACGACTTGGATGGAAGGCAACCCCAAACAACAACGCTCCCATGTCGAGCTTCCAGCCGCGCCGATACATAAGTCACTGTCCGCCATAAGCTCGGCCATATTTTCAACGCCTACCTTAACTTGAACCGACCGAGCCATGTTAGCTGCCTGCGCCCTGACTTGCTCTAGCCATGGCGCATGAATTCCCATGACGACGATGACTTGTAAGCCGCTAGGTAATTCGCAAACTTCAAGCGCCTCAAGCACCGCGCCGGTGACATTATCGTTATCTACACCGCCCATGCAGATCAGGATCCTGTCCAGTTTTCCCTGAACTCGGCGCGCCAAACTGTAATCTCTCCAATGCTTAAACTCGGGTCGTAAGAGCGCGTAGCGTGGACCTAAGAGCGTTAGCGTGTCACGGATTAGTAAGCGGTCGTAGTTAACGGCGTGACGCCCAAGGTTCGGATCAAGAAGCAGGTCGCAGTCATGCGGGCGATCAGCCAAATCATCAATGACCATGATTTTTCTGACTATTGGCCGCATACACTGCTCCCACTGCTTCTCCAGTGCATAGTGGTCAACGATCAGCCAGTCGGTGGGCTGACCATCCAATGCCGCTATCGTTTGTTGTGCATCGGTGCGCCAGTCCACGCCCAACCAAGACGCATGACGCGGGTAGACCTGTACCTCAATATCTTCATCATCCTGCCTCAAAGGCAGAACCTTATGCCCACTTTTTGCAATTTGATCCACTAAGTTTCCGCGGTGCTCGCGAGAGATAAAGGTACAGTTGGCTCCTAAGTCACGCAGAGCATCAGCGAGGGCTAAACAACGCATAACGTGTCCATTTCCCATCCTCAGCGAGGCATCCACTCGGAACACGACGTTCACAGCAATCCCCGTTGTGACAAGTGGGAATATAACAATTCTGCGCGCTCCCAATCAGCCGGCGTATCGATATCGACTGACCGCCATTCAGGAATCACCAGAGAGGCTCCATTCATATGGAGATTCAGTTCTGCCAACCAGGCGTCCTTTTTTCCCCAATAGAATTGACCAACGTCGAAGTACGTAGGCTCTAGGTCTTGAGTGCGCGTGGCGGCATATTCTGGATAAAAAGGTTCAACCGAACCCCCAGGAAGGCGGCGCAAAGCACGTTGGATAGCGGAAGGGAAACCGGTCACCGGGAAGACGTAAGAAACATCCGTATTTAACAATTGCTGATGTGCAGCAAGGAGATCTGCCTTAGAGATAAATGGCACTCCTGGGTAGATGCAACAGACTTCACCCACATCCCAACCCCACCCCAGGCACGTGCGAATAGCGTGTCCAATCACTGGCACCGTGGCAGTATGATCATCGGCCAACTCGGCCGGTCGCATAAACGGTACCTCCGCACCATAGGACATAGCAATGCGAGCAATTTCGTCATCATCTGTCGAGATTAGAACCTTGTCGAAAATACCCGACTCGAGGGCCGCTGATATGGCATAAGCGATCATCGGCTTACCCATGAAGGGTTTGATATTTTTTCGAGGAATACGTTTACTGCCTCCCCTCGCCGGCACGATTGCTAATCTCATTGCAGCAGCCTTCGGACCTCGGTGATGACGAAATTTTGATCCGTATCACTCAACCCAGCGTACAGGGGAAGGCTAATGGCCCGTTCATAGTAGGTTTCTGCATTCGGAAAATCACCTTGGGTGAAGCCCAAGCGTTGGTAATAAGGCTGGAGGTGAATTGGAATGTAATGTACGTGCACCAGCACACCCGCTTGTCGCATAGCATCGAAAAGCTCACGGCGTTGAAGGCATGCGCCATCGGCTAGCTGCACCACGTAAAGGTGGAAGGCCGAATAGCCATCAGGGTGCTGCCACGGTAAAGTTAACGGTAACCCCTTCAACCCCTCTTCGTAGCGAGCCGCCAGATAATGACGACGCTTTACGAACTGATCCAATCGTGTAACTTGTGACACGCCTAGCGCCGCCTGCATATCCGTCATTCGATAATTGAAGCCAAGACTTTGCTGCTCGTAGTACCAGGCCCCTTCGTCCTGACGCTCCAACCTTGAGGTCTCTTTGATCACACCGTGAGCACGCAACGCAACAAGCCTCTCGGCTATTTGGGCACTGTTGGTGGTTAGCAGCCCGCCCTCCGCAGTCGTAATAATTTTGACAGGGTGAAAGCTGAATACAGTGATGTCGCTGTGTCGGCAGGCGCCAACTTGCAGACCCTGCCAACGCGCGCCGATAGCGTGAGAGGCATCCTCCACGACACTGAAGCCGTAATGCTTCGCGAGAGAACCAATGGCGGCCATATCGCAAGATTGTCCAGCAAAGTGAACAGGTACCACCACCTTTGGTAGGCAGCCGCGCGCTTTCGCTTTTTCAAGCTTCGAGGCCAAAGCTTTTGGGCAGAGGTTGTAGGTCAGCGGGTCCACGTCGACAAAGTCGACGCTTGCCCCACAATAAAGAGCACAATTAGCCGAGGCCACAAAGCTATTCGGACTGGTCCAAAGCCAATCTGAAGGCCCGAGACCGAGCGCTAGGCACGCCATATGCAGAGCTGAGGTGGCGCTGTTGACCGCCACGCCGTGAAGCGCACCAACGTGCTCTGATGCCGCCCTCTCAAACTCTTCAACCTTCGGGCCTTGAGTCAGAAACTTCGATCGCAAAACTTGAACCACCGCGTCGATGTCAGCATCCGAAATTGATTGATGACCGTACGGAATCACACGCTTGCCCCCTGCACTTGTGAGCACACAAAACAGATACGACGCTGCGCTCCGCGAAAAAATAAGATATTCATAAATTGGCGACCATGCAAAATTTATTTACGCTATGAACGAACCAGGGTATGTACCCCCGATCCGAGAGCTGCCCTTACCAATACCGGTGGAATCCAAAATCAACTTCACTTCCAAGGTCCAAGATACACGGTAAACGCGCTTTCCACGCAGGGCTAAGCTCTACTTTGTACGAACTAGAGGTTGACACTTATACTTCGCCAGCAGCGCTGGTCGTGGTAATTATTGCGTTTTCAGAGTGCTTCCCCGCAATGAATTCATTCACTTTCGCTAGCGCAAGGGGGATAAGATCGGCAACGGAAGCGTCAGGCTCCGCCCAATATTGATGGACGTTGGGCAACCATGGCCAGCCGTCTGTTCCCAAGCAACTCCAGCTCGGCGGGGAGAGTCGAATTGTCGGTGTTCCCACCGCAGGCCCCATGGCAGAGACGGCAGTGCCAACGGTGACGATAACGTCCAGCGCCTTCATCACAGCGAACACACCCTCAAAGTCATTTTTGAGATCAAGATCTGGCCACCGGTGTATGCGAATGCCAAGCGTCTTTTCGGCTGCCTGTATCTCGCTTTCACAGTCCCCATACTGAAGATTGATGATATTGACATTGGGGTTACTTAGCAACTCCGCCCAGTCGGACAAATTTGTATAATTTTTATTGCGAGTTAAGTTTAAGGTGCCGCTTCGCCAACATATCCCAACATTAACTTTACTAGAGAATGATTTTTTAAAATATTTCGCAACCTCATCAACATCCTTCTGCAAGGGTACGATATAAGGCTTGCTGTTCGAAAAATCTGATATATCTTTTCTATATAACCCTAGAAGGGTAGCAAGAGGTACTTGGTACTCGTAATCCTCTTTTGATTGCATGCTCGAGGGGTTATAGTTTTGCTGCCTAACCGCAACATTAGGGAAAGATCTCTGCAGTATATTAACTAAGCGACTGTCGCACTCTAAAATTATATTTGATGGTTCTTGTTCGAGCAGGTTAGGCATGGCACTAAGAAACATCAACTCATCGCCCAAGCCCTGCTCTCGCCACACCAGAAGCCTCCGGCCGCCCAACGGCTCGCCTTGCCACTGTGGTGCTTTAAACTGTCTGGCCGGGTTTCTTCTGGACGCCGCTCTCACATCAGGGGAGAATCCAGCTTCGTAGTTTTGCCAAGCGTCAGCGAGGTTACCCAATTGAAGTTGCTCGAAGGAAAGGAAAAATTTAATTGCACCAGTCTTAACCTTGGCATCTGTCAGACTGCGTTTTAGCAAGTCCTCATACAGAGCTACCGCTTCTTTGTGCCTACCCAGCTTCGCGTGCACGTAAGCCAAGTTTACGGCGGTATCTGGATTCGATGGCTCTAATTTTAGCGCCGTGTCAAACGCCACCCCAGCCGGTTCATACATAGACATGTCCGATAGGGCGGTACCTAGGTTATTGAATCCACCCGACCATGTTGGGTCAAATTTTATCAGTTCGAGTGCCACCTTGACTGCGATGTCATTATCTCCTTTCGCTAATGCAAGGTTACTCTCGAGTAATAACAAGAGTCGAGTCACATCAAATCTTTCTCTCATTGAAATAAGTAATGACTCGAGATCAGCTAGCCTGTTTGTTTTTAAAAAAGCCTCTCCTAAATAATAGTAGTACTTAATGTCATTGGTATTGGCATCTATTTTTATTAATTTTTTTCCCAGCGGAATAAGCTCCTCGTATTTTGATAACTCGTAAAACGTGACAAATAGTTTTGTTTGCGCCCACAAATGATTAGGATCTAGTTCTTGAATTTTTTTTAAGGCATTTATGAGATCGTCATACTGACAGTTCTTTTCGGCGCTTTGCGCTTTCACTATGAAAGAAAGTATCTTTTTTTCTTTCAAATTCATTGTTTTATTTAAATTTCTCATGATCGACTTTCCTCGAGGTTAACCAACTCCTCATTCAATACTTATGTTAACCCCTACTATAGTGACATGGAAAAAAGGCGGCATCAAGAGGTGCGCGGCCTAAAATCCTGAATGCCGTAAACACAATCTTAACCCGTACGCATGGTAAAGCTAGACGATAGGACGTGCGAACAGCAGCTTCACAAACGAAGAGGCTTCGATGGTGTGTCATGAATAACTTGTGGCCGCCTTTAAGCGACACACAAGGTAAACGTGAGTCAATGACAGAACAACAGGTACGAAGCAAACACTGTGCCAATTTTTTTTGACAGGTGGGCTACGGGTTGCTTTGTAGGTGTTGCCCGGGCAACTCGCCCTTCTAATCAACTGGTGAGTGTGTGAGCGTAATGCTGCATTAAGCAACTCTCGTTGCAAATAATTTTTTTGGATGCACAGCGTTACCAGATTATTTGTCAGTAACCACAAAGGTGCGTGCAGGTGGGAGCACGCTCCTACGCACGTGGGTATCCGTCTGCCAATTCATAGTTACCATGGTAAATGCTGTGCACTGAACTCGTAGCTACGCACTGATAGGGAACTTACAACGTTCACGTAGGCCTAGAAGCAAAAAAGCCCCCGCATACGCGGGGGCTTCTCGTCACTCAGTTAGTGCTTACTGCAACAAGGACAAAACAGACTGCGTAGACTGGTTGGCCTGCGCTAGCATTGCTGTTGCCGCTTGCTGAATGATCTGCGACCTCGCGAGCTCTGCTGTTTCGACACCGTAGTCCGTATCCATAATACGACTGCGCGACGCCTCTGTATTGGTAATAACATTCGACAAGTTGTCGATGGTATGTCCCAGCCGGTTCTCAATGGCACCAAGCTTTGAGCGCTCAGCGTTTACATAAGTCAAGGCATCATCGATGGTGGCTAATGCAGCTGTAGCGTCGTCTGAAGTTAACACAGAGACCTGCGCAACTGAACCACTACTACCGCTGCTGCTTGCAGCGGAGGATGACGACACGCTGCTATCCAACAGATTGCCAGTTCCCGCCAAACTGGTGGCATCGCCCTGGCCCGTTGTTGGCGTAAACGTTGCAGTAGAGCTGCCCATAGAGGTGAAGCTTGCAAGACCCACGGAGCCACCGTCTGCTCGGCTTAGTGTCAGAACACCATTCGAGTCCATCGCTGCCGTGATGTTCGAACCGCTTAGCGCTGTGTTCAAACTGTTCGCGAAAGCCTGACGACTGGTGCTGCTATCGAGATCCAACACTGCACTCGAAAGCGTATAGTCCGACGTTCCATTATTGATGGTCATGGAGTAGATATCATCTCCCGAGAAGGTAATATCTGCACTAGTTGCGGAAGCCAGAACACCCTGTGCACTGGCGGTTGAACCGGCACCAGCATAAATGTCGTTTTGTTGTGCGATAACCGTCGCGCCCTGATCCGTGGTTTTGCCCGCTATTGTCAGACGGAAGGCATCATCATTTACGCCTGAAGTGGTCAGCCCACTAATAGACACGTCGCCGCCTTCACGTTGCAAGATCTTGATCTCGGCCCCATTAACTTCGTACTCGAATACCTGTCCGACATAGTCCGCATTAAGCGCGTCTATCAATCCATTCATCGCGATCTCCATGGCGGAGCCGCCAAATGCGGCAGATGAATCATAGGCAGTTGCAGCCAACGCGACGCCGTTCACACTAAAACCAAAGGTCTGGCTCGTTTGATTCATAGTCAAGGTCACTTCGGTGCCCTCGTACACATCACCCTGGACGATGTTACTCATGTCTGTCTTAATCGTAACATTGTTAGTCGCAGCGGCCTGTGTATTGTCCACCGCCAATACATGTCCGGTACCGAGCAAAGTGTTGTTGGCAGCTAGCCCGAAAGAAAAGTCTCGACCCTTAGAGTCAGCAATCACCAACTCGTTAGTAGCAGCATCAAAGCGTGCCGTGAACGTGCTTACGTCGATTGTTGAAGAGGTTGTTACTCCTGCGACAGCCAAGGTGGCAGAGGCTGCTTGCAGCATTGTTTGAACAGCCGTGGCAAAAGCCGTGCCAGTTGTTGCGCTACCGCGGTTATTTATTTGGGCAAGGGCATTGCCAGCCGTGTACATTAGCTGGCCATCAACGTGGAAAGCGAAACCTGCTCCGGAGGAACCAACACTAACCCCCAGGATGTTACTGCCTAACGTAATTCGCGTCTCTGAGAACAAGTTTTGTGTGGACGCCAAGGTCTCTGCGCTTCCTATCTCATTCAACGGCGTGACCGTTATTGTGCCCGCGGTTGACGCAAAGTCTTCGACGGATAATGCACGGCCTTTATTGTTCGTTATCTGAAGTGTGCTACCAGAAAATTCAATGTCAAATTCTCCAATGTCAATTTGTGCATCGACGAAGCTCGCAGCTAAGCCTGCGCTAAGCGCGTTCCGAAATGCCGTAGTGATAGCGGCGTCAGATGCAGTACTCGCCAAATTGAACGTTGCACTAAAGTAGCTATCACCCTCGCCGTTGGTCAGCGCAAAAGTGTAGTTCTGAGCAACACCCTCAGCACCACCCATAGTACGGTTAGAGAACGAAATCGCGATCGCGCTTTCCTCAACACGTCCCGTAAACAGCGCCGCGTCATCTCCACTGATGTTGGATGTCGCAGCGGTACCGAATACAACCGGGTCGGGCACCTGCAAATTCTGGTCAGCCGCGGGAGCAAATGTCATGTAAGTCGTAGTCGCGGCCGAACTAAAGGCGTTGACCGTGAGCTTTCCACCCGCGGTGTTTGACAGCACAATTTCGTCGCCGCTCCATGCAGCAGAAACATTGTTTTGTGTCGTCGCGACTGATGTGAGGGGCGCGGTGCTATTTGCCGCGTCTGTATCAAAGAGGAAACCAGTTCCTGCGCCCTGCGTCACTTCGATTGCACGCCCCTCTGCGTCGGTCACGGTGAGGCGGTCACCGCTGGTGACGGTAACTGTGATACTTGCATTATCCGTGTCACCGAATGCCGCCCTGACGTCTGTTTGTATGGCAGCCGCCATGCTTGTGAGGGTCGTAGAGGTACCAACCGTGCCTAGCTCGGTCAAGCGCGCGAGGATGTCTATGTTCGCGGTATCGTTGTCACCAATCTTAATAGAGAACTTCAAGTCGTCATAATTTGCCGCCAAGGTAGTGTCCAAGGTGGCCGCCTCTGCGGACAATCCGGTTATAGATGTATCCACCGAAGACTGGGCTAGGCTTAGATTTAAGGTGTCCACGAAGTCGCTGCGAGAAAATGGATCGGCCATGTCCAACGCAGCGGTTACGCTCCCGGTTAGGCCTGAGACACCGTCTGTCAATGTGAATGTAATCGTGTCGGAGTCTTGGTCGGTTGCGAGTGCGCCAAAGCTCAAATTTGCGGTTGTGGCGGTCGCTGCGGCGCCTGCGGCAGCCACGACAACGCCAGATGAGGAAGAGGAAGAGGAAGAGGACGAAGCCGAAGAGCTGGCATTGCTGGACGCAACGCCCAGCACAGAGGCTTGCATGCTCCCAACAGAGATGTCCATTGTTTGGCCAGCATTTGCACCTATCTGAAATTGCTTATCACTAAATCCACCGTCCAACACATTAATGCCGTTGAACTGGGTTGTGGTGGCAATTCTGTCGATTTCTTCGGACAGCTGTGTCACCTCGGCCTGCAACGTTACGCGATCGGCGGCGTCGTTAGAATCTGATGCGGCCTGCACAGAAAGCTCTCGCATACGCTGAAGAATGGTGCTAATTTCTGTCATCGCACCTTCGGCGGTCTGAGTGACTGAAATTGCATCATTCGCATTTTTGACGGCCATTTGTAAGCCCCGAACCTGGGAGGTCATCTTGCTAGAGATGCTCAAACCCGCGGCATCGTCCGACGCTGAGTTGATTCGCTTACCAGTGGAAAGGCGCTCCATGGCCGTTGACATTTGGCGATTGTTTTGGGTGAGCGCGTCGCGAGCCACGAGAGATTTAACGTTTGTGTTGATAACTGACATGGTGTTTCTCCTGAAAGAGTTAACTTTTAAAAAAGCAGCTGCCGTGGGGGCCTTGAACTGCTAAGGAACTTGGCGGCAGGGGACTCTCACCCTCTACTCACCCCTGGCAGCGAGGGCAAAAACCCTCTCTGATACCTGATGATTCGGTGCCTAAAAATAGTTCTTTAACGAAATTGCAAAAATATTTCGTGTCATCACAGCCGCTGGTCCATCAAGAGGCCCTTGATGTCCTCAATGTTGTGCGCCACCTTGATGACCACCTCATTGGGAATCGTGCGCACCACCTCACCCGTGGCCGTGCTGCGCACGGTGATGATGGGTCGGTTGAGTCGGTCATCGACAGAGAAGTTAAGCCCACGGCCATTGCGCTCTACCTGGTCGTTGAGCTTTTCAATCGCCTCTTGCAGGTTTTCACGCATTTGCTTGGGGTCAACCAGTGGTTCAACCTGGATGGCCGGCGCTTTAGGTACCGCAGGTACGGCAGACACCGCTGGTGCAGCAGGTGCAGCAGGTGCAGCAGACTTTGGCACAGGGCTAGCCTGCGGTACCGCAGCAGCTACCCCGGGATTCGATGTGACGGACATAGTGACTCCTTGTTGCAACCTTCTTTATCGCGGAATAGCGACACACTCCAAGACCCAGAAAGTCTTGGAGGTAGGTGCTCAACAGGAGAATCGGCCTCAGTTTGAATAACTTGAGGCCATTTATTAAATCAATTAGCGCTTAATTAATTATTTGTTGGTGTACATGGACATCATGCCCTCAAAGGTGCTCTTCAGGCTATCACGCATTGCGTTTGACTGGCCCACCATACTCTCCATGATGCCGAACTGCTTTGTATAGCGGGCAAGCAGCGACTCCATGCGTATGTTGAGCGCCTCGAGCTTGAGCTCGTAATCGTTAATCCGTTCCTGCGAGCCTTCACTCTGCGTCATGATAGTGCCGCGGGTGCTAATGAGATCTTCGATCGCGAAAATAGCGTCTCCAGCGATACCTCTGCTCGCGATGCCGTACGCCGCTTGGTTGTTGGTGTCCGCACTAAAAAGCGTCACGACATCATCAAAGTTATTGGCTAATGCGTCGTCTAACTCCGTTTCATCTAACGACATTACGCCATTGCGATCAATGTCTAGCCCTAGATCGCGGAATGCCGTAAGGGTTGTCCCGGGCGTGCTGGAGTAGGCCATAAACATTTCACGCAGCTGCGACTCAATTCGACGCACGGTGCTGTCACCTCGCAGAGAGCCACTGTATATGTCCTCCTCGTCATCGGTACGCTCCCCGGTCAGGATATCCATGTCGAAAATAGCGTCGTTATAGGCCTGCACGACCGCTTGTAGGTTCGTTTTAACCGCAGCCGTGTCTCGCGTGACGCGAATGTCTGCGGGCGCTCCCACGTTAGTGGCGAGTAAATCAATGAAAACACCGGGTATCACATCGTCCACCGCATTGCTGGAACGGGTCACGCTCAAGCCATCAATCACCACGATCGCATCGGCGGCAGTTGTGAGATTGGCGTTGTCGAGATCAACCGTACCATCTAAATTAGCACCCGCTACAAAGGCCGTCGGCGTGGCAGTGACCGCCACGGTCGCACCCGTTGTATCGGTGTCCGCTGACGTTAGTGAGGGGTCAGCGCCGTCTGAGGCGGCCCACTGCAACGTCAGCGTGCCATCTGTTCCGCCTGTGGTGATGCTGCGACCGGTTACACCTGTAATGAAGGCATCTGCGGCAAGACCTGCGCGAACGGCTTCAGCAACTTCGGTGGCGGTTTGGCCCGCAGTCACCTCAATCGACACGCCACCCACACTGATCGTGCCATCGGCAGTCGCCGCTTGAAACGTTAGGGTGTCCGCGCGGGCGGTTCCGCTCGCATCGTCCGTGCTGTAACTAAAGGCACCCTCCGCACCAATGGGCCCCGTCAGCACGATCTTGTACGGTGTTGTCTCGTCACCTGTGTCAATAAGCTGTGCCGTAACGCCTTGGTCAGCGTCGTTGATGGCATCCACGATGCCTTGAGGGGTATCGGTCGCCACGCGTATGCTACTTTGAACTTGGGGCGTCCCATCATTGACGTCGAGGGTCAGCTGAATGCTGAACGCACTCCCACTATTGAGCGACGTGGTGGTGCTCGCGAATGCATTGCTGGCGTCACGTTGCGACGCCGCTAGCTGCTGAACCTCAACGGTGTGACGCCCAGGCACGGCGGCAGACGTGGTCACCGCGCTTAACGCGGTGGGCTGGCTGTTGCTGACCGTACCTGCATTGAAGTCGCTTAGGTCGTTGAGCTTTTGAAACGCAGTCTTGACGGTCTCAAGCGAGAGCATGAGGGCCGAATAACCCGCAATACGGCGTTCTTGGTTGTCAATTTTGGTGTTGATGGCGCTTTCGCGCGGCATTTTCTCAACGTCCACCAAGCTTTGCGCCAGTGACTTGACGTCCACACCCGAGCCCGCCCCCAACGCACCAATGATGTCAGTTGCCATGTTGCTCTCCCGGAGTGTTTTTAGCCATATCGGTTAATTCGTCAGTAACAGCGGTTTCTTGAGGGCTTACTTGATGTAGTCAAACAGGCTCAACTGCGAGATCTTGCCAAAGCTGCTTTGCGCGGCCTCTAAGGCCAGCATTTCTTTGTTCATTTGCGTGATGGCTTCCGCATAATCCAAGTCTTCAACGTTTGACAGGGTCATTTTTAGACGCAGGTTGGTTTCGTCCAGCACGACTTCCTGGGAGTCCAGTACGTTCATATCGGTACCAATTTGCGCCAGGGCCAAGCCGACACCAATTTGTAAACCGTCCATCTCGACCACGCCACGATTCATGGCGTCACGGTCAGAGTTTTGGACGGCATTTACCATGTCATCCATGGCCTGAAAGAACCCCACCCCATATTGGTTGCCCTCTATGTCCTCACGGACCACGCGCTGAAACGCGTCTGAACCAGACCGGTTGAGCTGCACGGTTCGCTGATCACCCACCAAGATTTGCATGGTTGACTGGTCACCTTGATAAACAAATGTGCCGGTGGCACTGATGCCAAATGCAGGCGACTTAACCCGGCTTCCCGCAAAGATGTACGAGCCATTTTCATCCTGCGTATTAGCCAGACTCATGACTTGATCGCGCAGCCCACCCATCTCAATAGCGAGGGCTTGGCGGTCCGCTGGCCCCAGCGTGTCATTGGCGGCCTGGATGGTCAGTTCGCGCATGCGAATCAAGGCCTCATTTACGCCACTTAACGCCGTCTCCTCTGATTGGTAACGGTTACGTGCGCTTTGCACGGCATCGAGGTAGCTGGTTTGCTTGTCCAAAATACCCTTCATGCGGGCAATCGTGGACGCTTGGTCGGGGGCGTCGCTAGGCTTGATAACCTGCTTGCCCTGCGCCATTTGCGCCTGCGATGTCGCCAACCGGTTTTGCACTACACCCATCTGTGCGGTGGCACGGTCAAATAAGAATGCGGTTGATACTTTCATGAGACGACTCTTTGTAAGGGTTAGCCGATGCGCAGAACGGCATCAAACAAGGTGCTGGCTGTTTGCATGACCTTGGCAGAGGCTTGATAGGCTTGTTGGAAACGGATGAGCGCAGCGGCCTCTTCATCTAAGCTCACACCAGACACCGCGTCACGCGCCTCAACCGCTTGGTCGTAAACCACCGTCAACGCGTCTTTCGCAACCAAGGCTTGCCGCGCCATGTTGCCCGCGTCACTGACGGCCTGAATATAGGTCTCAGATAAGGTCTTGCCCCCTGCCGCCACGCGCTCAGACTCGAGTTCGACGAGGCGCAGTGCGCCCTCGTTGTTACCCACACCGTCGTGATTGCCGTCTACAGAAAACACATCGCCCTGCGTGGGTGGGCTGGTGAATGTGAGCGTGATGCCCCGATAGCTAAGCTCTGCAGGCAATACGCTGGGGTCGAAGGAGCGTGTGCTCAGCACACTACCTGTACTCTGATCCGTGATGGTGTAGCGGTCATCGGCCAAAAAAGTGACGTCAAAGGGCTCAGCGCGCAAGGCCTGCTTGGCGTCAAGCGTGCTGGTGGTATAACGGGCTGCCGCTTTGAATGCGCCCTCGCCCTGCACCATCACCATGTATTCGTCGCTTGACTGGTCGGCAATGTATACGCCCATGCGCAAACCAATTGTTTGCAAATCAACAGCTGAACCCGCGGTGCCAACGGAGATGCGGATCTCTTGGTTGGCGGGGTCGTCCAATGTTCTTGTCAACACCACTTGGCCAGCAACCGCGCCAGCAAGCAGGCCCAGTGCGTTGTCCGACTCGCCGCTCAGGTCGGCTGGTCCAATGGTGATGTGCTCACCGGCGTAGTGAGCTGCGTTTTTCAGTACCACCGACCCATCAGCCGCCAGGCCTGCCTCGACACCCGTGGTGAAACGCTTCTCGTTGATAGCGGTAACCAATGCGGCGGCACTCGCAAAGCCCCCTGTCGGCGCCGTGATGGTGTCTAGCGTGCCGCTGTCGCTTTTTAGGGTGAGGTCGCTCGTGAGTTGCAGTTGGCTAGCAGGGATCACGATTTCGTTGACAGCCGCCGCGCTTACGCCAGGCATATTCGCCGCGTTGAGCCATGCTGCGATGTCGGTGGCTTGTAGTGCGCCATCCTCGGTAACCAATGCGCCCAAGGCTTGACCGTTGAGCTCCAGAGCCCCTGCAGCGACAACCTGACCTGTGGTGTCACCGACAAGGCTGTTTGAAATACGCGCTGTCTCTAGTCGCGCCGCAACCGGCACGCCGTCCATAGCGCCACCGGCGTCATCAAACACCTGCGTGGTTGTGGGCATCGCTTTCGCACCCAAAAACAAATCCGTTTGGCGGTAAGCCAACGCCTTGGGCTGGTTGAGGTAGCTGGTGTCATAACGCGCGGCAGACTGAAAACCGTAGTCGTCTAGCAAAATCATGTCTTGCGCCTCTATGGACAAGGTGCTCCCTAGCACGTGCACGCCCTCGCGTGTCAGTACCTGAACCTCTTGTCCGTCCTGCAAGTCATCTAAGTACACCACCGCATCACCTGTACCCGCCGCGATGCTAGTCAGCATGGCGAAGGGCTGTGAGGCACCGATGGTGACGGTTTGCGCCGCATCTACGTTCGGGTTGTTGCTCAGTGAGGCGCTAACGTCAGCCGGCGCCATTGACGCAGGCGTTGCGTAAGTTAAGACCGCATCCACAGGGCTGGGGTTAAACGGGCTTTCAATGACCCGAAACTGTCCAGCAGCTGCAATTTTTTGAGGGTCGTCTAGCGCCAACGTCAGGCCGAGGCTCACGTTTGCAAAGTCGCCGTCAAAGCGAAACAAATCACCGCCCGGATTGCCGTAGGCATCGAGGCTGTCTTGGTGTATGGCGTTCACTGAGGAGACAAAGGTCTTGGCTAAATCGTCGACCGCGTTGCGCGCGGGTGTGAGTACCTGCTCGCGAAAGCTTAATAAGCCACCAATTTCCCCACTCGCCAAACTGGCAAGGCCTTGAGGAGACTTACCGTATAAGTCAATGGCGAGGCTCACGCGGCCATCGCCGCTCTCAGAAAAACTAACGTTTAAGGGCTTGGCGACGATACCGTCTAAGACCAGCCCCGTTTGCATGCTGGCACCCAAGCTTAAGTTAACAGCGCCTTTGACATCAAACTTAGTGGAGATACGCGACAGCTTGGATATTTGCTGCAAAACGCGATCACGTTGGTCCAGTAACTCTGGCGGTTGCTTGTCAACCGATGTGCCCTTGGTCAACTGCTTGTTCACAAGCGCCAGTTGCGAGACCAATACATTGAGCTCGCTCACCTTGCCTTGGATGGCGTCCTGGGTCTCGTCTGCAATGTTTTCCAACTGACCTGCCAACTCACGGAAGCGTGAGGTGACGTTGTCGGATTTGGCTAAAAAGTTACCGCGCTGAATACCTGACGCGGGGTCCGCTGAGAGGTCACGGGACGCGTCGAAAAACTGGTTAAGGGCCGTAGTTAGTCCTGTGCTCTCGCTGCCCATGATGTCAACGACCCGGTTGGTGTAGCTCACCATAGGCTCTTGCATGGTGACGTCGCTCTGGCTATTGCGTAGGTTTGACTGGACAAAGGAATCCACCTGACGCTTAACGCCCTCAAACACCACGCCATTCCCAATGTAGACCGTGCCTTGTTTGGTTGGGGTATTCGCGTTGAGTGCAATGTCTTGGCGGCTATACCCTTCGGTGCCGACGTTGGCGATGTTGTTACTCACCGTCCCCAAGGCCCGCTGATACGCCATAACAGCGGTACTGCTGATACTCAGTAAGTCACTCAT
>ENA-OWPI01001226-OWPI01001226.1-marine-metagenome-genome-assembly--contig:-NODE-1226-length-29697-cov-8.721843_pt1 | contig 29697 bp, 27 predicted proteins | sample MGYA00238138_ERZ651775 | MGnify/ENA primary metagenome ERZ651775 (study PRJEB26906, sample SAMN06265043) | marine metagenome | isolation source: Helgoland LTER site | place: Germany:Helgoland, sampling...
GACGTCCATACTCTGGCTGTTCAAATGGGCACGTCTATTTTGATGATTGAGCGGCATTACAGCCATCTCACGCCGCGTCTTAAAAAAGAGATGCTCACGGGCAAGCGGTATGACACCCCTCATAATGACTACACCGCTGACCTCTCCAACGGTTTTGCTGTCACAGATGAAGATTTACAGCGCACAATTGTTGATGCGGAGATTGAAGAAAGCCTTCCTCAAGAACCAAAAGTTACAGCTGTGGCCAAGTCTGGCTTGAAGCCCAGTGCAAATTCGAGCAGCGATACAAACGACAAGAGTACGCAGGTCAGCTTAAAAGCGTTGGATATGCTCAGCAGTGGAGCTTTATCAGAAAAGTCTGCCCTTGCAGCAATCGGAACACATCAAAACGCCTACAGTGTTGCGCCAGACGTACGCATCAAGGCGCTTGAGCTGGTTGAAGAGGGCAAGCTGTCAGAAAGAGGACTTATTGCTATTCTGGGCGTTTAAGCAGCTTTATGCACGGACCAATGCTTAAAGCAGCTCCACCGCAGTGCTTAACCACTGAGGGTCTTTATCCATATATCTTCTTATTGAAAGTATTTTCGAATGATGGGTGAATTGCAGCCGTTGGCTGCGCGTTGCATGGATGGCTGCTGTGCGGACATTGCGGACAATTGTTTAGCCCTTGCGAATGGCCGCTTCTGTGAAGCCGGTAGAATTGACTGTCTTTACCGGCTTTTGAAATTCGACAAGATCATTGGTCTTACTCTGCTGAACTAGATTAGAGCTGCTTGGAAAGAAGCGGTAAACTCTTACTTTTGAGTTAGCGAACTCTGATTGTTATCGGATCAAGTCATTTACGAAGCCACTGCATAAAAACGCAAACCGGGCTATTTAGGATGCCAGCCAGAAATCTCAACTTTGTGATCACTTTTAACTAACCCTTGACCTTACACTCACAATGAACAGTCTGTTAGCGATAGCAATAGAGAGGGCATATCATGAAAATGCGAATTCTATCTAATTCTGCGTTGGTTAGTGGTGCAATTCTGCTCGGTGTGGCAAGCGCTTCTGCCGAGTCGTTCAAATGGGCGTCGAACACAGACCCGCAAACGATGGACCCACACGCTGTGAACTCAGCGCCGGTTTTATCGTTTCTGAATAATATTTACGAAGGCCTAGTACGCCGGAACCAAGGCATGTCGATCGAAGGATCGCTTGCCGAAAGCTGGGAACCACTAACTGGCAAAGACGGTTGGCGGTTTAACCTGCGCCAGGGTGTGACATTTCAAGATGGTGCCGCATTCACTGCTGAGGATGTAATGTTCTCGTATGAGCGCGCATCCAACGAGGCCGCAGATGTGAGGTCATGGTTTGCGCCTGTGTCTGAGGTGCGGGTCGTTGATGATTACACAATCGACTTCTTGACCAAAGCACCTAACCCGCTGTTTCCGGATTCAATCGCAAATTTCATGATACTCGACAAAGGATGGGCTGAAGCAAACGGTGCAGAACTGCCTGCGCGGGATGCAGAAAACTTCGCGACTATGAATGTGAACGGAACAGGCGCCTTTACGTTAGCGAGCCGCGATCCCGGTGTGAAAACGGTTTTGATTCCAAACGCCGGATGGTGGGGAAAAGTTGAGCACAACATCACCGAGGCGACCTTCACACCGATCGGAAATGCAGCGACAGGACTTGCCGCGTTGCTGTCTGGCGAAATTGACTTCATTCAGCCAATTCCACTGCAGGATGTTGCACAAGTCGAAAGCCGCGACGGTTTCAAGGTTCTTGAAGGTGAAGAAACACGGGTAATTATGTTTGGCTTTGGCCATGAACATGATGAACTTTTGTATTCGTCCGATGTTTCGGGATCCAACCCATTCCAAGATGTCCGTGTGCGCCAAGCAGCAGCCCATGCCATCGACATCGCATCAATTGACCGTGTTCTGTTCCGCGGCAAGATTGAAGGTGCATCCCAGTTGGTTCCGGCTGGAATTTCCGGTTATTCAGAAGCCAATTCTGATCGCCCAGCCTATAATCCAGAAAAGGCCAAGTCGCTTCTCGCGGAAGCTGGATATCCGGACGGGTTCAGCTTTGGTTTGAAATGTCCAAACGACCGATACATCAACGACGAAGCGCTTTGTCGCGCAGCGGCATCGATGTTCGCGGCTGTTGGCATGAATGCGGAACTTAGCACCGGACCGGTTCGCGATTACTGGCCACAGCTTCGTGAAGATGCGTTTGACATGTACCTTCTAGGTTGGTCACCGGGCACGTTCGACATGGAGCATCCAATCCGCTTCCTAATGTCGACACCAAACTCTGAAAAGAAGTTGGGGTCCTGGAACTTTGGCGGTTATTCCAACGCACGTGTTGATGAACTGTTGCCGGGGATTCAGCGCGAAGTTGATCCAGCAGCGCGTCAGGCTATGGTGGATGAGGTTGTCGCGATCACGCAAGCCGAGGTTGCATATATTCCGCTTTATACTCAGCCTCTTATCTGGGCGGCTAAGGATAACGTCGCCATGACGCAACGTGCAGACAACTTCTTTATGCTGCGCTGGGTCACAGTAAACTGATCCATAAAGAAAAAAGAAAGGCGATGACATATTTTATCCTGAAACGGCTGATACAATCAGTTTTTGTGATGATCGCCGTCGCCTTTCTTGCCTTTTCCCTGTTCCGGTTTGTTGGTGATCCGATTACCCAAATGACTGGGGTAGAAACCTCCATCGAAGATCAAGAACGCTTGCGCGAAGAATTGGGTCTGAACGATCCTTTCGTGATGCAATTTGCAAGGTTTACCGGCGATATGCTGCAAGGTGATTTTGGATATTCGTATCGGACGCGTCAGCCTGTGGGGGAAATGATTTCGTCGCGGATTCCAGCGACTTTGGAACTTGGCATTGTTGCGCTATTCATTTCGCTTTTGGTGGGAATTCCGACTGGCGTCTTTACCGCGCTTAGACCGCGCGGTTTTGCAACCCAAACGATCTTGATGACCACACTGGTCGGGGTATCGATTCCAACCTTTGTCATCGGGATTATTTTCATCTTTCTGTTCGGCGTTCAATTGGGTTGGCTTCCCACATTTGGGCGTGGGGGCACGGTCCAGATTGGCGGCTGGGAATCCTCGCTCTTCACCATCGACGGTTGGCGGGCGCTTCTTCTTCCGGCCATCACCCTTGGTCTTTACCAATTGACGCTAACCATGCGGCTTGTTCGGGCCGAGATGATGGAAGTTTTGCGATCTGATTATATCCGTTTCGGAATGGCCCGCGGAGTTCCGATGCGCAGTTTGTACTTCAAGCATGCGTTGGCAAACACATTGGTTCCGGTCATCACAATCATTGGTCTTCAATTTGGCGGTGTAATCGCGTTTTCAATCGTCACTGAAAGCGTTTTTCAGTGGCCCGGAATGGGGCTGTTGTTCCTTGAAAGCATCCGCTTCGTCGATATCCCTGTAATGGGCGTCTACCTTGTGGTCATCGCGTTTTTCTTTGTGCTGGTGAACCTAATCGTTGATCTGTTGTACGTCGCGATCGACCCACGGCTACGCGTGAAAGATACCTCATGATCGCTTTCATTAAACGATACGAGGGGCTGTGGCTTTTCACGCGGTCCCCAGCAGCAATCATTGCAGCGATTGTAGCGTTATTATCAATTATGGGCGCTGCTTTTGCGCCGCTGATTGCCTCTGTTAACCCATATGATTTGGCATCCTTCAGCCTAATGGACGGGCTACTTCCCCCGATGTGGGAGGAATTTGGCATTTCAAAGTTCCCCCTTGGCACGGACGATCAGGGCCGTGATATGGTGTCTTCGATCCTTTACGGCGCGCGGCTGTCTTTAATCATTGGCTTGTCGGCGATGACCATTGCGACCGTCTTGGGTGTGGGCCTTGGCCTCGCAGCTGGATATTACGGCGGGCGGTTCGATATGATCGTCATGCGGATCGCCGATATCCAACTGGCTCTTCCGGCGATCCTGACTTCCCTGCTGATCGACGGTATTGCGCGTGGCATCCTTCCATCGGAAATCCAGCAAGACCTTCGGGTTGCCGTTCTAACCCTCGCCATCGCCCTGTCGCTTTGGGTGAATTTCGCACGAACCGCACGAGCCTCAACTTTCGTGCAGATGCAAAAGGAATATGTCCAGGCCGCGATTATAATGGGGCAGCGTCCGATCCGTGTAATGTTTGTGCATATCCTTCCCAACATTCTTGGTCCGCTATTGGTAATAATGACCGTCGATTTGGCCTCTGCCATATTACTTGAAGCGACGCTTTCATTCCTTGGGATCGGACTGCCGGCAGACAGCCCGTCACTGGGAACCCTGATCCGCATTGGTATGCAGTTCATGTTGTCGGGCGAATGGTGGATCCTTTGGATTCCGACCCTGTTTTTGGTGGCGTTGGTGGTGTCAATTAACATACTTGGGGATTTCCTGCGCGATGTCTTTAATCCGAGGTTGCGTTGAGATGTTGAAGGTCAAAAATCTCACCGTTAAGTTCCCGTCACGCTTTGGTGACATTACAGCGATCGAAGACGTCGCTATGTCCATTGCGTCCGGAGAAATTCACGGCCTTGTTGGCGAAAGTGGTGCGGGAAAATCCACAGTCGGAGCCGCTATCATTGGGCTTTTGCAAGCACCCGGTTTCGTAGCTGATGGCCAAATGACGTTGGCGGACACCGATCTGCGCAACCTTACCGCCGTTGAAGCACATAACATGCGCGGCAAGCGGATTTCGATGATCTTTCAGGATCCGCAAACAAGTTTGAACCCACTAATGCGGGTCGAAGATCAGTTGATCGAAACCATTCAGGCGCATGAAGATATTTCATCCAAAGATGCCCGCGCTCGCGCTGTCGAAATCCTGGAAGAGATTGGAATTCAAAACGCATCTGAACGCATCAAGGCCTATCCCCACCAGTTTTCCGGTGGCATGCGTCAGCGAGTGGTGATTGCCCTTGCGCTTTCCACGAACCCCGAAGTGATCATCGCGGACGAACCTACCACGGCGTTGGACGTCGCAGTTCAAAGCCAGGTTCTGGATTTGATAAAGGAATTGGCAACGAACCGTAAGATTGGGTTCATGCTGATCACACACGATATTGGTGTGATTGCTCAGGTGGCGGATCGAGTCTCGGTCATGCGCTATGGCAAAGTTCTTGAATCTGGAACCACGGCGCAAGTCCTGGGCGACCCGCAGCATCCTTACACACAAGCGCTTTTAGATTCGGTTCCACCGCTTGACCGTAAGATCGATAGGTTTCGCGTCCCGGAAGAAGAAAGTAATCCTTCCCAAAAGGATGTCGGCAATCACGCCGAACGCTGGCTGCTTGAAGGTGTGATGCAGGAAAATGTTGGCCTGAAAGTCGAAAACCTGCGCGTTGAGTTTCCGGGTGTTCGGACGTCCCTATGGCAGAAACCGGACTCCTTTACCGCTCTCCATGATATCAGTTTTGACGTCAAACCGGGCAGTATTCTTGGACTTGTTGGCGAAAGTGGGTCAGGTAAATCAACGCTCGCAAAAGCCATAACTGGCTTGGTCAATCCAACCGCCGGACACATGGCACTTGGCGCCGAAACACTGCCGCCGGGCAAATTACGGACCCGTATCCATCCCTCGCGCCAGATCGTTCAGATGATCTTTCAAGACCCATATTCCAGCCTAAATCCCCGCCACCGGATTAGCGCGATCTTGTCAGAACCACTTTGGCTTTATGGCTTGGTGAACGACGGTGGAGAACGGCGCGAATTGGCGAGAGCGATGCTGGACCTTGTTGGGATGGCGCCAGAGGACTTAGACAAATACCCACACCAATTTTCTGGCGGACAACGACAACGTATTGCGGTTGCTCGTGCTTTGTTGGCGCGTCCCCGCTTCCTAATCTGCGACGAACCGACTTCTGCATTGGACGTTTCAATTCAGGCCGAGATGCTTAATCTTTTAAAGGACCTGCACGCAAAATTTGGTCTTACAATCCTGTTCATCAGTCACAACCTTGCCGTAGTGCGCCAAATGTCTGACGACATGGTCGTCCTTAGAAATGGACGAATTGAAGAATTCGGCCGAGCGCAAAATGTCTATCAGAATCCAAAATCAGAATACACGCGAGAACTCTTGGAATTAACTCCTGTTCTTCCGACTACTTGGGCCACAAAGTGAAAGCATGGGGCGAAGAGTGGTCGTCACGCCTGCGTGAAATCAAGGTAAAGTCACAAGTGGGGGGGTATATGTCTCGCACTTTAATATAGATTGCCCCGAGCATTATCAAAGATATCCTTTTGGCATAAAAGCAGTCATTCGTGCGCGCCACAGCGTCGGATAAAAGGGCTCTAAGCAGTCCTTCGCGGCAGTTTGAATGAATGACTGCTTTAGCCCAATATCTAACGCCGAGACGTAGAGACACGGAGCCAAGGGCTGAGGGCATAGGACCACGCACCGTCGACCTACTTAAGATTGTTACCTTTGCACAATCAGCGTTGGTTAGTTTTGTTTGGGCCGCGGTCCGTGGACCAACGGCAGGGGGTTACTGTGCCCAGTCGCTAAAATTGAGATTCAGGTTCATGGACCGGGGCCCCCAATCCTAGGGCCCCGCGTCTCGGACCACGGGCCTTTAGTATTGGGGGCGTAGGTTCATTTGGGCGGGGTTTTGTTTGCTAACGCCATCTTTATTCACGCACCAATTTCAAGCTGAACCGTGCCACTGCTCTCGCTGAGTGGCGTCAATTATAGAGCGCGTAGATTTAGGCTCATCCTGCAATCCGATGCGAGTTCTTATTTGTTTGACAGCACCTTGAGTTGGACCAAAATGTGGCGAGATACAGCTTTGCGCCAGATGGCCTGATAACTTTCAACAACATTTGATCGAGAGACAGTTAAGCCAGGCAAGGCAATCCAATCTGGGCATGGGCGGTCAAGCAATGCCGTGATTGTAGTGTGGGCGACGGCCTCACCTTGCTGAAAAGGACGCTGGCCTGCAATCCCAATCACAGGCACTCCTTTTGCAAGACTTTCTGTCATCTCTTGCCCAAGATCCACCGTTGTAATGGGCATATCTGGGTTCCGTTTTGAAACTGCACTGATGACCTTAACGCAGGGGGTATCCCAGACTACGAACAGCCCTAAAATTTCCGAGTGATCACTGATGAGTTGGACAGCTTCGTTGCCGGCGCTGTCGATGGTTGAGAACCTCGCTGTTTTCACCGCGACGTCAGGACGGTTGATCTCCATCCAACGACTAAAAGCGATTTCGCGTTCATTCGTGGCAAAAAAATCAGAATCATAAGCCAGCATCCCGGCAGAAGCGCCCTGCGGTAAGCCGGCAGACAGAAGCTCGGCTGCAATTTCGCCCAACCCAAAGTTGTCAGCTGAAACAAGAGAGACATAATCTTTGCCTGGAAGCATCCCAGTGGGGGCATTGTCAATCAAAACGAGTTTTATGCCTGCACCCGAGACCGCAAGGTGGGCATTTGTGACGGCTGTATTATTGACGGGAAGCGAAATAATCGCATCAGGATTGTCGCCCCGCAAACGGTCCAATGCATCAATTTGCGCTTTGGATGAAAAGTTACAATCTACAACGTCAATGACGATCGCACCGCATTCACCCAATGTTCCAATGATGCCCTGTACGACATGCCTGGCCCAGTCGCTTTCAAGAGTGTGCATGACGATTGCGACGCGTAATTTTTTTGCACGTGCCGCAGTTATGTCCTGTGGTAAAAGAGTAACGCGCTCTGGTGGCGAAGCGCGTTCACCGTGTGGTCCAAGTCCAAATATTGTCATGCCAATTCCTTCAACTGCTCGGTGGAGCTTGGGCCTCGTCGTCGGCTTGCCGCGTAATAGAGTTCAAAGTTTCTAGGCCGTATACAAAGTCTGGATGCTGAGTTGGAGTTCCCAACAATATCCAGTCTTTCAAAAAGACCGGCTCAAAGAGCGCGGAAACAGCGATGCCCGCCGCACCTAAAAGGGCGGCGGAATTGCCCATTTGCGACCGCAGGATGCGCAGATCTCGGGTGACTAGCGGATGCGATGCGCCATAAACGGTTTCACGTATGCTTGCGAGCAAGATGTCATTCGTCTGAGCTATCGACCCGGCGAAGACGATAAGTTGTGGGTTTAGCATGTTAGCAAGGGTTGCCACGACGCCGCCAATGAGGCGACCGCTCTGCACGACGATTTCTGTACTCACGGAATCGCCCATTTGTGCCGCCTGACAAACTTCAACCGCCGTTATATTTTTTTCACGTTCAAGCAATTCAGCCAGATAGGCGCTTTCCCCAGATTGTGCGGCCTTGATGCCCTTCGCCTTGATCATACTGGCACCAGCCATAGCATCCAGTGAACCAGTGGTGTCGTCAGATGTCACTGGCAATTGTCCAATTAAACCAACGGCGCCAGCAGCACCGTGGTAAGGTTTACCGTTGCTGACCAGACCGGCACCAATTCGCTGGCCGACTTTGATAAATAGCATGGTTTGTTGACCTATCCCAGCACCGCCATTCAATTCCCCCATCGTCATCGTCTCAACGTTAGAGTGCATCCAGACGGGGACTTTAAACCGCTGCATTAGTGCCTCGACAAAACCGCTGTTGTCCCAATTAGGCAGGAAGTTAGGGGTTTCGAGCAGAAATGGGATGTTGGGATCGGTGAGAACCGGGCCAGGTACGGAAATTGAAATACCCCACAAATTGGGAATTTTTGGTTGCCGCGTCATCAGCCAATTAATCAAGGTGCAGACACGGTCCGCAGTTAAGGTCTGATTCGCGATGTTGATTGCTTCGTGATGTTCCATAATGAGCTTGCCCTGCAGGTCGGCAAGTCCAACGCCGATGGCCGATTGGTCAAGTGTGACAACAACAAGTCGGGCGCGATCTTTAGTGAATTGGACGAGGCGCGGCGCCCGGCCACCTGTCGCTACGCCTGTTTCACTTTCGCTAACCAAAACCAATTCCGAAAGAATCGCAAGTCTGTCGGCAATAATAGCCCGCCCATATTCGCTGACACGCTCTAGTTCATGGCGGGTTGTCGCTTCACTCAAACGCACATGGTTCAGTATAGCTACAAGGCTTGCTGTAGCCGCTTCGCTGTTACGCTGCCGTCCTTTGCGCCTTTGGCGTTTCGGCGCTGATTTGTCTGTGTTCACGAAATTTTGACTCTTCATATGATAATTTACAACAATAGTTCCCGAGTATTTGCAAGGCAAGTCCTAACTTTTGCTTCTAAAATGCAAAAGTTATATTACTTATGCATAAATAGTGTTGACTAAAGTTTAAATTATACCTTATCAGTTAAGTCGAACGGCTTTACTTGCCGAATTTGGGAGGACAACATGGGTGACTGGAAGCTTGCGTATCAAGCAAATTGTTGGGGTGATCTTGGCGGCAATGCAGAGGGGGTGACCTCGATCTCGCAGCTCAGCTATCGTACATTTGGTGACATGGATCGAGCGTGCGCGGAGATCGCTTCTGCGGGTTATAAAGGTGTTGAATTGTTTGACGGCAACCTGCTCGACTATAGCGCCGCCGATTTTCGCACTGTGCTTGCCAACAACGGCTTATTTTTGGTTGCCACTTATTCTGGTGCCAACTTCATTTTTGACGACATTCTGCCAGAGGAACTGGCGCGCATCACACGAGCCGCTGACCGTGCCGCGGAACTAGATGCCCCGCATTTGGTAGTTGGGGGTGGCGCTAAGCGTTTTGATGGTATTCGCGATACGGACTATGATAAATTGGGGGCGGCACTTGATCGGGTTAAGTCATTGGCTGAGGATCGTAATCTTACTGCGCATTTCCATCCACATCTGTCGACAATCGTCGAGGGCCCCGAAGAGGTGCGCCGTATCTTCCGTCTGACTTCAATAGACTTTTGTCCGGACACAGCACACTTGGCTGCTGCTGGTGGCGATCCAGCGCAGCTGATCCGCGAATTTGCTGATCGTATTTCCTATGTCCACCTAAAGGGTTTCCAAAAAGAGCCCTTTGCATTCACACCACTCGATCGTGGTGATGTGCCTACCGACGAAATTATTGCAGCTATGCGCGAAACGAATTTCGCGGGCTGGGTCTGCACTGAACTTGATGCTTGGGACGATCCCGCTGATGGGGCGCGTTCCAGCATGGACTATTTAAACCAAGCCTAACTTGCTGGCATCAACCGGGGTACGCCCCAATCTTCTGGGAGGAAGAACTATGATTATGAAACGAAATATTTTGGGAATCGCCGCTGCGCTGGGGCTGGCAGTGTCCACTGCACCTGCTGTAGCTGATCCGTCCGCCGCATTGGCGGCATTACAGGAAACAGTCCTGTCCAAAGGCCCCAGCGGAGAAAATCCAAGCCCTGCAGCAGACCTCATGCTCAGCCAAACGGAAATTGATCAGATCAAGGCGATGAATGCGACCGCAGCCATTGTGATGCACTATGGTGGTAATGACTGGTCGAGCGCGCAGATCGAAGGCCTCAAGTTCCAATTTGGGGAAATGGGTATCAAGGTTATTGCCGTTACAGATGCTGGTTTCAAACCTGAAAAGCAAGTGGCAGATATTGAAACAATAATGATGATGGAGCCTGACATCATGGTTTCCGTTCCAACAGACCCATCGGCAACAGCTGCCGCCTATAAGGCTGTGGCTGCGGCTGGTGTTCAAATTGTATTCATGGAAAACACCCCTCCGGGTATGACGGCAGGCGTGGACTACGTTTCAGTGGTTTCGGCTGACAACTATGGCAACGGCGTTGCTTCAGCTCACCTTATGGCGCAGGCATTAGGTGACGAGGGTGGTCAGATAGGTCTCGTTTTTCATGCGGCCGATTTTTTTGTGACACGGCAACGCTATGATGCGTTCAAAGCAACGATCAATGAGAATTACCCAAACATCGAGATTGTAGCAGAGCAAGGCATCGGCGGACCGGATTTCTCGGGCGACGCAGATAAAGCAGCTTCTGCAATGCTGGTGTCGCATGCCGACCTCGATGGTATTTGGGCTGTTTGGGATGTTCCGGCTGAAGGTGTCATCTCGGCAGCTCGCGTTGCCGGCCGGGACGACCTGGTAATCACAACCATTGACCTCGGCGAAAACGTTGCGATCAATATGGCGCAGGGTGGCTTTATCAAGGGTTTGGGCGCACAGCGGCCTTTCGACCAAGGTGTTGCTGAAGCGATGCTTGCGGGCTATGGCTTGTTGGGCAAAGAAGCCCCTGCATTCGTCGCGGTTCCTGCTCTTCCAGTAACCAAAGACAACCTGCTCGAAGCCTGGGAGACAGTATACCGCTCCGAAGCGACGAAAAATATTCAAAATAGTATGAACTGACTTTGCAAAGGTCCTGTGGCAGTTCTCGCGCCGCAGGACCACTTTACACATTTTATTTACGGAGCATATCGATGACTAAAACACTAAACGTTGCACTAATTGGTGGCGGCTTCATGGGTAAGGCACATGCCTTGGCATATGCAGCGATGCCAATGTTTTTTTGGCCTGCCCCGGCAATACCCCACCGGAAGGTGGTGGTCGATTTAACCGAAGAGGCCGCTCAAGAGGCGCGTGACCGTTTCGGTTTTGAAGAAGCATCAAGTGACTGGAAAGCGATTGTCAACCGCCCCGACATCGACATTGTCGATATTTGCACTCCAAACAATTCTCACGCTGAAATCGCAATTGAAGCCTTGAAAGCTGGTAAACATGTAATTTGCGAGAAGCCACTTGCCGGGACACTTGCGGAATCTGTCGCAATGGCGAAGGCCGCCCGTGCGTCCAACGCTACAACGATGGTCGCCTTTAACTATCGCCGTACACCCGCTGTCGCTCTCGCCAAGAAATTCATTGATGAAGGTAAAATCGGCGACATAACCAACTTTCGTGGCACTTATTTGCAAGACTGGTCCGCAGATCCAAATGGGCCGTTATCCTGGCGCTTTCAAAAGAAGATAGCAGGGTCAGGCGCAATCGGCGATATTGGCACCCATGTAGTTGATATGGCACACTATCTTGTGGGTCCCATAGACACCGTGCAAGCGATTACTTCGACCTACGTAAAAACCCGCCCGATGCAACAAGGCGGTGTCGACAAACTGGGGGCATCCGACAAATCTGCCGACGCTGAACGCGCCGAAGTTGATGTTGATGATGAAGTCATGTCGATGGTGCGCTTTAAATCTGGCGCTGTTGGCAGTATCGAGGCCAGCCGCAACGCATGGGGTCGCAATAACTTCATCACGCTGGAAATCCACGGGACGAAAGGCTCGATTCTGTTCAACTACGAACGCCGGGACGAATTACAGGTTATGTTCGCCGATGATCCGGTTAATTCACGTGGCTTCCGTACTATCTACACAGGCCCTGCCCATCCCTATGGTGAAGGCCTTTGGCCGATCCCAGCACTGGGCATAGGTTACGGTGAGACCAAGATCATCGAGTGTTATGATTTCTGCAAAGCGATCATGAATGGTTCTCAGCCCTCGCCAAATTTTGAAGAGGCACTTTTAATTGAAAAGGTTGCCGATGCCCTCATCCGATCGGGTGAAACAAGCGCTTGGGAGAAGGTATAATGTCAACCGTTGCCGTCCGCATGGCCGGCATTTCAAAAAACTTTGGCGGTGTTAAAGCCCTGAAAAATGTTAACTTTGAAGTTTTGGCAGGAGAAGTCCACGCACTTTTGGGCGGCAACGGTGCCGGAAAATCAACGATCCTGAAGGTTCTGAACGGCGTGCATGTACCGTCGGCCGGCACAATTGAAGTATTGGGTGTACCACTCACCATTCATACACCCGAAGCCTCTCGCGCTGCAGGGATTGCAATGAATTATCAAGAAATGAGCTTGATCCCGACGCTAACTGTGGCTCAAAACGTTTTTTTGACGCGCGAGACGAAGTCAGGCGGTCTAATCGACGATAAAAAGGCAGAGCGCAAAGCCGCCAAACTCTTTGCAATGCTTGGTGTAGACGTTGATCCGCGCGCAATTGTTGGTGATCTTGGTGCAGGGCAAAAACAACTGACTGAAATCGTCAAGGCTATTTCCCAAAACGCACGCATTCTAGTGCTTGATGAACCATCCACTGCTTTGGCGATATCTGATGTAGATAGGCTGTTCACCTTCCTGCGCAAACTGAAGAAGCAAGGTGTTGCGGTCATATATGTAAGTCATCGAATGGACGAAATTGCCCGCATCGCTGACCGTGCTACGATCTTGCGTGACGGTAAGCATGTTATTACAGCTGCTATCGGCGACCTACCAATCGATACGATGATCGAACATATCGTTGGAAAACGGTCCCTTGGCCTTGCTGATATAGAACGGAGCGATGCTGTTCGCGGTGATATAGCTCTGGAGCTGCGCAACGTGTCGGGTCGTAATAAACCCGATAATATCTCGCTCACGATTTACAAAGGTGAGGTCGTCGGGTTGGCTGGCCTCCTTGGCTCGGGCCGCACATCTCTCGCAAAACTTGTCGCAGGGATTGAACCAGTGGTTTCTGGTGAAATTCGCATCAACGACCGCCCTGTTAGTTTCCGTCGTCCCGGTGACGCAATCACAGCGGGTGTGGCACTTGTGCCTGAAGCTCGAGCGACGCAAGGTATCATCGCAGCTCATTCAGTTTCCGACAACCTAACACTTGCTGCGCTGGATGGTCTTTCAAAGGCAGGCTTTGTCATTGCAGCTAAGGCGCACGCAGCGACAAACGCCCAAATCGAGCGGCTTTCGATCAAAACAGCAAGCTGCGATCATTCTGTTAGCACGCTTTCGGGCGGCAATCAGCAAAAGGTCGTCATTGGCAAATGGTTGGCCGTTGACCCGGACGTGTTGGTGCTTGACGAGCCAACAGCAGGCATCGACATCGGATCAAAATCCGAAATTATCAGACTAGTGCGTGAGCTGGCCGCGAACGGCAAAGCAATTCTAATGATTTCCTCGGAGTTATCGGAGCTTTTGACTGCCTGCGATCGGATTGTCGTAATGGCTGACGGACGCGTCTATGAGGATTTTTCCCGCGCCGCGCTGGATGATCCAGCTGAGGCAAATACCGACATCACACACCGCTTGCAAGCCGCTGAACAGCGGTTGCAAATTTCTATTCAAGAAGCCCTCGCTGCAGGGCAGGAGATTTCCCATGCCCAACAGTGACACAACCCACGCCGCTGGCTTGGTCGGCGCCTTTCTACAAAATTGGCGGCAAAATATCATCTATATCGGTTTTATTGCGATCTTTGTGGTCTTTGCGCTTACGCTGAATGACAGGGGGTTTCTGAACCCAAACAATCTGCTCAACATTGTCCGCCAGACAGCGATGATCGCCGTGATGGCTATAGCAATGACTTTCGTGTTGTCTGCAGGTGAAATTGATCTGTCTGTTGGTGCTGTCGCGGGCCTCTCCAGTGTCACTGTTGCCATGGTGATTTCTGTTGCTGGGCCATTTGCGGGGATTCTTGCAGGTCTGGCAACAGGCATTGCCATCGGCACCTTTAACGGCTGGCTAACTACAAAAATTGGTATCCCTTCGTTTTTAACGACACTCGCAATGATGGGTATTGCAAAAGGAATTGCGATGTGGGTTTCGGGCACATCCGCAGTTCCGATCTTGTCACAAAGCTATGCCTGGTGGTTTGGCGGTGGCTCCATCGGGCCCATTCCGGTATTGCTTTTTTGGATTTTGATTTTTAGTGCAATCGGTCATGTAGTCTTACGCCGTACTGGTTTTGGTCGCAGGGTGCTCGCAACAGGTGGTGGCGAGCAAGCCGCTGGCTATTCCGGCATCAACACCGCCAAGATCAAGTTTCGGGTTCTGGTCATTTCATCTACTGCTGCGGCTTTGGCTGGGATGTTTTATGCGGGCCGACTGCAATCGGGCCGATTTCAGCTAGGCGAAGGAGACGAGCTATCAGTTATCGCCGCGGCTGTGCTGGGCGGAACCTCGCTTTTTGGTGGTAAAGGAACCGTTATAGGCACCATCGTTGGCGCGCTCATGATTGGCCTTATTAACAATGGATTAATTCTGATGGGGCTGGAGTTTAGTCAACAACTGATCGCACGCGGTGGTATCATTATTCTTGCTGTTGCGCTTAGCCAGAAAAGAGCGTGAAAATGAAAAATGTTACCATCATAGGTACTGTAACTGCAAAGCCGGAAACACGCGAGGAACTGTATGCGCTTTTGTCTGCGCAGGTTGAGCCAACTCGTAAGGAAAATGGTTGCATCAACTATGATTTCCATGTCGATGCAGAAGACACGTGCGTCTTTGTTTTCTATGAAAACTGGAGATCTCAAGAAGATCTGGACGCCCATTTGAGAATGTCGCATCTTGAGCCGTTGTTTTTGCAGGTTCACAGGCTTTTGGCATGTCCGGTAAATATTCGTTACCTTGCAATGCTTAGCAAGATGGCGTGATGGAGGCGCAAATCACACCAACATTTAGAACTCTTTAATAAGTTGAAATTAGGACCTTTCTGATTCAATCAAAATGAAAACGCTTTGATGTAAAAACACTCGATGGAGAAGACATGAAAACAATCAAGGGCCCAGCTTTATTTTTAGCGCAATTTGTTGGTGATAAGTCGCCTTTCAATTCATGGCAATCGATCACTAAATGGGCCGCTGAGTGTGGCTATATAGGCGTTCAAGTTCCAAGTTGGGACAAACGTCTTATTGACTTAGACCTCGCCGCAGAAAGCAAAAATTATTGTGACGAATTCAAGGGGCAGGCTGCGATGAATGGTATTGTCGTGACGGAATTGTCTAGCCACTTGCAAGGTCAGCTCGTTGCGGTGCATCCGGCTTATGACACTGCATTCGACGGATTCTGTCCTGAGCACTTTCGGGGGAGACCTGCTGCTCGACAGGAATGGGCAGTTGATCAAGTCAAGAAAGCGATCACAGCTTCGCGAAACATGGGAATTTCTGAACATGCGACGTTTTCTGGAGCACTTGCATGGCCATATTTATACCCTTGGCCGCAACGACCCACTGGCCTAGTTGAAACAGCCTTTGACGAACTAGCTCACCGCTGGATGCCCATTCTCGATCACGCGGAAACCAATGGTGTCGACATTTGCTATGAAATACATCCGGGTGAAGATTTACACGACGGCGATACTTTTGAAATGTTTCTGGAGCGTGTTGACAACCACGCTCGTTGCAACATGCTATATGATCCCAGCCATTACCTTCTGCAGCAATTAGATTATCTGGACAACATCGACATATATGCCGAGCGTATAAAAATGTTTCATGTCAAAGACGCAGAATTCAATCCAACTGGCAGAAAAGGAATATATGGTGGATTTCAAGCTTGGGCAGACCGTGCGGGCCGCTTCCGCAGTCTTGGCGATGGCCAAATAGACTTCGGAGCAATTTTTTCGAAGATGGCAACCAATAATTTCGATGGTTGGGCGGTTGTCGAGTGGGAGTGCGCGATTAAGCATCCAGAAGATGGGGCCAAGGAAGGCGCTCAGTTTGTGAAAGACCAAATCATTCGTGTGACACCTCACGCATTCGATGATTTTGCAGGGGTCGAATACAACGAAGCTGAGAACCGCAAAATGCTTGGATTGGAAAGTTGAACTATGAGTGATCCAATTAAATTAGGAATGGTGGGCGGTGGTAATGATGCATCTATCGGTGCAGTACACCGTATCGCAGCTCGCTTAGATGGTGAATTTGTCCTCACTGCAGGTGCGTTATCATCAACTCCTGAAAAGGCGATGGCATCCGGTAAAGCTTTAGGTCTTGCAGCCGACCGGACCTACCCGACATTTTTGGATATGGCTAAACGCGAAGCCCGACTGAAAGATGGGATCGAAGCTGTCGCAATTGTCACGCCAAATCACTTGCACTATCCAGTGGCCCGAGAATTTATAAAACGAGGTATACACGTTATCTGCGACAAGCCTTTGACGTCAACTCTTTCAGATGCAAAAAAAATGGAGGTCGCCGTCAGGAAGTCAGACGCACTCTTTATTCTGTCACACAATTACACTGGTTACCCAATGATCCGTCAGGCCAAAGAAATGATTGCGGATGGCACATTGGGAAATTTGCGGATGATTCAAGTTGAGTATGTTCAGGATTGGCTTACCGAACCTGCAGAAGAGTTGGGAGTAAAGCAGGCGGAATGGCGCACAGATCCTGCTCGCTCAGGAGTTGGAGGAGCGATTGGCGATATAGGGACTCACGCCTACAATTTGGCACGGTTTGTGACCGGATATAAACTAGATAGTTTGGCAGCAGACCTTGATTCTTTTGTGCCTGGAAGGAGACTTGATGACAACGCACATGTAATGATGCGATTTGAAGGCGGAGCAAAGGGAATGTTGTGGTGTAGCCAGGTCGCTCCGGGTAATGAAAATAACCTACGCTTACGTATTTTTGGTGAAAATGGCGGCATAGAGTGGAGCCAGGAAGATCCAAATTATCTTTGGTATTCACCATATGGGGCTCCAAAGCAGCTGTTAACCCGTGCTGGTAGTGGCGCGGCAGACTCTGCAAATGCTGTCAGCCGCACCCCTGGGGGGCATCCCGAAGGGTACTTAGAAGGGTTTGCAAACATTTATACGGAAGCTGCAAAAGCTATAAGAGCGGTGGGTGCTGCAAAACCCATTCCAACGGATATCAAACTGCAAGGTATCGAGGAAGGTATTGAAGGCGTTCGCTTTCTCACCGCATGCGTCCAATCTTCGAAAAGAAATTCTGCCTGGGTTTCACTTTGGCAAGTGTGAGTAACACCAAGCGATCCCACCGGTTCTTATATACATTTTGTTTGTGTGTCCCAGGATGAGACGAATTCTACGTAACAGAAATTAATGCTGAGTAGTGAAACGCAAAATGAGAAAGCCCAGCATAAAGGCAAATCCAGAAGGCCCCTATGGGTACTGTCAGACCAAACGAGCTTGAGACGGGGCGGGCTGTTTCGTAGCCTCTTCGTATGACAAAACGCTCTCCATTTCGCTACATGAAACCTGGCCCGGGGTTACTGAACTATCTTGCTTAGGCCCGTGGACCGGGAACCAAGAGCCGAAGGCCCCATCGGACAATAGAGCGCGCTCCTGCGTTTCTGCCTTCAGTGTTGCATGAGCCAAATCCGCGTTGGTTAGTTTTGCTCGGGCCGCGGTCCGTGGATCAACGGCAAGGGTTACTGTGCCTGATCGCTGCAGTTGAGACGTAGGGCGCAGGACCGCCCCGTCCCTATCCCAGGGCCCCGCGTCTCGGACCACGGGCCTTTAGTGTTGGGGGCGTAGATTCATTGGACGGGGTTTTTGTTTGGCTGTACATTTCTATTCACGCACCAATTTCAAGCTGAACCGTGCCGCTGCTCTCGCTGAGTGGCGTCAATTATTGAGCGCATAGATTTAGGCTGCGCTAGCAATAAGATGCGTGCTCGCGTTAGTTTGATAACGACACTGTCTGGAATATCCATACATTTTCCTACGAGAAATCTCGTGAATCCTGAATATGGGGTGTCACTTTTTTGGGAATAAGACGTTCAAACGCTCGCTCCAAGCCAGCCCAGTCCGCCATCCAGCCAAGTGCATGTCTTCAAGGTCTGCCCAATGTCGCGCCTGCGCTGCCGCCCAAACCAAAGCCAAGTTGCAGGAGATCGCGGGCATCAATCCCTGCTCATGCCCTGCCAGCAATGGGCGCAACGTTGCCATACCGGTTCCCAACATCAAAACTGCGTCTGCACCGCTGTCTGATAGCTGTTCGTAAGCCCTATAAACCCCGCCATCTGTCATCGCATAGATTGGATGGAAGGCGTCGGTTTCCAACTTTGGGCCTGCTTTTGCGATAACCTCGAAGCCAAAACTTTCCCAATACGGCTTACAGGCAGTGTTCAGGCTGTCAGGATAGGGGCTGAGTAATGCGATCTTGCAGGCGTTCATTACGCGCAGGGCTGCGACAGAGGCCAAAGCCGCGGTGATGAAGGGGACGCCATAGCTACGTTCCATCTGTGTCACGATCTTAGCTTCGGCTTCTGCCCCGATCAAGTAAGAGGCTCCGGTGCAGGCGGCGGCGATGACTGAGATTGGCGCGTTGGCAAACTGGGTCGCAGTGCTCTCAAACCGTTTGGTATAATCAATTAGACGCGCTTCGATGGTGTCTTTATCAGATGTCAACCGGGCGTTTATAATCGACATATGGGCGGGCATCAGCGCCCATAGCTCGGGCTCAACCGTCGTATTGGCTTGCGGGGTTAAAACCCCCATCAGACCCTTGCTGCCGTATTCGATTAGAGCCATCCTAGCACCCCTGGGAGCCATAGGCTGAGTGCGGGAAACAGGATTAGGACGATTAGACGCGCCAGATCCGCAAACACAAACGGGATGACGCCGCGAAAGATGGTGCGCAGGGGCAGGTCTTTGGCCATACCGTGCAGGACGAAAACATTGATGCCGATGGGTGGTGTGATCATGCCCAGTTCGATGACGACAATGTTAATCACGCCCCACCAAATTGGATCATAGCCCATACCGACCACCAGCGGATAGACAAAAGGCAGGGTTAGTACCATGGCGGCGATAGTGTCAAAGATAGAGCCAAGGATGAGATAGAAGATCATCAGGCAGCCAATCACCATGAGCGGCGGCAGACTAAGACCTTCGATCCAATCAACGGTTGCGGATGGCAGGCCAGACAGCGTAGCAAAGTAGGAAAACACTGATGCGCCAATGATAATGACGAAGATCAGCCCAGTGTTGCTGGCCGTATCGCCCAAGGCAGCGAGGAACTTTGGGCGCGTCAAGCGTTTGCGAAAGATTGCAAGTAGTAGGGCAACCGCAGCACCGACAGAGGCAGCTTCGCTGACGGTAAAAACACCCGAATAGATGCCGCCGGAAACGACGAAAGCGAGCAGAACCACTGCCCAGCTTTGCATTGTCACGCGCCGCCGTTCGCCCCAGTCTGCCTGCCTGCCCAAAGGGGCCACTTCCGGGTTGCGTTTCACGACGATGGCAACGGCGACGAAGTAGAAGACCACCGCCATCAAGCCGGGAATGACGGCTGCGAGGAACAGCGCGATAATGCTATTTTCGGTCAAGATGGCATAAAGGATCATCACAACAGAGGGCGGCACAATCATGCCAAGCGTACCACCCGCCGCGATTGATCCGGCGGCCAGGGGCTTGGCGTAACCTCGGCTCAACATCTCTGGCAATGCGATCCGTGCCATGGTTGCTGCGGTTGCAACGCTTGAGCCGCAGATGGCACCGAATCCCGCGCATGCCCCAACCGTGGCAAAGATGAGTCCACCACGCTTGTGACCAAGGTAAACGTAGGCCAGCCTGTACAATTCGCCCGATAAGCCTCCGACATGGGCGAGATTGCCCATCAACAGGAACATCGCAATAACCGCTAACCCTTCAGCGGCCATTGCGCCGGATGGTTCGGTTGCAAGCAACGTCAGGGCCGGGCCAAAGCCGATGATCAGTCCTGTGCCGATGACGCCGACCACACCCATCGCAATGCCAACAGGCACTTGGCAGACGATCAGCACAAACATTGCGGTGAGGCCCAAAAGCCCGGTTGTAATGGGATCAGATATCATGGTTTGATGTCCGCCAATTCGTCATGCTGCAACTCCATGATGTCGGGTTTTTCACCAAAGATCAGAGCGTGCAGCCAGCTATAAAAGACGAAGGCTTGCACCGGCACACAGATCGCCATTATCGCCACGGTGACGTAGAACCACGGTGCAAGGAGCAAGCCTATGGTACGGGTGGTGCGGCCACCATCGCTATATTGGCCAGCCAACAAGACAAATTGCCAAACCAGCAGGCCGAAGAAAACAAGTGTGACAATGGCACCAAACAACTCTAACGCCGCGTTCACGCGAAACCCGCCCATGGTGCCAAAAACGCGTACCGTGACATTGGTTTGGCGGAGTAAACCTGCCGGAAAGCAAGACGCGATGATGATAGGAAACACTACTTCGCCGTAGTCCGAGAACCCCGAGATGCGCGGGGCGCCCAAGTATCGAGCAAAGCCGTCCCATGTGATTAAAAGCGCCATGACCACAAGCCCGCAAAACCCGACAAGGGCGACATTGCGTGTGAACCGATCAAGCTTGCTTGCTTGGGTCATGGCGATGCTCATCAACTGGCGCCGCGCATTTCGACCAAGAGCTTGACTGCCGTGTCATAGACGGCTTGGCCATTTGGCGTCGCTGCGATCCACGCATCATGCACGGGCTTCGCTTTGCCTGCGTACTTCTCAATCGTCGCCTGATCCGGCGTTACGACTTCAATCCGGCCCTCTGCCACGACATCCTTGCGAATGCTTTCACCAACATCTGTGTATGCATCCCCACCCATTTGCGCCATCTTGGCTCCGCCATGAGACATGATCGCGGTCTGCGCATCGGCACTTAAGCTGTTCCATTTGCCCTCGTTCATCAGCAGCAAGAACGGGATTGCACCGGCTGGCACAACATAAGCCTGATCTACCAACGGCAGGGATTTGAAGGTCTTCATCCCCGTCCAACCTTGGATCGCACCGTCGACAGTGCCGCGGTTCAGGCCTTCGTTCATTTCAGCCGAAGATAGTGTTTGTGGGGCCGCACCGAGGCTCTCCAGCCAACTGGCATGGATCGACCCAACAGAGCGCACTTTCATATTCGCGATATCATCAAGGCTGGCGATCTTTTTCTTCATAAACAGCGCGTTGGGTTCGGCCGCGAAAAAGCCGACCAAATGGACGCCGTCAAACCCGGTCAGCAATCCCATCTCGTGCAGTTTCCAACCTACAACCGAGGCTTCTTCGGCCGTGCGAAACAGGAATGGCAGTTCAAAAACACCCATTTCGGGGAATTGCCCAGCGGTATACCCCGGCAAGACCCATGTCACATCGGCCACACCGTTCTGCACCAATTCGAATTGTTTGAACGGGTTCTTCCCCAATGTACCGCCCCAAAACGGCATCATTTTCACGTCATTGGTTTCGGTGGCTACGGCTTCCATCCACGGCTTGATGACTTTTGCCACACCTGTGGATTGTTCAGCCACAAAGGTGCCAACCTTGATGATCTCTTGTGCGGTGGCGGGCAGGGCCAGTGCGGACAGGGCGGCGGCAGCCAGTAGATTATTGAAATGCTTCATCTTAACTCTCCCAGTTGGTTGGTGACCGCTTGTCGCAGTCCTTACGTTTCTGCGCCAAATCTGCGCAGTTGCACCGGTTTGATCGGTGTCGATGTTGTGACTTCTTCTGTGTAGAATCGCTCGCAAGAGGCACCGCCTTCACGGCCTACGCCGGAGGATTTGAACCCGCCAAAGGGCGCACGTAATTCGCGCATCATTGGTGTGTTGACCCAGACAACGCCTGAGCGCAGGTGGGTTTGTGTTTGCATGACGGTGGGCAAATGGTACGACCAGATATAGCTGACCAGACCGAATTGGGTGTCATTGGCGATGCTGACGGCATCCTCGATATCATCAAACGGCAGGAAGGTGGCGAAGGGGCCAAATATTTCCTCTTGCGCACAGCGATCGGCATTTGAAGTAGCCAGCACTGCCGTTGGTTCAATGAAATACCCACCGCCAAGATCATCGCGACGCGTTCCTCCTGTCAGGACTGACCCGCCATCCTCGCGCGCCATATTGGCAAAAGACAGCACCCGGTTCATGTGAGGTGCGGATGCCAGTGGACCGACTTCAGTGGCATCATCCAAAGGGTCTCCTACCTTGATCCGCTTGGCACGTTCGGCAAATCGCGCTGTGAATTCATCGAACATACTGCGTTCGACCAAGATGCGGGAGCCTGCCAAACACTGCTGACCATTGTTAGAAAATATCCCCTGCAAAGCCCCGTCCAACGCGCGCTCTATATCAGCGGAGGCAAAGATGATGTTGGCCGATTTGCCGCCCAATTCCATCGTTGTAGGCACAAGGTTTTGTCCCGCAGCAGACATAATCGCACGGCCAGTTTCTGTGCCGCCGGTAAAGCTGATGAGATCGACATCCGGGTTGGCGACCAACGCCGCTCCCGTCACAGGGCCACGGCCATTGACCAAATTCAACACGCCTTCTGGCAGTACATCATTCAACAGCGCGACCAAGCGGGCGAGCGAAAGTGGGGTCTGTTCGGAAGGTTTCAGCACGCAGGTATTCCCGAACGCCAATGCCGCCGCGATTTTCATCGTGGCCAAGGCAACAGGCGCGTTCCACGGCGCGATTAATGCGGCAACGCCAACGGGCCTGCGTGTGACGGTTGTGATGTAATTGTCGGTTTGGGTGTAGGCCTCGCCTTTGGACTGGCTGATGTATTCCGCGAAAAATCGAAAATTATAGGCGGCACGCACCATATGCCGCGCTTTGAGCTCCTTGAGGACCAAGCCCGTCGCCGCACATTCCAGCCGTGCCAATTCATCGACGTTTTCGAGAATTTTAGTGCGGCAAGCTTCCAGTACCTCCATCCGCTTTTCAACGCTGAGATGCGGCCAAGGTCCTTTGTCGAATGCGTCTCGCGCAATGGCCACGGCTTGTGCTACAGCAGCGGAACCATCCTCGATCAATGTCGAAATCTGCTGTCCGGTTGCCGGGTAATAGATCGGTATCTCAATGCCGCCCCCACGGCTTGCGCCTTGGCCTGCCAGTCCTGTGACTTGCCTTGGGGGGATGATGGGGAGGTTGAATGTCATGCTGTGGTCATCCCATGTACGTCCCGCCGTTGACTTGAAGTACCTGCCCGGTGACGTAGCCCGCGGCGGGCGAGAGCAGGAATTGGATTGGCCCGGTAATGTCACGCGGCTCTGCAATCCGGCCCAATGGAATGGTCTTGGCATAAGCCTCGCGGTCCAGCCGCTCGGCTTGCTGTTCATCAGAGCGCCCCGTGCCTCCACGCAAAAAGGCTGTGTTTACAGCTGACGGGGCAACGCAATTCACCCGGCATTTGGGGGCGAGTTCTAACGCGAGTTGGCGTGTCATTGCCGCAATGCCAGCTTTTGCTACGGCGTAGGCTCCATAACCGGGGCGGGCGAAGTGGCCCAAGCCTGATCCCGTTAGGACCATCGCGCCGCCGTCAGAGATGCGGGATGAAAACGCCCGCGCGGCGTAGAAGGCAGAGGTCAGATTGCCGTCAATCAGGCTTGCCCAAGTCTCTGGTGCATGGGTTGCAAGTGGTTCTGCTTCGCTCATAAAACCGCAGAGGTTTACGAAGCCGTCGATGTTGCCTACTGCCTCGGCCACACGTACCAACGCATCGGCATCAGTCGCGTCAATAGCATGTGTTTCACCGTCCAAAGGATGGGCCTTGAGGGACGTGGGAAGGTCGAGAACAATCGGCGTTGCGCCGCCGTCGTGTAAAGCTGCGACCAAGTCACGCCCGATGCCGCCGCAGCCGCCCAATATCGCGATCCTTCGGGTCACACGATGGACTCCGCATGTTCCAGACCGTCGATCATTGAGGACTTGCGCAGAAAGGCGCGGGCCTTGACGGGATCAGCCGCGATGTCTTGCAGGTTCTTGAGGTGGGCCGCTCGCTCAATGGGATCGAGGGTGTTCATACGGGCGCGATTGGTATCGGCTTGCTGCACAATATCGTCATGGGCGACGGCCCTGCGTTGGCGTTCATAGCTGTCCAAAATCATGGGATCATCGCCACCCACCATGGCGATCAATTTATCCGCTAATGACCATGCATCGTGAATGCCGCCGTTCATACCCATGCCACCTTTGGGCGAGTTCAGATGGGCGGCATCACCCGCCAAGAACATCCTGTTCTTGCGGTAATGTGTTGCCACGCGGCGGTGCACGCGGTAGATGCGTTTCTCATCAATATCAATGTTTTGCGCAGCAGGAATGACTGATTTTACCTGCGCGCGGATGCAGGCATCGTCCATAGCCTCCTCAGGGCTTTGGCCGTCCTCTGGATGTAAGGACACACGCCAGACATCGGGCAAACGCAGCAGCGAGAACGTTCCCTTTGGCGTCCAAATGTAGTTCACACCGGATAGATCTTCGATGTGGTCTTCAAACGGGAAATGCGTGGTCGCGAGGATGGTGTTTTCGGGATACGTGCCGCCTTCAAACTCAGCACCTATGGATTTACGCACGATAGAACGCGCGCCATCGCAACCGACCATAATCGATCCGCGAACCTCTTGTTCATTCACAACGGCAAGAACACCGGAAGCGTCTTGGGATACTGCAGACACCTCTGAACCAAAACGCACAACCTCATCCGGCAACCGCGCTAAAAGAGCGCGGCTGAGTTCCGCCTGACGGCACTGCAACCTGTAGGGATGGCCCGTGTCATCCTTTAAAACGCTTAGATCGAAGCGCGCGTTTTCGCCTGTTGTCAACATCCGTATTTGCCAATCCGGCGTGATGCGCCCTTTGGCAATAATCTCAGCCGCAATCCCAGATGCCTCAAACATATCCAGCGTCGGCGGATGAAAGGTCGAGGCGCGCAGTTGATCAGGTATTTCGCACTCTGCTTCGAATACCAAAACGGATACTCCTGTCTGCAACAAACGCCATGCCAGCGTAAGTCCAACGGGTCCACCACCGATGATCAGGACTGGTTCTTCTGAAATATTCAACTAGCACTCCAGCAATTTAAGAATATCGTAATTCTTAAAAAAGATACACTTATTGTATAATAACTTCTTTTTTTATTAATTGGTCAAGAAAAACTTGAGTCTAAAGGCTCTGCCATACAAAATATTTGAGATCGGACGGGCTACTTTGTAACCTCGTCTAATGACAAAACACCCTGCATCTCGCCACTTTAAACCTGGCCCGGGGTTCCTGAACCACCTTGCTTAGGTCCGTGGACCGGGAACCAAGAGCCACGGCCCCGGACCATAGAGCACGCATCGTCGACCTACTGTCAGTTTTGCATGAGCCCAATCAGCGTTGGTTAGTTTTGCTCGGGCCGCGGTCCGTGGACCAACGGCAGGGGGTTACTGTGCCCAGTCGCTAAAATTGAGATTCAGGTTCATGGACCGGGGCCCCCAATCCTAGGGCCCCGCGTCTCGGACCACGGGGCTTTAGTGTTGGGGGTGTAGATTCATTGGACGGGGGTTTTGTTTGGTAACTGCATCGTTATTCACGCGCCAATTTCAAGCTGAACCGTGCCGTTGCTCTCGCTGAGTGGCGCCAACTATTGAGCGCATAGAGTTAAATGTTACCTGCACTCCGAAGCGTGGTCTTATTAGTTTGACAGCAACTTTCACTTAATCCACTAAAGGCTCTATGGTTTGTACTTGCGGTTTTGTATTTAAAAATGATGGCCTGTCCTTATGGATTACCCAATACTTTTCCAAATTTGGGTATTTTGTCCTCCAATTAAATTTTATGAACCTTAAATCAAGATATTCTAAGCACGAAAACGCACACACATCTGCAATGTTAAAATGACCTCCCACAAAATATTTTTTATTACCAAGATGATCTGAAAGATATTTTGTTCCTTCATAAATCTTTTTTTCTTGCCTTTGAACCCAGTCATTACTGCGCAATGTTTCATTCCTAGAGTTTTCAAGAAAAACTAAAACGATTGCATCACAAACGCCATCTGCCACAGACTCAATCAGCCTTGCGCTGATATTATCTTGTGGATCTTTAGGGTACATGAGTTGGGCTTCGTTAATATGATCGAGGTATTGAACTATAACTTTGCTATCGAATAATGGTTCTTTGTTTTCCTCAATAAGAATTGGAATTTTCCCCAGTGGATTGAAGTTTTTCGTTATAGTACCCTTGTTCCAAGGAACATCTACGACCTCATTAAATTCAATATTTTTTTCACGCAGTGCGACCCGTACTTTACGTGCAAATGGACTTGGTGTGGCAATAACAAGTTTCATAAAAAGGACCTAAGTGGTGGCTGCATTCACGGTAGTCTAGCCGAAACTAACTAGGCATCAACCCTGCATGCAAAAGCTGACGTTTGCTCCGCGTTTAGCTGAACCAGCTTTTATAAGAAAATATCGCGTGTACGCTAAACACTCCCACACTTCACAGACGACACCCGACACCCCTATAGGGGTGTGTCGTGTCGTGTCGCCTAATGTGAATGCTGGAATTTGACGACATTGTCGATGTTGCCCTCATGTCGCCTTGTCGCCCAAGCAGTAAACACCGTCTATTAAATTTAAAAGCTTAGCTTCAACCAAGGCCGTTCGCGCTCGATTGTGAGCTGTATTTTTAGACTTGTCATTGTCGCCAGCGTGTCGTTGCTTAAACAAATTTCGCCACTCACCTAATTCTATGCCTTGGACGGTGACACCGCCAAATTTCGCCTGTTTTGCGTCTAAAAGCTCTTTAAAACAGTTTAATGCTAACTTTTGATCGCCGCTTAGACCATCTTGCTTTTTGAACTTGCGCACTTCAGTTAGATCAAGCGTTATACTATTGCCTGTCGCCACAGCGAAAAACTGCATGTCTTCAAGTTCTGGCGCGTCTTTTTGTTTTGTGCATTTCACCAAAACATCGTGATCACCTACGCGCTTGGTTGTAAATTCAGCATCTAATGCCGCGTAGAATGAGGAATGACCGCGCGCTCCGTTTGCATCTTTTCCAGTGTGGTGAACAACACAAACAGAGCATCCGAAATGATCTATCAGCTCAGAGCAGGCGTTTATAAATTCGCTCATATCTGCTGGTGCATTTTCATTCATGCTACCTGAATTTCGATTTAGGGTATCGATGACAATTAACGAAATATCATCTACTTGTTCATGTATGGTTTTAAGCAGTTTTATTGTTTCTATATCTCGGAAGTTGATAGCTGTTTGTGATAAAATAAAAGGAAGCTCATCGCGGTTTTGTGAATGTTTGATGCACCATGCTTCGATGCGTTGTGCGGTGCCGATCCTACCCTCGCCAGCCACATAAATAACCGTGCCTTGCTTCACCACAAAATCATTGAATGGAACTTTAGCAGCTATGCATAGGGCCATATCGAGCATCAAAAACGTTTTGTAGGTATATGAGGGGCCGACCACACCAATAAGGCAATTTAAAGGCAATATTTTCTCTATAAGAAACTTGGGCGGCATTATCTTAATATCGCGAAGATAAGCTAATCCCAGTGGAAGCGCAGATGTTTTCTTTTCGCTTTGGGTGAAGTCGTATTTTGCAAATTCATTCATTGATTTTTCGTTTCAATGCAAAGGCTATAAAATCCTTCTGAACGGTTTTGCTTAAGGAAGAATAGCAGGCTACGAGATAGGCTTTGCGCTCACTTAGCGATGCATGCTCCGACCACCATTTTGCGTCCTCTTTAGGGCTGCTGAATGGGGGTAATGGCATTCCAAAGGTGAGACCTTTTAGAGCTACATCGGTAAGCTCAACGATCTCATTTGGGTCATTAGAAAGCATGGTGCAAAGGGTTAGATACTTACGCTTCTTAGGACTGAATTTATGATTTAATATGGCGGCTGATGACCAAACGGCATGATTGTCAAATAAGGTCAACGCGTCCTGCAAAATGCAGAGATCACAACGGCGTCCCATTCATTCAGCTTTCTGAGAATGAGTTTGAAGATATTCTTCGAGGCGAAGTCTGCTCATTCGAGACATGCGTTCACCAAACTTAATCATTGGCGGTAGTTGGCCAACTTTGATCATTTTATAGACCTGAGTGACGTGACAGTTGAGAATTGCTGCGACTTGGTTTGCGTTAAGGAGTTCTTCATTTTTTAACATTTTGATACACGGCTATATCCATAAGGTCATTAACGCCTTTTGTAAGTTGGAAAGTGTAGGCGAATTTTGTTGCACAATCTTTCATAATAATAATGGCCTAAATTTAATTACCTTGCATAATCATAATCGGATGAGTTGCATATGCCATGTTTTTAAAATCGTGACCACGATTTATCGTCATGAGTCTTTTTCCTTTAAAATTGTAGTTGATCCATTTTAGCTCAATTTTGTGAGCTGTCCCATTTTTGAAGGTTTATTCGATCAAGTGCTTGCTCTCTAGAGATTTGAGCCACTCGAACGACGAAGAATTTGCGGGTGTGTAGTGACCTATTTTGTATCCATTTCTGGCAGTCATTCCTCGAAGAATTACAAAGTCATTTTGTTCAAAGAGTTCGGAGTCTACAAACTATGGGGCAAATGGCACTTTGAAAATGTTCCAATGTTAATCGTTGTTTTTAACTGGACCACCAATCGTCGCCTTCTTATTAACATCCTCTGACTTATAATTCGCCAACAACATTTAATCCGTCGCAATGTCAGTGTCTTTCTCATTCTGACCACCATTTTTCTGGCCGTCACCCGCACCAAACTGATGATCCTACATTTAATTCAATGGGTTTTGGGGTAAATGTTGACCAATGCCAATTTAATCGTTGGTGATTTAGATTTAGTTTGAGGTATTTTGCTAAAAAAACTATTAATCATTTATATTTTTATCACTTACTTAACCTGACACCATATCCTGTGGCTGCATCATCTGAAAATCTGGCTCATTTTAACAAAGAGGACACTTAGCGGTGTCCATAGCAACCAAAATCCCAAGTGCACAATCCTCACAAAAAGAATGTCCGCATTCGAAAGTTGTGAACAATGACGCAGCACTTTCACTTTTGTTACCCAGTATAGATTATTTCTAGCAAAAAAAACAAATTTTTGACAACGATTGCATATTTTCTTCTTAAATTAGATTAAATTTATAAATTAATTTTTGAAATGATCATATATATTTAAATTATCCAATCAAACGAAAGCCATTTATTTTCATAAAGAAGGGGTTTTGGGGTTTTGGGG
>ENA-OWPI01001233-OWPI01001233.1-marine-metagenome-genome-assembly--contig:-NODE-1233-length-29569-cov-15.410857_pt1 | contig 29569 bp, 17 predicted proteins | sample MGYA00238138_ERZ651775 | MGnify/ENA primary metagenome ERZ651775 (study PRJEB26906, sample SAMN06265043) | marine metagenome | isolation source: Helgoland LTER site | place: Germany:Helgoland, sampling...
AATAACGGTTACGCTAAAGCACTAAGCGATGATAAACATTTGCTTGCAGGACTAAACGTTTGTAAAGGTCAAGTAACGTATAAAGCAGTGGCTGATGTTTTTGGTTATGAATATTTTGAGCCATTAAAGGCATTACAATCTTAAATAATTTAGTTAAAATTAACTAATATAATTTTAACTATGATTAAAAAAGTTATTTTTAAAAAAATTCAATTTCTAAACTTTTCTTCTGAAAATTTTAAAAAAATAATTAAAAATAAAGGAACATTTTTTTTCCCTGCGGCACCAGCATTGGCTACAATAGATGAATCTGAAGTATATTATAAGTCACTAAAAAATGCTAATTATGTATTTTTAGACAGTGGATTTTTTGTTTTACTTTTGAGATTATTTAAAAATATTAATGTAAACAAATTTTCTGGATTTAAATTCATTAAATTGTTTTTAAGCCATGTTAAAAAAAACGAAAAAAACAGTATTTTTTTAATTAATCCTAATAGAAAGATATCTCATTCCTATAAAAAATATCTTAAAAAATTTAGTATTAAAAAAGTTTACAGTTATATAGCCCCAATTTACCCCCCAACAAAAATTGTTGATAAAAAACTTGTAGATCAAATTAACAAAACAAAACCAAGATTTATTTTAATTAATTTAGGAGGAACCAAACAGGAAATATTGGGTAATTATTTAAATAACAGATTAAAAAATAAATATCCAATTATATGCACTGGCGCAGCACTATCCTTTTTTACTAGAGATCAAGCACCCATAAACACATTTTTTGATGAAGTTTATTTAGGCTGGTTAATAAGGATTATTTTCAATCCTAAAATTTTTCTAAAAAGATATTTCCTGTCACTAAAACTCTTAGTTATTTTTATTAAACACTTTGATACTATAGAAAAAAAATAAAATATTTAATAAATTAATTAAACAATCACATAAATGAATCTTATAAACTCAACCAATTATATAGAGTCAAATTCAAGTAAAATAAAAAATTTATCAATTATATTTCTTATCTTATGCACATTAATTCAATTAATAGTTTTGAAAAACTACAACAATATTTTTTCTATTTTGTTTTTATTCATGTCAAATTTATTAATTTTAAATTACTGTCTTAAAAAAGAAAATATTTTTAATTATCCAGTATCTATATTTTCGATTATTTTTTTTAATATATATGCAAATGGAGGAACACTTTTTTTTAAAAGTTTTTTATTTGAAGATTTAACTCAAAACTTATACCAACCAAATCACACTTTTTTTTTACTCTTGGTTTTTAATGTAGTTATTGTATTTACACATTTTTTTTATACAAAAATAAAGTTTTTTGACAGAGTTAAATTAAAAATTAATAACTTATATAGCTTTATGAAAGTTGATAACAAAAATAAAGTAATGATAAAAGATTTTTTTATATTACTAGGTATAGCAACAGTTGTTTTTGCCAGCATATCTTTTACTTTTTTTGGAAATTTTATTTATCTTCAAAAACAGACAGGACCAAACTTTTTAGGCGATATAATAAATGGAATTAATGTATTTTATATTAGTGGTTTTGTAGTCTTGTACTCTAAAAAATTTTATAATTTTAGTTTTTCAAGAAAAGATTTTTCTTTAATATTTTTAAGCGGCATAGCAATTTTTTATTTATCCTTAGGATTAAATTCAAGATCAGCTTTTTTTGATTTAGTTTTTCTAGGTTTGCTGATTTATGTTTTTTATTACTTTATTGGGTATTATGAAATTAAAGTTTTGAGATTAAATAAAATTTTTATTGTTTTTATTTTTTTATTTTTTTCGACTAGTTTAGTCGATAGATTTTCTGAAACCTATATTGAGTCCCGTGAAAGTCGAGATAAGACAAACCCTGTTCAAAATATTAAAAATCACTTCTCTACTTTTTTAGACCGTAAAACGACTAAAAATTATGATTTTTATACTTCTGCAAATATTTTTAATGAAAACTATTATGAAGTTAAATTATTAAATAGAATAAATATAATCAAAGCAACAGACAATGTGCTTTACGCTAAAAAATTTATTAGTAATAAACAAGTAGATAATTTAATTGATTATGAATATGGTCAAATAATATCTATATTACCTTCACCTGTAATTAATTTATTCAGTCAATCCTTTGAAAAAGATAAATTTTTGAATTTTTCTATGACTTCAAAGATCTTTATTGAAGCAGATGGATCTTTTGGTGGTTCTAAGAGTAACGGCTTAATTTATCCCATAGTGTATATATATAATGATTATATTTTTTATCTATTATTTTTCTTTATCTTAATTTTAAGTTTTTTATTTTTAGACTCTTTTTATAACCGTAAAAATAAAAGTTTTTCAATTTTGTTATTTTTGTTATTTTATACAACAGGTGGAGGTCTTATCAATGCTATCTCTCAGGGAAGTGTGTCTGATGTTTGTGCGCTTTTGTTTAGAGATTTGCCCCAATCTATAGTAATTTTTTTTATATTATTTAAAATATTTTCATTAGTTAAGAAAAAGATTTGAAATAATTTTTTTTATATTTATCTCAAAAGAAATTATATTTGAAATAGAGTTAATTTTTTTTGATCCTTGTTCAGTAATTTTTTTTATTTTAACTTCATTTTTTAATAAATGATGGCATTTTTTTATACAGTCGTTCAGAGTATTAAAAAAGACTGCCTCAAAATTATTTTTGAAAAATTCTTCGTGTGTTTTAGTTTTCTTTGCTAGCAACATCGTCCCTACTAAAGGTATCTCAAAAGATCTGTGAGTAATATCATCGTTGTTTTCAAAGGAAGGTAAACAAATTGACATTTTTCCTGATCTCAAAGTCTCTACGTATTTATTGTCATTTACTATTTTAGAAAAAAAAATTGATCTATTTTTTGTATATATCTCTGATCTTTCCCAATGATCTCCGTGTACTTGAATATTCAATTTATTTTTTAAGAGTTTTTTTATTAATAACTCTCTTTCTGATCTATATGTTGAAATAATTATTATATCGTACTTTTTCTTAATTTTTTTTTGACTTAATTTTTTAAATTCATTGATTTTAATTGTTGGTGGTATCCAGATTTTATTTTTAATTCCATATGAAGCACTATCAATCAATCTATTTTTTTGCATAAATATCATCATGTCGAATAAATCAAAATGACTTTTAACTAGATCCCATCTTTTGTTGTCTCCATTTTTGAATGGATTATCAGTACAATAATAAATTATTTTTTTTGAAATTTTCTTTAAGTAATAGATAGACTTTTCTCCTATTAAAGTTTCATTATTTACATAAATTAAGTCATACATTTGATTGGCTTTATTTTTCAGAAAAAATAAAATGATTAAATCATAAAATTTAAAATTCAAATGCCAGCTAATTTTATTTAACAAAAAACAAATATTATTAATTTTTTTTAAATTGATTATTTCAACATCTTTGTAAATTTTTTTGAGAATCTTAAATTGATAATAAGAGTAACCAATTTTTTGATCATCACCTATGAATAAAATTTTCATATTACTTGATAATTTTATTTAATGATTTGAAACATTTTTCGAAATTGAATTTAGATATTATTCTTTTACTATTTTTTTTGTGAGTCTGTAATACTTTTCTATTATTTAAATAAAAAATGATTTTTTTAATTAAACCTTCTGAATCATTTGTTTTAAATAAATAGCCATTATGGCCTACCTTGACTAGATCTGGTGCACAACCAACTTGTTCAGATGCTATAATGGCATTTCCAGAGCACATTGCTTCATTCACAACCAATCCCCAAGGTTCAATTTTTGATGGAACAATAAGAACGTCAGTTTTCTTGTAAATTTTTTTTAAATCTTCCTGACTAACAAATCCATTAAATTTAACAAATTTTATACCTTCTTTTTTTATTTTATTTTTGAAAGGTTGTAAAAGTGGACCAGTACCAACAATATTAAATGAAATATTTTTATATGATTTTGTTTTAATTATGGTTTCACATAAAGTTTCAATTCCTTTTATAGAAGTAACTTTTCCTACAAATAAAAAATTTATTTTTTTTTTTAATTTATTAAGTGGAGCATTAAAAAAACTATTATTTACCACATAAGGAACATTAATTATTTTTTTTGAGTTAATTTTTTTTGATAAATAGTATTTTCTGTTTAGTTTCCCAATAGATAAGTAGTGATCTACAAATTTATCAATTATTTTATAATAAATATCGTTTAAAAAGATATTTAGGTTGCTCCTGTTTTTACTAAATTTAGTATTTTCTTCTCTTATAAGCACTTTCTTATTAACTACGTTAGCTAAAATTAAAACTAAAAAATTATAAATATTTTTTGTTCCATGAAGCCAAATATATTTAGTTTTATTATTAAATAGATATGAAAAATTATATTTTTTTATTCTAATAAATTTATAATCTTTAATTATGTTTTGATTCCATGAAATTTTTTTTTGAAAATTCTTATCATAGAATTTACCTGCTGTGTGTAAACTTTTGTAACCAACAGTAATGTCTATTTTCTTTTTTACCAAATATTGAATTAATGGTGTTTGGTATTGTATTGGATGATTTAGTATATAAAGTAGTTTCATTTATCATTCCTTATCCAATTACTAAAAGATTTATTTAATTTCAGGTTATAATTTTGATTAAAACATTTAATTGAAGCTTTTGATAGTTTCATTTTTTTATTTTTTGAAAAATTAATTGCATTCTCAATTGATGAACTTAAGGACTTAATATTAAGTTTGTGAATTATCCCACAAGAGTATTTTTTAACAGTTTTAGATAGACCAACTTTATTTGATAAAATTACTATTTTACCTATTGAAAGACTTTCAACAACAGAAACACCAAAATTTTCCCCATAAGAAGGCAGTACCGTAAATTCACTAAACTTGATAAAATTCCATTTATTATTGCCTCCAACAAATCCTGTAAAAAAGATTTTATTTTTTAGATTATTTGCTTCAATTGATCTATCTAATTTTTTTTTAAAGCTTTGATTTTCTATAGGTCCAGAAATTATTAAGATATAATTTTTTTTTGATTTTATTTTTGCAAAAGATTCAATCAAAAGATCCAATCCCTTTTTTGGGTCTACTCTTCCCATAAATAAAATGTACTTATTTTTTTTTAAGAATGGATATTTCTTTATTAGAATTTTTTTATTTATATTTATCTTTGGTTTTATTATTCCATAGTTAACTTTTTTAATATTTATTTTCTTTGTGTTTACAAAAGTTTTTTTTAGATGATTTACTTCAGTTTGTGAATTAACAAGAACAGCTCTAGATTTTTTTAAATTTTCTCTTTCAAAAAAATACCAATAAATTTTCTTTTTTAATGTTTTAATATTTTCTTTACCAAAATATGGATCTAACATTCCATGAGTAAAAACATAATAATTTTTTTTTAAGATAATTCTTGCAATTAAAGTTTGAAATTGCCACAGACCATGGATAAAAAATTTTTTATATTTCTTCCTGTTTTTAATTAACCAAAAGATTAGTTTAATACTTACTCCGTATTTAAAATAACGATCATTTAAGTTAATATATTTTATTTCGTCACTATATTTGTAATTTTCTCCACTACCCAAATGAACAATGTCATGACTTATATTATTATACAAATTTGATTTTGCTATATCAGCTAAACTATGAGAGGGCCCTCCATCCTTTAATTTAACACTATCTATGATACTGACTACTTTAATTGGAAATGTCATTCGTTAATTTTTTAAACATGTTTTTTATTGTATCCTTCTTATTTCTATAAAATAAAAATATTTTAAAAATATTTAAATCCACCAAAAGTCTAAACCATAAAGTATGCCAAAAACAAAATTTTAATCCATTAACCCCATCTTTGAAGCCTAAATTAAAAAAATATCTATAAAAAAATAAAAAAATAGCTCTAAGAAAAATTGGAAATCTATAGTAAATATTTTTGTTAATAATTTTAATTTTTCTTTGTTCTTTGGATAAAACTTTATTGTTGAGGTTTTTTTCTAATTTAAATCTAATAGCTTCTTTAATAGCATATATACGATGTTTTTTTTTCCAAGATTCAAATGTATTTTTATTATTATCAAATATTGATAAATCTAAATTTATAATTTTTGGTTTACATATTATTTCTTCATCGAAAAAAGTCTTTTCACAAAAACCTTTTCCATTTTTCCAAATACGTAATTTTTTTTGTGGAAATACACCGCCATATCTAATTTCTTTTTTATTAAAAAAATATCTTCTAGTAATATTGATACCGTTAACATTACTATCTATCTGACTAAGTTTTTTATTTAGTTTTTCGAAAAATTTTTTTTCCACATATTCATCAGCATCAATTCTCATTAGCCATTTTGTTTTAGCTTGAGATAACTTAATTGCAGAATTAAATTGATCTGAATGATTTTTAAATTGTTTACTTTTAAATTTAATTTTTTTGGATTTAATAATTTTAACTGTTTTATCAGTTGAATAACTGTCCAAAATAAAAACATTTTGAACATATTTTTTTAACGAATCAATGCACCTTTTTAAATGATTATCCTCGTTATAAGTTATTATAATGACTGTTATATCGCACAATTTTTTTGATTTTTTCATTATTTTCAAATGTAACTGTGACTTAGTGTATAAATATATAATACATAATAAATAAATAATTACACTAATACTCTAAAAAAACTTAATGGAAAAAAATTTATTCAGCACATTATCAAAAATAGCAGAGGGATTAGAGATTAAGTATTATTGGATTGTATTTTTAAAATATTTAAAACCTATTTTTTTTATATCATTTTTGGTGTCATTACTTGTTTTGCTTATCTCTTTAAATATAGAAAAAAAGTATCAAAGTTATGCAACAATCGTTATCGAAAATGACGAAAGTCAAAAAATTGTTAATATTGAAGAGGTATATTCTGCTGATAACCAAGCAAGCAGAATTAACAATCAAATAGCTATTTTAAAGAGCGATGATGTCATTGATTATATTGTTAATGACAAAGTTCTTATTGATAAATTTCAAAAACTTTTTAGAGGATTGGAGCCAAGTTTAATACAAAGATTATTTACCAAAAAAAAAGATATTGGTAAAGAGGGTTTAAGAAGATTTTTAAAGTCAAACTTTTCATTATATAGTATACCAAGAAGTGACGTACTGGAATTAACGTTTATTTCATCAAGCCCAAAAATTTCAAAAATTGCATTGCAAAATATTATAAAATCATACCAAAGGTATGAGATAGACTCAAAAATAGTAATCACATCTTATGCAACTGAGAGAATTTCAGAGAGATTAACAGAACTTACAAAACAAATGGAAGTGGCAGAAAAAAATTTAGCACAATATAAAGAAGAAAATGGTTTAGTTGATACTGGAGATGTTAAAGAGCTTAAAATAAAACAAATTGAAAATTTGTCTGAAACTATATTAGTCCTGCAAGATAAAGTTAATCAATATCAATCAGACTTACTGGCTGTGAAATTGTCAAAAGGAGATGTGAATCAGTTAACTTCAATTCAAGATCTAATGACTAGACCAGATATTAAAAATATTTATGAAAGTTTAATGGGATCTAGAAATAACCTAGAATCTTTAAGACTGATTTATACCAATGAGCACCCTAAAGTAAAAAAAGCACTTCAAACTATAATTTCTTATGAAACTCAACTTGTAAAAATAATTAATAGTAATATTGATAAAAAAACTTTTGAATTAACAAATTTAAAAAATTCTATTGATATCAACAAAAAATCTTTGAACAAAGCTACTAAGGAATTAAGAAATTTAGAAGAAAAAGAGTCTGGAATGCTTAAATTTTCAAGAGAAGTTTCTAGTAGTCGTAAACTTTATGAAACTTTTCTACAAAGAGTTAAAGAAACAAATGAAGTTCAAAATTTACAAATTTCAAATGTTAAAATTATAGAGGACCCTGTTGCTTCTGAAAAGCCTGTTTCCCCAAATATCAAAAAGAATACAATTTTAGCATTTTTATTTTCTGCAATTGTGGTTTATTTTTACTTATTTTACAGAGACCTCAATAGTTCGACTGTTAAGGACCCAACATCATTAGAAATGTTTAATACATTAGTTTTAGCAAATTTACCTAAAGTCAATATTTCTCGTAAAGGCTTTCATGTAATGCAAATGTTTTTAGAAGATAATGAGTCTGCTTTTTCAGAAGCAGTTAGAAATGCAAGAACTGTAATGGAGTCAAAATTTAAAACAAATAAAAGCTTCTTAATTACTTCCAGTAGCCCTTCTGAAGGTAAGACAACAGTAGCTTTTAACTTAGCTCTTTCTTTACAAAAAAACTATAAAGTTTTATTGATTGAAGCAGATATTAGAAAACCCTCAGTAGCAGCAAGTTATTATGAATTTAATGAAAGTCATAAAGGCCTTAGTGAAATTTTAACAAATGAAGTGACCTTTTCAGAAACTATTCAAAAAGTTCCCGGTACAAAACTTGAATTTATTAGTTCTGGAAAAAGAAGAAGTGACTTATCAGATATTGTTAATGTTCCTAAATTTAAAAAGTTTTTAGATCTTTTAAAAACAAAATATGACTATGTAATTGTTGATAGTGCACCAATTTTGCCAGTTTCTGACACTTTAGTGCTAGCTCAAGCCAGTGATCATATATTTTATGTAACTAGATCAAATGTTACAGGTATTTTGTCTTTAATGTCAGGTATTAAAAGACTCAAAAATATTAATAGAAACCCAGATGCATTAATTTTAAACGACTTAGATATATCAAAAAATAGTTATTATGGATATTATTATCAGCAACCATATTATTACGCAGGTGAAGATAAACCTTATTAAAAATATTTTTTATTGATGTTTAATCTTGAAAAATTGTTTCAAAAAGATGATGAAATCTTCGTATTCTTTAGTTTTTTATCTCAGTCTTTAATTGTATTTTTTGCTTTATATCTTTCTACAATTTTATCTGAAAATACTTTATTGGATTTGTTTAATTTTGGTTATTTTGTAAATTCTCAGTATTTTTATTTCGTCACAGGTGTATTTGTAATTTTTTTATCATCTTACTTGTTTATTAGAAATAGAAAAAATTATGTTAAAACTTATTATTATTATATTACTCGTGATATAAAGAATTTTTCACTTATATATTTTATTTTATTTGCACTTTCTCTTTTTTTATATGGTCAAAAAGTAAGTTTTATATGGTTTTTAAATACTTATATATTCGTTTTAATCAACTTATTTCTAATAAAGTTTATTAATAATCAGATTTATCGATATTTGATAATTAACAATGTTATTCAAAGAAACATTTTAATTATATCAAATTTTGAAACAGTCAAAAAATTTATAGAAATTTATAAAAATAAAAAAAAAAAATCATTAATTAAGTGCTGCATTATTACTGATTTAGAGGAAGGAAATTTTTTTTCTGATCTTAAAATTCCAAATTTCTATTTTAATGATAATATATATGAAATATTGAATTATCATCATGTAGGTCAGATTTGGCTTCAAATAGAAAATGAAAAACAAGTTTCAAAATTAGAAAAACTTTTAAAATTTCCTTTTGATATAAAACTATTCTCTAAGTTTACTAATCAAGAAAATATAAATTATTATATTAAAAAATTTAATATTACGTCAACTATAGAAAAAAATAATAATTATATTTTTTATTCAATTAATAATTCTAGGTTTACTGGAATTCCATTATTTTTTAAATTTTTAATAGATAAATTTTTTTCTATTTTAATACTATTATTAACTTTTCCAATATTATTAGCTGCCTTATTATTAATATTTATTGAAGATGGTTTTCCAGTATTTTTCAAACAAAAGAGAACAGGGTGGGATGGAAGAAGATTTAATATTTTTAAACTCAGAACTCTAAAAAAAAAAAATTTTGATAAAACGATACAAGTCCAGTCAGGAGATAAAAGACTTCTCTTTTTTGGAAAATTTTTAAGAAGATTTAGCATTGATGAACTTCCTCAAATTTATAATGTTTTAAAAGGCGAGATGTCAATTGTAGGCCCAAGACCACATATGACTGAACATAGTAAAAAATATTCAAACATAATTAAAAATTTTTTAACACGACATAAGTGTAGCCCAGGAATAACTGGGTGGGCACAGATACATGGTTACAGAGGAGCAACTCCAGATGATGAATTGATGAAAAAAAGATTAGATTACGACATATGGTATTTGAAAAATTGGTCCATAGCACTTGATTTTAAGATAATGTTTCGAACTATTTATGCAATACTCAAGTACAGGGTTGATTGATTACGCTTAATTGACAACCATAGATTGAAGAAATAGTTTCAATATGATGATTCGTTTTATAAAAAAATTAAAAGTTCTTGAAAATAAAAACACTAAAATTTTCAAAGAGACAAATTTCAAAAAAGAATTTTTTTCAACATTTCAAAAAATTAAATCAAAATTATATTCTGGGACAGTTAAGGAAATTCCAAAAATAAACCTTAATCTTAATCAGGAAAAAGTTTCAAAAGATAACTTGATAATGTCTGAAGAATTTAAATTAAAAAACTCATTTCTTGATAAAAAAATTTTTACCCAAAATAAAAATGAGATCAGAGAAAATGACAATAAATTTTTAAAAAAAAAATTAAAAAGAAAGCTTGGAAGATTGAAAAGAAAGATCAAAAGATATAAAGTAAATTCTAATGAAAATGTTTACAATAAAAAAATAAATTTAAATATGATGGAAAGTGACGATAAAATAAATCAGCTTAACTTTAAGATTAAAGATATGCAAAATGAGTTAGGTAAAATTCATGAGTCAGAGGATAAAAATTCACAGGATGTGATTAAAGTAAAAAACAAATATAAAAGAAAAATAAAAAAATTAAGAAATAAAATTAATAAGCTCACCAAAAATATTGAAAAAAATAATAACATTGTTGAATTAAAAACAGCACAATTAGACACTGATAGCGAAATAAAAAAAAATATTCATTTAGAGCAAACAAAATCTGAATTTGTAACAGACTTAGAAAAACAACTAGATTTATATAAAACTAAAAACCAAGAATTAAAAAATCAAATCGAAAGTCAAAATTTAATTCATAATTCTAAGACTGATGAAAAAAATAAAACAGACGAATTAGAGCTAAAGATTAAACATTATCAAGATGAAAATATTAGACTTTCAAATTTAGTTACAAGCCAAAATAAAAAAATAGAAATAATGTCATCTCAAATTCAAAATTTTGAAAATTTAAAAAATAAACTTTATGAACAAGTTAATAATCTTGGAGATACTCTCTTGGTCAATGATAATGTAGAAAATATTTTTGAAAATCATTCTTCAACAAATCATCAGCAAGAAACACTTGAGGAAAATCAAAAGGAAATCAAAGTTGTGAATGCTAATAATGAGTTAGTCAAATCAGAACACACTCCTAATAAAATAAATAAAAATTTGGTAGTGAATGATAGTTATTTAGATAAAGAAATTAATAAAATATTTTCTGAGTAAAAAATTTACCCCTCAAATTATAGAATTTATTAATATAATATGATTAAAAAAAATATTCATTTTGAGCATATAATTATATTTTTTTTTATTTTTATATTAAATATTCAGTCATACGCATTTGGCTCAATAAGTATGGAAAAATTTACAAATCAAATTGAATTTATTGAGAGAAATTATAATGAGTATGAGATTACAAAAGCCTCAAACATATTAGATCTAAATGAAAATTTAATTCAAAATCTAGTTTTGGAATTAGGAGAGCTGGAACTTGATGTAAAAATTGCCTTTTATCAAGAGGTTTCTGAATTGTTGAATGAAATAAAATCAAATGTTCTTCTAAAAATTGTTGAAAAAGAAGCAAAAAACAACAATAGTTTAAAAGAGCTAAACAACGATCAATTTGCTGAAATTTCTGTAATTTTTGAGCGCACAATACCAAGCATATACACAGATAATAGATCAATTAATGACAGTCCTTATTTACTAGCCTCAATAATAAATGAGTCTGACATAAAACTATGTAACGAAATAGTTAAAAAAATATCAAACACTTCAAGAGAAAACAATAATTCAAATTCTCTTGCAGTTAACGTTGTCTATTATGCTTCAGAGATTAACTCTAACTTTTTATTGGATATAGATAGAGAACAAAAAAATATTTTAATTAAACAATCAGTAAATGAGCTTAGTAGTGAATTGAAAAATAATAAATATAAAATTCAAAAAAAATTGAATAATAATTATGCCCAGGATAGTTTGTTGGCTCTTAGTTCGGCTATTCTAAAATCAAAAAATGAAATCTCTAGCGATATTATTTCAGCTATTGAAACCACTTCATCTAGTGAAAAAAAAACGATTAGCTTTGAAATTATAAAACAAATATCTGAATTAAATGAGTGGAATGATGAAAAAGATATAAATTTTCTTCAAAATAAAATTTTTTTTTCAGAAAAAATATTTCCAATTGGATTTTCTAATATTGATCAAGATAAAATAGATGCTGCAGGTAAATTAATTCAAAATACAGATTCAAAAACTTCAGAAATTTTAATAAAGTCAATAATTAATAATCTTGTAGCTGAAAATAATAACATTACTAAATTAAATCAAAAAACTATAAATTCTTTAGGGGAAACTTTTAATACAGCTAAAGTAAATAATAGTCAAATTATACAATCTAAATTTGAAGCAAAAACTATTTTTGACAGTTTGTTCGAGGACACTTTAGACCCAAGTCTTCTTAAAAATCCAAAATTTCAATTATCTTTTGCATTGATACCCAAAAAAAAATTTAATCTAAATAATGTTTCACCAAATTAAACAAAGAACATTATCAATAAATCAATTATATCAATTTTTTTTTTGCTTAATCTTTTTTCTTGGAACATTATTTAACGGTTCTAATTCTTTTTTGTTAATTAAAATTAATTTTATCTTTTTATTTATATTTTTTTTACATTTAATGTTTAAAAAAAATTTTAAAACAAATTTTTTGTATCTATATAAAACAAATAAAAATATTTTTTATTTATTTGCAATATTTATAATTTTTTTAATTTTTCAAGTTGTCCCGTTGCCAAATTTTTTTTTAAGTTTTATTTCTGAAAATTCATTTAATTTTTATAAAAATATTAATTTTAGCAACTATAATCCTATCAGTTTAAATATTTATTTTTCATCACATGAAATAATAAATTATTTAAATATCTTTTTAATAGTCGTTTTAACTAACTTAATTTTTTATAAAAAAAAGCATATCAATAGGTTTCTATTTTATTTTTCAATAATGGGTTTTTTTCATGCTTTTTTTGCTGTATTTTGGCTACTCAATGGTAATCCAGATTTTATATTTAAAGATACGATATATTATTCAAATTCTGCAACAGGTTTTTTTATAAATAGAACTAACTTCTCCTTTTTCTTAGTTTTAACATTTTTAATTGGTCTCCAATATTTGTATTTCAATAATATTAAAATGATATTTAAAGAAGATAAGTTTGAAATATTTTATGTGAGATTTTTTCTTTTGTTTATATCAATTGGTATTATTTCAACTTTTTCAAGATTAGGAAATTTTTATTTATTAATTATTGTTTTGTATTATTTGTTAATTTCAATCATTAATACAAATAAACTTTTTAATCGTTTTTCAATTTTTTTTATTGTTTTAATTTTATTTGATATACTCATCATGGGAGTTTATTTTGGTGGGAATCAATTAATTTCTAGATTTGATTTTTTTAATTACGAACTTCTATCAAACCCTAATAACCAAGTAAATTTATTATCGTCAAAAGACATTGAGGACAATTTATCACGTTTGAAGTTAATATCATTAGGATTTGAATTTTTTAAAAGCTATTTTTATTTTGGTTATGGAGCAGGTGCTTTTGAGTCAGCTTTTTTTTTATTATTTGAAAATTTAAACGATATCTATGCAAATCATGCTCACTCTGATTTTGTTGAGCTTTTAGGTGAATTAGGAATATTTGGTTTTATTATTTTTATTTTATTATTTATTAATATTTTATATAGGGGTGTTGATGCTTATATAGGTAAATATAGTAACTTACATTTCTTATTGATACCATTATTGTTGTTATTTTTATTTAATGGATTTTTTGATTTTTCTTTAAATATTCCAAGTAATCAATTTTTGTTTGCTAGTCTAGTTACTATGAGTCTTAAAAAATATTTTTAATTTATTGTACATCAACGTTATTTGCGCTTAATCCATTTTGAATTATTGGATTATATGATTTGAATAGATCTGTTTGTGGTAAGAGTAGACTTATAACTCTGTTCCATTTGACAAGATCTGTAGCAGGAATATAAATAATATCTTTTGCCTGTAATTCAAAATATTTTGCAGCTATTAGATTTATTGGATTTTTTACATTTATTTGAAAAACATCCACTGTCAAATCTTCCTCAAAATTTTCTCTAATTACAAATATTTCTTTTGCATTTGCTGTTAAATTATTTAATCCACTATCTGATAAAGCTTGAGTTAAATTATAGCCTGAGTATGGAAAATAAGAACCTTCAAAATTGGCCTCTCCAAAAACTATAATAGAGTTGGGGTTTCTATCTATAAAGATCACATCATCTTTTTTAAGATAAAAATTTTTTTTTTCATCCTCACCAGTTATTGCTTCCTTTAAATCTAAAGCATATATCCTGCCATCTCTTCTGATAACACCTGATGTGCTTGATAAATTATCATTTCCAGTTGTGTTAACATTTGCTCTAATCATTGCATCTAAAATTCTTATTGGGTTGTCATCTAAATCTATAATTAATTGGTTCCTAACAGTTCCTGTTACGTAAACCTTGCTACTTTTAAAAGTAATAACATCCAATTGTAAATCAGGATTAATGTAAAGTTTTTTTAAAACATTCATTAATAAATTTTGCGCTTCTATAGCACTATAATTGCTTAAATTTATTTTACCCACATAGGGAAGATCAATATTTCCAAATGGATCTATTAGATAAGAGCCGTCGATATCATCTGTTTCAGTCAGATTTATAGCTATCTCGTCTCCACCTCCAAGCTGATACTCGTAAACATAGTCAAAAAAATTATTATATTTTAAAGCCACTTCATCAGAAATAGATTGTATATAGTTGCTTTTTAAATCTTTTATCTCATAAAAATTCATTTCACTTAAGTCATGAATTTTAACCTTTATATTTTGATTAATTGAATTATTTTTTTCTAAATTTGGTTTTTCACTTATACCAGGGGCCATAGCACAAGAGGTTAATAAAATTAATGTAAATGATATTGAAAAAGATATTGTTAAATTAAAATATTTTCTCATAAAGTGTAATTTAGTATTTATTATAATTTTAAAGATTTAATACCTTTTTTTTCTAAATTTTGCAGGATTTCCAGCATAAACAGAATTTTTTTTTGTGTTTTGGGTCAAATTACTATTGGCAAGTAAAACCGAATCTCTTTCCATAATTGTACCAGGTGCCACAAAGCAATTTGCTGCAACCCAAACGTTTCCTTTAATTGTTATTGGTGCTTTAACTAAATCAAAACTTTTTGAGTCATATTGATGACTTGCAGTGCACAAAAAAGAATTTTGACTAACTATAGAGTTTTGAGATATAGAAATTTTATCATAATTATAACAATCAACATTTTTACCTAAACAACTATTTTTTTTCATTTCCAAATTCCAAGGCATAAAAATATTAGCAGAAGGATATATTTTAGAGCTCCACTCAATTTTAGCACCAAAAAATTTTAAAACTAAAACTCTCCAAGTATTAAAAGGAAATAATGGTGGTGTAAACTTACAAAATATAAACCACATAATTACCCAAAAAATTCTTAATACTTTTATATAAATTGGTTGTGTGTATTTTTTCAATATATTTTTTTTAGTTAATTTCTAAATAATTAATGTAATAACATTATATTCGTTTTTAAAAAAAAAATATGTATTTTTCAAATTTTTTCAACTTAATTAAAAATAATTTAAGATTTCAAGAAAATGTTAATTATCACTCATTTAACCTTATATCTAAAATATTTGTTCAAATACTTTTTCCACCTTTGATGATTTTTATCTGGGGTGCTGAGAATTATGGTATCTGGATTATGATCATTTCACTAGGAGCTTTATTTATCGGTATAAATTTTAATATAACTGAAGTGGTGAGATTAGAGATGACAAAATCATATAAAGCTTCAAAAAAAATAAGTTTGAATGAACTTATTTCAAATCTATTTGTTTCCCACACAATCAATATTTGTCTTTATATACTGATAGCACTTATCTTTTATTATTTAATTTCTATGGATGAAATTCAAAAGTTAACTAGCCTAAACATCTTTGATATTAGGTATATATTCATCTTTATTTTCTTATCTTTTTTATTAGAAAATATTATAAACTACTTTTATCCAATCGTAACTTTTAAAGGTTATACTAAAAATTGGGTCCATCAAAATACGCTATATTTATTTTATTCAAGATTTTTAATTTTAACAGGGTTTATATTCAATGACTTCAAATATTTATCTTTAATTTATTTTATCTCAAATTTAGTTAGATTTTTAATTATATTTAATCTTTTTATCAAAGAAAAAGAAAATTTAAAAATAAGTTTAAGAGATTTCAATATCATAAAAACTTATGAAATTTTTAAAAAATCAATCAGTTATAGTTTTGAGAAAATTAATGCATCTATAAACCAAAATTTTATTATTATAATGATAGGTAATTTTTTTTCTCCATCAGTTGTGGCTTTAATTACAACTGCAAGAACAATGTTTTCTAATTTACCATCTAACGTATATGATATTATTTTTTCTCCGGCTTTAATAGAATTTGTATCAATCCAAAAATTACAACACAAAAAAATAATTCATAAACTTTTAATACTTTTAAAGCCCATTCTCTTTATTAGTTTATTATTTATTATATTTAGTTATTTTTTTGGTGAAATGATTTATGGCTATTGGATTACTGATAACCAATTAGAAATAACAAAATTATTTATTCTCCTGCTAACCTTAGAGTCTTTTTTGACAACAGTTTTAACAGGGTTAAAAATACCTTTTAAGTCAAATAATAATTTTTTATTTATTTCAAGAATAGAAGCTTTAGCATCAATTCTTTTATTAATATTAGCAATGGTAATTTTAACAACTTCTAGTCAATGGATTATAGTATTTATAATATCTAATTTACTTTTATTAATAATTAATATTTTTTTAATATTCAATTATAAAAATTATCTTTTTAAATTAACTAATGAATAAAAATTTTTTATTAGGTACACATGGCACTTTTCATTATTTTGATTTGGCTAAGGAATTAAACTCAAGATACATGTTAAATAAAATTGTATCAGGATATCCAAAATTTAAATTAAAAAAATATAAACTTCCTTATGATAAAATTCACTCAACAGGAATATACCAAGTTATCACTCAAACTTTAGGAAGATACCAATCTTCAAATAAAAAAATTTTAGATTATTTTAATCTATTAAATGCAAAACAAATTGATCGCATCTCTTCTAGCTACATAAAGACGAGTGATATTTTTTTAAGTTTATCTGGAACAGGATTAAACACTGGAAAAAAATTTATTGAGTCAAAAAAAATGTATATTTGTGAAAGAGCAAGTGCTCATGTTGAATTTTGTAATGATATTTACAAAGAAGAATATGATAAATTTAATTATTCCTATTATTCTTCGAGTGAATTTATCGAAAGGGAATTAGAGGAATATGAACAAAGTAGTTTTATTTTACTTCCTTCTAGATTTTCACAACAAACATTTACAGATAAAGGAATTTTCAAAACTAAAGTTATTGATTATCCTGCAAGTGACGAATATTTTTATCCAATTCCAAAATTACAAAATTCTCTTGATCAATTTAATGTTCTTTATGTCGGGGGACTTACTATTCGTAAAGGTCTGGAGTATCTAATAGATGCTTTTAACAAAATTAAATTTAAAAATAAGAGACTACATTTAGTAGGAACCAAAACTTTTGACTTTAAATTTATCCAAAATAAAATTGATAACGAAAATACTATAATTTATGGGCATTTAAATCATTTTAAAATCAATGAAATGATGAATAAATCACAATTAATGGTTTTACCAAGTCTTCAAGATGGTTCTGGAATTGTTATTTCACAAGCATTAAAAACTGGTTTACCGGTCATTGTGACTGAAAACACAGGAACAGAAAAATTGGTTAAAGAATTCCAATGTGGCTATGTAGTCCCAATACGTGATAGCAATATCCTGCATGACAGGATTGATTATTTAATTGAAAACCAACATCAGCTTAAACTTTTTTCTGATAATGCAAAAAAATTTGCACAAAATCACACTTGGAAAAATTATGTGGATCAATTAATTAAAATTATTGATCAGTTTTCTTAAATAAGTTTGTATAAATTTTACTTAAATTTTTAAAATATATTTTTTCGTCAAATATTTTTACATTCTTGAGGTTAAATTGAATAAATTTCTCTCTTTCTTTATGATTCTCTAAGATTTTAATAATTAATTTTGAAAATAATTTAAAATTATTTGGATGAGCCATAAATTTTTTAGTCTTAACTATTTCTTTTAACACTTTTAAATTAGAACAAACGATTGGAACTCCACTTTTGATAGCCTCCAAAAGGGGAAGTCCAAAACCTTCATAAATTGAGGGGAATAATACAGCATCACTAACTTTATATATATTACTTATCTCCTCCCTTTTTATTTTGGGCAGCTCAATAATTGAATTATATAAATTTTTTTTAATTTTGAAGTCAAATTTGTTACCAATCTTTAAAAAATAAATATTATTATATTTTTTTTTTAACTCCTCTAAGACCTTAAGAGATATTTGATGGTTTTTATAGAAGGAAGATCCAACAATAAGAACTTTTATACTATTTGAAGGAATATTATATTTCTTAAGAGTACTTTTTTTATTAATTTTTTTTTGATTAAAAAATTTTTCAACAGAATTATGTAACACTATAATCTTTTTTGATGGGCAATCTGTGTATTTAAGAATATCTCTTTTTGTATTGTTGCTAACAGCAATGACTTTGTCGAATTTTTTTAGATATGAAAGAGAATGTTTGACTAAAATTGGATTTTTTCCAATCTTTTTTTTAAAAATCAATGGAATAACGTCATGAACAGTAATTAATTTATATTTACAATTTAAACTATCAACTAAGTGCGCATACTGATGATCAATCACATGTCCAATGTCCTCTTTTTTAAGTTTTTTTATCTGTTCTGGGTAATTGATGTATCGATTAAACCTTAAATTCCATAGTTGCGTGATAAATTTAGAATTTTTATTAAAAAATTTTGGAATAAATCTGCTTACTTTAAAATCCTTGTGATTTTTTAGATTAATGAACAAATTATTTGCAACAGTTTCCATACTTATGCGTTTATCTTCTTTGAAATTGCAAAAGTATTTAACAGAAATTTTTTTTGTCATTAGATTTTCTAAATTTATAATATTATGTATTTCAATTTTTAATACACACAATATGTAGTGATGATTAATCTTAAAAATTCAATTTAAAATTGAAAAATACTTTGCATAAAACTTATTATCAGCGATAATTTATTTAATAAAAATTTAATCTGATAAACAATTCTAGGAGCTAAAAAGTGATCAAAAAAATATTAAATATTTTTTTAATAATTGTTCTCATTAATACCACATTTAGTGTTGTTTCGGTTGTTGCGGTTGCTCCATCTCCTGGTGATTTATTAAGAAATAAGGAAAATTTTGAAAAAAATCAAAAAATACCTGAAAAAATACCTGAAAACGTTATTGCAAAAGAGAAAATTACTGATGTCTTAGAGGGAGATCAGAAAATTTTAGTAAAACAATTTCAATTTATAGGAGAACTTGATTTTGTTCCAATTGATATACTTCAAAGTTTAATTAAAGAGTTTAATGGTAAAGAATTAAACTTTGGCGAAATTCAATCAGTTGTAAATAAAGTAAATCGATATTTTCAAAACCAAGGGCTGTTAGTTGCAAGAGCATATCTTCCAAAACAAGAAGTTAAAGATAATACCATATTAATATCAATTTATGAGGGAAGATTAGATGCTGATCAACCTTATAGAATTTTATCACAAGGTTTGAAAATAAAACAAGATAAGATATTCGGATATTTGGACAAAGCACTCGAAAGAGAACTAACCTACAGTTCCTTAGAAAGAGCCATTTTAAACATCAATGATAATCCAGGAATTTCAACCAAAGCGTCATTGGAACCTGGCGATGAAACAGGAGAGACAAGAATTGTTTTAGATATAGCAGAGTCAAAATTTGTTACTTACAACACGACTTTCAATAATTATGGCTCAAGATATACTGGAAAAAATAGAGCAACTGCTAATTTCACATTTAATAATCCAAGTTCAATTGGCGATAAATTTGATTTGGCTTTATCAAAATCAGAGGATGATTTTGAAAGTATTGAGTTAAGATATAACTTCCCAATTGGTGAAGATGGATGGAGAATTGATACTAGCTATAATTACTTTGATTATAAAATTGGAAAAGAACTGGTTTCAAATAAAGTTTTAGGAGATTCTGAAAGTTTTAAACTCAATGCTCGATATCCTTTTTATCGAACTGCATTAGAGTCTTTATTTTTTGACCTAGGATATACTGAAAAATATCTGTATAGCGAAACAGCAGGTAGTGTAACGAGTGATAAAGAGCTTAAAAACTTTATCTTTAGTGCTGAGTGGAACAATGCTGATAGTTATTTAGGTGGAGGGTATACACAAATCAAACCATCAGTAACCTTTGGAGATTTAGACCTTTCAAAAGTAGCTTCTAGCTTATCAAGTGATAACTCTGGAGCACGAACCAATGGTTCGTTTGAAAAATTGACACTAGATATTACAAGAATTCAAAAAGTTAAGGGCAATTTAAATCTACATTTGTTTGGTACTAGTCAATTTGCCTCAAAAAACCTTGATAGTTCTGAGAAATTATCACTTGGTGGACCTTCAGGTATTAGAGCTTATCCGGTAGGAGAAGCTACAGGAGATGAAGGATATCGATACAGTATTGATGCAAAATACAACATCAATGCACCTAAACATTTTGATAGTTTAACAGCAATTGCGTTCTACGATTACGGAATGGTAACGCAATTTACTGATTTAACGAATTTATCTGTAAGTAACAACACGTACTCACTAGAGGGATACGGAATTGGCTTTGAGGCAACGAAGGGAGAAAACATCTCCATTAAAGCTTCGCTTGCTAAAGCAATTGGCGGGAATCCTGGTGCGGTAAGTGGGAAAAATACCGACGGACTTGCAGATGATAAACAACTATTTATTTCAATCAGCGCTAAATTTTAAAGAATGAGGCTGAACTTAAAACTACTAGTCGTATTTTTAGTTCTTGGCCTAAATTTAAAATTAAGCGCAAATGAAATAAGTAACAATACTTTACCAACCGATCCTAATGTTACACATGGAACAGCGGAAATTAGTCAGGGAGGAAATCAATTAACCATTGATCAGCAGACTGACAAACTAATTACCAACTGGTCTAGTTTTAATATTGGTTCTGATGCTAAAGTACAATTTAATCAGCCGAGTTCAAACTCGTCTGCTTTAAACCATGTCAACAGTGCTGACCCAAGTTATATCTACGGTTCACTTGAGGCAAATGGAAAAGTTATTCTAATTAACCCAAATGGAGTAATTTTTTCAAAAGGCTCAAGAGTAGATGTGGGTGCGATTGTTGCCAGTTCTCTAAAGTTAAGTGATGAAAACTTTTTAAAAGACAATTTTGTTTTTGAAAAAGATGGCATTGCAGGAATGATAGAGAATCGTGGAACCATTAAAGCATTCGAAGGTGGAACGGTTGCATTAATCTCATCAATTGTCAAAAATAACGGGACAATTGAAACACCAAGCGGCTCAACAGCTCTACTTGCTGGTGAGAAAATAACCTTAAACCTTAATTATAATCAACTCATAAGTTACACAATTGATAGCGGAGTGCTCAATAGCTTAGTTGAAAATAACAATGCAATTGTCGCAAATAACGGACAAGTTATTTTATCAGCTCGAGGTCTTGATGCAGTTCGAAAATCTGTTGTGAACAATGACGGGATTATTGAGGCAAAAGGAATTAACACAGAAGGTGGAAAAATATTCCTGGAGGGTGATGAAATTACCGTAAAAAGTAATTCAACGCTCAATGCTTCAGGAGACAATGGCGGCGGTCAAATACTTGTTGGAGGTAGTTGGCAAAATTCAGATCCAACAATTTATCAAGCAACAACAACAACAATCGAAGAAGGAGCAACACTTAATGCATCAGCAAATAATAGCGGAAATGGTGGTGAAATAGTTGTTTGGTCAGATATTACCAATGACCAATCAATTACAAAAGTTCAAGGAAAACTAACAGCACAAGGAGGAAAAAACAGCGGAAATGGGGGTCGAATTGAGACCTCAGGATACAAATTAGATGTTGAAGGAATTGAAGTTTCAACATTAGCAAACGACGGTTCAGCAGGAGAATGGTTACTAGACCCTGCCAGTATCACAATCTCTACATCTGGAGGAACAACTTTACCAAATAGTACTAATTCTGGAAATATCACATCAGTACGTCCAAATACAATATTAACAGGGCTCGCTAGTAGCAACGTTACTATTTATACGGGGATAAGTGGGTCGACAGAATATGATATCGATATAAATGATAGTATCAATTATACAGGACTAAATGAAAGGACTCTAACTTTTAAGGCATCAGGAAGTATTGATACACCTGATAATGACTCTTCAGGTAATGATATTGATATAACTTCTTCAAATGCAGCATTAAATTTAATTTACTGGTCAGATGCTGATGGAGATGGAGAAGGAAGAGTTAGAATAGGGGATGGAGATCTTACCACCAATGGAGGGGATTTGTGGATAGGTGGAGGAGATGGCTCAACTACATGGAATGGCCATACAGTAGGAGATGATTACGCAAGTACTCCAGGTTCACAAAGGTATGGAGTATTATTTAGGGCAGGCGGCACTATAAATACAGGGGCAGGCGATATTGAAATAAGAGGTAAAAACGACAACGACAGACAGTACGGAGCTGGAATAACTATTTCTGAAACATCTGATCTAATAGGTAATGATGTTGATGATACATCAATTACTTCTACCGGTAATATAAGTCTTTATGCAACAGATACTATTAACGGCACTGATGATGCGGCTTTATTTGTTAAATCAGGTTCCTCGATAAATGGCAATGGTGGATCTTCAAAAACTATCACAATTGATTTAGCTAATGGTAGACCTGCAGATTTTTATGGAATCATCACGGGGACTTCAAATCTCACAAAAACAGGTGCAACTAACTTGCTACTATATGGAGCTAATACTTATACTGGAACCACAACGATTAGCGAAGGTAAGTTAAGAGTTTACGGTACGTTATCTGATAGTACCGATGTAATTAACTCTGGAACATATGAAGTGGATACCACAGATACTATTAATTCGTTATCTGGAACAGGAGCAGTTGAAATTGCAAGTGGCGTTACTTTAACTACTGGAGACGATGGGGAGGATATTATTTCAGGTATTATTTCTGGTGATGGTAGTTTAACCAAAGTTGGTTCGGGTACTTTAACCTTATCTAATAATAGCAACTCTTATACAGGAGACACCACTGTAAGCGAGGGAACTCTAACTCTTACTGGAAATCTTAGTAGTTCAACTGATTTAATAATTAGTCCAGGAGCTACCCTTGACCTTCAAGCAACTCAAACTGTTACAAGTTTGGACCTTGATGGTACTATCTCAAATTCAGCAGGTTCATCTGCTTTAACGGTCTCAGGAACCTCAGATATTGGAGGTAATATTACAACCTCTGGAAACCAGGTTTATTCAGGAGCTATTTCATTAACTGGAAACAGCATTTTAACCTCTTCTTCAGGGGCAATTACTCTGAGTAGTACTGTGGATGGGGGATCAACTTTAACCACTAGTTCTTCAGGTAATTTAACTACTTCAGGAATAATAGGGGGTACAACACCACTTACAAGTCTTTCAGCAACAGCTGGGGGAAATATTTCTTATGTAAATAATATAACCACAACTGGATCTATTTCCTTAAATGCTGAAGGAAATGTGGATCCAAATCCTTCATCAGGAAATATAACATTAACCACAACCAACAGTGATGTTACTCTTAATGCTGATAGCGAAGGGAACGGTACGGGAACATTTTATGGAAATTTAATCATAAATCCAGGAAGTGGAAATGTTACAATTCGAGGTGCAACTATAGCAAACGAGATTTACCAAGTTAATGGTACTGGAACCTTAACTATCGAGTCTAATGCTGCTAGTTTTGCAAGTAACTTTACCTCAAGTGCTTTAACAGAAGCCTCAACTTTAACAGAAGTAACTATTGGTAAATCAACTAATACCTCTAACATTAATTTAAATAGTGCAATTGCAATAGCTGGTCCAATTACAGTTTATGGAGGATCAATTGATGTTAATTCAGATTTAACAGCTACAGGTGGAAATATTTTATTAGATGCAGATACAGGAAGCGCATTAGCAACTAATGATGATGGAGTTTTAATTGCTGGTGGAGTAACTGTACAAACATCAACATCAGGAAATATTACAATTTATGGTCGAAGTGGAAATAATAACACAGCAGGCCTAGTTGGAATACAAACTACTGGAAGTGGAAACTCCATTTCAATTACCTCAGCTGGCGACATTACAATGATTGGAATATCAGAAGCGGCCAACTCTAGCACAGCAAGAGGAACCTATTTTCATACAACTGATATTACAGCTGCTGGCAATATTAACATTACAGGTCAAGCAAAGAATGAAAGTAATGATTATGACGTTTCATTTCAAGAAAGTTCATTAACAACCACGAATGGATCAATTACAGTCAAAGCTCAAAATCTAGGAAGAATTAATTTTACAGATAGTGCAAGCGACGACCCATTAACAGCTGGAGGTGGTAATGATATTACCTTATATGCAAATGTTTTTGCAAATGGCATAGGCCTTGATACCACTGGTGAGGTAAATTTATTACCAGGATATAACACATCCGATGTTGCTCAAACAGCTTTTACGCAAGACATAGACTTAGGAGATTTTACTTTTAACAATGTAACGGGACTAACAGTTGGTACTACTAATAATACTAGCAACATAACTTTTAGTCAGGCTATATCTGTTGATGGACCTATTAAAGCTTATACTACTGGTACAGGAACTGTAACTTTAACTGCAAATTTAGTATCTGCATCTGGAACATCTCTAATTCAAGGTGAGCTTGAAGGTACAGGTGATTTCACACAAACCACAGGAACTTTACAAGTAAACGCTACAGGAGATAATACATCCTACACAGGAGATATAAAAGGTGATGGAGCATTTACTAAGTTAGGAGATAGTATTTTAACGTTATCTGGAGCTAATACATATACCGGTGACACAACCATTAGTGCTGGTACTTTAACTATTGATGGCACTGGTACATTAGAAAGTGGTAACTATGATGGAGCAATTTCTAACAGCGGAACCTTTATTTATTCATCAACTGCAGATCAAACGCTTGCAGGGGTTATCAGTGGTACAGGTGTATTAACTAAAGAAGAAAATTCAACTTTAACCTTAACTAATGCTAACACCTACACTGGAGGCACTACTATTTCTACTGGTATTATAAAAGTTGGAATATCTTCAACTGGTTCAATAACCAACGGTGCTTTTGGTACAGGAACAGTAACAGTAAGTTCAGGAGGAGCAATTGATTTAAATACATATACAGTTGCTAATGCTTTAAATTTATCTGGCACAGGTTACAGTTCTTCAGGTGCTCTCTATAATTCACACACAACTTCTACTTCTCAAGCGTCAGGAAATATTACTTTAGGTAGTATCACTTCAATCAAAAATACTAGTAGTGGATTGTTAACTTTATCTGGGACAATCAATGGAGGGTTTGCATTAACTAATGATAGCACTGGTCCATTACGTATTGATGGTGCAATTGGTGGTACTACACCATTGACAAGTATCTCATTGTCAGGCTCAGGAACTTCAAGTATTTACGGTGGAGAAATAACCACAACAGGCACTCAAACTTATGCCGGCTTAGTTTATTTATATGCAAACACTACATTTACAACAACAAATAGTGATATTACTTTTTCAAATCGTTTAGAAGATGGTTATTCACATAGTCGAACACTTACTATTTCTACAGGTAGTGGTAACACAACATTTCAAAGTCACTTAGGATCAGGATATGTCTTTACAGACATTAACATTACTACAAATCAATTAACTGTAGCAGGTAGCCTTGGAGGAAACGGAACACTAACTATTACTAATGCTGGTGCAAGTTCAATCACAGGACAAATTTTTGCATGGGGTGGAAGTGGTGGCTCTACACCTTTTGCATTAACTAAAGCAGGTGAAGGAACTTTAACATTATCTAGTACTAGCAACTCTTATACTGGAGATACTACAATTACTGCTGGAACCTTAAGAGTTACCGGTAGGTTATCAGATAGTACCGATGTAATTAACTCTGGTATCTATGATGTCGATACAACAGACACTATTAATTCGTTATCTGGAACAGGCGCAGTTCAAATTGCAAGTGGTGTTACTTTAACGACAGGAGATACAGAAGATTATACTATCTCAGGTATTATTTCTGGTGATGGTAATTTAACTAAAGCAGGTTCTGGTAGTTTAACGTTATCTAATAATAGCAACTCTTATACAGGAGACACCACTGTAAGCGAGGGAACTCTAACTCTTACTGGAAATCTTAGTAGTTCAACTGATTTAATAATTAGTCCAGGAGCTACCCTTGACCTTCAAGCAACTCAAACTGTTACAAGTTTGGACCTTGATGGTACTATCTCAAATTCAGCAGGTTCATCTGCTTTAACAGTTTCTGGTACCTCAGCTATTGGGGGCAATATTACAACTGATGGTAATCAGTTTTATACAGGGGCAATTACTTTAACGGGAAACAGTATTTTAACCTCATCTTCTGGAGCAATTACTTTAAGCAGTACAGTAAATGGGGGTTCGTCATTAACAACTAGTTCTTCATCAAATTTTATAGCTTCAGGAGTTATTGGGGCCGGCACTCCGCTTAGCAGTTTATCAGTTACTGCTGGCGGCAATGCACAATATTCTGGAAACATTACTACAACTGGAGCCATTACTTTTAATGCAGTTGGTAATGTTGATGCAGGGGGGACAATTACTTTGAGAACAACCAATAGCAATGTAACTCTTAATGCTGACAGTGATGGTGATGGTACGGGTACTTTTTATGGAGGAACTATAACAATTAACTCTGGCAGTGGAAATGTCATCATTAGAGGTTCAACAATTGCAAATGAAGGTTATTCAGTTGTGGGTACAGGTACCTTAACAATCGAATCTAATGCAGCAAGTTTTGGAAGCACTTTTACTTCAAGTTATTTATCGGAGGCTGCAACCTTAACTGGTTTAACTATAGGTAAGTCAACCAACACCTCTACGGTTACAATGAATTCTGCGATCAGTATAGCGGGGCCTGTCACTATTTATGGAAATGATATTAATTTAAATCAAGCAATAACAGGTTCTGGAAATATTACCATCACAGCAGCCCAAGATATTTGGATGAACACTGGCTTTACCCAAATATATTCTACTGGTTCGGGTAATTTTATAAAATTATTAGCAAAGAGAAATATATCAAACCTTACTAATGCTCCTTCCATAACTTTAACTACAACTGGAGGAGATATTTTAGTTGCATCCGATACAGATAATTCTGGCGGAGGTGTAATTACTATTGTTACTGGTTCAAGTTTTGAGAGTAATGGTGGAGATATTACAATAGCAGGAGGGAGCACAACCGGCTCAGGTTATGCAAAAGGTTATAGTAGTACTACATGGTTTGGTGAAGGTTTAAGACTTGATGGAACAGTTAACATCGCCTCAAGTAATGGAAATATCATTTTAAGAGGACAAGCATATAATGGAAGCATATCTACAGGACAAGGAGCGGCAGGTATTTCTTTTTATGGTGCAGCTACTGGCACTCAAACAGTTGATATTAATAGTGGCACTGGAACAATTTTAATTGATGCCAAAGGTTATTCTTACACTTCTTCATATAGTGCAGCACTAAATTTTGGTTTAACTAATTCAAGTGATAATGACACTACTACAATTCAATCAGCTAACACCACCTCTTCCGCAATTACAATTAATGCTAATCACTATCAAGCGGGTGGAAATTCAAAAGCTATTAGAAATTTTTATAAACCTCTAACAATTTTAGCAACTGCTAATGGAGGTGGTATTACTATAAATACCTCAGGTGTACAAAGTCATGAAATACATTCTAATTCAGAAGTTCAAATACTTGCTAAAACAGGAGATATTCAACTTTTAGGTGGAGGGACTAATCAGTGGTTTACTATGCAAGGTGCCGCTATGTACTTAGGTTCTAAAAGTGGAGTTAATGGAGGAACTAGTTCAAGTAATATAATTTTTCAGTCTGATGATTTCTATTTATATGCATCAAGTTCATTCAACTTTGCAACAACTGGTACTGTTACTATCAGATCAGTAAACAACTCTTTTACAGACACTCAATCATTATCTACATTTACTTTAAATGATAATAGTAAAACGATGTCTGGATTTACGTTTGGTAAATCAACTAACACTTCAGATATAACTTTAGATAGCGCTATCACCACAAGTGGTGCAGTGACTGTTTATGGTTCAACTGTAACTTTAACTGCAAATTTAGTATCTGCATCTGGAACATCTCTAATTCAAGGTGAGCTTGAAGGCACAGGTGATTTCACACAAACCACAGGAACTTTACAAGTAAACGCTACAGGAAATAACTCATCATACACAGGAGACATAAAAGGTGATGGAGCATTTACTAAGTTAGGAGATAGTATTTTAGCTTTATCTGGAGCAAACACTTATACGGGCGATACAACTATATCTGCAGGTACCTTAACTATTGATGGTAGTGGAACTTTAGAAGGGGGAGATTATGATGGAGCAATTTCTAATAGTGGTACCTTTATTTACTCATCAACCACAGATCAAACTCTTGCAGGGGTCATCAGTGGTACAGGTGTATTAACTAAAGAAGAAAATTCAACTTTAACCTTAACTAATGCTAACACTTACACAGGTCTAACCACAGTATCTGCTGGTACCTTAACATTAGACCAAGCAAGTTCAACAACCGGTACTGTTATTAAAGATACTAATGCTGTAACGGTTAATGGTGGTATTTTAAATCTTGCAGATAATACAGAAACCATCGGTGCTTTAACATTAACCGCAGGATCTATAACTGGAGCATCTAAAACATTAACTGGTTCAAGTTACACACTAAATCCTGGTGAGGGCGTATCGGTATCCATTCAACCAATTCTTGCTGGATCAGGAATTAA
>ENA-OWPI01001234-OWPI01001234.1-marine-metagenome-genome-assembly--contig:-NODE-1234-length-29554-cov-4.767174_pt1 | contig 29554 bp, 29 predicted proteins | sample MGYA00238138_ERZ651775 | MGnify/ENA primary metagenome ERZ651775 (study PRJEB26906, sample SAMN06265043) | marine metagenome | isolation source: Helgoland LTER site | place: Germany:Helgoland, sampling...
AATTATATAAATTTAGTAATAAAGCACATGAGTGAGTTTGGGTTTGAGTTAAGGGATACCTTCCACCCAACACACAACTATGATGATTATTATACGAACAATAATAATTATAAATTATTCTGTGAGCATATATAATGTTAATAATATTATAAATAGGATTAATAAAAATAGTAAATTGTCATTTAATAAAATATATCTACTATATCCTAGAATTAATGTAATTTTAAAAATTTCTAATTATGAACAATTATGAAGAAAGCTTTAATATAGCAAAACAGCTTCATTCGTCTGGAAGAATTGAAGAATCACAAAAAATATACCTAGATCTAGCAAAAATTTATAAAAATAATTACACATTATTTTATTTAATAGGTACTACATTTTTGCAACTTAAAAAATTTGATGATGCCATTGATAATTTTCATACTTCAATAAATATCAATTCAAATTTTCCAGAAGTATATAATAACCTTGGAATTGCTTTGGCTGAAAAAGAAAAATATTCAGAAGCTTTGGTAAATTACAATAAAGCAATTAAGCTCAAAAATGATTATATTGATGCCTATATAAATAGAGGAGTATCTTTAAAAAATTTAAAAAAGTTTCAGGGTGCAATTAGTGATTTAAATTTTGTTATTAAAACTCAACCTTTAAACCCATTAGCACACAATAACCTGGGAAATATTTTTAAAGAATTAAAAAATTATGATGAGGCTATAAATTCATATGACAAGGCTATTAATATTAATCAAAACTACTTAGAAGCGATAAACAATAAAGCGCTCATTTTAAATTTTCAAAAAAAATATGAAAATTCCTTAAAAGAATTAAATAAAATATATAATAAAAATCCTGAATTTCACAATTTACTTGAAAATATTATTTCAAACAAAATAAATCTATTTGAAAAAATCATATATTTTTTAATAATAGTATTGCCTATAACCCTTGTCTCTGGTCCTTTTTTATCAGACCTATCAATCTCAATTATTTCTATTTTGTTTATTTATATTTCTTTAAAAAATAAACTGTATTTTTATTATAAGAATATATACTCAAAAATTTTTGGACTTTTTTTTATTATATTATTACTAACATCAATATTTTCTATAGACCCCTTCGTATCACTAAAAAAAACAATTTTTTTTTAATTAATATGTAATGTTAGTTTTTTTTTTCATTTTTACTGAAAAATTGTTGACTTGACATTTAAATATTATGACGGCAGTATCCAATTCATTATGAAAAAACTATTTAAAATTAAGTGTTTATACAATATTGTTGTTACTTTAGTTTTATGTTTCCCGCTTTATGTTTTCTTCAACACCGATACTGCTTTATCATCGCCTCAACAAATTACTCAAGTTGAAATTCCTACTAAAAAACCTCTTGATCTTACCAAGATTGAAGAATCAGCTGATACGGTTTTAAATATTGTCCAAAAAGTTGGAGCAATACCAGTTGTGAATGTAAAAAAAACAAATTTAAAAGTTAATGAAACACTCAGCTCTGCTTTGCATAGAATAAACTTTAAGACTAAAAATGTTAACAAAATTATAAACTCTATATATAAGCTTAAGAATGGAAGAAAAATACTTAGCACCCTTCCAGCTAATATGATTATAAATTATTCAAATCCATCAAAGCTAATTGGGGGAGCTTTAAAATTAAGCTATTCCAAAACCTATGATATTTTTGTATGGCAAGATCTTAAAAGTAACTATGTATCACAAGTTTTTTTAAGACCTACTAAATTAACAAAAACTCTTGTAAAAGGTGTTATCCACTCTAGCTTATATAACTCTGCTATAAAGTCTGGAATGCCGGAAAGCACCTTACTTGACATGATAAGTCTTTTAGGTTTTTCGGTTGATTTTCAGAGAGAAATTCGTCAGGGAGACACTTTTGAGGTATTATATACCAAAGAAATTGATATATTAAAAAACAAAACTATAAAGACTAAGCCAATAACATATGTAAGCATTACATTATCTGGCAAAAAACTAAGTTATTATAATTATAATGACAAGTATGGCCTACCACAATATTATGATAAAGACGGTAAATCATCAAAAAGAACAATAATGAAAACCCCTATTAATGGAGCACGCTTGTCCAGCAGATATGGAGTAAGGAGACATCCAGTTTTGGGATATACAAAAATGCATAGAGGTTTAGATTTTGCGGCACCGTCAGGAACACCTGTTTTTGCAGCTGGAGATGGAATTATTGAAAAAGCAGGCTGGAATGGGTCATATGGTAAATATATTAAAATACGTCATACAGGTACATATAAGACTGCTTACGCTCACTTATCAGGATTTCATAGAAATATAAAAGTTGGAAAAAGAGTACAGCAAGGTAAAACAATCGGTTATGTTGGCTCTACTGGCAGATCAACTGGGCCACATTTGCATTACGAGGTTCTGCGCAACAATAAACAAGTTAATCCTATGAAAATTAAATTACCCTCAGGTAAAAATATACACCCTAATAAGATTGAAACTTTTAAAAATCATGTTCAAAATATTATGACACAAAAGCTTGCACTTGAAAAAACTTATGAAAATGAAAAGCTTGCAAGTAATGCTGAAGTTAGTTTACAAAAGAAGAAGTTAAATTGATTTATTTAAACTAGATTTACTTCAATATTATTATCAACAACCTCAATCATTATAACGCTTCCTTCTTTAATATTGTTATTGATAATCAATTCACTTATTTTATCTTCAACTACATCCCTAATTTCTCTCTTAATAGGCCTTGCTCCATATTCAGGATTATAACCTTTTAATGCTATTGTATCACAAACTTTATCATCCCACACAATCGAGTAATTATTTAACAAAAGTCTATTTTTAAGATAGTTTAATTGGATTTCTACAATGTCAGCAACATGAGATTTTCCTAATTTAGAAAAAAATAAAATTTCATCTAATCTATTTATAAATTCAGGACTTAATTTAGATTTAACTGCGTTCATAACTTTATTTATAACAGATTTAGTTTTTTCATTTTTTTCACTAAAATTTAAGTTACTTTCAAAATATTCTGAGCCCATATTACTTGTCATTATTATTATAGTATTTGTAAAATCAACGGTTTTTCCATGACTATCAGTTAAGCGACCGTCATCCATAACTTGTAATAATAAATTTAAAACGTCTAAATGTGCTTTTTCTATTTCGTCGAAAAGTATTACTCTATATGGCCTTCTTATAACAGCTTCTGTTAATACCCCTCCTTCGTCATAACCAACATATCCAGGAGGTGCGCCAATCAACCTGGAGATTGAATGTTTTTCCATATATTCAGACATATCTATTCTTATTAGAGATTCACTATCATTAAATAAAAATTTCGCTAAAGCTTTAGCAGTTTCAGTTTTGCCTACTCCTGTAGAGCCAAGGAATATGAATGAACCAAGTGGGCTAGTAGGATCACTTAAGCCTGCTCTTGATCGAATAATAGTTTTTGAAATAGCATCAATTACAATATCCTGACCAATTATTGATTTTTTCAATTCATCTTTAATGTTAATCAGTTTAATTCTTTCAAATTCCATCATTTTTTCTAAAGGTATGCCCGTCCACTTTGAAACAACTGTTGCTACGTCTTGTTCTGAAACAATTGTGTTTATTTGGTCAGCATTAGTTTCGTTTTCTGTTATTTTTCTTTCTAAGTTTGGTATTACTTGATATGAAATTTCTCCTGCTCTTTCCCAATCACCGTCTCTCTTGACAATATCAAGCTCATTCCTTGCATTTTCTAAATCAACTTTTCTTTGTTGTTCATCTTCAATTAATTTCTTGCTTAATTTCCAATTCTTGGTTTCTTTTTCTGATATTAATTGAAGTTCTTTTAATTCATCTTCAACCTTATCTAACCTATCATGGGAAGATTGATCTTTTTCTTTTTTTAAAACTTTTCTTTCAATTTTTAATTGAATTATTCTTCTATCTGTTTCATCTAAAGCATCTGGTTTTGAGTCTATCTCAATTCTTTTTCGACTCGCAGCTTCATCTATCAAATCAATTGCTTTGTCTGGTAAAAACCTGTCATTTATATATCTTGATGATAAATGTACAGATGCTAATAGGGCCTTGTCAGAAATTGTTATTCCATGGAATAATTCATATTTTTCCTTAAGCCCCCTCATCATTGATATACTATTCTCAATATCTGGCTCGTTTATGTATACTTGTTGGAACCTTCTTGCCAATGCTTTGTCCTTTTCAATATATTTTCTATATTCCTCAAAGGTAGTTGCTCCAACACAGTGTAATTCACCTCTTGCTAGTGCAGGCTTAAATATATTAGATGCGTCTAGAGAGCCATCCGCTCCCCCAGCGCCAACAAGTGAATGAAGCTCGTCTATAAAAAGCACTATCTTGTCTCTTTTCTTTTCAACTTCATTTAGTAAAGATTTCAATCTTTCTTCAAAGTCACCTCTAAATTTAGCTCCTGCTAAAATACTTGCTAAATCCAAAGAAAAAATTTCTTTATCCTTTAATTTTTCTGGAACATCGTCCTGGGCTATTCTTATTGCTAAACCTTCTAAAATCGCCGTCTTACCAACACCAGGTTCACCTATTAACACTGGGTTATTTTTAGTTCTTCTGGACAAAACTTGAATTACACGTCGGATTTCCTCGTCTCTGCCAATAACAGGATCTAACAAACCCTTAAGAGCGTTAGCAGTAAGATTAGTTGCAAATCGATTAAGTGTGTCAAAGCCGGATTCAGCTGTTTCATTCATTGCTTTTTTGCCTTTCCTAAATCTGTTAATCTCATCTTGTAATTTGTTAAAGTCTACGCCTTCATTGAGTAGAAGTTTTTGCCCTGGATTATTAACACAAGTTAATGATAGCAATAATATTTCTTGAGTAATAACTTTATCACCATTTTTAATAATTAAATGTCTAGCTACGTCGATTAATTTTGTAATACTTTTATCAATTTTATTTTCTTGTTGAGATTTTTTTAATAACGACAAACTCGAGCTCAATTGTTTTTGTAAATTACTTACGTCAGCACCAAGATTATTTAGAATTTTCTCAATATATTTTTCAGATTTATCAATAATTATAAATAAAACATGATCAGAAATTAAATTAACACCTGCATCAAGAGAAAGTTCATGTGCTAATTTGAGTGTGACTTTTGATCTATCAGAAAATTGTTTTAATAAACTTTCTATTTCTTGAACCCGTTTTTGTGTAAATATGAATTTATATGGTTACCAATTGCTAGAATTACAATGTTTAAAAGGTTTCATATATTTTTTAAGTTTATGTTATAGAATTTGAATTAATATTATGTATTTCAATATCTGATTTTTTATTTTTTCCTAAACTTAATAATTTTTTGGAAGACTATATGTTGTCAACGTTTGAATGTTTTTCAGAGTTCTCTTTTTCTTTTATTATTTTAGTATTCTCATCTTCTTGAGCTAACAGTTCGGTTTCTCTAATCTGGTACCCTCTTTTACGTCGAGGAGGTCTTTTATTATTGTTTTTGTCTTTGTTTTCAACTTCTATTTCAGAATTACTATTTTCATTATTATTTTTTTCTGGATTCAGCTTTGTTTCTTTTGCTTCATTATTAATTTCAATCTCTTGGTGTATTCTATAATAATGATCAGCAAATTGTAAGTAAGACTCTGCTAAAATACGGTCATCAGATGCAGCAGCATCTGAGGCTAGGCTAGTATATTTTTCGTTTAATTGAGAAACTGAACCTCTTTGTCTTCCATCAGGTCCAGAACTATCTATGACAGTATTTTTATTTATGTTTCCATTGTTATTACCAGCACCATAGCTTCGACGACTTGATCCTCGATTTTGACGGCGACGCCCATTATTTTGTTGTCTCATATTTGTCCTAATAATTGAATTATAGTGTTATATTTAAATATAAAATTTTAAAAGTTTTTTTAAGAGTACTATCTTAAATTGATATACTCGATTAATGTATCTAATGTATCATTAATAAAAATAAGATTTAACTTATTTATGTTTTATATAAACTTTTTAATGTTTAGCCAAGAAGAAAAAAAATTATTTAATTGTAAATACAATTAATCTAATAATTCCTTGTAAATCTCGTCCATAATCTATTGTTAACAAGCCATTATTCAAACCGATTGTTGAAATAAATTTTTCTTGATTTTTTCCTATCTCAACAAAAATTTTTCCATTTGGTTTTAACAATTTAAATAATTTACTAAAAATTAACCTATAAGCATCTAGTCCATCTTTACCCCCATCCAACGCAATCAAAGGATCATAATATTTTACCTCTTTTTGTAATAATTCAATTTCAGCAGACGGTATATAAGGAGGGTTCGTTACAATTGCATCAAACTTAATATTTTTTTCGAAATCCAATAAATCTCTATCCCAATCAGGTGAACTCCAGTCTAAACTAATAAGCTTAGTTCTGTCATACATTTTAAATTTTAAAGAATTCAACTTTACAGCTTTTAAAGATTTTTTAGATACATCTAAAAAACTCACTTTAGAATTTTGATATTCGTCTAAAAGTGACAGCCCTAAACAACCAGAACCAGAACCTAAATCAAGAATTTTTAGCTCTTTAAATTTATCCTCATAATATTTAAAAAAGTATTCTATAATAACCTCAGAGTCTGGCCTTGGGTCTAAGGTCTCTTTGTTGATTTGGAATTCTTTTTTCCAAAAATTTTTTTTATTTATAATTCTTGAGACCGGCTTACCTTTTGCCCTTTCTAAAATAAGATTTTGAAATTTATTGATTTGATTTTTCGATATATTTATATTTTCATGAGTATAAACTGACCTAGCATAAGACAAAGTATGAGCAAGAAGTATTCTACTATCCAAAATTGGTGTCGTAGACCCACAGTTTATTAATTTTTCAATTTCAGGTTTTATTATACTATAAACATCAATTGATTTTTGTTTATTATCCATTGATCTCTAACTTTAACATTCTATCTTCAACTATCAATGCGTCTATCAATTCGTCTAATGCTTCTCCCTGGAGAACCTTATCTAACTTGTGTAATGTTAAGTTAATTCTATGGTCTGTTACCCTTCCTTGTGGAAAGTTATACGTTCTTATTCTTTCTGATCTATCTCCAGAGCCAACTTGACCTTTTCTCGAAGACGATCTTTCATCTTGTTGTTTTTGCCTTTCAGCTTCGTATAAACGTGATTGAAGTATTTTCATAGCTTTAGCCCTATTTTTATGTTGTGACTTTTCATCTTGTTGACTAACAACTATACCTGAAGGTAGGTGTGTAATTCTTACAGCTGAATCTGTAGTGTTAACCGACTGTCCACCAGGTCCACTTGATCTAAAGACGTCAATTCTTAAATCTTTATCCTCAATAATAATTTCTAAATCTTCTGCCTCAGGCAAAACAGCTACAGTTGCGGCTGAGGTATGGATTCGTCCGCTAGTTTCCGTTTCTGGGACTCTCTGAACCCTATGAACTCCTGACTCAAACTTAAGCCTTCCAAAAACATCTTTACCTATAATATTTGCTTGAGCTTCTTTGTAACCACCAACACTGGTTTCTGAAACTTCCATTACTTCAAATTTCCATTTATGTTTTATTGATAATTTATCATACATTGCAAATAAATCTGCGGCAAATAAACCTGCTTCATCACCTCCGGTACCAGCTCTAACTTCAATAATTACGTTTCTGACGTCATCTTTATCTTTGGGCAATAAAGAAAATTGAATATTTTTTTCAAGGTTAGTAACCTTTTCTTTAAGAGCGTTGATTTCATTAACAGCTATACTTTTAATTTCATTATCAGTCTCTTTGTCATCAAGTAACTCACTAAGGTCAGACAATTCTTTATCTAACAGATATTTTTTTTTAGCTAATTCAGTGATGTGTTTTATATCAGATAATTCTTTTGAAAGCTCTGCTAACTCCAAAGGTTTCAACTCAGAGGGATTGACAAGTAATTTTTCAATTGTATCTTCCCTTTGAAAAATTTTATCTATATTATTCTGTAAGCTCAAATTTCTCTCCAAAAACACTTTTATAGGTTTTTTATAACTTTTATTGCTTCATCTAGGGTTATAAGTCTCTCAGAACCTATTATTAAATTTTTTAATTTTATAATATTTTTAGACAATTCTTCTTCACCTAAGATTATTGCGTATGAGGCATCGACTTTATTTGCTCTTTTAAATTTTTTTGACATGTTTCCTGTAATAAGGATTTCTACCTTTAAACCTTTATCCACTAATTTTTTCATTATTGGCATTAATAACGGTTCTAAATTTTCAGATACAGCCATTAATACTAAGTCAGGTTTATTTGCAAACTCTTCATTAATCATTAGAGACAGCCGGTCTACACCTGCAGCCCAACCAACACCAGCAGTATCAACGCCTCCTAACATTTTAGCCAAACCATCGTATCTACCGCCTGCTAGAACAGTACCTTGAGATCCTAAATCACTAGTAATAAATTCAAAAGCAGTATGGCAATAATAATCTAAACCTCTTACAAGATTTTTATCAATTTGATATTTTATTTTTAGAGCACTCAGACCTGAGCATACTTTTTCAAATCTTTCTTGGGAGACTTCATTTAAATAATCTATTATATTTGGTGCATTTATTAGAATTTTTTTATCTGTCTCATTTTTAGAATCTAAAATTCTTAATGGATTTTCTGATAACCTTTTAATGCTTTCATTTGATAATTCAGATTTATAATCATTTAAATAATCGACTAAAGCCTTTCTATATCTTAATCTGGTCTCACTATCACCTAACGTATTTATCTTTAAATTTATTTTGTCTAAGATGTTTAATTTCTCTAAAAAAGCATGGCCTAATGAGATAACCTCAACATCTGCCATAGAATTATTAATACCTATACACTCTATACCAAACTGTTTAAATTGCCTTAATCTGCCTTTTTGAGGCCTTTCGTACCTAAACATAGGCCCATAGTATGAATAACGCTTTGGAATATCTTGCGTTAAACCTGCGTTTAAGAATGCCCTCACAACTCCTGATGTGCCTTCAGGTCTTAACATCAATTCATCTTCGCTTCTATCTTTGAAAATATAATTTTCTTTAGTAACAATATCACTTGTTTTACCAAGAGGTTTTGTGAAAACTTCTGCAAATTCAAAAATAGGTGTTTCTATTTGCTGATAACAATATTTTTCAGATATTTTCAACCCTTCGTTAATTACTAAATTCTGTTTATGCAATATATCGGGTAATAAATCATGCACACCTCTAACTGTTCTAAGTTTTTCCATTATAAGCCTATGAGATTAAAAAAATTATATACGATTATACTTTTTCAGATATTTTCTGAAGTACAAAGTTAACTACATAATCAGCAACATTTTCATTCCTGATAATATGGTCTGTTATACCATTTACATAAATTTGATGATTTCCTTTTCCACCTCCTGTTAAACCTATATCCGTCTCCTTTGCTTCTCCAGGACCATTTACGATACATCCAATAATAGACACTGTAATAGGATCAGTAATATGCTGAAGCCTTTCTTCAACCTCTTGTACAGTTTTGATTACGTCAAATTGCTGCCTAGCACATGATGGACATGATATAACCGTCACTCCTCTTCTTCTTAACCCAAGGGACTTTAATAATTCGTAGGCAACTCTAACTTCCTCAGCAGGATCAGCTGACAATGAAACTCTTATGGTATCTCCTATTCCAGACCATAATAAATTGCCAAGTCCTATAGATGATTTTACGGTTCCAGCTCTCAAACTTCCTGCTTCTGTTATTCCAATATGCAAGGGACAATCATCTATATCTGCTAATTGAGTGTAAGCAGCTACAGCTAAAAAAACATCAGAGGCCTTTACGCTTACTTTATAATCTTGAAAGTCATGTTCTTTTAATATTTGAATATGTGCTAATGCAGAATCTACTAAAGCTTCTGGAGTTGGTTCACCATATTTATCTAAAATATTTTTTTCTAAAGACCCCGCGTTTACCCCTATTCTTATAGAAGATTGATTTTGTTTAGCAGCAGAAATAACTTCTTTAATTTTATCGGCTTGACCAATATTACCTGGGTTAATTCTAAGACATGCCGCGCCAGCATCTGCTGCTTCAATAGCCCTTAAGTAATGAAAATGAATATCAGCTACAATAGGAATTGGAGACAATCGTACTAATTGCTTGAGAGCAGAGGTGGAGTTTTTATCAGGACACGAAACTCTTATAATATCCGCTCCAGCTTCTACACATTTTTCTATTTGATCTAATGTTAAATCAATATCAGTTGTAGGTGTGTTAGTCATAGTTTGAACACTAATAGGTGCGTCACCTCCAACAGAAATATTTCCTACTTTAATTTTCTTAGATTTTCTTCGCTCTATATGCCTGTAAGGCCTAATGTTCATTATTATGTCCTGAAATTAATAAATTCATTAAAAGTTTTGGTTAAGTTATTAGAAGTAAATTATTAACAAATTATTAATTAGTAAAAGCTTTAATATTTAAGGGACGATCTTTAATTATTTCTCCAACATCACCTAAAGAAGGTAAAAAAATATCACCTCTTGAAAGTGATAATGCACCAGCATTTCCTGTATTGAATGTTAAACCTTTTATGTTTGGAACAATATAAGTTTCCCCTGGTCTCATTAATCTTGTCATAAGGATATTTCCATTTAAATCTTCTATTTCAACCCAACTATTCCCGATAGCCTTTAAAACCAATTCCGTATTAGGGTTTCTCTCATTAGCTTTTGCAGACATCTCATTAGCTTCAATTCCAACTGATTTAATTAAATTTTCAGAGGTTAAGTTTTTTTTCCCATTATTTTCAATATTTTTATCTTGAACTTCAATTTTAGGATCTAAAATAATCTTTTCAACTTTGTTAATATTTTTTTTATTATCCAACGAAATACTCTTATTTGTATCTATACTATCTTCTATTATAATATAATCGTTTTTGGTTGAAAAATTTGTCTTGTTATTCTCTAAAACTTGGTTGGAAACGTGGTTAACATTATTATTTCTATCGCTGTAGTACCATCCAGTATAAATAATCAAAGAGATAAAAAGTGATAAAACTGCACCCATTGGTAAAAACTTTTTAGCTTCAGTATTTGGGGTTAAAAACTTATAATCTTCTTTATAAGTATTAAGTTGAAGACTTTCTTTAAATTCTTCTACTAAAACATCAGCATCTAATTCTAACAAAAATGCATAAGATCTAACAAATCCAATTTTGTAAGCCAGACCATGCAAGTCGAACTCATTACCATCTTCAAAATCTTTAATAATGCTGACTTTAACCTTTAAAATTTTACTAGCTTGCTCTTGAGTTAAACCTTTTTTAAGTCTTGCATCTAAGCATAATTTTCCAACATCATCTTTCTCAACCATATCGAAGGCGTCAAATACTGCCTCAGAAACAGCTTCTCCACTAAAGTGTGATTCAACGGAATTTTTTTTGTTTTTATCTACATTAATTGGCATATATATATTCCCTATGGGCATATATTTTATATTGAGTCAGATTTTAAATCAACATTTGTTTTAAAAACATAATTATTAAATTATTTATCCAAATTAAATGCTAAATGCAAAGATCTCATTGCAAGTTCGTAATACTCTGATGAAATAAGGACTGAAATTTTAATTTCACTAGTAGATATAACCTGAATATTAATATGATTTTTAGCTAATGTTTGAAACATGGTTTTTGCTATACCGGATTGCGACCTCATTGCATTTCCTACAATTGATATTTTAACAACGTTTGTTTCGCTTGTAAACTTTTTAAACCCTATATTTCCTTTAATTTTTTTTATTACTTTTTCAGCTATTAATAAATCAGTTTCTGGTATCGTAAACGTCATATCTGTTGAACCATGATTAATAGAAGATGATTGAACAATCATATCAACATTAATAGAAAACTCTGCTAATGCTCCAAAAATGTTTGCTGCTTGACCTGGTTGATCAGGGATATCTGACAAAGTTATTTTAGCTTCATTTAGACTATGGGCAATGCCACTAATTTCAGATTTTTCCATATTACCTCTTTCTTCAGCTATTAAAGTTCCGGGTACGTTTGCAAAACTACTTAGAACTCTTAAATTTACATTATATTTCATTGCCAACGCAACTGATCTTGTTTGCAATACCTTAGCGCCCTGAGATGCCAATTCTAACATTTCTTCATATGTTATAAAGTCAAGTTTTTTTGCTTTCTTTACTATTCTAGGATCTGTTGTGTACACCCCATCTACGTCAGTATAAATATCACAACGATCAGCTGAAAAAGCTGCTGCTAAAGCTACCGCTGTTGTGTCTGAGCCACCTCTACCTAGTGTTGTAATTCTATTATCTTCTGAAATTCCCTGAAATCCAGAAACTATAGCTATATATCCCTTTTTAATAGAACCCATTATATTGGATGTTTTTATATCTTTAATAACTGCTTTACCATGAGTGTTGTCTGAAACTATTGGAACTTGCCAACCCATCCATGAACGTGCTTTCAATGATAATTCTTCTAAAGCTATTGATAAAAGTGCAGAAGTAATCTGTTCACCAGTAGATAAAACTACATCATGTTCAGACAAGGAAAAGTTTTTTGATGTTTGATTTACAAGATCTATTAAATTATTTGTAACTCCTGACATAGCAGAGACAACAACAATAACTTTGTTACCTTGATCAACTTCACCTTTTATTTTTAATGCAATTTTTTTTATTTGAGGCACATCTGCAACAGAGGTTCCTCCAAATTTCAATACCACTAATTCCAAAATTCTGTTATCCTATTATAAATAGTAATAAATAATTAACCTGACTTGATTTAATTTTTATATATAGCCTATGACTAATACAATAGACAAAAAAGAAATAGAACAATTTTCTTTAATAAGCAATAAATGGTGGGATCAAAAGGGGCCTTTTGCAGCATTACATAAAATGTCAAACGTAAGAATTGAGTTTATTTTAAGAAATGCTAAAAGATTAATTAACAAAAAGCAAACAGATACAAAACCACTTAATGGGTTAACATGCCTTGATGTTGGATGTGGCGGTGGAATATTATCTGAACCTTTAAAAAGATTAGGAGCAGTCGTTACTGGAATAGATGCATCTGATAAAGCTATTGTAATAGCGAAAGATCATGCGCTGAAAAGTCGTTTGGATATAACTTATAAATGCACAAGTACAAGTGATTTAATCAAAGTTCAAAATAAAAATGTTATTAACAAATTTGATATTGTAATAGCATCAGAGATAATAGAGCATGTTAAAGACAGACAAAAATTTTTATTTGATATCTCTGAATTATCTCGCTTTGGAGGGCTTGTTATTTTTACTACTATAAACAAATCTATTCTTGGGGTAGCGTTAGGTAAATATCTTGCGGAGCATGTTTTAGGGGTGGTGCCAAAGGGAACACACGATTACAAAAAATTTATTTCACCAAATGATCTAGCTTCAGAAGCTGAAAAACATAAAATTATTCTTGACAATTTTACTGGATTTGCACCTACTTTTAATATTAAGAACCTTCTTGATAAGGAGTTTGGAAATTTTAAGTTATCCTCAAATCTTGAAGTTAATTATGGTGCTGCAGGTTTAAATCTAAAATCTAATGATCCTCTGTAATCCAAGGAATATTGAGGACATCTACTCCTTCGTCTCTTAGTTCTTCTATTTCTTTTTTAGTACCATGTCCGTATATAGATTTTTCTTTAATTTGACCCTGGTTCATTGAACGAGCTTGATTAACAAAATCATCGCCTACAAAAGTAGAATTTTTCTTTATTTCATTTTTGATAGATCTTAAAATTGTTGTAATATTTTCTAACTTTTCATTTCTAAAAGCGTTCTTCTGAATTTTATTTTTAGTAATTTTTTTATTCGTATTTTGGATTTTCTTTAAACTTGGAGTTGTTAGTAATTTCGAAACATTTTCACTTCCACAAAGTGGACAATTAATCAACCCTGAATCCAATTGCTTCTCAAAGGTTTCTATATTTTGAAACCACCCATCAAAACCTTTTTGTTCAGTACAGTATGATGATTGACATTTTAGTTTATATTTTATCATGTTAGTTTATTTAAAGTTTACCGCAACAATGCTTATATTTTTTTCCAGAATCACATAAAGGACATATTGAATTTCTAGCGATTTTGCCACTATCTATTTTTAATGGTTTATTTATTTCTTGATTTTCATCATTATTTTCTTGTCTTATTTCTATGTTAGACAAAACTGAAGTTATAGTTTTTCTCAATTTATCAAGCATATCTTCAAACAATTCAAATGCTTCTCTTTTATACTCATTTAATGGGTCTTTTTGTGCGTAAGCTCTCAGCCCTATGGATTGTCTCATCTGATCTAACATTAACAAATGATCCTTCCAACTTTGATCTAAAACTTGTAACATCAAGGTTTTTTCCGCTTGTCTAAAAACATCAACCCCAACTTTAACAGCACGTTCTGCCATAAAGTTGTTTGACAATTCTGTTAAACGAGAAATAATCTCTTTCTCTATAATGCCATCTTCTTTAATCCATTTTTTTATTGGAACATCTAATCCTAAATAATTTTTTACATCTTCGATTAAACCGTCTCCATCCCATTGATCGTGATAACTTTCATTTGGAATAGATTTAAAAACTACCGCCTCAATAACTTCATAACGCATGTCAACAACCATTTCACTAATATCATCCGATCTCATTATTTCTTTTCTTTGATCAAAAATTACTTTTCTTTGATCGTTCATAACATCGTCAAATTTTAAGAGCTGTTTTCTTATTTCAAAATTATGCGCTTCAACTTTACCTTGTGCCTTTTCTACTGCTTTATTAATCCAAGGATGGACAATAGCCTCACCTTTTTCTAATCCAAGTTTTCCTAACATAGTCTCTAATCTGTCTGATCCAAAAATTCTCATTAAATCATCTTGGAGAGATAATAAAAATTTTGAACCCCCAGGATCACCCTGTCTACCTGTTCTACCTCTAAGCTGGTTATCAATTCTTCTACTTTCGTGTCTTTCAGTTCCAATTACGTATAATCCACCGGCTTGAAGAGCTATATTTTTCTTTTTTTCAATATCATTTTTTAAATCATTTAATTTTCCCTCATTTGGAGACGATGATTTAAGCTCATTAGATTGCCTAATTTCTAAATTACCTCCTAATTGGATATCAGTACCTCTACCTGCCATATTTGTGGCAATAGTAACCGCACCTGGTATTCCTGCATATCCAATTATTTGAGCTTCTTGTTCATGAAATTTTGCATTTAGCACTTCATGCTTAATATTTTTTTCTTTTAAAAGTTTTGATAAAATTTCAGATTTTTCTATTGATACTGTTCCAACTAAGACTGGTTGATTGTTTTTTTGACAATCCTCAATTAATAAAATTACAGCCTCGTCTCTTTCAAAGTTAGTTTTGTATATTTCGTCATTGCTGTCAATTCTGGCAACTTTTAAATTTGTTGGCACTGCTAAAACCTGCAAGTTATAGATTTCAGAAAATTCACCTTCCTCTGTCAAAGCCGTCCCTGTCATTCCCGACAACTTAGGATACATTCTAAAATAATTTTGAAACGTCACACTTGCTAAAGTCTGGTTCTCTGGCTGGACAGTAATTTTTTCTTTGGCTTCAATTGCTTGATGTTGCCCTTCTCCAAACCGTCTACCTTCCATCGCTCGTCCTGTAAATTCATCAATAATAATAACGCTATCGTCTTTAACCATGTAGTGTGTATTTTTTTTGAATAATTTATGAGCCCTTAAAGCTTGATTTATGTGGTGTAAAAGTGAAACATTTTTAATATCAAATAAACTCCCGTCCTCTATCATATTTTCGGACCTTAAAGCTTCTTCAACAGTATTAATTCCTATATCTGTTAAGTTACAAGTTCTCTGCTTTTCATCTAATTCAAAGTCATCTTGTTTCAATAAAGGTATAAATTTATCAATTGATTTATATAATGTTGAAGAGTCTTCAGATTGACCAGATATAACTAGTGGCGTCCTTGCTTCATCAATTAATATAGAGTCAACTTCATCAATAATAGCAAAGTTAAATGGGCGCTGAACCATTTCATCTAAACTATATTTCATATTGTCTCTAAGGTAATCAAAACCAAATTCGTTATTGGTTCCATAAGTTATGTCTGCTTTGTAAGCAATCCTTCTTTCTTCGTCATTTTTATCTGATAAAATACAGCCTACTGACATGCCTAAAAAATTATATATTTGCCCCATCCACTCGGAGTCTCTTTTTGCTAAATAATCGTTAACTGTTACCACATGAACTCCCTTACCTTCTAAGGCATTCAAATAGCATGCTAGGGTTGAAACTAATGTTTTACCTTCTCCTGTTTTCATTTCAGCAATTTTACCCTCATGAAGAACAAGTCCACCAATCAATTGCACATCAAAGTGGCGTTGGCTTAATGTTCTTTTAGCTGCCTCTCGAACAGTAGCAAAAGCTTCTGGTAAAATATTATCTAAAGTTTCACCATTTGATAATTTTTCTTTAAAATCAATAGTTTTTAACTTTAATTCCTGATCAGACAACTTAATAAATATATCCTCAAGTTCATTAATTTTATGAACCAAAGGGTTGTATTTCTTAATTTGTCTGTCATTGGACGAACCAAAAAATTTAGAAGTTAAATTGTTGAACATTGAGTGGGCTCCGATTAGTCAGGAATTTTATTCTGTTTATAATATATAATGCGTATTAATAAAAAAACATCATTTCTTGTATAGTATTAAAAAAACTTGTAAAAAAATATAAATATTATAATTGGAATATACCAAAATGTCTTACTTTAAAACTTTTTTCACGTCTCTAAAATTATTTATTTTGTTATCAACTAGTCTTGCTCTTGCTGAAAATCCAAAAAACATAATTGCAGCCAATGTAAATGAACATATAATCACAGCTCAAGACGTATTGGATGCGTATGGAAGATTGCCGTCAAAATTAAAAGAAAAACCACTCCCTGAATTATATCCAAATATTATTAATGAACTTATAAATCAGCATTTAATAACTGAACAAGCTTACAAAGAAAAATTGGACCTCAATAAAACAGTTATTGATCAGATCAAAAAAAATAAAGACCAAATTTTAGCAAGATTTTGGATAAATAATTTCCTTCTTAATCAGACTAAAAGAGAAAATATTGAACTATTTTATAATAATTATCTCAAAGCATTTAAATCATCAAAAGAGTTTAATGCCAGTCATATACTTGTTAAAGAAGAACAACAAGCGTTTGAGATACTCAAAAAATTAGAAAATAAAGCTAAGTTTTCTGACTTAGCTAAAACCCAATCTATTGGCCCTTCTGGAAAAAATGAAGGTAAACTTGGATGGTTTACTTCTGGACAAATGGTAAAAGAATTTGAAAAAGCAGTGCTTTCCCTTAAAAAAGGAGAAATAACAAAAAAGCCTGTTAAAACAAAATTTGGTTTTCATATAATATTGTTAAATGACGTAAGGGATTCAAAACCTAAAAAATTATCTGAAGTTCAACAAAATATTATTAATAGAATTAAAAAAAATTCCCTTTCTAACCTTGAAAAAAAACTCAGAAAAAATAGAAAAATAATTATAAATGATTTTAAGGATGTAGCCCAGAAAGTTAACAATTAATTTATTTAGAACTTATGTTTATAAAAAATTTAAAAAATGTAGGCAGTTTAAATGATATAAAAATATCAACTGTTTCCTCTGGTATTAAAGACAAGTCTTGTCAAGATGATGATTTACTTTTAATAGAATTAGACCAAGGGGCAAGCATTGCAGGAGTTTTTACAAAATCGTTGACTTCAAGTGCCCCTGTAAATCATTGTAAACATAATTTAAAATCTTCTAAATCACCATCAGTAAGAGCTATTATAGTTAATTCAGGAAATGCAAATGCATTTACTGGTAAGGTCGGGGATGAAACTGTACTAAATGTCTCTAACTATCTATCAAAAAAACTTAACTGTAACTTGAATCAAATATATACAGCTTCTACAGGTGTTATTGGTGAGCAATTAGATTCTGAAATAATCATCAATGGCATAAATAAAATGAGGCCAGCAGAAAAGCCAGACTGGTTAAAAGCAGCTAACGCTATTAGAACAACTGACACATTCTCTAAACTAGTATCAAGAAAGTGTCATATTGATAATGTTGAAATTGATATTGTTGGTATTGCCAAAGGATCGGGTATGATTGCTCCTGACATGGCAACTATGTTAGGGTTTGTTTTTACAAACGCTAATTTACCATCAAATATTCTTCAGCAGTTGCTAAAGTCCGCAAATGAAAAAAGCTTCAACTCTATCACTGTAGACAGCGACACTTCAACAAGTGACACTGTTTTACTAACTGCAACAAAAAAGGCAAAGCACAAAATAATTGATAATTATAACGATAAAAGATTACAAAATTTTAAGAAAACTTTAAATGATGTGATGTTAGACTTAGCAAAATTAGTTGTTAAAGATGGAGAAGGGGCGTCTAAATTTATAACCATCAATGTTGTTGGCGCTGTTTCGAAAATATCCGCTAAGAAAATAGCTTTTTCAATTGCGAATTCTCCTTTAGTCAAAACTGCAATTGCTGGAGAAGATGCAAATTGGGGAAGAATTATCATGGCTATTGGTAAATCTGGAGAATATGCTGAAAGAGACAAAATTAAAATTTTTATTGGTGACGAACTAGTTACTAATAATGGTTTGGTCTATGAAAATTATTCTGAAGTAAATGCCACAAAGCATCTAAAAAAAGATAAAATTCAAATTACAGTCGATATCGGAGTTGGTAAAGGATTAGCAACTGTTTACACTTGTGATTTAACCCACAAATACATTGAAATTAATGCAGATTATAGATCATAAAAAATTACAGTTAGTTGTATCAATTGCTCTTATAAATGAGAATGATCAAATTTTAATATCAAAGCGTCCAAAAAAAAAGTTTTTGTCAGGGTACTGGGAATTTCCTGGTGGAAAAGTTGAAAAAAACGAAGTTCCTGAAAATGCTATTATTAGAGAAGTTAAAGAAGAATTAGACATTGATATTAACAATAAATGTATTGCCCCACTATCTTTTTCAGAGTTTGGTTATGCAGAATTCCAATTATTGTTGCTTTTATACGTTTGTAGAAGATGGGAAGGAGAGCCTAGACCTATGGAGCAAAATGAAATTAAGTGGGTAAAAGCAAATATGTTAAGGCAATTCAAAATGCCTCCAGCTGATGACTCATTAATATATAGTCTACAGGACTTATTCTAATAAAATATAAATTATTTAAGGATTACATTATGAATGAAAATAATAAAGTTGTTATATATACCAGCTCTTTATGTGGATTTTGCTACAAAGCAAAAGTTTTACTGAGTAATTATAATATTGAATTTAGTGAAATTAATATTGATAATGATTATGACAAAAGAAAAGAGATGATTTTAAAAGCTAATGGCAAAACTTCAGTCCCACAGATATTTTTAGGATCTGAACATATTGGTGGATGTGACGATTTATATGAGCTTGCAAGAGAAAATAAATTAGAAATTTTTAATAATTAATATGTCTTTTAACTTATCATTAACATGTCTTCAATATACCTCAACAGAACAAGAGAGCGTTACCCTTAAAGCTATAAAACCTCTCATAAACGAAGCTATTAACCATGGCAGTAACTTTATAGCGTTACCTGAATGTGCAACCTCTCTTCAAAGTAACCCTGAACAAACAAAAAAAATAACAACAACAGAAGCAGAAAATATTAGCTTACAAACTTTTATAGAAATAGCAAAAAATAACAAAATATATATTTTAATTGGTTCATTACCAATAAAACTTGAACATAAAATAGCTAACAGGTCATTTTTAATAGGACCGGGTGGTGATATTTTGTATAGATATGATAAAATCCATTTGTTCGATGTAAAATTACCCAATGGAGAAATATTTAAAGAGTCTGAAACATACTCACCCGGCTATCAAGCAATAATAGCAACTATAGAACAAAAAAATAAAATTAAAATTGGCATGACAATATGCTACGACTTACGTTTTCCTCATTTGTACCAAGACTTGGCTCAAAATGGAGCCGAAATTATTACCGTTCCTTCAGCTTTCTCAAACACAACCGGTCCCGTACATTGGCATACCCTATTGCAAGCTAGAGCTATAGAAACAGGATGTTTTATTGTAGCCCCAGCTCAAACTGGGCATCATCAATGTGGTAGGAATAGTTTTGGCCATTCTTTAATTATTTCACCTTGGGGAGAGATATTAGCGGATGCTGGCAAAGATGTTTGCTTTATTAATACCATAATTGATTTAGGAGAAGTTAAAAAAGCAAGATTAGCAATACCATCGTTAAAGTCACATAAACGTTATTTAACTAATTTTTAAATATTTTTCTTCTTTTAATTTTAATAATTCGTCTTTTTGTAAAGATAGTAAATTAATTAACCTGTTTTCTATAGCATCACCTATTTTCTTTATAGCTAAATGTGGATCTCTATGAGCCCCACCAGTTGGTTCTGGTATAATTTCATCAATGATATTAAATTTTTGCATATCTTGAGCTGTTAACTTTAACGCTTCTGCAGCATGATTAGCATTTTCAGAGCTTCTCCATAAAATAGAAGAACAACCCTCAGGTGAGATCACAGAATAAATTGCATGTTCTAACATCAAGGTATTATTTGCAACTGCTAATGCCACTGCTCCTCCAGAACCTCCTTCTCCAGTAATTACAGAAATCGTTGGCACACTCACCTGTAAACTTTTTTGAATGCATCTAGCAATAGCCTCTGCCTGCCCCCTTTCTTCAGCTCCCTTTCCTGGATAAGCTCCAGCAGTATCTACAAACATGAGAATTGGTAATGAAAATTGATCAGCTAGTTGCATCAAACGTATAGCTTTTCTATAACCTTCAGGTCTAGCCATACCAAAATTTTTTAGAATTCTATCATTTGTGTCTTTTCCTTTATCAATGCCTATTACAACAACACTTCTCCCCCTAAAGAAGGCTGTGCCTCCAGTTAGAGCATTATCATCTGCAAAATTTCTATCGCCAGAAAGTGGTGTATAATCCTCCATTAGATGATTTAAAATATCTTCAAAGTGAGGTCTCTCAGGATGTCTTGCAACTTGGACTTTTTGCCAAGCAGTTAGTTTAGAATAAGTTGATCTTAATTCTTCAGATACTGCTCCTTGCAATTTTCCAATTTCTTCTGCAATATTAATGTCAGCACCTGAGGATAGATGACGCAATTCTTCTATTTTACCTTCAAGGTCTGAAACTTGTTTTTCGAACGATAAAAAATGTTTAATCATATTTAATAACTTTCTTCATTTTTAAAATTTATTTTATCAAGTGGATGTGCATCCCTAACAAGTCCACGTAACCTTTCAGGTTCTACATAAGTATATATTTCAGTGGTACTAATATCAGCATGACCTAATAATTTTTGCAAAGACCTGAGATCTGCTCCTCGATTTAATAAATGAGTAGCAAAACTATGCCTTATTTTATGTGGAGAAATATCTTTATTTTCAAGCCCAATAGTTTTTGACAAATTTAGTATATCCTTATAAATGGTTTGCCGACTGACATGACCAATACCATTTTTTTCTGGAAACATATATTTATTATTAACTTTCGCTTTCGAAAGGGACCTATGTTTCAACCACAAACCTATGTAATAAAATGATTTTTTATTAAAAGCAACCATCCTATAAACATCTCCTTTGCCTTTAATTTGAAGTTTATCTTTAAGGTTTACAAAATCGGATAAAGGCAGACTTAGAAGTTCAGAAATCCTCATACCCGTAGAATAAAGAATTTCTAGTACCACTAAAGTTCTTAAACTTTTATTTATTTTTTCTAATGATTCACTTTGTAATTTAGTAAAATTTTCTCTAGCAGTCTCTAATACTAAAGTAATTAAATCTTCAGATAAAGCTTTGGGTAATTTTTTCTCTTTCTTCAAACTATTAATATTATTTAATGGGTTTTTTTGGATATATTCTTCTTCTTGTAAAGTCTGATAAAATTGGCGCATTGAAGATAATTTTCTATTAATTGAATTTTGTTTAAGATTTTGACTTTTAAAAAAAGAAAATAAATTTTTAAAGTCAATTTCCTTAGCGTTTAAAAAATTAATATTTTGCTTCCTAAACCAATCATTCATCAAAATAATATCTGAAGCATAAGCATTTTTTGAATTTTTCGACAAACCTTTTTCTATATCAATAATATTGATTATTTTATTTATTACATCATTTTTAACTGTTGTGTCTTTTATCATTGGTGTTTTTATTAAAAGTTAATAATTTTAGATGTCATTATTTCATAAGTAATATTGTTTGCTAAATCTTCAAAACCTATATCTACAAGTGCGTTTCTTATAATTAATAAATAATTTAAGTCAAAATCTTCAAAAGGATTATTGTTGACCAACCTAGCTACTAACAAAATTGTCAAAGATTTTTTATTTTGTTTAGCTGCTTGTTCTATAGATTTTGATAATATATAAGTATTCAGATCAAAGTTTCTGTTCCATTTATTATATGTTTTCTCATCAAAACTGTTTTGATTGAACTTATTTATAAAATCTAACCATTTTATATTTTCAGGCCCTATCATTCCAGCTCTTTCAATAACAGGGATAATCGGCCAAGCTTTTTGACTTAAAATCAAATTCCAATCCCATTCTTTATCTTTTTTTAACATAAGAATATTTGCTAAGTTATTTCCATCATATAAGTCTGGATTAGAAGCTATATTTATTTTTCTAATTGTATCATTTAATTCTTTTGTCAAAGAAGAATTTTTAATTTTATTAAGAGTTGGCAAGTATAAATTAACACTATCATAAAATCTACCAACCTTCATTTCTAACTTCAAAAAGTTTAAAATCGTTTCTGCTTTTTTCACTTCATCTTTTATACTTAAGACAGAAAACCAAACATTCGCTCTACTTTGTCCATTTGGTGTTTTTTTGTAATTTGATATAGAATTTTCAATATCTATAACTCCATCACTAACAGATTTGTAATCTAAAATAATTTGGTCGGTGGACACAAATGTGAAATTAATTTTTTTATCTAATAAGAATGAACGCGCCTTGGGAGTTAAGTATGTGAGTTTCAATAAAGATTCAGTGTATTCTATTCCCAAATGAGCAATATAATTGATTTTTATTGGTATCTTGATTGTATCCATCATAATTAAATGAATAGGTAATATTTGATTATCTTTATTTTTTAATTCAAATTTTTCTTTTTCGTTGTTAATGATTTGAAATAAATTTTCAAAAATAGGGTCTTCAAAACCTTTAACTTTTAATAAATCAAGTATAAATTCGGCTTGACTTACTTTATCATTAATTGATAAGCAAAAAATTCTGGCTGTTTGCCAAAAGTGATTAGAATTGTTTTTTGAACCCTCATAAACATTACTACATGCTTTTTGATCTTGACGTCCAATTAATTCATATTCAATAATCCACTGTTTCCAAATATTCCATCTCTCACCATCAGGTAATTGATTAATTAACTGATAAAACTTTTCACTTTGACCACTACTTTTTAATTTAAATAACCTAGTCTCTAAAAATTTAATTATTTCTTCAGATGTTCCACTTGGAGGATTTGACGAACTCAAATATAACTGTATTAAAAGAGCTTGAAGGCTTTTACTAGTTACGACGTCTGGAATATAGCTAAAATGCTCAACTATATTTGTTGCGCTCATATCTTTCCATATATCCAAGCCCATAATATTGTTTAACTTTGTTTTAACTCCAATTGAACCTAAAGACGGTTTTTCAAGATTACTTACTTCAATATTGAGTTTTTTAACATTAGAGTAAGCTTCCTTTTTATTTGACGTATCAACTTGAGCTATAGCAAAATTAAAATAAGTTATAACTATAAAGTAAAAACTATATTTGAAAAAACTGATTAAAGATTTATTTAACTTCATTATCATTTACATCTAATATTTTAATTTGAACTTTGTGAGGTGCTGGCATATCTATATATTTAAGAGCAACAAAAACTCCTAAAACGAGAAGAGACAAAAATATTAATAAAAATTTATAATTTTTCATAAGCAATCCTAATATTATTTTTAACTTACAAACAAAATATGGCGAGTTTTTGTCTAAAGTGTCTGATTTTTTTATAATACATTAATCATTAATAAATTTTTCTATAAATTTAATGTCTTTAATATATTAATATGATATTTTGTCATCATGTTAACACGTCAAGAAACCAATTATTTAGGCAAAGAACCTGACCATGCTCAACTTACCACAATAATTGGTATGATGGGAGCAGGAAAATCAAAGCTTGGGTATATTGTTTCTAAAAGTCTTAATGTAAACTTTTATGATATAGATGACCTAATTGAAAAAGATCTTAACACTTCTATAAAAGAACTTTTTAAATCCCACGGTGAAGCTTATTTTAGGAGAGTTGAAGAGGCAAAAATTAAAATTGTCATTAATAATGCGATTAGTAGGAATGAAAAAGCAATTGTTAGCATAGGCGGGGGAGCTTTTGATAATCAACATTCACGGGAATTATTGTTAAAAAACACCAAAGTCATTTGGCTAAATGTTCCAACAGATATTCTTATTAAACGTATTGGAGACGGTTCAAAAAGGCCAATGATAAAAGGAAATATTGAAAAATCAATTACTGAAATTTTGAGTAAAAGAGTAAAATATTATTCACTTTCACATCATCAATTAAACGCTTATAATCTAACACAAAAACAAATAACAAAAAAAATGATACAATTTATATCTCCAGAAAGCAAAAAAGATTATAGATGAAAATGGAAATAATAAATGTCTCTTTAAAAAAAGAAATAGAAAGTCTTTCTTACCCTATTTTTGTAGGAAATAACATCTTAACTAAGGCTAATAACCTTCTCAAGAAATATATTGAAAACAAAAAAATTATCATTATTTATGACAATTTTTTCTCATCTAAAAATGTATTAGATAAAACGTTTATGGATTTTTTTAAACTAATACAAGAAAACTCTCTATCAGTTAATTTAATACCTGTTTCTGGGGGAGATCAAACTAAAAACATGCTACAACTAACAAATATTGTTGAGCAAGCTTTATCGTATGAAATTGATAGGGAATGTGTGATAATTGCTTTTGGGGGCGGGGTTATTGGAGACATTGCTGGGTTTGTGGCTTCGGTATTATTAAGAGGTATTCAGTTTATAAATATTCCAACTACTCTTTTGTCACAAGTAGATAGCTCTGTTGGTGGTAAAACTGGAGTAAACTCTAAGCTTGGCAAAAATTTAATTGGATCTTTTCACCAACCTTTAGCAGTAATTGCAGATATCAATATATTAAAATCACTCCCAGAAAGAGAATTTAGGGCTGGATTTGCTGAGGTTATAAAATATGGTCTTATAAAAAATAAAAAATTTTTTAACTGGCTTGAATTAGAACTTGAAAATATTTTCAACTATGAAAGTTTTCAACTTGAAAAAGTAATTGCTGAATGCTGTCAAATCAAAGCAGAAATAATACAAAAAGATGAAAAAGAAAATGGTAATAGAGCGTTATTAAACCTGGGCCATACATTTGGGCATGCAATAGAATCATTTGGAAATTTTGATGGAAAAATTATACATGGAGAAGCTGTTGCAATTGGAATATGCATGGCTTTTAAATTTTCAAATATGTCTGGATTTTGCTCAAAGGCTGATGTTGAAAGAGTTTTAAATATATTTAAGAAATCAAAACTTCCTACCTCTTTAAAAGAAATAAAAAACTTCTCGATTAATACGCCGGAAATGATTGAAAAATTTAAATATGACAAAAAAACACGTAATAATAAATTCACCTTTATATTAAATAATAAAATTGGAGAATCCTTCATAAAAAATGATGTGAATGTTAATCATTTAATTGATTTTATAGACAAAGAGATATAATGCCTGAATTAGTTTTTTTTATCATAAATATCTTATCTTTAATTGTATTATCAGCTTTCTTCTCAAGCTCTGAAACAGCATTAACTGCGGTATCAGAACCTAGAATTCATCAGCTTGCTCTTCAAGGGAATAAAAGAGCAATCATTATTCAAAAAATATTAGCAAAAAAAGAAAAAATGATTAGCTCAATATTAATCGGCAATAATTTAGTAAATATTATTGCTTCTGTATACGCAACAAGTTTTGCTATAAATTTTTTTGATGAATATGGTTTAATTGTTGTAACTGTTTTACTGACAATTATACTAGTTATTTTTGCAGAAGTAATCCCCAAAACATACGCTTATAACCATGCAGACCAAACAGCTTTATTAGTGGCTCCAATTATCAATTTTATAATTGTTATATTAACACCAGCAACATTTATTACAGAACGTTTTGCAAAAATTGTGTCTGGACCAATTATTGAAGATGATGAAGCAAAAACAGAAGAACTCAAAGGCATGATTAAATTACATGCAGGAACTGAAAGCCGTGATAAAGAACGTGGAAAAATGATGTCAAGCATGCTTGATATGGACGACGTAACAATTGAAGCTGTAATGACACATCGTGGCGCTGTAACAATGATTGATAGTAAGTCTGAACCTGAATTTATATTCAAAGTTGTTGGGGAAAGCCCTTTTACAAGAATTCCAATTTACTCAGGAAATCCAGATAATATTATAGGTATACTTCATGCGAAAGAATTATTTAGAAATTTAAGAAGAAAAAACTTTAAAAATATTAATTCAATTAATATTTCTGAATTGGTTATTCAACCATATTTTGCTCCAGAAACTACATTATTGTTTGATCAATTAGAAATTTTTAAAACTAGAAGAGAACATTTTGCTGTTGTAGTCGATGAATATGGCGATTTTAGAGGCATTGTTACTTTAGAAGATATTTTGGAAGAAATAGTTGGAGAAATTGACGATGAAACTGATATTTCAGTTAAGGGAGTAAAAAATCAGCCTGATGGTTCTTTTATTATTGATGGATCTGTTACTATTCGAGACTTAAATAGATCACTTAGCTGGAATCTACCTGACCAAAATGCTAATACTATTGCTGGTTTAGTGTTATATGAGTCAAAAACTATTCCAGAACCTGGGCAAGAGTTTAGGTTCTTTGACGTTAGGTTTAGAATTCTTCAAAAAAAGGGTAATTTTATTTCTCAGTTAAGATTATGGAACGAATCTGAAAGTAACCCGGACAAAAAACTTAATTAATATTTTTGTACTCATCAATTGTGAAAGCTTTAATAGAAACAGAATGAAGATCGGACTGAAAATCTTCTTGTAGACATTCATTTATCATTCTATGTCTTAGAATTTTACTTTTATTATCAAATTTTTGTGAAACTATTATCACCTCAAAATGGCTTTCAACATTTTCTTTAAAACTTTGATGACCTCGATGTTGTTCTGAAACATCCTTAACAGAAAAAAAATAAGGTTGAAAAAGTTCACTTATCGTTGTTTCTATCTTTTTTTTTCTAATCATTAAATTTTTCCACTACATATTAATATTTAAAAAAAACAAATTACAATGTTGCACGTATCAATTCATAATCATATAATTAATAAAACAAAAAGCGAAGTAATATGCTGAAAACAAAATACCAACAAAATCATAATAGAATTTGTAACAGTCCTGATTGTGAAGAATTAGGATTATATCCTGCACCTAAATCAAGAAATAATCTTAAAGAATATTATTATTTTTGTATCGACCATGTAAGAGCTTTTAATAAGTCATGGAATTATTTTGCTGGTTTAAACGAAGAAGAGCTAGAAGTTGAGATACGAAAATCTGTTACATGGGATAGACCTAGCTGGAAATTTGGTACTAAAACAATAAATCACGATTTTGAAAAAGCCTTTAAATTCTTTGATGAACAAAAAAAAATAAAGAAAAATAAAGTAATTGATAAAAAATTAGAAAACTGTTTTAAAGTTCTAGAACTTAATTCAGACAGTACTCTGAAAGAAATTAAATCAAGATATAAAATACTGGCTAAGAAATGGCATCCAGATACACAAAATTCAGTTGCATCTACAAATAATAAGGATAAATTTATTGATATATCTAATGCATATAAAACAATTTTAAAAACTTTTACAAAACTTGAAACAAAAAAATAAAACCTATATCTGGAGAAATTATAATGAACAAAGTTAGTTTAACTAACAATATGGACTTTAACGAAGACACTTTTCCTAATTCACTGTCCTTAGTTATAGATTCAGAAAAAACTTTTGGTTTTAAAACAAGTATGAAAATTTTAGGATTTAGAGAAAAGACTAAATTTGTGCCTGAAATTGATGACTCTTACTTATTTGACGAAGTTACAACTAAAGCAATTTTAGCAGGCTTTTGTTACAATAGAAGAGTCATGATTCAAGGTTATCATGGAACTGGGAAATCTACACACATAGAACAAGTTGCAGCAAGATTGAATTGGCCGTGTGTTCGAGTTAACCTAGATAGTCACATTAGCCGCTTAGACTTAGTTGGGAAGGATGCCATAGTTCTAAAAGAAGGTAAGCAAGTTACAGAGTTTAGAGAAGGCGTTTTACCTTGGGCACTTCAAAACCCAGTTGCCATTGTTTTTGATGAATATGACGCAGGAAGAGCAGATGTTATGTTTGTTATTCAAAGAGTACTTGAAGTAGCTGGAAAATTAACGCTATTGGATAATAATAGGGTAATTAATCCTCATCAAAATTTTAGATTATTTGCTACTGCTAACACAGTTGGATTAGGTGATACCACAGGTTTATATCATGGAACGCAACAAATCAATCAAGGTCAAATGGATAGATGGAATATAGTTTCAACCTTGAATTATCTACCGTTTGAAAAAGAATTTGAAATTGTTCTGGCAAAAAACAAAAATTTAAACAACAAAGATGGAAAAGAACTTTTATCAAATATGATTAAAGTTGCAGATTTAACAAGAAAAGGATTTATTAACGGAGATATTTCAACTGTCATGAGTCCTCGTACAGTTTTGCATTGGGCTGAAAATACAAATATTTTTAAGGATCAGGGATATGCTTTTAGAATTACATTTTTAAACAAGTGTGATGATCTAGAAAAAAAAATAATTTCTGAGTATTATCAGAGGTGCTTACCAAAAATATGTCTTGGCTCGATAAACGCTTAAATCTTCCTCCGTGTTTGTTTGGATCATCATCGTGCAACACTTTTGTTTGTGTTCTCGCGCCATTTTCAGTGGCTTTTCTCCATGTTTTTAAAAGATTAATTATAAGGAAAGAATTTATATTGAAAACAACATGAAATAAAAACTTACGACGAGGAGAGAGCGCCGAGTTATTACTGCGAAAAGTTTTACTCGCATGTGTGTAGTCTTTTACAAAGTCGTTTCCAAAAAATCCTTTTAGTACATCGTCGCCAAAAGCCATAAGTTACTCCTCTAACTTAATTAGCCAGTTACAACGTCACCCAGTGTTCTTCCTACTGTAGATCCA
>ENA-OWPI01001254-OWPI01001254.1-marine-metagenome-genome-assembly--contig:-NODE-1254-length-29280-cov-10.651406_pt1 | contig 29280 bp, 12 predicted proteins | sample MGYA00238138_ERZ651775 | MGnify/ENA primary metagenome ERZ651775 (study PRJEB26906, sample SAMN06265043) | marine metagenome | isolation source: Helgoland LTER site | place: Germany:Helgoland, sampling...
ACGTGCACTTTTTAGTTTTTCTAACGCCCCGTACAATTTTCAGCCCGGCGTGCGTCGCGCAACTGTCCACATCTTTCGTTTGGTCTGACCCGCGAGCGTGCATTGTAGCGCAGAGGTTGCACTGTTTCGACTGTTCCCCAACTCGATCGATTTGCAAGCAACGAAACCACTTCTGTTTTGGATCATATTGCGAGAAGAGGAATCGCTGCAAAGGACCATGATTCACTCCCTCGTCGCCAAACCCGTCGACGACGCCACCACCGTCGCCCCTCGCGGCAGCGAGAGCAGAGGTGACACCACCACCGCCACTACCACCGAGAGAGAGAGGCGACGATGGTTTTGTGAGGGGAGGAGGGAGATGTGTTTTTTTCCTCTTTAACCCAACGGCAAAAGTTGCAGGTCCTTCCGTCGTTAAGGATTTCAAAATTTCAAAATTTTCTTTGTCTCCTACCCCTCGCCCTCGCTCTTCTGTTGTTTTCGTCGTCGTCGTCGTCGTTGGTGTGCGAAAGTCGTCGTTCTCTTCTCTTCTGTCGTTTTCCTCGCGTTCATCAGAGGTAAACAACGTTTGCAGAGTAACACCAATGTCGCGATTTCGATCGTCGAGTGACCTTTGCTCGTGACCAGCAGGCGCAACAGACGACGAGACGTTCGACGACGGAAACGTCCTCGTCGCCTTTTTTGAACTCGTCGTCTCCGTCGGTTGCTGAGGAGACGCCGCGTGTGGTCTTTGCCCCGCGCTCTGGTTCTCGTTGGTGCTGTTTCTCACTTGCAAACAACTATCACGTCCCGCTTCGCTACCGCCTTCGTGGCGTTTTTTCTCCATCGCTGCTTTCGGACGCTGCCAGAGATGAGATTTCTTCTGTCGTTTTCTCGCGTATTTATAAAACGCGAAGAAAACGTGAAAACAACCCTAAAAACAAACTTCAAAAATTCAAACTTCTTTTGAATAGAGGTGTCTCCGCACATCAAAGACACGCACTTTGCGCGCAAAAGGAAGAACGACAACAACAAAAACGACGCGATGGCAGATGATGCGCGCGAACAAAAGCGAGGAGCGACTAACACTGCGCGCCGCGCAGATGTGATGCTCGAAAAAAAATGGCCCGCGGAACTGGACATTCTCCAATCCGCGTTTCCGCATCACGTCCAATCGACCGTGCTTCGCGCGTTGGCGAACGCGGAGGGATGCCTGGAAAAAGCGGGAGAAGTGCTTTTACGAGCGCCGAAAGATTTGGACGACGCGTGCATCGCGACGAAGACGAAGAGCGGGAGAGAGGTGAAAACGCCGCTCATGTCCGGCGACGAACTGTTTGCACAAAACGGTGGAGGACATGCGAGGAAACCGAAACGAGAGGAGAAGTTTTGGTGTCAAGTGTTGAGGGAAGAGACGACGAAAGTCCTCCCGGAGGAGGAAAAAGAAGGAAAGGAGAAGAGTAAAGAAGAAGAAACGAGCGACGATGACGGAGAGAATAATCGAGAACCAAAACGGACTGGCGCGGCGATGATGATCGCTTTGGGTGGCGGCATCGGGACCAGAGACGCGGTCGCGTGGGAGTCCGATCGATGGCCGACGGTATCGTCGAACGAGGAAGAAGACGATGCGAAGAAATTCTCGGAGAAGAACGTGGAGAAAGTTTTGGGATGGCGCGAGAAAAAAAGCGCGACGAAGGAAACGACGACGGAAACGACGGAAACGAAAGAGATTGAGCTTTTGGTGAAGTTTAAAAACGTCGCGTATTTCCACTCCCGATGGGTTCCAGAATCCTTCGTCGAGAAGCAAAGATTGACGCAACTGTACATCAAGTTTCCGAAGGTGGACCCAGTCACCGGGGAAGCCAATACGAAGAGTGTGTCCGTGGACGTGGCTAAGGAGGTCATGGAACTAGATAAAATTGTCGCGGTGAAACCTGGAGCGTTGTATCTGTGCAAGTGGAAAGGCTTGAATTACGACGAGTTGACGGAGGAATCGTTCGAGTTTGTCGAGGAACATTTTCCTTCGTGCGTACCGGATTTCAACAAGGAGGAGATGCGATGGACGGAGAAGAACGAAAAAGCGGGCGAATTAGAAGACGCCGCAAAGAAACCCGAGGACGGCGAAGTGCGAGCGAAAGTGTGGACGACAAACGATGCTTTGATCGAACCGGAGAAGTTCAACGGCAAACACACCGATTTCATTTTGCGCGAGTATCAAGCCGAAGGCGTCAAATGGATCACGAGCAATTTTCACGCCGGTCGTCCAGGTTGCATCTTAGCCGATGAGATGGGATTAGGTAAAACCGCGCAAGCAATTAACGTTTTAGAAGTTGTTTGTGAACGCGTACGCCCGGACCTTCCAACGCTGGTCGTCGCGCCGTTGTCTACGTTAGTGAACTGGGAACGCGAGTGCCAAACGTGGATACCGCATTTGAACGTCGTCGTGTACAGCGGAACCGCAAAAGCGCGCGCGGAAATCCGAGACAAGTGTTTGTGGCCTAAAGACGAGCAATCAAACACTTTATCCCCGGGGTCGAGAGCGGACGTCGTGTTGACCACGTACGAGATGGTGAACTTTGATAAAAACGCGCTCGGTAAAATTGAATGGTCCGCGGTAGTTGTCGACGAGGCGCACAAGTTGAAAAACAGCGAAGGTAAACTCTTCAACGAACTTTCCTTGTTTAAAAAGCAAAAGACGTTGCTATTGACCGGCACGCCGTTGCAAAACAACGTCGGCGAATTGTGGAGTCTGTTGAAATTCGTCGACCCGCAACGATTCGCCGAACGCGAAAAATTCGAAAAAGTCTTCGGCAACATCTCCACCGCGAATCACGTGGACGCGCTGCACGCGGTGTTAAAACCGTACCTGTTGAGACGTTTGAAAACGGATGTGGAGCAAAAGTTGCCCCCGAGAGTTGAAACGTTAGTCGAGTGCGAGTTGGCGCCGTTGCAAAAGAAGTGCTATCGCGCGTTGTTTGAGCGCAACTTTTCGTTCTTATCCTCGGCGTCTGGCTCGGACGATGCGACGATCTCAATGAAGGAGGAAGAGAACGGCGAGAATGCGCTTTCTATGTTTCGCAACGTCATGATGGAAGTGCGCAAGTGCTGTCAACACCCGTTCCTTCTCGACGGCGTCGAAAATGCCGTTTCGAACGGAACGATGACCGTTACCATCGACAAACTCGTCTCGGCGAGCGGGAAGTTGCAATTGCTCGATAAGCTTTTGCCGAAATTGAAAGCGAACGGCTCGAAAGTTTTAATCTTTTCACAAATGACGCGCGTTTTAGACGTTTTAGAAGATTACAATCGCGCCAGAGGCCATAAATACGAGCGATTAGATGGTGGCGTGACTGGAAAGAAACGCCAAGAATCCATCGACCGATTCTCCGCGGAAGATTCCGAGGCGTTTTTGTTCTTATTATCCACTCGGGCCGGCGGTCAAGGCATCAACTTGACCAAAGCGGATACAGTCATCGTGTTTGATTCGGATTGGAACCCGCAAAACGACGCGCAAGCGTTAGCCAGAGCGCACAGAATTGGCCAAACGAAAGCAGTCCAGGTGTACCGCTTGGTTTCGAGAGGGACGTACGAGAAGGAAATGTTTACTCGAGCGTCCATGAAACTTGGTTTAGAACAAGCCATTTTCGGCGATATCAATAATAACGATAGCGATAAAGAGAACGCTGCGCTGCAACAACAACAACAACAACAACAACAAAAGCCCTCCGCGAAATCGGCGAAAGAGCAAAGACAAGAAGTTGAAAATTTGCTCAAGCACGGAGCGTACGGGCTCCTCACCGAAGCTCGAGAAGAGGCGGAGAAGAGATACCAGAAGTGGGGCTCCGACGATATCGACTCGATTTTGCAAAACTCGGAGCAAAAAGTCGTCGACGCCGAGGAGGACGAGAAAGAAAAGCGGCCGTCGGATAAGAAGAAGGAAAAGTCTTCTTTGTTTGCCACGGCGACGTTCGCCTCGGAAGCTTCGGAGAAGATGAACGTAGATTTAGACGATCCGGATTTTTGGCAAAAGTTAATGCCGGAACAAGCCGAGGAAGAAAAGCGTCTGGAAGCGCAGAAGAAACGCCTGGAAGAGCAAAAACAACAAGCGTTGTTACTCTCGGCGAAGAAGAAAGAAGACAGACGCATGGCCAACGGCGAGATTTGGGAGTGGTCGTGGCAAGAGAAACGCTCTTCGTTGGATAAATTAGCCATGTTTGGTTTTGGAAACTGGGAGAAGATCTACGACACCGCGCAGTTGAAGAACGACAAAACTATCGCGCACTTGAAAGCGTTTTGCAGACGCTATGCGTCTTTGGTTGTCCAACGTCACGAAGCGATTACGCCGGTGTTGCGCGAAACCGTTTTCGGCGAAATCGACGAGGACGAAAAAGCCATCGTACATTTAGCCACCGGCGGTGAAGATTATCTCAACGAAATCTTCGCGGACCGACATTTTTACACGCACTGCAAAGAGCGATCGTCAGAAGACGCTTTGAAGTTGGAAATGTTGCTGTGCGGATGGAAAGCGGTCCAAGAAGTTGGCGGCATTGAAGGCGCCTCTATGGAGTTGGACGTCCCAGACGTCTCCATGGGACCAACAGATCAACAAAAGATCGCCCCGCCGGCGAAATGGTGGAACGAAGCGCACGATCGCGCGTTGATTTGTGGCACTTTCAAGTGGGGTTTCGGAAAATACAACGACATTCGCGACGACGAGGAGTTAGCCTTCGCGTGGGATTTTAAGGGTAAAGTCGCGCCCGAGGAAGAGAAGAAGAAGAAAGCGGTCCCCGTCGCGAAATTGCCGGTGGCGACGTTGCCGGGCGGTGGCATCATCGTTGACGTGCCCGAATTCGGTGGAGGTGTTCAGGACATGGATATCGATAAAGCTGCCGACGACGACCTCATGGCGAGCATGCGCATGATGGAAAAGAAAGAAGACGAGGCCACCGCTTTGCCCGCAATCGCGACGGACCTGCAGGAGCAGCCGCAGCAGCAGCAGCAAGAAGACGACATGGAGACGGAAAAACAATGGGTACACGGCCGCCATCTCGCCTACCGCATCCGCCGCCTCTTTGCCGCGCTCGGAAACAAACCGTTAAACGCGTTCAGCATCAAGCGCGACAGCGCGGCGTTGCCGAAACCGCCAAAAGCGCCGAAAGAACCGAAACCAAAGAAGGAAAAGAAACCGAAAGCACCGAAAGTACCGAAAGAACCGAAACCGAAAAAAGAAAAGAAACCAAAAGCACCGTCTCTCGGCCGTCGCGCGGGAGGCGGCGCGGGTGGCGACCCTCTCGCCAAACTCGAGAGAGCCGCGCAAGCCGTGAAAGAGTTGCCTCGAAAAGAAGCCGACGAAACCGGTTACGAAGCGTTTCAAACGCCCATCGGTCCCGTAGGCGGCGTCACCATCGAATGTTTAGGTACGGTGTTGCACTCGCCGGAAGACGCCAAGAAAGGATGGTCGAACGTGAACTACATCTTACCGCTCGGTTTCAAAACCACAAAGTTGTATTCCAAATTAGACCCGGAAAATTTGGAAGAGAAGTGCACGTGGACGCAAGAGATTAAAATGGACGAATCCGAGAAAACGCCGCTCTTTTCCTTGACCACGGAAGACGGCTCCATAGTCATCGAAAAGAAATCCGCGACCGCGTGTTGGGGCGAAGTTTTGCAACGCGCGAAAACCATCCGCGAACAAAAAGGCGAGGCGGCGAAGAAAACCGCCATCTCCGGACCGGAATTCTTTGGGTACTCGTTACACACCGTTCGATTGATGATTGAACAGTTACCGAACGCGGAGAAGTGCGACGAGTACGTCGCTTTAGAGAAGACGCTACGAGACGCCGTCGCGAGACAGCAAAAGGAGAAAGAAGCCGCCGCTTCTGAAGCCGTCGAAAATGCTCCGACGACCAAAGAAGAAGGAGAAGAGAAGGAAGAAGCCGCCAACGACGAAAACGCCGACGCGTCCATCTCGGGGACGATCTCGCCCGCTCGAATCACCACCCCAATCTCCCCATCTCGCGCGTTCGACTCCCTCAAAACGACGCCGTTGAAGCAACAATCCCCCTCGCTCTCCAACGCCAAGAAACGTCCGTCCCCGACCCAAATTTCCAAAGGAGGATCAGGAAAGGGATCCTCCTCCCAAAAGAAGACGAAGAAAACCGCCAAAGCCTCTCCCCTCGCCGCGGGGGATGAAAACGAAGGAGAAGAAAACGACGACGTCACTCAGAGCGACCGAAAAAGAAACGACGGTAAAGAGCGCGGTGGTGGTGTCGGTACCAAGCTCCTCTCCGCCATCAAAAAGAAGATGTTCAAAGCGTAAAAGAGACGAGAGAGAGACGTTTTTGCGTGCGGTAGTATTTTGAAGCATTTTTCCTGCCTTATCCTCAGAGTATTAATTTATCGACACAAATCTGAGACACACTTTTGCTTGTAGAACACGTAACACACATAAACACACACGCACACACACACACAGAGAGAGAGAGAGAGAGTTAAAGCGGTGGTAGTAAAACATGCTCGCGTCTTCCACTTCTTTGTCGTCTTCGTCTCTTCTTCGTCGCGGGAGAGATGAGGATTTGGGGAAACCGTCGACGTGTCACGTGGCGCCTGGCCAGCGAAACGTGCGAGGAAAAGAAGAACTTTCGAGAAGAAGAAGAAGAAACGCGGGTGGTTATACCGCGGTGAAAGCTGTGTTGAAATGCCCCCGAGCGTCGAAATTGCGCGCTTTACGAAGCGAGGACAACACCGGCGGGAGAAAGATTACGCGTGGATTTGTCTCCCTTTCCTCAGCTCGAGGTGGTGGTGTGAGAGCGAACGCGAGTAAAAATGAATCACCATCATCGGACAAAGAAGAAGAGGAAGAAGAAGACCGAGCGAGTAAAGAGAACGACACGAATAAAATCCCGTCGGACGTTTTAAACTCCTTCTCGGAGGAAACCGAGGAGGAGAAGTTTGAGACCAATCGCCGAAGGAACTTTTCGCTCGTCGAGTTTACCAAAAGACGAGTGGCGTTGTTTTTAGTGGTGATGAAAACGGTGTTTACGGACGTGTTTAAAGCAGTCGGGGCGGTGTTGAAGACGAGATTGGCGAAGTTTGTGTTATCGGCGGCGTTTTTTGTCGGGAGTGGGTTGGGGATTCGGAGCGAACACGCGAAGCGGCATCCGCCGGCGCCGGCGGTGAAGAGCGTGCCGTATTCGACGTTTTTGAAGTCCGTGCAGAAAGGGGAGGTGACGAAAGTGAGGTTCGAGGAAGGGACGACGAGGTTGTTGTTTGACGTGAAGGAGACGTCCTCGTTGGTCGTTTCGAGTCCAGCGAAAGCGACGATGGAAGCGGCGAGTAAGCGACAACAACCGCCGGCGCAGAAATACATGAAACGACGGTACCAAACGAGACGATTACCGAACGATTTACAGTTGATTCCGAAACTCGAGAAAGCAAACGTGGAATTTTCAGCGGTATCTCCCGCCATCTCCACGTTTGCCTCGAAAGGCGCGCTGGCGACCGCGTTTGTGTGGCTTCCGATTATTCCGCTGCTGTTTTGGTTGCGAGGCATCGTCCGGAAACAAAACGGATTACAAGACGGTAAGAAGAAAAAAGACGCTCGAGACGACTCGAAAGGTCCTAAAACGACGTTCAAAGACGTCGCCGGCGTGGACGAAGCGAAGCAGGAACTCTACGAACTCGTTCAGATGTTGAGAAACGAGGAGAGGTACAAAGAAGTTCGTCACAGACTCCCGGCGGGATGTCTATTAGTTGGACCTCCGGGGACGGGGAAAACCTTGCTCGCTCGGGCGGTCGCCGGCGAAGCTGGCGTCGCTTTCTTTCCAGTCGCTGCCTCGGAGTTTGTGGAACTTTTCGTCGGTCGAGGCGCCGCGCGCGTTCGCGAACTCTTCGCGGAAGCGCGAAAGAAAGCCCCGTGCGTGGTGTTCATCGACGAACTCGATGCCATCGGCGCTCGACGAGGCGCAGGATTGAACGAAGAACGCGACCAGACGTTGAACCAAATGCTCGTTGAGATGGACGGGTTTAACAAAGCCGCGGGTGTGTTAGTTTTAGCCGCCACGAACAGACCAGACGCGCTCGACCCGGCGTTGACCCGCCCGGGAAGGCTCACGAGACGCGTCTTTGTCGGCCCTCCGACGACGAGCGGTCGCGCGCAAATACTCGCGGTCCATTTGCGAGGCATGCGCTTAAAAGAACCGCTCGGTCAAATCTGCGAAGCCATCGCTCGACAAACTCCAGGATTCACCGGCGCCGAACTCGCCAACGCGTGCAACGAAGCCGCCTTACTCGCCGCGCGCAACGGCAAAGACGCGTGCGGATACGAAGAACTCATGGAAGGCGTCGAACGCACCCGAAACGGTGTCGGCGCCGGCGTCTGGGGAGGCGGTAAAGTCGACCCGTCCAAAGTTTTGAGCGACTTACGCGCTCGCTTTTTAGGCGACTTTGATGACCTCGATAATACTACTACTAATACCAACGATAGCGATAGCGACGATAGCAACACTAGTAGAAGAAAACTCAAAGACGAGTACCTCGGCCAAGGCGTCAGCATCAGCCAAGGTCCTTCTTAATAATTTGCTCTCTGTATAAATATATAAAGAATTGAGAATACAAGAACACACCGCGAATGAATACTGCTCTAATAAATCATCGTCGTCCGTCGTCGTCGCGTTCGCGCTCAAGAAAGGAAGGCAAAGCGCAAAGTCTAAAACCTACACCCTAAACCATTAAAACCATCGGGATTCAAAATCAAGCGACGCCATCGTCACAATAACTCTCCGTTCTCTTCGCCGAAAGTACACTCACGCGTCGTAAAAGTCATTTCCTCCTGCATTCAATTTCTGTATCAGCAAGTATCACCATGGATTTGCCTCATCTCGCTCGAGTCCTCGACTCGACGCTTTCGAGCGATCCTCAGATTCGAGAGGAAAGTTCCCGATTTTTACTCCGAAACGTCTTGCCGAGAAGCGATGGATTGGAAAGTTTACTCTTACTTTCCTCGTCGTCCTCGTCTTTAAGGAATGGTGGTGGTAACGAGGGAGAGCAATTGGTATCGGACGGGGGTAAACTCGCCGCCGCGGTTGCGTTTAAAAACGGGATTAAGAAGCGATGGATTGTATCTGATTTGGACGAGGAGGAGGAGGAGACTTTAGAGAAGTGGAAGGAAATCGAACCGGACGCGAAGGCGAGATTACGCGTTTTAGTCCTGGAAAAAGCGCTCGAGGACGACGAGGCATCGGTTCGTAATACTAACGTTAAAAATCAACTCGCGGAGGCTTTGCAAATCATCGCTTTGAACGATTTAACGTGCACGCGAGAGTTTCCGCAGGGGAAGTGGCCGGAACTCGTGCCGAGCTTAGTGCAGAAGATTGGTCGATCGATTCTCGTCGAAGGTGGTGATAGTCAGAGAAGGGGAGAGACGTTGATAAATAGTTTGACGGTGGCGAATGCGATTTTTAAACGGTTTCGAGGAGCGACGAAGACGGACGCGTTGTACGTGGAGTTGAAGATGGCGCTGGACGGGTTCGCGAAGCCTTTGTTGGAGGTGACGAGGGAGTGCGCGAAAAGAGTGTGCAGTAGCAGTGGTAGCAGTGGTAGTAACGAAGAGAAGGCGCAGAGGAAACAAATGGTGAAAGCGTTGAGATTGTGCTTGAGAATATTTTACTCCTTGAACTCGCAGGAGTTGCCGGAGGTGTTTGAGGACGATATCGCGCACTGGATGGAGCTGTTTCACGGCATGTTGAACGTCGGGATAGAGAGCGGTGGGAGCGGTAACGACGAATGGGGTGTTGATATGGACGCGTTGCGCGCGGCAATTTGCGACGCTTTAAATCTGTACGCGGAGAAGAACGAAGAGGAATTTAAGCCATACTTGGAAACTTTCGTCAGAGACGTGTGGACGCTGTTAGGCAATTATTCCAAGGAGAAAAGTAGCGATAATAATAGTCAATATCAAAACAACCACGAGGAAGACGAGGATGAAGTCGAGCGATACCGCGAACGCGTCGCGTCCTCGGGGATGGCATTTTTGACCGTCGTCGCTTCCGGCGTGCATCATACGCTCTTCGAAGCGCCGGAAACGTTGCAAAATATCATCGAAAATATAGCCATTCCAAATTTGCAATTTCGGACGGAGGACGAGGAAATTTTCGCGGATAACTTTGCGGAGTATTTGCGAAGAGATATGGAAGGAGGCGACCAAGAGACGAGGCGGAGGGCGGCGTGCGAACTGATCAAAGCGTTAGCCGCCAAGTTTCCACAAAGCTGCACCGCCGCGGTTGGCGGATACGTGCAACAGCTCTTAGCGCAGTACGTACAAAATCCGTCCATGTTTTGGAAAGCGAAAGATTGCGCCATTTATTTGGTGTTGGCGTTGGCGGTGAAGAAGAAAACCAACGCGCGAGGCGCGACGGAGATTAACGAGTTAGTAGACGTGGCGGACTTCTTCAACGCGCACATCAGGAGCGAACTACTGTGCGAGAACGCGACGACGTCGCACCCAGTCGTGCGCGCGGACTGCTTGAAGCTCCTCACCGTTTTTAGAGGATTCGTCCCGAGAGACGCAGAATTGCAAATGTTGCCGCATTTGGCTAAGTTACTCTTGGATAGCTCTAACGTCGTTCACTCGTACGCGGCAAACTGCATAGAAAAGATGATGACCTGTCGCGATTATAGCCAGTTGCAGCAGCAACAGCAGCAACTGCAACAACAAAATAGCACCATAGCCGCTTCGGCGCCGGTCAAGTTTGCTCCGAACGACTTTGCGCCGTTCGCGAATGATATTCTGCAAAACTGTTTCAACGGATTTGAATTGCAAGATTCTAGCGAGAATGAGTTCATCGCGAAATTAATCGCGAAAACGTTGCGATATATCGGTGGAGGAGGTTCAAACGCCAGCGGCGGCGGCAAGTTACTCGCCAACGAAGTAATTTTTGCGTGTTGCGAAAAGCTTTGCAAGCGTCTCGACGAAGCCGCGAACAACCCTAGGAATCCGACGTACAATCACTTCTTGTTCGAAGCAACGACGGCGTGCGTGCAGTGCGTTGATTTCTCGCCGAATTCGCAGGAGAAACAGCGCGTGGAAAGTGCATTATTCCCGACGTTCTTGGGAATTCTCGCCAGAGACAACGCGGAATTCACGCCGTACGTCTTTCAAATCTTGGCGCTGATGTTGGAATCCGCGGCGGTACCGGCGGCGGGTACCGGCGGAGTCGCGGTTGGGATCTCCTTAACCGAACAATACTTACAACTCCTCCCAGCGTTGCTCGCGCCGCACACGTGGGACAGACAAGCCAACATCCCCGCATTAGTCCGATTGTTAGACGCATATCTCAAAGCCGCGCCGGTACAAATCGCCCAATTAGGGTACCTCACCGGCGTCTTAGGGGTGTTTCAAAAACTCATCTCGAGCAAAGCGCACGATCATCAAGGTTTTTACATTTTGAACGCCTTCGCGAAGAGTTTAGATTTATCCGTCTGGAGCGAACATTTGCCGACAATTTGGCAGGTTTTGTTCCAGCGCTTACAAAGCGGCAAGACGCCGAAATTTTGCCGAGGCTTTGTCGTATTTTTGAGCGTGTTGGTCGCCAAGCGAGGCGCCGAGGCGGCGGTATCGAGCATGGCGACCGTACAAGCCGGGATTCACGAGATGATTCTCTCGAACATTTTCGCCGTCGAAAGTCAGAAAGTTGCCGCCAAAGAGGAGAAAAAGCTCGTCGCCGTGGCTGGCGCGCGATTTTTGTGCGAAACGGAGTTGTTGAACACCAACGCCCAGTGTTGGAGAGACGTGTGCGCGGCGTCGGCGAGGTGCGTAGACGCCTACGTTTCCACGACCGACCAAGACGGGAAATCATTAGCACCGAATGGCACCACCACCTCCAACAACACCGAGAAACTCGCCGACGACATCGACCTCGCGGACGAACTCCTCGAAAAAATCGAGCAACAAGGCGGCTACTCCGCCTCTTACTCTCAACTCTCCGCCGCGAAAGTTAAAGGCGCGCGCGCCGACGAAGACGTTTTGCGAGACGAAGTTCCGGACATCGAAATATATTTCGGTCAATCCTTGGCGCAGTGCGCCCAAAAATGTCCAGGAGACGTCCTGAAATCCACGTTGTCGTTGCTGGATGGGGACGTGCAAAGTTGCGTCGCTCGGTGTTTCCAAAAGATTGGCTTCGCTCTCTAATATGTAGGATATGTCATTTATCCTGCTTAGTATACGAAAAGAGTCCACAGTTCACACATTTATCCAAAACCAATCCTCACTTTACAACACCACCATCATCATCTAAACGGCTTCTTTCTCTCTCTGAACTCCCCCTTCGTCCCAAAGATCGTCGTCGATACTCCTTTGTCGTCGTCGTCTTTTCTTCGTCGTCGTCTTCATGGTGACGAGCAGGCGCAGGAAAGAGTCTCTTTAGTGTAAAATGTCTCTGTTTTCTCGGGAAACGATATGGCGGCGACGCCTTCTCGCGGAAGCAGCAGCGGCGAGTTCTTCCGTCACAGACGGAGAAGGAGGAAAGCACCACGAGGGTGATGATCCAACGGCGATTTTATGGTTCATTTTTATCGCCTTAGCGATCGGGACCGCCTGTCGGAGCGCGTTCACTTTCGTCAATTCGCCGGTTCCCTATACCGTTGCCTTGCTGGTGAGTAGGAAAATTTACGCTCGTCGTAGCGACGATGCGAATCATTTCGGCTTTACGTCTAACTTTTAGGACGCTTTTTCTCACCACCAGAAATACTAACACGCTTCTCTTCTCGCTTTCTTTTTCCACCTCTTTCTTGTTTTAAAAAACAGGTCATAGGAATATGCATGGGCGTATTGAACGACCAATTCGATTTGTCCGGCGTCGGCAACTCCTTGGACGCGTTCGTGCACATAAACCCGCACCTTTTGCTGGCGGTTTTCTTACCGGCGCTGATATTCGAGTCCAGTTTTTCCATGGAGTGGCACACCTTGTCGAAAGTTTTGACGAAGATTTTGATCTTAGCAGGGCCGGGGGTGTTGATAAACATGGCGCTTACGGCGACGGTTTTGCACGCGTTTCCGTTCGATTGGGATTGGAACTTTTCGATGATGGTTGGATCGATTTTAGCGGCGACGGATCCGGTGGCGGTGGTGTCGATTTTGAAAGAGGTAGGCGCGTCGAAGATTTTAGGGCACGTGATTGAAGGCGAGTCGCTGGTGAACGATGGTACCGCTATCGTCGTGTTCACGTTGTTTTTTGAGATTAGTAAAGGCAAACACAAGACTTCGTTGGATGTGTTTTTGATGTTCTTGACGCAACCGCTTGGCGCTTTGCTCGTTGGCGTCGTCGCCGGACAGTTGGTTATTTTTTGGCTCAAGTCGATATTCAGAGACCATTTGGTACAAATTACTTTGACGCTGTTCGCGTGTTACTTGACGTTTATGGTTGCCGAGAGCGTTTTTCACGTCTCGGGCGTGTTGGCGTGCGTGAGCATGGGATTTTACATCAGCGCGAAAGGTCGCGTTTTTTTCGTCGGGAACATCGAACATACCATGCACCACTTTTGGGAAGTGTTGACGTATTGCGCAAACACGTTGGTGTTCGTTTTGACCGGGTTTATTATCGCGTCGGAGGTTATGAACGACGAGTTGGAGTTGAAATTCTCCGACGCAGGCTGGGGCGTTTTGTTGTACGTGTTTTTAAATCTCATTCGATTCGTGACTATCTCCATCTTATGGATTCCCATGAAATGGAAAACCGGGTATCAAATGAGTCGATCGGAAGGGTTCATATGCGTTTGGGGCGGTTTGAGAGGCGCGATTGGTTTAGCGCTAGGTTTGGTCGTCTTGGAAGAAGACGTCGCGTTCACCGCTCGAGATCGAGGGTTGGTTTTAATTTTAGTTTCCTCCGCGGTCGTCGGAACGTTGCTGTTGAACGCGTCGACGAGCGCGTTGATGTTGCGTTTGAGCGGGCTATTGAAAGCGGAAAAATCGCAAGCGTCTGCGTTAACTGCCGCGCGAAGAGCTATTCACGAACGCGCGATGGAACACTACGAACAAACGCTCGGTCAAACCGGCGCGCAATACGTCGGCGCGCCGGATTTCACCGCAGTCAAACAACTCATTCCCGCGTTGCGAGTCGTCGACGACCCGCAAATGGACGAAACAGAGATGGAGGCGGTGAAAATTATCGAACAAGACGCTTTTATGCGCGAACAGAATAAAAATTTGTTGGTCCAGGAAATTCGTCGTCGATTTCTCCACGGCGTCCGATCGGAAGCGTGGAAAATTTTGGAGGAAGATTTGTGCGACGCGGTCGTGTGCAGTCACATCATGGAAGCCGGTGAATTCGCGGAAGACGAACCACCTGGGACCTCTTTGACGGATTTAGACCATCTCTTGAGAATGTTGGAACCGAAAGCTTGGAGGAAAAAATTGAGCGCGATTATGGAATCTAACCAAATCGGAAAGAAAATCTTGCAAGGTTTACGCAAATTAGGCATCATCGAGGAACCGTGGATGGTCGTGAGACGACGAATGCAAGCGTTAAACGCGTTTTGCGCGGTGCACGAGAGAACGTCCGCGCGATTTGAACGGCTTTTGTTGGATTCCAAAGAGAAAGATGAGGAAGAAGAGGATGGCGGCGAAGGTACGAGGGCGCACCATAAAGACGTTAGCGGCGGAGGCGACGAACCCGATTCCGATCATTACTTGACGCAAAGCTCCATTCATTCGTTGAATCAGTTAACGTCTAACTCGCTGACCTCGCCCGCCGGCAGGCGCAAAGGCGGCGACCAAAGGAAAGTCGGCGGCGGCGCAAACAAAGCTTCCGCTACTGGAACAAATACGCACCGAGGGCCTTCGCGTCGCAGGGTGGACGCCGTCCAACAGTTGGAAGCGGAAACGACCGGATCGTCTTCCGCAGCCGTTCAAGAACACTTACGCATCGTGCTCAAAGAATCCAACGAAGAGTGTGAAAAGGCGAAGGAGTTGTTGAAGAAGATGCAACATTCGCACAATCACGTGGCGAGAGCTTTACGATCGGAAGATTTAGCCAGAGAAACGTTGGAAGTCGTCTCGCACGAGATTGCTCGATTGACTCGTACGGGTTTGTTGAAACAAGGTGAGGCGGCTATTTTGTCTAGCGAGCACGCGCAAGTGTTGCGAAAATTGCTCTCCCAACCGTTGCGACCATCGAAAACCTCTCCCGGACGCATTTTATCCGCCACACCAATTATGGACCCAACTGTTAGATCAGGCGTGACGTCTCGAACCTTGCGCACTCGCATCGCTCGAGAAGCTGACGTCATAGAATACTCCATCGGCGACGTCGTCGTCGACCCTTCGAAACCGCTGCCAGAGGAAGGTATTTTGCTCATAGGCAACGGCGTTTTAGAGATCAGGACAATCAACGACGTTCCAGGAGACGAACCGTTAGTGATTGGGTGTAAATCGCATCGAGCCGCGTGGGCGATAACCGCCTACGAGGAAATGTGTCGAGATTCGCGAACTGGGACGTTTATTCACCGCTCGGGGATTCAAGCGATTGCCAAGGCGAAAATGTTTGGCTTCATCGTCCCGAGAGCGTTGGCGGAAACCATTTTTTCGGACGAAAAAGAACGCGAGTGTTTGGATTCGTACCGAAGAGCCGCGGTAGCGTTGCTCGCGGAATCGTCGTTGAGACGCGCGGTGAGCGCGGTCGTATCGCGAACGTCCTGGATTGAAGGTGGTTTGAGAAAGTTTTCGCCGCACAGATTCGCGGCGAGAGGAAAATTTGAAAAAGTAGGCGGCTCGCAAGAGAGCGCCGCCTCGTCGACGACGACTGAATTTCGATGCGACGATCCTTCGAAAATCATTGTTTTAATCAGCGGGATGGCTCGCGTCGAAGGCGTAGGTATTGTTATCGCGCCAGCGATTCTAGATTCGAGATGCGTAGGTATTCGAGGAGGGACGTGCGGGAAATCCTCGGCGGAACAGGACTTCGGCTCTGGTACCGAAGGAGGAGGAGGAGGAGGCTCGAATTCGGAATACAGATTGGGACATTCGATGCCCGGTGTCGCTTCTTCTTCCGGCGGTATGGGTGCGAGAAAGAACTCGTTAGCGAACATATTCGGTTTAGGCTCGAAACAGCCTACGCCGTTGGAACCGACTCCAGACGCGCCGAAATCGCAGCTTTCCGGATTAACCGCCGCTTCTTCTCGATCGGCGTCCATGGAACTCACCAGAACAAACTCGATGAGTGGCGGCGGTGGCGAAGAGGGTAGCGTGAGAGATGGCGGCGGCGTGGACGAGTACGCATCTCGTCGAGAACGTATATCCGGAAGAGATGCGCCCATTAGCGGCAACGCCTTCACGGGCAAATGGACGCCTTTAGGGCAAGTGAAGCTCTTCGTCGTCAGTTGTGGAAAGTTGGTCAAGATGAACAAAAGTGGTGATGACGAAGAAACAAAAAGCTCTCCGAACAACAACGTCAACAACAAAAACAAAGCGTTTATGCACCAGAGAACGATGGAAAAACTCAAATCGGGTTCGAGCACGCTGCACGCCCTCTTTAGCGAGGTCTCTTCCTCGAAGAAACCTCCGCAACACGGTGATCAAGGTCTATCCGGCCTCGCGCATTCCGCGAGTGAAGCGTTGCAAAAGAGCGACGGAGATGGAGACGGAGACGACAGCGAACGGGAAGCGCCGCCGGCGCACATCACCATGGGTAAAGAAGAAAATACCAGCGATGATCATCCGTCCTCGTCGTTCGATAAAATGAAAGATCGAAGAAAAAGCCTCGGCGATAATCCAACTTCTCGGAAATCGCACGACGGCACCTCGAATAGTGGACCCGGAAGTATAAGCATGGTTCATTCGCGAAGCGTCGAAGGTATAGATTCTGCTGTTGGTCAAGGTGTTTCAAACTTTAGCGATGACGAAGATGATGCCGGAGAAGACCAGCATCCGCTCACGCAGCATACCACGCGCTTTTGAGTAAAATATACGATGAAACGTGTATAAAAAATAGCAAAGTACGGGTACACACATGGTACTGTACCTGTACAGGATAGTAATAAAGTCGTATACCAAACCTTTCGTCTTTTCGTAATACAAAACTTTTTATAAATATACGTAATAATGATACGATTTTTATCGTCGCGCGCGTACGCGTGTAAAATCGATTCTGATTATAAAAATCAGGAATGAAGAAGTCTTCTCTCATTCTTATTCTTATTCGTGGTACGAGCCCCACACTTCTTTCATCTCCTCCTCGGATAACTTCTCCTTATCTTCGGCTTGCATCCAATACATGTACTTCATCATGACGACGTACAAAATGATGTAAGACAAACCAATCAAAAACCAGGCCACCGCTAAAGTTTGGGAATGGATCAACAATCTATTCAACGGTGAATCGTCCGGGGCTTGAATCGTCTCGCCGGTGATCGGATCGACGTAATCTTGCTGCTCCGCGGCGACTTTCGCGACAAAGCTTTGCACGTATTTGCATCGGGCCAAAGAGTCGATGTTTGGCAACGCATTAATCATGTCGATGGTCCCCGACACTTCGGAGATGGGCAAAACGTAGCCGTAATTACTCGAGTAAAACCCGCTCGCGTCTTGCAACGACTTCGTGTGTGATTTCGGTACGCCGCTCCAATCTTGATCGTAGCCAGCCGCGTTCGTCGCATCGAAAGCTACGTCGCCGTCGAGCAACAAGCCTCTCTCGTGCAAGTTGCACGCCAACGCTTTGTATTCGTCGTACGCCACGTTTTCACTGGAGACGCCAACTTCATTGAACTTACCAGTCTTTACTCCGCACATTTCCAACGCCGTCGTTTTCTTGTATTCTGCGTTGATATAGATGTCAGTGTCCACGTTGTTAACGTTCAACTTTGTGTTCAAATTGTTGATGCCTTCGTAAATAGTTTCTCTCGCGCCCGTGATCGTATCCAAAGCGACGCGATCGCTGAAGCACGGCAACACGTCGTCCAACGACGTCATTGGATTCGCGGCGGGCGGGTAAAACCCTTCCGCTGATCGCCAATCGATCACGGTCGTTTCCAAATCGTCGAAAAATTGCGCGACGCCCATAAACACGCCAAACATTATCCACGAAACCAACATGAACAGCCACAACGGTATGGAGGCGAAGAAGAGACACTTTTTAAAGTTACCAAAGACCAAACCGCCGCAAATTAAAGAAATGACCAACAAAAATGAGGCCAACGCGATGGCGGCTTGTTCCGTTTGCTCCACGTACATTTCGACTTCGTTTTCAAACGTGCTCACGGTCGACTGCACGCTCGCTACCGTGTTGGAAATTTGCACTTTTTCATCTTGGCCGCCGTCCGGGATTAAAGCCGCGGAGTTCGTATACGCCGCGTCGATTATATCCACGTCACTCGTCAAAATGTTCAACGAGTCGCTGAGTCCCTTGACGACGTCGCTGACCGCGAGCGGTAACTCCGATGCTCCCCAGTAAATCAACCCGCAACCGACGATGGAAATCAAAGCGCACACCACGACGACGCACTTCGCGAACGTCTTCTCGGACGCAGTCGGGATTTTCGATCTCAAGCAGCACTCGCACGATCCCGTCACCACCCAAATGCAGCACGTCGCAAACTTAAACGCGAAGAAGAGGAGAGTAAACACGAACATGAACACGGCGACTAAAACGCCCGGCAAGACGCACCCGCCGATCATCTTCGCGTACTCCTCGTTCAACTCAAACTTCATATCGGTGATCGTTTCGCCGGATTGGACGTCCAATCGCGGAGTGCCCCAAATGGTGCTATCGTCCAAAGTGTAATAATCCGACGCGGCTTCTGAGTTGAACCACTCGACAGTGTACACCAAGGGGTCAAACGTCAACGCCGGAGCGTACTCGGTGAACCCAGTTGAAACCTCGTTCTCGCTCGGCGTGCAGGCCTTCGGTGGTCCGTCCACCCCGCAATTATACGACGCCAAAAAAGCTTCCGCGTCTAGAAACATCAGCGACGTGTCCGCGCCGACGCCACCAGTACACGAGAAATCGTAATTGGATCCATAATAGCCGCACTGGGCATTTCCGTCGTGCTTGGTCCACCCGGAAACGTCCTGCGCAAAGCTCTTCGCCTTGTCGAACATCCACTTCATATTAATCACTTGATTGGTGTTCCAGCCGGAAACTTTCCCGTTGAACTTTGTCGCCTCCCAAAACATGTCTTGCATGGACTCCGCTTTGGACGTGTCCCACGTCTCCACGCCGACGCCTTCGTACGACGTCGCGTAGTTGAACATTCTCTCAAACCTCGTCACCGAAGATACGTCCCACTTTGATAAGTCCCCGTTAAAAGTGTACTGGTACGCGAACGCGTCCGACATGTCCTCGATCATGGACACGTCCCAGTCGAGTAACGTTTTCCCCCCCTGTTGCATGCTGTACCAGTGGGTCGGGCAGTTCCCCACGGAGGACTCACTCAGACAGTCCGAAACGAGTTGGTAAAAACCGTACTCTTTGTACCAATTAATATCATTCGAATTTCCCACGTGATTCGCGAGAACATCATCGCTCGTTCCGGAAAAGAACAGAAGGAGTGCGGCGACCATCGTCGTCGAAAACGACGCCTTTGTTGACGACAAAGATCGCATTTTTGACCTAACGAACGAAATTCAAACTTTAAAGTCAATGTATTTATAAAGAGTCGTATAAATAGAGTAAGAACGCCAATAAAAAGAGGTATAACACAGAGCGCTCTTTCGTCTGTCTCTCTGTCTCTCTCTGTCTGCGTAAATAAAGACGTAAAAACCTCTTCTTTTTTTGGACGACAGACTTTTACGCGCAGTTAACGCGTTTTACTAATGGAGAGGATTTCGAGTCAAAGCGCTTTCGTGCTGGCAGATTTTTTCTCTCTCCAATTAAGTTCTATTAAACCCTAAATTCTTTGACACTGCTCCTGGATAATCTTTTCTCGAGCGCGATTTGCTTCACTCGTGCGCTCTTGCGAGCAGTTCAGCGCACAGAAAGAGAGAGAAAGAACGATACGATGATGACGACGACGAGAACTTTGACCGGCTGTTTCTGCTCCTCCTCTTCTTCTCGCGCTTCTTTGAAAACGAACAACAAAAACAAAAACGTTTTACTAGATGATGATTGTAAGGGGAAATCGAGGACGTCATTGGCGCGCTCGAGTGCGAATCTTCGCGCGAGCGGGAAACGACGACGAGGCGCGCGCGCTGATGCGGTCGTCCTCAAAGCAGCGGCAGAAATCTCTCCCGCGACGGAACGAGGCGGAGGCACCCCAAAAGCGGATTTAGAATCCTCTCGAGGCGCGTGTTCCGTCGTGAGTCCGAAATATTCGCCGGAAAGCATACGACAGAAAACGTTATTCAATACGCCGTTTGAATCCGCGCAAACGTTTTTACGATTGATTGAAATCACCTGGTCCGCGGGCGTGTTCGCCGGGTCTTTGTTGTACGACGAAATCAACGGCGTGGGCGACCGAAACGTGAGAGAAAGGAGCGAACAACTGAGAGTCGGGTTGGCGTCGCTGGGGCCGTCGTTCGTGAAAGCGGGGCAGGTGTTGGCGAACAGGCCGGACGTGGTCAGAGCGGATTTTATGGAGGAGCTGACGAAGTTGCAAGACGACGTGCCGGCGTTTAAAACGGAGGAGGCGTTTGCCATCATCGAGAAGGAGTTGGGGAAATCGGTGAAGGATTTGTTCGAGGAGATTACGCCGGAACCGATCGCCGCGGCGAGTTTAGGGCAAGTGTATAAAGCGAAACTGAAACAAACCGGGGAAACCGTGGCGATTAAAGTCCAGCGACCTGGGATTGAGCCGATTATTTACCGAGATTTGGTTTTGTTTCGCATTCTCGGCGGGTTCGTCAACGGCGTGGCGAGGAAACGTTTGGGATGTAACGCCGAGTTAATCGTGGACGAGTTTGGAGAAAAGTTGTTGGAAGAGCTGGATTACGTTCAAGAAGGCAGGAATTTAGTGGACTTTTACGAGAACTTTAAAAACGATCCAATCGTGAAAATTCCAAAGTTTTACCCGGAATATTCCGGGAAGAAAGTGTTGGTGATGGAATGGATCGACGGCGTGAGGTGCACGAACCCGAAAGAAATTTGCGACACGTTGGACGTGGACGAGTTCATTCGCGTCGGCGTCGTCTCTGGGTTGAGACAGTTGTTAGAGTTTGGTTTGTTTCACGGCGATCCACATCCGGGGAATATCTTTGCCATGCGCGACGGCCGCATCGCGTACGTCGATTTCGGCAACGTCGCGCAGTTGACGCAACGGAATAAAGAGGTGCTGATCGACGCGGTGGTCCACGCGGTGAACGAAGATTACGACGGGATGGCGAGCGATTTCGTCAACTTGGGATTCTTGACCGAAGGAACGAACGTGACGCCGTTCGTCCCCGCGTTGGAACGCATTTGGCAAGACGCTCGAACGGCGTCGTTGGAAAAGTTCAACTTTCGAACCGTCACGAGCGCGTTCAACGAGTTGGTGTACGAATACCCGATTCGAATTCCCGAACGGTTTTCTTTGGTCATTCGCTCGTTGCTGACGCAAGAAGGCATTTGCATGACGTTATCACCAGAGTTTAAGTTTTTAGAAGTCGCGTACCCGTACGTCGCGAAAAGGTTGCTGACCGATCGCGACGCCGGGTTAAGAGAACGTTTGACGCAAGTCTTATTCGATAGCAAAGGCAAATTTCAATGGAAACGGTTGGAGAATTTAATCGAGTTGGCGAAAACCGGCGGTGGTGATTTGGATTTAACCGATACGGCGACTGATGGTGCCGGATTACTCTTAACCGACGAAGGGTTGAGAAAGAAACTCATCTTAGCGTTGACCGAGGACGATCGTTTGCGAGTGGAAGAAGTCTCCCGATTGGTTGATTTGTTAAGAGAAGACGTCGATTTCGAAAAGTTGGCCAGAAACTCCGTCCAAGACGCGCCGAGAGTGGCGAGGAAGTTTCTAGAGCGGTGGTCGGATTCCGTTTTGAAAGTTTAATACGAAGTAAAAATACCGACGACGAGATTTGTTCGGGGTTGTATTATTATATATCGCACTACTAAGCGCAAGCAACGAATATTTTTTTTTAAGGCGGAAACACTTGTAACACCCCCGTGACGTTCGCTCGGCACGTCGGGCACCGAAAGAAAACCTCGTTTTTCTTCACCTTTCTGTTGTTATTATTGTTTATGTCGTCGTCGTTTTCATCTTCTCCCGCGTCCTCCTCCTCGTCGTCCTCGTCCTCGTTCGCCTGCTCGACGAACCGCTCTCTGGATCGATTCGCGCACTCGAGGCACGTGGTAAAGTGGCAGCACGGAAGCAACGCGCAGGCTCTCGGATTCGAATAACAGATAACACACGTCGAAGCCTTTTCCAATTTATCGATTTGATCTTTCAACCGCGTGATTTCATTTTTGAGGTTTTCTGAATGTTCTTGTTCGTCGTTTTCGTCTTCGTCTTCATCAAAATCCAAGCGACGACGAGAAATCGACGATGAACGATACCCACGATTCACCATCGAAGGCGGCGTGTTCGTAGAAGTGGAACGTGCGGATGTCGTCGTCGTCGCGCGCTGCGTCGTAAGGTGTGAGATGATTGTGGCCAAGTGCGTGGACGCGTCGAGTCCTTCCCTCGCGGCTCTCGCGATGCGCATGTGCGCTTCGCGAAGAGACCGAGCGTTGATGTCCGCGTCGAAGCTGGAATAGACGGTTTCCAAAATATCCGTCGGTCGAGCGAAGACGTTTGGCGTCGCGTCGTTGTTGTTGTTGTTGTTATTGTTGTTGTTGTTGTTGTCGAGGACGTGTCTCATGCGTGTTCTCGGTGAATCTCGAGAGAATTGAATCACCGAAGATCGTCTCCCAACGGTTTGAGCGTCAGCGTTCGCGGTAGAATAATTCGAAAACATCTCTTCGGCTTCTTCGGCTTCTTCGGCTTCGTCGGTTTCAACCACGCGAAGTGGCACGCTTTCTCTCCGCTCGACTCGAAACGAAACTGGATGTAAATCAGAGGCAGAGTTGTTGTTGTTTGTATTCCTGGCAATCGAGTGGCGTTGTCGTCGTAATCTTCGCGAGATGATGCGTTCTCCTTCTTCTTCTTCTTCATCTTCATCTTCATCTTCGATCCCGCTACTACTCGAATTATTATTTGGTCCGTCTTCCTCGTCTCTCTCGCCGCGACCAAACGCTGCAGTTCTCACCTGTTCTCTTTCTCTCCCCATCAAAATTCGGTGCGGCGCTGCTTCCAACCCAATGCTTTCTCTCACCGCTTCCTCTAAATATTCGCACTCTCTCCTCCATCTCCTCCGCTCGCGTTCGCCGCTCGGTTGAAACGCGCTTTCCTCGATCGACGACTCCAACTCCAAAAGCATCGCTAACATCGCGTACAGCCAATACAAATCCCCGCACTTATCCTCTCCATCGCTCTCTTCGTCTTCTTCATCGTCGTTCGTTCGCTCGCGAACGTTATCTACGTGTTCCAACCACCTTCGCCGACGATTTTCTATCCACCATCTCGATTGAAAATCCACTAAAACAGACGCCTCGAAATCTCTCAATGCCTCGGAGAAACAAGACAGCTTGGAATTCGCGCGAATGCGAAGTAACTTCCTGGACCATAAATTTCTGCACTGGTACCACGTGAACGGTCGAGACTCTGCGTTTAAAAGCGTTTCGAGCTGTTCGTGTGATCATTCAAAGGCCCCGCCCGATCGGAGAGAGAGTAAGAGAGAGAGAGAGTTTAGCACATAAACAAACGAGGAAGGAAAAACGAAGAAAACTCTTCGAAGAATACTACTAATAAAAAAAAAAAGAACACACAAACCTCGCTCGTCGCTCGCACCGCCGCTCGCACCAGCCTCGCCGCTTGGTCTTCCTCTTCCTCCTCTCCTCCTTCTCTCGAAGAAGAAGACGATTCATCCGATGACTCGGAGGAGGAGGAGGAGGAGGACATCACAAAAGTGATGTGCGCGTGATATAATATTTTAAAAACAAAGAGAAAAAGAGTAAAAAATATTCAACACGCGAATTCATTTCATTTTTTTTTTCTCGTTTTTTGAAAAAAAAGCGTTGTGGCTGCTCTTTTTTCGAAGCCTCGAGATACGAAGAAGGTTTAGATAAGTTTCGCATTTACCATTTATATCTTGGGTTTACGCACGCATACACACACATATATACATAGAATGACCACCTATACCGCGGCGGCGAATACGACGAGAGCGTTTTGTTCTTCTTTTTCATCTTCTTCGAGAAAAAGAAGCATCGCACTCGGCAGAAGCGATGAAAAGAACTTTCATCGTAATCATCATCCGTACGGGAATACGCGAGAGCGGATTACAAGACGAGCGTCCTCCTCCGCCTCTCTTTCGAGCAAAAACTCTGAGAAAAGCGAGAGGAAAAGGAGGAGGAAGGAGAGTTTTCGTGGTTTTACGACGACCGCGTTTGCCACAAAGGAGGGAAAGTTTTTGAGCAGCAGCGAGAGGGATGATGCTGCGGCGACGAGCCATCGTGAGCGAGATGACGTCTTGGGAGTATTTAACAAAAAAAATGTTGGTAAACCACCATTTAATGTAGCCCTGATGGTGATGGTCGCAGCGACTGCGTTTGGAGCATTCGTGGTAGGAGGACAAGACGTGGCGTGGGCTGAAATGGGAGACGTCGCCGCCGCGGTAGCTGAGGAGGATCTAGAATCCACCGGTGGAGGTTTCGCGCAAGCGTTCCTTTTGATTCTCTTGTCCGAGCTCGGCGATAAGACGTTTTTCATCTCGCTCTTGCTCGCGTTGAAAGAGAAGAAATCGAGCGTGTTTTTAGGGACGTTTGGCGCGTTAGCGGTGATGACGGGGTTATCCGTGTGCATTGGGCAGTTTTTTCACGTCGCGGAAGGGTCGTTGGGTTTGAGCGAATCCGCCATTCCGTTCGACGATATCTTGGCGGTGCTTTTGTTGTTGTATTTTGGGATCAACACGATTAAAGGCGCGGAAGACGCCGACGACGTCGCGGAGGAAGAGAAAGAGGAAGCGAAAGTGGAGATTGGGAAAATGCAGTTTAGTGGAGATCAGGCGTTGATTCTGAGCACGTTCGCGTTGGTTTTTGCCGCCGAGTGGGGGGATAAGAGTTTCTTCGCGACCATCGCGTTGTCGGCGGCGCAAGATCCGACGCAAGTATTTTTAGGAGGTACGGCTGGGCACGGCGTAGCGACCGGGTTAGCGGTTTTGACCGGGGATTTGATTGGTGACTATTTGAGCGAAAAAGTCGTGGCGTACGCCGGAGGCGCGTTGTTCATATCCTTCGCCGTGGGGACTTTGTTTGAGATTTTTGAAAAGTTGAGTTGAACGCGACATGAAAAGAATAGAAGAAGAAAATCCCATATATGAATGAGGTATCGTATTGTAATACTCCGCAAAAAACAAATTTTTATTACATTGATAAAGAACAAATAATTTAAACTACTGGATGCGACGCGTACGCGTCCACCCCTCTGACTCGCACGTTCCGCGTATCCACGTGCATATTTTTCGTCAACCAGTCCGAAGTCGGTTCCGGGCTCGCTTTGGCCGCCGCGACCGCCTCGTCCACAATCTTCCTCTGCGCCTTTTCAATCGCTTTCACCTCCGTCGGATCCAATAAACCTAGATCGTTGATTAACTTTCTCAACCTTTCCACCGGGTCTCTCTCTTGTCTAATGCCGGTAATCTCGTCTCGAGTTCTGTACGTCGACCCTGGGTCGGACATGGAGTGACCGTGGTATCTATACGTGTCCATCTCCAAAACGATCGGCCCTTTCCCGCTGACGCAATGCTCTTTGGAAAACTTGAACGCCTGTTTCACCGCTAACGCGTCCATTCCGTCGACTTTCAACCCTGGGACGTAATCGCCTCTTTTATAATAATTCGGAGATTTCGCGGATCGTTCGATGGCGGTCCCCATGCCGTAGTGATTGTTCTCGCACACGTAAATTATCGGCAAATCCCACAAAGCGGCCATATTCATAGCCTCAAACAGTTGCCCTTGATTCGCCGCCCCATCTCCATACATCGCCACCGCCACGTTCGCTTGCTTCCTATACTTGTACGCGAACGCCAACCCGGCTCCAATCGGCGTCTGCGCGCCCACAATCCCGTTCCCTCCAAAGAAATGCGCCTCGCGTCGATACATGTGCATGCTCCCGCCCATCCCTTTCGACGCGCCGTCGAACCTCCCCATCAGCTCCGCCATCACCTCTAACGGCGTCCCGCCTCTCCCTAAGTGCGTGCAGTGGTCTCTGTACGATGTCACCACCGCGTCGTCGTGCGTTAACGCCTTTTCCATCCCGACCACGACTGCTTCTTGCCCGTCGTAGAGGTGGCAAAATCCTCGTATAAATTTGCTCTTGTATAAAGTATCCGCTGCAATTTCCAAACGTCGCATTTGGTACGCTTGCGTGAACATGTCGATGATTTCCGATTTTGAAGTGTCCACCAGTTGCGAGGGAGGTGAATCGATGTTGTGCGCGATGAATTTCACCGGGACTTCGATTTGTAACCTTTCATCGTCCTCGTTTTCTTTGCTCTTTAAAGTCGTCTTAGTACTACTGATTGTTCTCTTCGCCGCCGGGAGATCTGACGAAAATGATGATCCGCAACCAACGCTGATGAGTCGCTGGATCTGCGCCGCAAAACCACCGAAACCAGTTCGAGAAAGTCCTCCTCCGTAAGAAGCACCGATCGAGGATCGAACGAGACGTTTGATCGCTCGTCTCGAGGAGGAAGAGAAGGAGGACATGAGGAGTAAAATGTGCTTTATTAAGCCGTCGTTTGAAATTTTTTGTGAAGGAATTCAACTGCTTTTTGGTTAAAATTTAGAGGAAAACGACTACGAGCGAGCGAATCGAATCGGGTTTCATTTACGGAGGAGAACACATATATCTATCGTCTCTGTGTGTATGTATCCTTTTTCGATGATGATGGGCGTTTTATGGTTGTAAAGACACCGAGTAAGAGCATTTAAATGTGCTCCTTTTTCCTCCCCGGGGAGACGTAGATTTTCTTCTTTTCTCGCTTTGCTGCTTTTGAATATTTTATATGTGCGCGCTTTTGCCGGCGGTTTAGCTATTTCTCTATCTATCTGTGCGCGTCTACTGCTTTTCGCTACTCTATTTGTTGGTGTTGTCGTTGTTGTTGTTGTTGTTGTTGTTGTTGTTGTTGTTGTTCATTTAAGTTCACTTTTTTCAGGAGTCGCTGCTGCTGCTGTAGCCGTTGTTTTCGAACAAGGCGGCGAAGCTCTTTTTGGGTTTCTCCTTGAGCGAGGCGTCGGCGGCGACGGAGTATTCGACGACAGCCTTCTTGGCTCGTTTTCGTTTCTTCTCTTCTTCTTCTTCTTCTTCTTCTTCTTCTTTTTTCCCAGCGGCGGCGGTAAAGTAGTTGATGGCGTCTTCTTGAGTGGTTACGATTGGGACGGTTTTTGGTTTCTTCTTCTTAGGAGGCATCGTCGAGGAGGACGCGAGAGGGCCCGCGCCGGGCACTTTTGGAGGAGAATTCGCGTGGGTGTTCTTCTCTTTAATATTGATTGGAGAAGAAGCAGCGGCTTTTGTGCTCCCGCCAAACATGAACAACTTTTGCATTTCTTCCATCGTCATCGGTTGACTTTTTTTAGTTGTTGTTGTTTGCGGTGGCGCCGGCGATCTGTTTTGCGTGCCCAGAACCATCTCGTCGCCATCGTCGTCGATGACGATGGCGCCATCTTCTTCGTGGTTTTGTACTTGTTCTTCGGCTTCATTTTCCTTCTTCTCCTTGTATGCTTCTTCTTCTTCTTCTTCTTCTTCTATTTCTTTGGCGGATGCGGCTCGCTCGACGCGTCTCTCGCACGCCGCTCGTAACGTCTCCAGGGTCATGCATTCTGCCGCTTCGAGCGCCTTCTTTTTGTTCGCGTGCGCTTTCGCGACGCCATCGATTCCAGCCGGTCGTCGCGGTGGTAGTTCTTCGCCATCGCTAAAATCGGATATCTCCACCATGTCTTCTATCTCGTCATCATCCCCGTCGTCCGCGTCGCCTCTTCTGCCCCGTCGTCGTCTCGGCGGCGTCGGTCTTTGCGACATCGTCGGCATGCGATGTTCCATCGGCACTTCAGCGCCGAACGGTTCGAAATCCGATTCCGAGTCCGACGAGGAAGTCTCTCTTCTTCTCCCTCTTTTCTTCTTCCTCTTCTTTTTCAGCCTTTCTTTCTTCCCGTCTTCGTCCTCTTCTTCTTCCTCGTCGCCGTCATCATCCAGCAAATCCTCCAAAAAATCCGCCTTCTCGTCATCATCCTTCTTTTTCGTCGTCGTCGTCTGAACCGCCCGGATCGTCTTCTGAGTCGTCGCTTTCGCTGTCTTATTCTTCTTACTCTTCTCAACCTCTCCCCCGTCTCCGCTCTTTCCTCCCCCCAAAAGTGACATCGGCAGCTTCCTCGCGCGTTTCATCCTCCCCGTCGTCACCCCCGACGAAGAATCCCCATTTGCCCCCAAAGCCTTCCCTTTCGGCGAGTTATTGTTGTTCATCAAAGTCTTCTTCTGAATCCGACTTTGACGACGATGATCTAAACCAACCATCAAAACCGCGCACGAATGTTTGCACCTCCCTCGCGTCTTCCCGCTCAGTTTGTTCGCGTGCGCGCATTCGCACGTCGCCTCGGTTACTTCTTCAAAAACGTTATCATTCTTCTTTTTGTCCTCGTCGTCGTCACCATCACCACCACCAAAACTCGTGTTCGTTTTCATTTGCACCGAAACGCGATAGACTTCCCCGTTGCTCCCGTCGCACGTGGCTTCGATTTTATGACATTTTTCCAACGGTGATGCCACGACTGAAACGATCCTCAGCTTATTCTTCGTTTCGTCGTCGATTACGTCCACGATTTCTTTCCTCGCTCGAGCGACTGTTTTCGGCGCTCGCGTCCATTTTATCAGCGTTTTGTCGACGATATTGTCTTCTTCGTCGTCGTCGTCGTTCTCATCATCGAAGAGGAAGCGTTGGAAGAACTTCCGCTCGACGTCTGCATCTTTAAACAACATCACGTAGTAGTATTCGTGTTCTTCAAACCACACACGCAGGCAATACTACTAAAGCACCTCCTCTTTTGATTTTCGAAAATGTTTCCTCTGAAAAGCGTTCATTTCATCGTCCGAGAGAGAGAGAGAGAGAGAGAGAGAGTTGTTCGAGAGCGTTGCGCGTGTGAAAATTGAGAAGAATTAATTGGTCTTTTTTTTGCACTGGCGAGCGTCTTTTCTTCATGTTCATTTCTTTTCTGCAAAACGTCTCAATTTTTTTTTTCCAAGACTCTGCTGCTGTTATACTCTTTACGCTTTGAGAAAGAACCTCTTTCTTCTCTGCGA
>ENA-OWPI01001264-OWPI01001264.1-marine-metagenome-genome-assembly--contig:-NODE-1264-length-29001-cov-5.039206_pt1 | contig 29001 bp, 28 predicted proteins | sample MGYA00238138_ERZ651775 | MGnify/ENA primary metagenome ERZ651775 (study PRJEB26906, sample SAMN06265043) | marine metagenome | isolation source: Helgoland LTER site | place: Germany:Helgoland, sampling...
CCCCAAAACCCCAAAACCCCGGCTGAATGAAAATGCATGAATCTAAAGGATAAGTCAAGAATTATGTGACGTTTTTCAATTTAAGTATCCTTCTATTCTTAGGGCTCATGATTAATAAGTTCTTCCAAATCATAATTTAGCGTCTTTCGGTAAAATGTCTGGCTTGAACTTTAAAGCCGCTTTCATATTTCCCTTAATTTTCATTTTACCCTAAAGTTAACACGATATTAAATGCTAAGAGTGAGAGTTGACTTACTTGCATGAATGCTTCTTGAGGCTTGAGTTTGCCTTGTGAAAGGGCGATGAAATCATTATCGAGCATGACGAAAGTAGCATCGGCCTTCACTCCTTCAATTTTACCTTCTTTGATAGCACCGCTTCCGTTTTTCAAATCAATAGTGAAGATGACAGGCTTGACTCCTTTTTTCTCTCTGAGCTCGAAGCAGTAAACGGCTCCAACTTTCTCTACCATGGCGGCTCCATGCTTGCCAAGATGAGGGACCATTTTCTCAAAAATTGCTGCAGATTTCAATGGCATTTTATTTTGTCAATATTAATAAATTATAAGAGACATTTAAATAGAGATTTTTAATGAGAGTAGCGACATGGAATATTAATTCTGTAAGACTTAGATTAAATCAAGTTTTAGAATTAATAAGTGAAAAAAAATTAGATGTATTATGTTTACAAGAAACCAAGACCCAAGATGAATTTTTTCCTTCATCTGACTTTGCAAAAATTGGGATGAAATATCAGTATTATAGGGGAGAAAAATCATATAATGGGGTTGCAATCCTCTCTACTGCTGAATTTATAGACACTGGTTATGTGGATTATTGTAAAAAAGGAGACACTAGAAATATTTTTGTTAAATTTAAAAATGATGTTGAGCTTCACAATTTTTATGTTCCAGCTGGAGGTGATGAAGCAGACGTAACCATAAATCCTAAATTTGAGCATAAAATTTCTTTTTTGAATGAAATGAAGAAAAATCTTTCAAAAGATAAAAAAACTAAGAAAATTTTAGTTGGTGATCTTAATATTGCCCCTCTAGAGCATGATGTGTGGTCTCATAAGCAGTTACTGAATGTTGTATCACATACTAAAATAGAAACAGATACACTGTTAGAGATAATTAATAGTGGAGAATGGGTTGACGTTATGAGGGAATTAGTCCCTCACGATAAAAAGCTTTTTTCTTGGTGGTCTTATAGAAATAGAAATTGGGAAACATCAAACAGGGGTAGGCGTTTAGATCATGTATGGGTTTCTAAAAACTTATTCTCTAAAGTTAAATCTGGTGTTATTTATAAAGATACTAGAAATTGGGAAAGACCATCTGATCATGTGCCTATTATCATAGACATAAATATTTGACTTTATTATAAATTTTTAAGGATATATTTTTTGAAAATACCATTTATTAAAATGCATGGTTTAGGAAACGACTTTATTATTTTTGATAATATTAAAAATGCAATTATACACCAACCAGATTTTGTTCAAAGGATGAGCAATAGAAGAATTGGAGTAGGTTGTGATCAGTTAATAATTATTGAAAACACCAGCATTAAAGAAAACTTCAAGGTAAAAATGTATAATTCAGATGGTTCTGAAACGGGAGCGTGTGGAAATGGTGTGAGATGCGTTGCTGATTATTTAATGAAAAAAGAAAATATAGATAATTTGTATATTGAAACAATTTCAGGAAAATTAAAGTGTAATAAAGATAAACGTAACGTTACCGTTAATATGGGTAGACCGAGATTTGAGTGGAATGAAATTCCTCTTGCAAAGAAACAGAATACCCAAAAAGTGTTTTTAAATGATTTTGAAGCTTTTTGCTTATCAATGGGAAATCCTCATGCAGTAATATTTCTTTCTAGCTTATCAAAGCTTGAGGAATTAAATTTAGATTTAATTGGACCTCTTTTGGAAAAAAACTCTGTTTTTCCTGAATTTGCAAATATAGAATTTGCATGTGTTTTGGAGAATGGTGTTATAAGGATGAGGGTGTGGGAAAGAGGTGTAGGAATTACGCAAGCATGTGGTTCGGGGGCATGTGCTACATCAGTCGCAGCTTCAGTTCTTGGTTTAAGTTCTAAAAATAATAAAATTATACTAGACGGTGGTAATTTATATATTAAGTGGTTAGAAGATAAAACTGTTACACTCACTGGAATGACAGAAAGAGTGTTTGAAGGTATATTGGAATATTAATTGACTGCAAATATCAAAAATAAAAACTCAATACCAGAAATTAAGACTTTTGGTTGCAGGCTTAATATTTGGGAAAGCCAGGTTATAAGTGACCATGCCAGTAAGTATGGGCATAGTGACCTTATTATCTTTAATACATGTGCAGTAACCAGTGAAGCAGAAAGACAAGCTCGGCAAGCAATACGGTCAACAAAAAAAGATCGCCCTGATGCTAAAATATTAGTTACAGGATGTGCTGCTCAAATAAATCCAAAAATATGGAATGAAATGCCTGAAGTAAATTTTGTAGTTGGCAACAGAGAAAAATTAGACAAAAGGTTTTGGGAAAATTTTGATATAAACATTGAAACTAAATCTCTAAATAGTATTTTTGTAGAAGACATAATGAACGTTAAAGAAACTTCTGAACATCTTGTTGATTCTTTTAATAATCATACTCGAGGTTTTGTCCAAGTTCAAAACGGTTGCGATCATAGATGTACTTTTTGCATAATTCCTTTTGGGAGAGGTCCAAGCAGATCTGTTTCCACTCAAAATATTATAAACTCAATAAATTCATTGTTAAAAAATGGAGTTAAAGAAGTTGTATTAACAGGTGTAGATTTAACCTCATGGGGTGGTGATATTTTTGGAAAACCAAGTTTAGGATTGTTAGTTAAAAAGATTTTAAAAAACATACCTCATTTGCCTCGATTAAGATTATCTTCAATTGATCCTGCAGAAGTTGATTTTGAGTTAATGGAAGCTATAGAAAATGAAGAGAGATTAATGCCACATATTCATTTGTCTATTCAACATGGAGACGATCTTATTTTGAAAAGAATGAAAAGACGTCATTTGAATAGGGATGTAATTAATTTTGTTAAAGAAGTAAAAAGAAGAAGATCAGATATTGTTTTTGGTGGTGATTTTATTTCTGGGTTCCCAACTGAAGATAACAAATCACACCAAAAAAGTATTGATTTAATTAAGGCTGCTGACATTACGTATGTTCATGTTTTCCCATATTCAGATAGAGAAGGGACGCCGGCTTCAAAAATGCCAAAGGTATCTGGTGCTGACATAAAAAAAAGAGCTAAAGATTTAAGGATGGTTGCTGAAACACAACTTCAAAAATTTTTTAAAACTCAAGTTGGAACCATACAAGATGTTCTTATAGAAAAAAATTCTGTTGGTTATGCGCCTAATTTTTCTAAAATAAAGGTAAATCAAATAGTTGAATGCAGTAATATTGTATCTACTAAAATTTTAGATTTTAACTCAGAAGGTCTTGTAGGTTGCGTCAATGAAAATTTATAATGTTATTACGAGATTATAAAATATGGCACTAAACTGGTTTAACAAACTAAAAACTGGATTAAGTAAATCTGCATCCAAAGTTGGAGGAGCTTTAGCTTCGGTTACAGGAAAAAAGACTGTTGACCAGTTAACACTTGATGATATTGAAGATCAACTCATTCTAGCAGATTTAGGTATAGAAGCATCAGCTCGTATAACAAAAAAAATTAAAGACCAAAAATTTGAATTAAATGATAAAAAGGAAATCACACCACTAGATATTACTGAAACTGTTGCATCTGAAATTGAAGAAATTTTATTACCTTGTGAACTGAGTCTTTTTGATAATATTACAGCTAAGCCCCATGTTTTGTTTTTAGCAGGTGTAAATGGATCCGGAAAAACAACTACTGCTGGTAAGATTGCAGAGCAGTTTAGGTTGCAAAATAAATCTGTTATACTAGCTGCGTCTGATACATTTAGAGCTGCAGCTGTAGAGCAATTAAAAACTTGGGGTCAAAGAGTTGGAGCACAAGTTGTTTCTGGAGTAGATGGTGGAGATTCAGCGGCGGTTGCATTTCAAGCTTTTCAAAAGGCACAAAAGGAGAATGTAGACATTGTAATAGTAGATACTGCTGGAAGACTTCAAAATAAAAAAGATTTAATGGAAGAGCTAACGAAAACTTGTAGAGTATTAGCAAAATTAGACGAAAATGCACCGCACCAAAAAGTTGTAGTACTTGACGGTACAGTTGGACAAAATGCTCATTCACAACTTGAGAATTTTAATGAATCTATTGGTTTAACTGGTATCATTGTTACTAAGCTAGACGGTAGCGCAAAAGGTGGAGTAGTTGTTTCTCTTGCAGAAAAATTTAAAATTCCCATACATTCAGTCGGCGTTGGAGAAGGTTTGGATGATTTACAATCTTTTAAAGCATCTTCTTTTTCTCGTGCTATTGCAGGTTTAGATGAATTATAGGATTTTATTTAAACTTGACTTAGATACAAGATTTATATAACTAACAACAATAATAAATTTTAGAATTATTTTAACGCGCGTCCTTGAGTTTCAAGCACGGGCGTATTTTTGCTTAGAGATTAAGACGGAATTTACATGTTTGAGAATTTAACAGACAAACTGGGTAATGTTTTTAAAGGCCTTACCAAAAGAGGTTCACTCTCTGAAGGTGATGTTGACAAAGCACTTAAAGAGGTGCGATCAGCATTGCTAGAAGCTGATGTGGCATTGTCAGTGGTAAAAGAATTTATCGATAAAGTAAGAGTTAGGGCAGTAGGTGAAGAAGTTTTAAGATCTGTAACCCCTGGTCAGCAAGTTATAAAAATTGTTAATGATGTCTTAATTGAAGTTCTTGGTTCTGATCAATCTGAACTCTTAATTGATCATGCGCCACCAGCAGTTATATTGCTAGTTGGTCTTCAGGGCTCAGGTAAAACCACGACTGCAGGTAAGTTAGCTTTACATTTAAAGTCTAAGAAAAGAAAAAAGGTAATGCTTGCGTCACTTGATATTTATAGACCTGCTGCTAGAGAACAACTTAGAATTTTAGGTGAACAAGCTGAAGTTTCTGTGTTGCCTGAAATTGATGGAGAAAGTCCAGAAAAAATAACTAAAAGAGCAATGGCAGCTTCTAAAGTTCAAGCAATAGACGTTTTGATACTTGATACAGCAGGAAGAACTACTATAGACACGGCTATGATGTCTGAAGCTCAAGAAGTTTTTAAACTGTCTAATCCTTCTGAGACATTATTAATAGCCGATGCAATGACTGGTCAAGATGCTGTCCAAACAGCTAGGGCTTTTTCAGAATTAATCAAAATTTCTGGTGTTGTATTAACTCGTACTGATGGTGATGCCAGAGGTGGTGCGGCTTTATCAATGAGATCAGTTACTGGTTGCCCAATAAAATTTGTGGGTGTTTCTGAAAAATTAGAAGGTTTAGAACCTTTTCATCCTGACAGAGCTGCTGGCAGAATATTGGATATGGGAGATGTTGTTTCTTTAGTTGAAAAAGCAGCTGAAACAATCGCTGAAGAAGATGCTGCTCATATGATGAAAAGAATGTCTCAAGGCAGTTTTGATATGAACGACATGCTAAAACAAATCGGGCAGTTAAAAAAAATGGGTGGTTTAGGCGGAGTAATGTCAATGTTACCTGGTATTGGTAAACTTCAAAAACAAATGGCGGCTAACAATTTTAACGACAAAGCGATTTCTAAACAAGAAGCCATTATTTACTCAATGACAAAGAAAGAAAGAATAAATGTGGCGTTGTTAAACGCATCTCGAAGAAAAAGAATTGCTTCAGGATCAGGAACTGTTGTTTCAGATGTAAATCGACTAGTAAAACAACAACAAGACATGGCTCGTATGATGAAAAAAATGGGCAAAATGGGTGGCCTTGGTGGATTAAAGAATATGATGTCATCTTTAGGTGGATCTAATCAAGATGCACCTATTAGTGATGGACAAATGCCAGCAATGGACCCTGAAAAGATGGCGCAATTGCAAAAAATGATGGGTGGTAACATGCCAAATTTAGGAAATATGGCTAATAAATTTGGAGGAATGGGCTTGCCTGGTTTAGGTGGAAAACCTTCAAAAAAGAGAAGATAAATTTAATTAACTTAAAATAAGGAAAAGAAATGGCACTGAAAATAAGATTATCAAGAGGTGGAGCTAAAAAGAGACCTTTTTATAAAATAGTTGTAGCAGAAGCTTTGTCTCCAAGGGATGGTAAATTCATTGAAAGGTTAGGTTCATATAACCCAATGGTTGCTAAAGATCATGCTGAAAGATTAGTGTTAGATGTTGAAAGAGCCAAATATTGGATTTCTAAAGGAGCACAACCGACATTAAGAGTGGCTAAAATGCTGTCTTCAGACGGCCTAGTAAAGGCTCCTGTTATAAGAGAACAGCCTATTAAAAGTGCTCCTGGCAAGAAAAGGCTAGAAAGAGAAGCAGAAGCAGCTGAAAAATTAGCATCCGCAGCAGAAGCTCCAGCGGAAGAGGCCCCGGCAGCAGAAGCTCCAGCAGAAGAAGAGGATAAAAAATAATAGGTATACTTTGTCAAATAGTAACTTAATCGAAATTGGATGTTTTGTTGGTGTTCATGGTATAAAAGGAGAAGTTAAAGTTAAAAGCTACGCCGAGAAACCAGAAAATATATTCACTTATGAAGAAATATTTATAGATAACGATATTAATCCAATTAAGTTAAAACTTGTTAGAAAGGTGAAGCAAAATCTTATTTGTAAAATTGAAAATATTAAAACAAGAAACGATGCAGAAAATTTTAGAAATTCGAAATTATTTATTAAGCGAGAAAGCCTTCCTAAATTATCTGATGACGAGTTTTATCATAGAGATTTAGTTAGCTTCGAAGTCTATAATACCAAAAGAGAAAGTTTTGGTTTCATTGTATCTTTGAATGATTTTGGTGGAGGTTTATTACTTGAAGTAAATAAGGATAATAAAATGTTTTATTTACCTGCAAGTAAACGGTTCTTGAATGAAATTAAGTATAAAGAAAAAGAGGTAATTTTAAATTTAGATTTAAGTTTTTTAAATGGTTAAAACAAGGAGTTTAGTGTGTGGAATGCTACAGTCTTATCATTGTTTCCAGAGATGTTCCCTGGAACTTTGGCTTTTTCCATTGCAGGCAAAGCTTTAGTAAATAATCTTTGGTCTTTAAATACAATTAATATTAGGGACTTTTCAAATGACAAAAATGGCAAAGTTGACGATGTGCCATTTGGTGGAGGTCATGGAATGGTTCTTAAACCAGAGGTTCTAGACAGGGCATTAAAATCAGTTGTTAATCATAATGGGCCTAGAATTTATTTGTCACCAAGAGGTCGTAAATTTGATCAAAGTTTTGCAAAGGATTTGTCTAAAGAAAAAGGTGTTGTTTTTATTTGCGGGAGATATGAAGGAGTTGATGAAAGATTTTTAACTCATAATGATATACAAGAAGTAAGTGTTGGTGATTATGTTTTATCAGGTGGTGAAATTGGCGCACAGCTAATTATGGACGCCACGATTAGACTTCTTCCAAATGTTATTGGAAACTCACAAGGTTTAGTAGAAGAGAGTTTTGAAGGTAATCTGTTAGAATATCCATTATATACCCAGCCAAGAGTATGGAATGGGATAGAAGTTCCAGAGGTTTTACTATCTGGAGACCATAAAAAAATAGAAATATGGAAAATTAAAATGTCAGAAAAGATAACAAAATTAAAAAGACCAGATTTATGGTCAAAATATATAAAATCTTAAGTAGCAAAAAAATTATTAATTTGTTATGTGTATAAATCACGAAAGGGTAATAAAATGAACGTTATTGATAAAATTGAAAAAGATCAAATGGAGAAGATTTCTGCAGAGAGAACTTTACCTGAATTTGGTGCAGGCGACACTCTAAAAGTTGATGTTAAAATAGTTGAAGGTGACAAGGAGAGAGTTCAAGCATTTGAAGGCCTTTGTATTGCTCGAAGTGGTGGTGGTCTGAATGAAAATTTTACCGTAAGAAAAATTTCTTATGGTGAGGGTGTGGAAAGAATATTTCCAATTTTTTCTCCTAAAATCGCTGGAATAACAGTACTTAAAAGAGGTAAAGTTAGAAGAGCTAAATTATATTACCTTAGAGACAGAAGAGGTAAATCAGCTCGTATTGTTGAGAAAATTCAAGTATCAAAAAAAGAAGTTAAATCTAAAGTAACAGACAAAAAAGTTAATGAAGAAACTGATTCAAAAAGTTAATTTCGATTAACTTTAATTAACTTTCTTAACTTTAATACTTTGCTTTCCTAGTTATAAGGAGACTTGAAATGAAACCCAGGACACTCTTTGATAAAATTTGGGATTATCATCTAATAAACACTCAAGAAGATGGCGCATCACTAATATATATAGATAGACATTTGGTTCACGAAGTGACGAGCCCTCAAGCTTTTGAGGGTTTGAGAATGTCAGGTAGGACAGTAAATTCTCCGAATAGAACATTAGCAGTCGCTGATCACAATGTTCCAACCACTGATAGGGCTTCAGGTATTGACGAAGAAGAATCAAGGATTCAAGTTGAAGCCTTAGATCAAAATGTAAAAGATTTTGGAATACCATATTTCAATATGATGGACGAGAGGCAAGGTATTGTTCATGTCATAGGTCCTGAACAGGGCTTCACACAACCTGGAATGACAATAGTTTGTGGAGACAGTCATACAGCTACACATGGTGCCTTTGGAGCTCTTGCTTTTGGTATTGGTACATCTGAAGTTGAACATGTTTTGGCAACACAAACTTTAATTCAAAAGCCAGCTAAAAATATGCTTATAGATATTGAAGGTGAACTTCAAACAGGTGTTTCAGCAAAAGACTTAGTACTTGCTATTATAGGTAAAATTGGAACAGCTGGTGGAACGGGTCATGTCATAGAATATTCAGGTGAAGCTATAAAAAAATTATCTATGGAAGGTAGAATGACAGTTTGTAATATGTCTATTGAAGCTGGAGCAAGAGCAGGCATGATTGCACCAGATCAGGTAACTTTTGATTATTTAGCTGACAAACCCATGTCACCAAAAGGAAAAGATTGGGATCTAGCAATGGAATGGTGGAAGTCATTACCATCTGATAACAACGCTTTTTATGATAAGAAAGTAACGATTGACGCAAGTAAAATTAAGCCAACAGTGACCTGGGGCACTAGTCCAGAAGACGTTGTCTCAATAGATGGCTATATTCCCGACCCATCAAAAATAAATGATGATGATATTCGTCAAAAGATTGAACGGTCTCTAGAGTATATGGGTTTAAAGGGTGGACAAAAAATTTCTGACGTTGAAATAAATACTGTGTTTATTGGTTCTTGCACTAACTCTAGAATAGAAGATTTAAGATCGGCTGCAGAAGTCATTAAAGGCAAAAAGGTAAAAGAAGGCATTAGAGCTATGATTGTTCCTGGTTCAGGCCTTGTTAAAACTCAGGCTGAAGAAGAAGGTTTAAATGTAATGTTTACTGAAGCAGGCTTTGAGTGGAGAGAACCTGGCTGCTCTATGTGTTTAGCTATGAATGAGGACAAACTTCAACCTGGCGAAAGATGTGCAAGTACGTCAAATAGAAATTTTGAAGGCAGGCAAGGTAAAGGGGGCAGAACACATTTAGTAAGTCCTGAAATTGCAGCAGCATCGGCTATAACTGGAAAACTAACAGACGCTGGTTCAATAATCTAGTTTTTGCAAAAAGGATAGAATATGGAAAAATTCGTCAATCTTAAGGGAGTTGCCGCTCCATTTAACTTTATAAATATAGATACTGATAAAATTATACCTAAACAGTTTTTAAAAACTATTAAAAGAACTGGGTTAGGAAAACATCTTTTTGATGAAATGAGATTTAATGATGATGGGTCTGAAAAAGAAGACTTTATTTTAAATGAAGGACCTTATCGTTCAAGTAATATTATTGTAGCTGGAGATAATTTTGGCTGTGGCTCAAGTAGAGAGCATGCTCCTTGGGCTTTGTCAGACTTTGGTATTAAATGTATAATCTCAACTTCTTTTGCTGATATTTTTTATAATAACTCTTTTAAAAATGGTCTTTTACCAATTAAAGTAACAGCTGATCAGAGAGAAGCTTTAATGGCTGACGCCAAAGACAAAGAAAATCCAGAGCTTGAAATAGATCTTCCTTCTCAAGAAATAAGGAGACCAAATGGATCTGTTATAAAATTTGAAATTGATCCGTTTAGAAAAAAATGTCTTTTAGAAGGTTTGGACGACATAGGTATAACTATGGAAAAATCTGAAGAGATCCAATCTTTTGAATCTAAAATGTCTTCAGAGCGTCCTTGGCTGTAATTTATTTTTAGAGTTAGGAAAGAAATGTCATCAAATAGAACATTAATGGTTTTGCCTGGAGATGGAGTTGGTCCTGAAGTTGTAAATGAAACACTTAGGGTAGTTGAATGGTTAGCCAAAAATAAAAGTATTACTTTTAATGTAAAAGAAGGTTTAGTTGGGGGAGCCTCTTACGATAAATATGGAACCCCTCTTACTGATGAGACATTAGCGGATACTATTGAAGCTGATGCAGTATTATTTGGAGCCGTAGGTGGTCCTAAGTATGACGGCGTTGATTTTGATAAAAGACCTGAAAATGGTTTGTTAAGATTAAGAAAAGAAATGGACTTGTTCGCTAATCTTAGACCAGCAATGGTTTTTCCTGCTTTAGTGGATGCTTCTTCTCTCAAGCCCGACATAATATCAGGGTTAGATATATTAATATTAAGAGAACTAACAGGTGGCATCTACTTTGCTGAACCACGTGGTATTGAAGAAGTTAGCTCTAAAGTTAAAAAGGGGTATGATACTAATTTATACACAACTCCAGAAATAGAAAGAATTGGAAGAGTAGCTTTTGATCTCGCAAAAGCAAGAAGTGGAAAAGTTACTTCAGTTGAAAAAGCTAATGTAATGATGTCTGGAGTTTTGTGGAGAGAGGTAATGACAAACCTTCACATAAAAGAAGGCGATGGGATAGATATGCACCACATGTATGCTGATAATTGTGCTATGCAGCTTGTAAGAGATCCTAAACAGTTTGATGTTATAGTTACGGATAATTTATTTGGAGATATTTTATCAGATTGTGCTGCGATGTTGACTGGATCTTTGGGAATGCTTCCATCAGCTAGTCTAGGCTCGGTTGACAAAAATACAGGAAAAAGATTTGCAATGTATGAACCTGTTCATGGTTCTGCTCCTGACATAGCAGGAAAAGGGTTAGCAAATCCTTTAGCAGAATTATTAAGTCTCTCTATGATGTTGCGTTACTCATTTGAAATGAAAGACGAAGCAGACTTGATAGATAAGGCAGTTTCACTTGCTCTTGAGGCTGGTCCTCGAACCCCTGACATAATGGCTCACGGAAGAGAAAAAGTTGGAACAAAAGGTATGATGGATATTATTTTGCGTAAATTAGAGGAATTAACAAATTAGATGACTTATAACATTGCAGTAGTTGGTGCTACAGGTGCAGTTGGAAGAGAGATGCTTCAAACTTTATCTGAAAGAAATTTTCCTATTAATAATATTTATGCCTTAGCTTCAAAATCTTCTATGGGTAAAGAAGTGTCCTTTGGAGACAATAAAGTTTTAAAAATTAAACCAGTCGATGATTTTAACTTTGAAGATGTAGACATTGCGCTTTTTTCTGCTGGCTCAGAAATTGCAAAAAAATTTGGACCAATTGCAGGAAAAAAAGGTTGTATAGTCATCGATAACTCCTCCTATTTTAGAATGGATGACGACGTTCCTTTAATTGTTCCTGAGGTTAATCCAAAAGATATAGACGGGTTTGTAAAAAAAAATATTATTGCTAACCCTAATTGTTCAACAATTCAGTTGGTTGTTGCTTTAAAACCCATTCACGATCAATGTAAAATAACAAGGGTAGTTGTTTCAACTTATCAAGCTGTTTCGGGTGCTGGAAAACCTGCAATGGACGAACTCTTTAATCAAACTAAAGGTGTGTTTGTTCACGACCAAGCTAAACCTGAGCAGTTTACTAAGAAAATAGCATTCAATGTTATTCCTCATATTGATGTTTTTATGGATGATGGGTTCACAAAAGAAGAATGGAAAATGAAAGTGGAAACGAAGAAAATTTTAGATCCTAACATCAATGTAGTTGCTCATTGTGTAAGGGTTCCTGTTTTCATTGGTCACAGTGAAGCTGTATTTGTTGAGTGTGAAAATGATATTAATGAAAAAGAAGTAAGAGAGTTACTGAGAGAATCTGAAGGTATAACTGTTATAGATCATAGAGCAGATGAAGGATATGTCACTCCTGATGAAGCTGCAGGTGAAGACGATGTGTTCGTTAGCAGAATAAGAAAAGACCCAACAGTTAAAAATGGTATTACTTTTTGGTGTGTAGGAGATAATCTCAGGAAAGGTGCTGCTTTGAATACAGTGCAAATAGCAGAGCTTTTAGCTAGTAAAAAATTAAAAGGAACTAAACTTTGATTTTCATAATTCAAAGTTTAGTTTTATTGAATTAGTGGATATAGTTTGGATTTTAGCAGCTGTCTTTGCTGCAGCTTGCCAAACAGCAAGATCCGCGTTTCAAAAAAATATGATATTTAAATTAGGTGACTATGGTGCGGCTTACATCAGGTTTTGTTATGCTTTACCATTTACAATGTTTATTTGGATTGTTTGGATTAATATTCCTGGAAATTCAATTCCAAACCTATCAAATTATTCTTTAACTTTATGCTTTTTAGGGTCGATATTTCAAGTTCTCTTTACTTATGTCCTTATGAAAGTTTTTTCTCATAAGAGTTTTGCTACTGGTATTGGATTTTCTAAAACTGAGGTAGTATTGATAGCCTTGCTAGAAGTAATAATTTTAGAAGTTGCTTTTTCTTATCCGCTTATTTTTGGGATTTGTCTTGGTGTTATATCTGTCTTATTTTTGTCTTTTGCAAAAAAAGGGGAAACTATATTAGGAACTTTAGAAATATTATTTTCTTCAATGATTTCAATATCAACTATTGTTGGACTTTTATCTGGGTTACTTTTGGCCGCATCAGTAGTTACTTTTAGAATGGCAATCATATCTGTTGATGCTCCTATCTTAGACAAGTCAATTTTTATATCTGTTATAGCTATTATTTTTCAAACAATATTTGTTGGACTATACCTATTTTATTTTAAAAAAGACCAATTTGTTGCTGTTTTTAAATACTGGAAACCAAGTTTACCTGCGGGCATATGTGGAACTGGAGCTACCTTTGGATGGTTCTTAGCATTTGGACTTGCCACAGCTGCTGAAGTAAGAGCTGTTGGGCAGGTTGAATTAATTTTTTCAATTCTTATATCAATAATAATATTTAAAGAAAAAATAAAAAGTACTGAATTTATAGGAATAATTTTATTAGCTATATCAATATTAATTATAATATTTAATAAACTTTAATTAGTTCCAGTTTTAAAATTTGCACTTTCTGTTAAATTTGTTATTTATTAATTAATTAATGCTAACTTAAACAATTCTAAAAAGATTAAAAATGAATAGACCAAGACCTTTATCCCCTCACCTGCAGATTTATAAACCTCAAATAACATCTATATTATCTATTTTTCATAGACTAACAGGAATATCTCTGTCGATAGGAAGTTTCATAATAGTTGCTTGGATAGTGTCCTTAAGTATGGGTATTGAAAGTTATTCTTATTTTATGTCAATTGTAGATAACTGGTTTGTTCAGATAATTATTTTTGGATTTGCCTTTGCACTATTTTATCACTTCTCAAATGGAATACGTCACTTATTTTGGGATGCTGGACTTGGTTTTGAGTTAAAGAGTGTTTATATCTCTGGTTCAATAGTAGTTTTGAACGCTATTATTTTGACAACCTTAACTTTATATTTTGTTTATTTTTAAAAAGTAATAGTCATGAATAATAATGTAATGAGAAGTGATTTAGGTAAAGTTCAAGGTTTAGGTTCAGCTAAACATGGAGTAGGTCACTGGAAAATTCAAAGGATAACCGCAATAGGTATGATACCTCTTTTACTTTGGTTTATTCCATCTTTACTAATAACAATTTTAGGCAGTTACGATGAAGGTATTTTATGGATACAAAATCCTTTCAATGCAACAGGATTAATTCTTTTAATTGGGACATTATTTTTTCATGCTTCTCTTGGTTTGCAAGTTGTCATAGAAGACTATGTCCATTCTGAAGGATTAAAAGTTCTATCAATTATGTTGATAAAATTATTATCAATATTATTAGGTGTTTTATCAATTCTATGTGTTTTAAAGATATTTTTGTAAGAAAAGAAAGAGAAATATATGTCTGATTATGAAATTATAGACCATGAACATGATGTTGTTGTTGTGGGAGCTGGAGGTGCTGGATTAAGAGCAACTCTTGGAATGGTTTCTGGCGGTTTAAAAACCGCTTGTATTACTAAAGTGTTTCCAACCCGAAGTCATACAGTGGCAGCCCAAGGTGGAATTGGTGCTGCATTAAATAATATGGGTGAGAATGATAGCTGGCAGTATCATATGTATGACACCGTTAAAGGTTCAGATTGGTTAGGCGATCAAGATGCAATTGAATATATGTGTAAAAATGCAATACCTTCAATTACGGAGTTAGAAAACTTTGGCGTTCCTTTCTCTAGAACAGAAGATGGTAAAGTTTATCAAAGACCTTTTGGAGGTCATACGTTAGATTACGGTAAAAGCATGGCCCGTAGAGCATGCGCTGCAGCTGATAGGACTGGGCACGCGATACTTCATACTCTTTATCAACAGTGCCTTAAACACCAAGCTGAGTTTTTTGTTGAATACATAGCCCTAGATTTACTTATGGATGAAAATGGTTCTTGTAAAGGTGTATTAGCTCTTTGTATGGAAGATGGAAAATTACACAGATTTAGGGGGCACCAAACTGTTCTCGCAACAGGTGGGTATGGTAGAGTTTATTTTTCTTGTACATCTGCTCATACATGTACAGGTGATGGAAATGCAATGGTTTTAAGAGCTGGTTTACCTCTTCAAGACATGGAATTTGTTCAATTTCATCCTACAGGTGTTTATGGTGCAGGTGTTTTAATAACAGAAGGTTCAAGAGGTGAAGGTGGTTATCTAACTAATTCTGAAGGCGAGAGATTTATGGAAAGATATGCTCCTACCGCAAAAGATTTAGCAAGTAGGGATGTGGTTTCGCGTTCAATGACAATAGAAATTAATGAAGGTAGAGGCGTGGGGCCAAATAAAGATCATATATTTATGCATCTTGAGCATATTGATCCTGCGACATTACATATGAGATTACCGGGAATTAGTGAAACGGCTAAGATATTCTGCGGCGTTGATGTAACTAAAGAGCCAATTCCAGTTCTGCCTACAGTACACTACAACATGGGTGGTATTCCAACAAATTATCATGGAGAGGTTGTTACACGAAAAGGTAAAGATCAAAATTCTGTTGTATCTGGTTTAATGGCTATAGGAGAAGCTGCCTGTGTGTCTGTCCATGGAGCTAATAGGTTAGGTACTAACTCATTATTAGATATTGTTGTTTTTGGAAGAGCGGCTGCTCAAAGAGCTTTAAAAACAGTTGAAAAAGGTAGTTCGCATTCTCCATTACCATCAAACGTTACTGATAAAATTATAGCAAGATTAGATAGAATGAGGCATGCTTCTGGTGATACTGCTGTAGGCGAAGTTAGGAATTCTATGCAAAATATTATGCAAAAACATGCAGCTGTTTTTAGATCTAATGAGTCAATGACTGAAGGCGTCAAAAAGATAGATACAGTAACTAAAGGCATGGATTCAATTGCTATTAAAGATAGATCATTAATATTTAACACTGATTTAGTTGAGGCATTAGAATTAGAAAACCTAATGCAACAAGCAATTGTAACAATAAAATCGGCTGATCAAAGAAAAGAATCTAGAGGCGCTCACTCTCACGAGGACTTTCCTGAAAGAGACGATAAAAACTGGATGAAGCACACTATTATGTGGTTAAATGATAATATGAAAACTAAATTAGACTATAGAGATGTTCACCAAAACACTCTTACTAATGAAGTTCAGTCTATACCACCAGCTACAAGAGTATATTAAATCTAAGGAGACGAAATTGGCTGAATTTGCATTGCCTAAAAACTCTAAAATAACAAAAGGGATTGATTACCCTTTGGATTATGAGTCTAATAATACAAGAAAAGTTAACGTATATAGATGGTCACCTGATGACGACGATAATCCAAGAATTGATAGCTATACTCTTGATTTAGACAAATGTGGTCCAATGGTTTTAGACGCATTAATAAAAATTAAAGACGAAATTGATTCTAGCTTAACCTTTAGAAGATCATGTAGAGAAGGTATATGTGGTTCATGTTCAATGAATGTTGATGGTACAAACACATTAGCATGCTTAAAGTCTATTGATGATATTAAGGGTGATATTAATATTTATCCATTACCACACATGGATGTAATAAAAGACCTTGTGCCTGATCTATCAAAAGCATATGCACAATTAACTTCAATAAAACCATGGCTTCAGTCAGACACTCCTGCTACCGATGGAAAAGAAAGAAGGCAAAGCCCTGAAGAAAGAGAAAAAATAGACGGTCTTTGGGAATGCGTTCTTTGTTTCTCTTGCACTACTTCTTGTCCATCTTATTGGTGGAATGGCGATAAATATTTAGGCCCAGCAGTCTTGTTACAAGCTTATAGGTGGATAGCTGATAGTAGAGACGAAAAGACAGGCGAACGATTAGACGCACTTGAAGATCCTTTTAAATTATATAGATGTCATACTATTATGAATTGTACTCAAACCTGTCCTAAGGGCCTTAACCCTGCTAAGGCAATTGGCGAAATTAAGAAACTGCAGCTTGAGAGACAGTAAAGTTAATTTGTAAAATTTTATATGGTTGCTAGTTTGGAAAAACATATTGACGCCACATTAGAAACCATTGCCTTAACTCAATCCATAAAATTTGATTCTGGTCAATTATTTGTAACGAAATATTTCAATTCGCTCTTTAGTAAAATTAATAGCCTAAATACTAATGCAAATATTATTAATAAATTTTTTTTTAAAAGTAATAATATTATAAAAGGTATTTATTTATTTGGAGGTGTTGGAAGAGGTAAATCCATGATTATGGATTTATTTTTTCATAATGTTGATATTAAAGAAAAAAGAAGACTGCACTTTCATGACTTTATGAAAGAAGTTCATCAGAGGGTACTTGAAAAAAGTAAAGTTGAAAGAAATAAAGATTGTGTTCTCCTAGTTGCCAAAGATTTAGCTAAATCTGCTAAGCTATTATGTTTTGATGAAATGGAAGTAAGGGATATTGCCGACGCAATGATTTTATCACGATTATTTGAAGTTATGTTTGAAGAAGGTACCATTTTAGTAACAACGTCAAATCAACCTCCTGAAGGTCTCTATAAAAATGGGTTACATAGAGATAGAATTTTACCATTTATACAAAATTTAAAATTAAAAACAGATGTAGTAGAAATACCAATTGGAGCTGATTGGCGAGAAAGATCTTTGAGTGGGAATAAACTATGGTTGAACCCAATTAATGACAGAAACAAAGTTAAAATTAACAATATTTTCTTAAAATTAAGTATTGGTTTTGAAAAAAAACCTGAACAAATTGAAGTCTCAGGCAGAAAAATTCTTATTCCACAAGTTGCTGCGGGAATAGCAAGAATAGATTTTGATGATTTGTGTAATAAGCCCTTGGCAGCTTCGGATTACATTGAAATTGCACTTAGGTACAAAGGAATAATAATAGATAACATTCCTATTTTAAATGATATTTTACGTAATGAAACAAGAAGGTTTATTTGGTTAATTGATGCTTTATACGATAAAAATTGTTTTTTAATAGCTAATGCAGAAGTTAAATTTAAAGACCTTTATCAAGGAAATGAGTGGGGTTTTGAATTTCAACGTACTATTTCTAGAATTACAGAAATGTCTCAATTACAAAATAAAAGCTTATAATTATTCTTGTCTTGATAGCAAAAGAAAAAGAGTTTAAAAGGTTTAGCAATGTATAAAGAATAATAAAAATAATTTAAATTAACCTTTGAATAGAAAAGACTTTAAAACTTAAAGAGGATTAAATAAATGCGAAATAAAATAGCCTTGATAGGTTCAGGTAATATAGGTGGTACTTTAGCGCATTTAGCGGCAATTAAGGAGCTCGGTGATGTTACTTTATTTGATATAGCTGATGGTATTCCTCAAGGTAAAGCTCTTGATTTAGCTCAATCAGGACCTGTTGAAGGCTTTGATAGTAATATAAATGGTTCTAATGATTACAGCTCTCTTAAAGGGAGCGACGTTGTTATTGTAACCGCAGGTGTTGCTAGAAAGCCAGGAATGAGTAGAGATGATTTAGTCGAAATTAATACAAAGGTTATGAAGCAAGTTGGAAAAGGAATTAAAGAAAACTGTCCAAAAGCCTTTATAATTTGTATCACAAACCCACTTGACGCAATGGTTGGTGTGTTACAAAGAGCATCTGGATTACCAACAAATATGGTTGTTGGAATGGCTGGTGTTCTTGATTCAGCAAGATTTAGACATTTCTTAGCAGAAGAATTTAACGTCTCCGTTAGTGATGTTACTGCATTTGTTCTTGGAGGACATGGTGACACAATGGTCCCTTTATCTAGATATTCAGCTGTTGCAGGTATTCCTGTCCCTGACCTAGTTAAAATGGGATGGAGCAGTCAAGAAAAGATTGATCAAATAGTCCAAAGGACGCGTGACGGTGGAGCAGAAATCGTTGGTTTGCTAAAAACAGGTTCAGCATTTTATGCACCGGCATCCGCAGCTATAGAAATGGCAGAGTCTTATTTAAAGGATAAGAAAAAACTATTGCCGTGTGCAGCTTTTGTTGATGGATATTATAATCTAAAAGGAATTTATGTTGGTGTTCCAGTAATAATAGGTAAAGATGGTGTAGAAAGAATAGTTGAAATAGATTTTGAACCTGATGAGAAAGAGATGTTTGATCATTCAATTTCAGCGGTTAAGCAATTAAATGAGGTAGCTTCAAAATTTGAAGCTGAATAATTTTAAAGAAAGGGTTTAGTCTTGGATATTCATGAGCATCAAGCTAAAGAGTTGTTTAAGTTGTATAATATTCCAACACCTGAAGGAAAAGCAGTTTTTTCAGTAGAAGACGCCACAAAAGCTGCTAACGATTTGCCAGGACCTGTATACGTGGTTAAAGCCCAAATACATGCTGGAGGAAGAGGTAAGGCAGGGGGAGTTAAAGTAGTTAAAGATTTAGACGCTGTGAAAACTGCAGCCCAATCTATTTTAGGCAAAAACTTAATAACTCCTCAGACAGGAAGTGGTGGTAAGTTAGTTAATAGACTTTATATAGAAGACGGTTGTGATATTAAGTCCGAATTTTATTTTTCAATGGTTATAGATAGAGTAAGCAGTAGAATTTCTGTGATAGCCTCAACAGAAGGTGGAATGGATATTGAGAAAGTTGCAGATGAAACCCCTGAAAAAATATTATCATTTACTATTGATCCAACCATAGGTTTTCAGCCCTTTCATTCGAGACTAATAGCTAATAGCTTGAAGTTAACTGGATCCAGTTTTAAACAAGCTAATAATTTTTTTAGACAATTATATAAACTTTTTACAGAAAAAGATGCAAGTCTGTTAGAAATCAACCCTTTGGTATTAACTGGTGAAAATAGCTTAATTGCGCTAGATGCAAAAATGTCTTTCGATAATAATGCATTATTCAGGCATAAGAATATATTAGATTTGAGAGATGAAAGTGAAGAGGACCCATCAGAGATAATAGCCAGTAAATTTGACCTTGCATATATTAAATTGGATGGAACTATAGGTTGTTTAGTTAATGGAGCAGGTCTAGCCATGGCTACAATGGATATAATTAAATTAAAAGGTGGTTCACCAGCTAACTTTTTAGATGTAGGAGGAAGCGCTACAAAAGAAAAAGTAACAGAGGCATTTAAAATCATTTTGTCTGATGCAGCTGTTGAAGGAATTTTAGTTAATATTTTTGGTGGTATTATGAGATGTGACATTATTGCAGCAGGAGTTGTAGAGGCTGCCAAAACATTGTCTTTGACCAAACCTTTGGTTGTAAGACTTGCTGGAACAAATGTAGACGAAGGCAAAAAAATACTTTCTGATTCAGGATTAAAGATAATACCAGCTGACGACTTGGATGACGCTGCAGTTAAAATTGTGAATGCTGTTAAGGAGATTAATTAAATGTCTGTTTTAATAAATAAAGAAACAAAGGTCATTTGCCAAGGTTTTACAGGAGGTCAAGGTACTTTTCACTCAGAACAAGCTATTGCATATGGTACAAAAATGGTAGGAGGAGTTACTCCTGGAAAAGGAGGCACAAAGCACTTAAATTTGCCTGTATTTAATACTGTTGATGAATGTGTAAAGGAAGTTAACCCTGATGCGACGGTTATCTACGTCCCTCCTCCATTTGCTGCAGACTCAATACTAGAGGCTATTGCATCAAAAATACCTCTCATTATATGCATAACTGAAGGTGTACCTGTTCAGGATATGATAAAAGTTAAACAGTTTCTTAAACAGTCTAACTCTAGATTAATAGGACCAAATTGTCCTGGTGTAATAACACCTGGGCAATGTAAAATTGGTATTATGCCAGGGCATATTCATTCTCCAGGAAAAATAGGAATAGTATCAAGGTCAGGAACATTAACATACGAAGCTGTTGCTCAGACCTCTGTTGCAGGACTTGGTCAATCAACGTGCATTGGAATAGGTGGTGATCCAATAAATGGAACAAATTTTATTGATTGTCTTGATATGTTCTTAAATGATGATCAAACAGAAGCTATTTTAATGATTGGTGAAATAGGAGGAAGTGCAGAAGAAGAGGCTGCTTCATTTATAAAAAACCATAAGATAAAAAAACCAATTGCTGGATTTATTGCAGGAAAAACTGCTCCTCCAGGAAGAACCATGGGACACGCTGGAGCTATTGTAAGTGGCGGAAGTGGAGATGCAGATTCTAAGGTAAAAGTTATGAATGAATCAGGTTTTGTTATGTCTGATTCACCAGCTGGCTTGGGTAAGGCAGTTTTAAAAGCAATACAAGAATGGAAATAACTTGATTTCATTGTTAAGTTTTTGTGTAGTATATTTTAGTTAACTTTTTTGTGATAAAGGACTTGTAGCTATGGGCGATCAAAACATCGATCAAAGTTTTCTTTCAGGAGCAAATGCAACATTCATAAATGATTTGCATAAAGAATGGAAAGCAAATCCTAATTCTGTGCCAAAAGAATGGGATCTGTGGTTTAAAAATAATGGTGACGATGTAATTTTAGATGATGGTCCTAGCTGGGCCAAAAAAAATAGCCAAGTTATTGGGGCAATTGACACCGTTGCAAGTGTTAGAGCCGTAGCAAGGGGAATTGCTGGAAAAGGAGATCTTTCAGCTACAGATTTAAGGGCCGCTACTACAGACTCAATAAGAGCAATAATGCTTATAAGAGCATTTAGGATAAATGGTCATTTATTAGCTAAGTTAGATCCTCTTAATCTTCAAGAAGGAGATGTTCACCCTGAATTAAATCCTAAAACTTATGGTTTTAAAGATGATGACTGGGATAGACCAATTTTTATTGATAACGTTTTAGGAATGGAGTCTGCCACCCTGAGACAGATTATGGAAATAGTAAAAGAAACATACTGTGGTTCTATAGGTATAGAATTTATGCACGTACAAGATCCTGCTCAGAAAGCTTGGATACAAGAAAGAATAGAATCAATTAGAAACACGACGGAATTTACTAAAAGAGGAAAAAAAGCAATTTATGAAAGATTAGTTGGAGCAGAAACTTTTGAACAATTTCTTCATAAGAAATATGCTGGAACTAAAAGATTTGGTTTAGATGGATCAGAGTCAGTTGTTCCTGCTATTGAACAAATACTTAAACGCGGTAGCCAGTTGGGAATGAAAGAAGTTGTAATAGCAATGGCTCACAGAGGTAGGCTTAATTTATTATACAATATATTAAATAAGCCGTTTAGAGCTATTATTTCAGAATTTTTAGGTAACCAAGCTAATCCTGAAGAGGCTGGAGGATCTGGAGACGTTAAATATCATATGGGTGCATCAGCTGATCGAGAGTTTGACGGAAACAACGTTCATTTATCTTTGCAACCAAACCCATCTCACCTAGAGGTAGTTGCTCCAGTTGTAATTGGTAGAGTTAGAGCTAAACAAAATCAACATAATGATACTAACGATAGATTATCTGTTCTGGGTATTGTGCTTCACGGAGATGCAGCCTTTGCAGGTCAAGGTGTTGTTGCAGAAACTTTTGATTTTTCTGGTCTACGGGGTTATAGAACTGGAGGTACTATTCATATAGTTGTAAATAATCAAATTGGATTTACTACTAGCCCAAATTATTCTCGTTCAAGTCCATATTGTACTGATGTTGCTAAGATGGTGATGGCTCCCATTATGCATATTAATGGGGATGATCCTGAAGCAGTTATTCATGCCTCACGTATAGCCACTGAATTTAGACAGAAATTTGCTTGTGACGTCGTTTTAGATATAATAAGTTATAGACGTTATGGACATAATGAAGGTGATGAACCTGCATTCACACAACCTATCATGTATAAAAAAATAGGTTCACACGATAGTATAAGTACCATTTATGGTAAAAAACTAGTAAATGAAGGTATTTTAACCGACCAAGAAGCTAAAGATGAAGTCGATAACCATAATAAATTTCTTGAAAAAGAATTTCAGGCGGGCGCGAATTACAAACCAAATAAAGCTGATTGGTTAGAAGGACAATGGGCAAATCTGAGAGCGGCTCATGGTGATGACAGAAGAGGAGAAACTTCTGTTTCAACAGATGATTTAAAGTTAATTGGTAATGCTATTACAACGATACCTGAAAATATTCAAGTTAACAAAAAACTTGCAAGAATAGTTGAAGCTAGGAAAAAAGCAATTGATACAGGAGAAGGAATTGATTGGTCAACTGCTGAGCATCTTGCCTTTGGCTCTCTATTATTAGAAGGACACCCCGTAAGACTTTCTGGCCAAGATAGCTGTCGAGGTACTTTCTCTCAAAGACATGCTGTATTTGTAGATCAAGTAAAAGAAGAAAGATACACACCTCTAAACAATATAAAAGAGAACCAAGAAAACTTTGAAGTTATAGACTCTCCTTTGTCAGAAGCGTCAGTTTTAGGATTTGAGTATGGATATTCTTTAACAGAGCCAACAGCATTAGTCATGTGGGAAGCTCAGTTTGGAGACTTTGCAAATGGCGCTCAAGTAATTGTTGATCAATTTATCTCAAGTGGAGAAGCTAAATGGCTTAGAATGTCTGGTTTAGTAATGCTGCTGCCTCATGGATACGAAGGTCAAGGTCCTGAACATTCGTCAGCAAGATTAGAGCGTTATTTGCAGTTATGTGGTGAAGATAATATGCAAGTATTAAATTGTAGTACACCAGCTAACTATTTTCATGCTTTAAGAAGGCAACTAAAGAGAGATTTTAGAAAACCATTAATAATAATGACACCTAAAAGCCTTTTAAGAAATAAAATGTGCGTTTCCAAACTATCCGACATGGCAGAACAAACAGCGTTTCGAAGAGTTATTAAAGACCCAGATATAAATTTAAAAGATAAGAACATAAAAAAAGTTGTTATTTGTTCAGGAAAAGTTTTTTATAATTTATATGAAGAAAGAGAAAAAAGAAAACTAGAGAATGTAAAAATATTAAGACTAGAACAAATTTACCCTTTTCCACATAGAACTCTTAAAGAAGAGCTTTCAAAAACACCCGATGCTGAAGTTGTATGGTGTCAAGAAGAGCCTAAAAATATGGGTTCATGGTTTTTTGTTGATAGGAAGATAGAAGATGTACTTATGTCTTATAAAGCTAAGTTTTTACGCCCTACTTATGCTGGTAGAGAGGAAGCTGCTTCACCTGCAACAGGGTCTTTATCTAGACACAACAAAGAACAGGCAGATTTAGTCAATGAAGCTTTGACAATAGAAAATAAAAAGACAAGTAAGCATGCTGCAGAATAGGTCTATAAATGTCAGATAAACTAGATATAAAAGACTTAGCTATGCCTTCAGCTGCTAAAATTATTGCTGAAAAAAAATTAGATGTTTCTAAAATACAAGGGACTGGTTTACAAGGTAGGATAACTAAAGGTGATGTTCTTTTATATTTAAATCTTGAGAAAAACGATGATAAATTAGTTTCAAAAAACAGCATGTCTAACAAAATTATGTCTAATCGAAAGGATAAAAAGATGGATGTTCTTGTTCCAATTTTAGGTGAATCTGTTGTGGAAGCAACTGTTTCAAAGTGGATTAAAAAGCAAGGAGAGTTTGTTGAAGTAGATGAACCAATTGTTGAATTGGAAACAGATAAAGTTACTCTGGAGGTTCCAGCATCCATATCTGGTATTTTAGATAATCTAGCAGTATCAGAAGGCGATACTGTTGAAGTGGGAGCATTATTAGCAATGATAGTTGCTGGTGAGAAAACAGAAGAAGTTAAAAAACCTGCTGTAGAAAAAAAAGAAGAGAAAGTGCATCAACAAAAAGTTGTTCCTAACATTAATGAAAGTAAACCTGTTGCTACAGAGTCCAAGATCATCAGAAGCACTCAAAATGAGAATTTAGAAGAACGAGTGCCAATGTCAAGGCTACGTCTAGCCATAGCTCGCAGATTAAAAGAAGCTCAAAATACTGCTGCTATGTTAACTACATACAATGAAGTAGATATGTCAGCTCTAATGGAAATGAGAAGTAATTACCAGGATAGTTTTGAAAAGAAAAATGGCGTAAGACTTGGTTATATGAGTTTCTTTGTCAAAGCGGCAATTGATGCTTTAAGTCAATTTCCTGCAGTAAACGCAGAAATAGATGGTAATGATATAATTTATAAAAATTATTATAATATTGGTGTTGCAGTAGGAACCGCTCAAGGTTTAGTTGTCCCTGTACTTAAAAATGCGGATGATATGTCTTTTGGAGAGACTGAAGCAAACATTGCAGAATTTGGAAAAAAAGCAAAAGATGGAAGCTTAGCTATTTCTGATATGGCTGGTGGAACTTTTACTATTTCAAACGGTGGTGTTTATGGTTCCTTGATGTCGTCACCAATTTTAAACCCTCCACAATCAGGAATTTTAGGTATGCATAAAATTCAAAAAAGACCGATTGCTATTGGTGATAATATTGAAATTAGACCTATGATGTACTTAGCTTTGTCTTATGATCATAGGATAGTTGATGGAAGAGAAGCGGTATCATTTTTAGTTAGAATAAAAGAAATTATAGAAGACCCTAGACGACTCGTAGTGGGCGCATAATTCAAAATTTAAAGGTTTTAGAAATGTCACAAAATAAATACGATCTTGTTGTCATTGGTTCCGGTCCGGGTGGATATGTAGCCTCTATAGTTGCTGCTCAAAAAGGAATGAAAGTAGCTAGTATAGAAAAGAGAGAAAGCTTAGGTGGAACTTGTTTGAATGTGGGTTGTATACCTTCAAAGGCAATGTTGCATGCTTCTGAACAATATGAAAATTCAGTTAAGGTAAATGGAAACGAGGATTGGGGTATCAAATGTAAAGAAGTTACCTTGGATTTAGATAAATTAATAAAAAAAAAATCAGGTATAGTCGAAGAACTCACAAAAGGCATAGATTATCTTTTTAATAAGAACAAAGTTAAAAAATATCTAGGTGCTGCTAAAATTATTTCTTCTAATGAGGTAGAGATTAATAATAATGGAAAAATAGAAAAAATACATACAGAAAAAATTATTATAGCAACAGGTTCTACGCCTACAATTCTTCCTAATGTTGATATAGACGAGACGCATATAGTAACCTCAACAGGCGCTTTAGATCTAAAAAAAGTCCCAAAAAAACTAATTGTAATTGGTGCGGGAGTTATAGGCCTAGAAATGGGTACTGTCTGGAGAAGACTTGGTTCGGAAGTAGAGGTTATTGAATTTCTGCCCAGAATATTGCCTGGAATGGATAACGAAGTTGCAGATAAATTTATGAAAATTTTACAAAAGCAAGGTCTGAAGTTCAAGCTTAGCCATTCTTTAGAAAGTGTTAAAAAAGTTGATGGAAAGGTTATGTTATCTATTAAAGATACTAATACTAACAGTTTAAAACAAATAGATGCTGATGTGGTTTTAATTGCTGTAGGCAGAAAACCAAACACTAGTGGATTAGGTCTTGCAGAGTTAGGTTTGGCAACTGACAAACATGGCTTTATCGAAATCAATAATAAATTCGAAACCTCTATAAAGAATATTTACGCAATTGGAGATGTAATCAAAGGACCGATGTTGGCCCACAAAGCGGAAGAAGATGGAGTAGCCGCAGTTGAAATAATTAATGGAGAAGCAGGTCACGTTGATTATAATTTAGTTCCAGGAATAATATACACAGCACCTGAAGTGGCTGTCATAGGTAAGACTGAAGAAGAATTAAAAAATGATGGTATTAGCTATAATAAGGGAGTATTTCCTCTAACTGCTAATAGCAGGGCTAAAGCAATTGGTCATACAGATGGAATGGTAAAAATCCTAGCTGATAAATCTACTGATAAAATTTTAGGTGCACACATGATTGGTCATGAAGCTGGAACTGTAATCCATGAGCTTTCAATTGCCATGGGTTTTGGAGCATCCTCAGAAGATGTAGCCAGAATTTGTCATGGGCACCCAACTGTAAATGAGGCAATCAAAGAAGCTGCCCTGGCCACTTACTCTAAGGCGATACATTCTTAATTCGCACCCATTTTGCTGTAAAAAACTAAAAGAATCACGCCAATTATAATTAATCCTATTCCTAGAATTGCTAGAAAATCAGGTATTTCTTTGTACTTTAATGCTCCTATGATTGTGATTGCAGAAATACCAACAGCCGCCCATATTGAATAGGTGATTGCAATAGGGATTGTTTTCATTGCAAGCATCATAAAGTAGAAAGCTGTTCCATAACCTAAAACAACAAAAATGCTAGGTATTAATTCTGAAAAATTATTAGTGCTTTTTAGATATGTTGTTCCAACAACTTCTCCGATAATAGCAATAAAAAGATAAAAATAACCCAATTCAAACCTCATAGATAATAAGATTATTTATAATATTTGACTTAACTAAATACAATATGAGAATATCATAATTTTATAGGGTTTTGATTAATGAATGAAATTCAAACAAGTTCACAATATCTATTAAATAATAATTTTGATGAAGAAAGAAAAGAATTAGCCGCAGCATTTAGATGGGCAGAAAGAAGTAATCTACATGAAGCCGTTGCCAATCATTTTAGTTTAGCAGTTAGCTCTGATGGAACTCAGTTTTTGATGAACCCAAATATGTGGCATTTTTCTAGAATAAAGGCGTCTGATCTACTTTTGTTAGATGTTAACGACAAAACTGTTCTTAAAAAAGAAAATGCTCCTGATGCAACAGCATGGGGTTTGCACGGTGCTATACATAAAATGTGTCCTCATGCGAAATGTATAATGCACGTTCATTCAATATTTGCCACGGTTTTAGCTTCTTTGGATGATTGTTATCTACCACCTATCAATCAGGTTGCCTCAATGTTTTTTGGAAGACAAGTTGTTGATAAGAAATATGGTGGTCTAGCCTTCGAAGAGGAAGGTGCAAGATGCGCACAATTATTGTCAAATCCTAAAAAGCATACTTTTATAATGGGTAACCATGGTATTTTAATATTCGGACAAAATGTAGCAGAGACTTTTAACCGTTTATTTTATTTTGAGAGAGCAGCAAAAATGTATATTAATGCTCTTCAAACAGGAAAAAAAATCAGTATTTTAGATGATGATATTGCAGAAAAAACTGCTGAAGAGTTAGATAACGAAGAATTGCCTAACCCAGCTGGTACAGCATTCTTAAGAGAAATAAGGTTAATACTAGATCAAGAAAATTCTGACTATAATAAGTAATAGAATATTAATTAAATTTGTTGTTCATATTAATAATTATTAAAGACAAATAATGATTTACCTAACTAATTTTCCAGTACCAAAAAGTTTGACCTTAGTTATAGAATAGCTCCCCAAAAATTTAAAATTTACTCTTGAAAATTACATAGTTAATAACCAACTATTTATAAATATCTTAATACAAAAGGGGACATCTAAATGACTAATATGAGTAATAAATTTGAGGCAGATACAGGTAAAATATTAGATATAGTCATAAATTCTCTCTACTCTGAAAGAGAAATATTTTTACGTGAATTAGTGTCAAATGCTTCAGATGCTATTGATATGAGAAAATATTTAGGTCTAACAGATAAGAAAATAAATAATTCTTCTGATATCTCTGAAATAAAAATCGAAGTTAATAATAAAGAAAAAATATTAACAATTTCAGACAACGGCATAGGTATGAATGAAGAAGATTTAAAATCATCTTTGGGAACTATTGCTAGATCAGGAACAAAAGCTTTTCTTGAACAAGTTGCAAGTAATACTAAAGACAAGAAATCTGATATGTCTATGATTGGACAATTTGGTGTAGGTTTTTACGCTTCTTTTATGGTGGCTGATAGTGTTGAGGTTGTATCAAAAAAAGCTGGTGAAGAACAAGCTTGGAAATGGTCTTCTGATGGAAAAACTGGATTTGATTTAGTGAAAGCTGACAAAGAGACTGTAGGGACATCTATAACTTTAAAATTAAAAAAAGACGCTAAAGAATTTTTAGAAGAAACAAGGCTTCAATTTGTTGTAAGAAAATATTCTGATCATATTTCATATCCAGTTAAATTATTAGAAATTGATAAAAAAGATGCTGAAGAAAAAAC
>ENA-OWPI01001270-OWPI01001270.1-marine-metagenome-genome-assembly--contig:-NODE-1270-length-28956-cov-23.247065_pt1 | contig 28956 bp, 29 predicted proteins | sample MGYA00238138_ERZ651775 | MGnify/ENA primary metagenome ERZ651775 (study PRJEB26906, sample SAMN06265043) | marine metagenome | isolation source: Helgoland LTER site | place: Germany:Helgoland, sampling...
TAAATATTCACTAACGGAAGGAATTAGTGAAAAAATATATAATAAAATTATTACACAAATTTTAAGAAATTTACCTGAACTTAAGGAGTGGCATGAAAAAGAAATACTTTCACTTTTTGATAATGAGAAATGGAATGATGCAATAATTAAATTACACGATCCTGATAATATAGGAAATTTTAGAGCTAAATTTTATAAAAGACTTGCCTATGATGAAATTTTAGCATCATTTTTGGTAAACTCAGAAATAAGAAAAAAAATTAAGAAAATAAAGAAAGACAAAAAAAAATTTGATTTAAAAGACTCTAACGAAATTATAAAAAAATTAAATTTTATACTTACTAATGATCAAAAAAAATCTTTAATAGAGATAAACAAAGATCTTGCTTCAAAGAGCAAAATGTTTCGACTTCTGCAGGGTGATGTTGGAAGTGGAAAAACAATTGTTGCTTTAATTGCTGCTTTTAATGTAATAAAGTCTGGATTTCAGGTCGCAGTTATGGCGCCTACCGAAATACTTGCGAGACAACATTTTACTCTTGCAAAAGAAATTTTTAACAAAGCAATAAAAGTAGAAATTCTTTCAAGTAAATCAGAATACTCAGACAAAAAAATAATAACTAAAAATTTAAAAAATAATGAAATAGATATAATTTTTGGAACTCATGCTATTTTTCAAAAAAAAGTAAATTTTAATAACTTAGGACTAATTATTATAGATGAGCAACATAAATTTGGCGTTAATCAAAGAAAACTTTTATCTGATAAAGGTGGAAATAATTGTGATGTTTTGTTGATGACTGCAACACCTATTCCACGAACATTAACAATGACAATGTATGGAGATATGGATTTATCAATTATACGTGAAAAACCTAAATCCCGTAAACCTATTAAAACATACAGCAAGTTAGAAAGTAAAATTGATGATGTTTTAAAATTTATTAAAAAAGAAATTAAATTAGGACACCAGATCTTTTGGGTTTGTCCATTAATTGAAGAATCTAAAAAAATAGACCATTCGTCAGCTGTTAAAAAATTTGAATATCTTGATAAATTGTTCCCTAATCAAGTTTCATTATTACATGGTAAAACTGATATTGAAGAAAAAGAGATTATTTTAAACAGATTTTTAAAGAATGAATTTAAGATTTTAGTTTCAACAACTATAATAGAAGTTGGCATAGATTTTCCGAATGCTAATGTAATAATAATTGAAAATGCCAACAAATTTGGACTATCCCAACTACATCAGTTAAGAGGACGCGTAGGCAGAGGTGACAAAGAATCTACATGCATATTAATGTTTAAATCTAATTTAAGTGAAAACGCAAAAAAAAGAATTAATATTTTAAAAGATACCAATGATGGTTTTATAATTTCTGAAGAAGATATGAAAATTAGAGGTTTTGGAGATATTTTGGGTTTCAAACAAAGTGGAATTAAAAATTTTAAATTAGCCGACCCTATTCATAATAATGATCTATTTCTATTAGCTGAAAAAGAAATGCGACGTATAGAAAAATCAAATGAAAATATTAGTAAATTTAAACCATTAATAAAATTATACGATAGAGCCGATATAATTAATGATATTGCTTAATTTTTTTTAGTAGAAGTTCCTGCTGAAACAATAAATTTCGAAGCTTCTTCGAAAGACATATTTAAATAAATCACATCTTCAATTGGAAACATTAGCAAAAAACCACTGGTAGGATTTGGTGTAGTTGGGACAAAAACATTTATTAATTTTTTATTAGTTTTTTCAGCCATTTCACCAGTATTTTCTTTTGTGGCAAAACCAACGGCCCAAACTCCTTTTCTTGGGTATTCAATGAGAACAACACTTTTTTTATCATCATCTTTTTTAGAAAAAGTTTCTGTCATTTGTACAATGGCAGAATAAACTGTTCTCAAAAATGGTATTCTTTTAAAAAGATCATCTATCAATTTCAGAATTCTTCTGCCAAAAAACGACAATGAAAGTCCACCAACTATTGTTATAAAAATTACAGAAATTAAAATTTCTACGCCAGGTATATTAAAAGGCAAATAGCTATTTGGATTTATATTTTTTGGAATAATATTTGATGAAATACCTATTAAAATTTTACTAAGATATAAGGTAAACCCAATAGGTATTAAAACAACAACACCTGTAATAAAATAGTTTCTAAGGGTTAATGATAAAGATTTTTTATGAGGTTTTTTTGACATTGATTAATTAAAACTTGAGTAAATTACAAAAGCAATTGCTATAATAAATAGTGCTAATAAAATTTTGTTATTAAGATTCATAATTTAATGATAATAACAATTTTATACAAAAATGAATAGAAGAAAATTTTTATCCTATGTAGGTTGTGGTTGTTGTGGCTTTATACTGCCCTCTTGCACTACAACACCAATTACTGACAGAAAACAGTTGAGTATAATTCCAGAATCTAAATTAAATGCACAAGCTGCAAAAATTTACGAAAAGGTTAAAGAAAAAGAAAAAATGAGTGATGACATAAAATCATTAAATCAGATTAAAGAAATTGGTAAAAAAATGGAAGACTCTATTAGTGAATATTTTTATAGAAAAAAATTAGATGATCCCACGGCTAATTTTGACTGGGAATACATATTAATTGATAATAAAAAAGTTAGAAATGCTTGGTGTATGCCAGGAGGTAAAATTGGAATTTATAGTGGTATGTTAGAGGTTACAAAAAATACCAATGGTTTAGCAGCGGTAATGGGTCATGAAGTTGCTCACGCTGTAGCAAAACATTCTGTCGAAAGAGCAAGTCGTGGTGTGCTTTTAAACACAGGGACTAAAATAATAGATATAGCCAGTGGTGGAGTTTTGTCTAAGATAAATAATACTACTGGCATGAATGCTGTTGGACTATTATCTCAATTAGGAATAATGAATCCATTTAATAGAAAGCAAGAAAGTGAAGCTGACTATTTAGGAATGATTTTTTCATCATTATCTGGTTACGACATAAGAGAAACAGTTAATATATGGAAAAGAATGAAGGAATTTAATAAGGGTAAAGAACCAGCAGAGTTTATGAGTACACATCCATCTGCAGATAATAGAATTAAGAAATTAAATGATTGGATGAATGAAGTTATTTTAGACTATCCGCCAATAAAATTTAGCTAAATGAAAAATGTGGTGAGCCCTGATGGACTCGAACCATCGACCCATTCCTTAAAAGGGAATTGCTCTACCAACTGAGCTAAGGGCCCACAAATATTCATAAAGAATAGATTGTTATATACAGAATTATTCTATTTTTTCAAACGTCAATTTTAACTTAAAATTAGAAATCTTTTACAACTTATTAACGTATTTGTCGTGAAATTGATCAAATGTACCTTCAGAAATATTTTTTCTAATAGCAGCCATTAATTCTTGATAAAAATTTATGTTATGTAGTGTTAAAAGCATAGAAGCTAAAATTTCATTCGTATTGAATAAATGGTTTAAATAATTTTTTGAATATTTGTTTAAATCTAAATTGCTACAATTAACATCTAAAGGAGAGTTGTCAGTTTGGTATTTATTATTTTTGATATTAATTCTTCCCTCCCATGTAAAAGCTAGGCCTGTTCTGCCTGATCTGGTTGGTAAAACACAATCAAACATATCAACACCTCTTTTTACAGCACCCAGTATATCTGAAGGTGTGCCTACACCCATTAAATAATGTGGTTTTTCAGATGGCAAATGTTCCTTTATATCATCAAGAACAGAAAACATTTCATCTTGAGACTCACCTACAGCCAAACCACCTATAGCATAACCATCAAAACCTATATTAATTAATTCATTTAATGATTTAATTCTGAGATCTTTAAAAAGACCACCTTGGACTATACCAAATAAAGCTTTGTGAGGATTCTCTCCAAAAGCTTTTTTAGATCTTTCAGCCCAATAAAGAGAAAGATCCATAGATTTTTTTATTAAGTTATAATCTTCAGTCTTTTTTGGACATTCATCCATAATCATGACTATGTCTGAGTTAAGACCTAATTGTATTCTTATACTTTCTTCAGGACTTAAAAAAAATTTTTTACCATCAACATGAGAATTAAATATGGCACCCTTTTCTCTATCAATCTTATTTAATTTAGATAATGACATTACTTGAAACCCACCTGAGTCTGTTAATATTGGCAAGTCACAATTCATAAAACTGTGAAGACCACCAGCAGACTGAATTCTTTCAACACCAGGTCTAATCATTAAATGGTATGTATTTGATAAGATTATGTCAGAACCAGTTTTTTTAATATCTTCAATTTTACAAGCTTTAACTGTAGCCTGAGTTCCTACAGGCATAAATGCGGGAGTTCTGATATTTCCTCTATGAGTCTCTATTAAACCACATCTTGCAAATTTATCTTTACTTAAGACATTAAAGGCAAAATTTTTTAATGCCATTTAATAAAGGGTTATAATGATTTAAAACTAATAATCTTATCCGGATCAGAAACAGATCCATTATTACTATCATCACCTCTTTTGATCTTATCAACAAATTCCATACCCTCTAAAACTTTTCCAAAAACTGTATACTGTCTATCTAAAAAAGCTGCTGCTTTAAAACAGATAAAAAATTGACTATTAGCACTATCAGGGTCAGATGATCTTGCCATAGATAATGTTCCTCTTTCATGAGGTACACTACTGAATTCTTGTTTTAGATCAGGCATATCAGATCCACCCATACCCGCTCTTCTTAAATCAAATTCTTTTGAGTCTGAATTACCAAATTTTACATCACCAGTTTGAGCCATAAAACCATCAATAACTCTGTGAAATACTACATTATCGTATTTTCCACTGTCTGCTAATTCTTTAATTCTCTTAACATGGTTTGGAGCAACATCTTCAAATAATTCAATTTTTACGTCGCCATCTTTTAATTTTAAAATCATTATATTCTCCTCAGCTATTGATTGATTGGTAATTATAAAAAATAAAATAAATATTTTTGCTAAAATTCTATTCATATTTTTCTTTTAAAGATTTTATAGTACTTTTGGTAGTAAATTTTCTGATATCACCATTTAATTTTACAATTTCTTTAACAAATCTTGATGAAATTATTTGATTTTCTACATCTGACATAAGAAAAATTGTTTCTATATTGTTATTTAATTTTCTATTCATTCCAGCTAATTGAAATTCATATTCAAAATCAGACACTGCTCTTAAGCCTCTTAAAATTACATTAGATTTATACTTTTTACATAAATCTGTTGTAAGTGAGTTAAAAGAGACAACTAATATTTTTTTTTTATCTAATTTAAGATCTTTAAATAGTGCCTTATTTACAATTTCTATTCTCTCTTTGGAATTAAATAAATAATTTTTATTGCTAACATCAGACACGCTAACAACAACTTTATCAAATAATTTAAGTGCTTTTTTAATTACATCTATATGACCATAAGTAATAGGATCAAAAGTACCGGGGTAGATAGCAACTTTATTCATTAAATCAAATTATCATCAATTTTTATTGCAGATACAACTTTTTCTTCACCGGAAAGCTTGATAATTCTAACACCTTGAGTGTTTCTGCCAGCAGTTCTAATTTCTCTTACCGCCACTCTTATAACTCTTCCTTTATTTGTTGATATTAGAATTTCATCTCCTTCATTAATTGGAAATGAGGATGTTATGTTTCCATTTCTAGGAGAATTAACTATTCCAATAATACCTTTTCCACCTCTATTAGTAACTCTATAATCTAAATGAGATGTTTTTTTACCATATCCATTTTCACTTATAGATAAAACAAATTTTTCTTTTGCTTTAATTTCTGATTTTTCATCCTTAGATTTTTTGCCATTCTTTTTTGTTTTATCACTGTCGATTACTGACAAGGATACAATTTGGTCATTTGGAGCTAACTCAATACCTTTAATTCCTTTTGATGATCTGCCTTTGAAAACTCTTAATTTTTTTGCCTCAAATCTTATACATTTACCAAATTTAGTACTAAGAATTATATCTTGATCATCTTGACAAATTTTTACACCAACAATGTTGTCATTATTATCTAATTTCATTGCAATTTTACCTGCTGCATTAATTGATTGAAAATCATCAAGGCTATTTTTTCTAACTTTACCTTGGGCTGTAGCAAAAATTATTTGATAATTTTTAGTTTCTGTTTCATCTTCAGGCATCGGCATAATTGAACTTATTGATTGATGATTTTTTAAAGGAAGAATATTAAATAAAGATTTCCCCTTTGAGGATGAAGATCCTTCAGGAATTTTCCAAGCTTTAACTTTATACACAAGACCCTCTGTTGAAAAAAATAAAACTGAGGTATGTGTATTTACAGACAACGTCTGTACTACTGAATCTTGATCTCTAGTTGTAATACCAGATTTACCTTTACCACCTCTTTTTTGTTGTTTAACACCATCTAAAGAGCCTCTTTTAATATAACCTTGTAGTGTAACTGTAATTATTACTGATTGCTTTTGAATTGTTTCTTCAATGTCATAGTTTAAAACTGCATCAATAATTTTAGTTCTTCTTGGTACAGAAAATTTTTCTTTAATATTTTTAAGCTCTCCACTAATAACTTTTAATAGTTCTTTTTTTGAAGATATAATTTTCTTATATTTTGCGATTAATTCTGCAAGTTTTTTAATTTCAACTTCTATTTCATTAATTCCAAGAGCAGTTAATTTTTGTAGTCTCAGCTCTAAAATAGCAAGTACTTGTGGTTCTGAAAGTGAATATACATTTTTACTTTTTTTACCTTCAACTAAGGAAATTAATTTTTGAGATTTATTAATTTTCCACTTAGTTTTTAATATAGCTTGTTTAGCATCATCAGGTGTTTTAGATGATCTAATTATTTTTATAATTTTATCTAAATTTTCTACTGATACAGATAAACCAATTAAAATATGTGCTCTTTCTTCTGCTTTTTGAAGATCAAATTTAGTTTTTTTAATTACAACATCTTCTCTAAAAGATAAAAAATTTGATAAAAAATCTTTTAAATTGCATGTCTTGGGTTTACCCTCGACAATTGCTAAAGTATTAAAACCAAAAGAGCTTTCTATTTGAGTATTCTTATAAAGTTGTCTTTTAATTGTTTCAGGTTCAACACCATTTCTTAAATCTATAGCTACTCTTATTCCTTCTCTATTAGACTCATCTCTGATGTCTTTAATTCCTTCAATTTTTTTCTCTCTTACGAGTTGGGCAATTCTTTCATTTAAAACAGATTTATTTACTTGATATGGAATAGAAGTAATTACCAATCTTTCTCTGCCATTTTTTAATGTTTCTGATGAAACTTCACCTCTTATTTTAAAAGACCCTCTTCCATTATTATATCCCTGTTTAATAATATCTTTACCAATAATGACACCTCCAGTTGGAAAATCAGGACCAGGTATGTGTTTCATTAATTCTTTAATCTTAATATCTTTATTTTCAATCAAAGCTAATGTTCCATCTATAATTTCACCTAGATTATGTGGAGGAATGCTTGTAGCCATACCAACAGCAATACCGCCTGCACCATTAACTAAAAGGTTAGGATATTGTGCCGGTAAAACAGTTGGTTCTTTTTCAGTTTCATCATAATTACTTTTGTAAGAAACTGTATTTTTTTCAATGTCATCAATAAGAAATTGAGCAACTTTTGCTAATCTTGTTTCTGTGTACCTCATAGCAGCTGCAGGATCACCATCAATTGAACCAAAGTTTCCTTGTCCTTGAACTAAAGGCAAACTCATAGAAAAATCTTGAACCATTCTTACTAAAGCATCATAGACAGACTGATCACCATGGGGGTGATATTTACCAATTACATCCCCAACTATTCTTGCTGATTTTCTAAATTGTTTTGACCAATCATAACCACCTTTATACATAGCGTATAAAATTCGTCTGTGTACTGGTTTTAAACCATCTCTAATATCGGGAAGTGCTCTACTAACAATAACACTCATTGCATATGAAAGATAAGATGAGCTCATCTCATCATGCATAGAGATTAGTTTAATATTATTGTCTTTTGGAGCTTCAGTTTTTTGCATAGGTATTAAAATGGAATTTCGTCGTCCATATCATTTGACACTTGTGAAGAATCCTCAACATTATTATTTTGTTGAGTTGTGTCGTTTTGAATTCCACCACCAGTATTTCCACCACCAAGCATAGTTAGTGTTGAGTTATACCCTTGAAGAACTATTTCAGTTGAATACTTGTCTTGTCCAGATTGTTCGTCTTTCCATTTTCTAGTAGTTAACTGACCTTCAACGTATATTTGAGCACCCTTTTTAAGATATTGTTGAATTACGTTAACAAGACCTTCATTAAATACAACTACACGGTGCCATTCAGTTTTTTCTTTTTTTTCACCAGTACTTTTATCTTTCCAGGATTGGCTTGTAGCCAAACTGAGTCTCGCTACACTTTTACCATTCACCATTTGTTTGATCTCAGGGTCTGCGCCCAAACGACCAATTAATAATACTTTATTTAAACTTCCAGCCATAATATTTTAATATTTGTTTAATTAATTAATTAGTTTTATATCACAATTTATTCTGAATATTAATTTTATTAATTCAAAGCAACAAAAATTATGATCAAAAAGATAGTTATTAAGGGTGCGAAAGAACATAATCTGAAGAATATTTCTGTTGAAATTCCCAAAGATCAATTTGTTGTTATAACAGGACTTTCAGGTTCAGGAAAATCATCATTAGCATTTGATACTATCTATGCCGAAGGTCAACGAAGATACGTTGAAAGTTTGTCTGCTTATGCAAGACAATTCTTAGACAAAATGAAGAAACCTAATGTTGATCTAATTGAAGGTTTAAGTCCAGCTATTGCAATTGAACAAAAAAATACATCAAAAAATCCTCGGTCAACTGTTGCAACAGTTACAGAAATTTATGATTATATGCGTGTACTTTTTGCAAGGGCCGGTATACCCTACTCACCATTTACAGGTAAACCTATTACCTCTCAAACAATTACTCAAATTGTTGATTTGGTTAAAAAGTTACCAAAAAAATCTACCATATATATTTATGCACCAGTTGTTAGAGGCCGTAAGGGCGAATATAGAAAAGATATTCTTAGTTACAAAAGAAGAGGATTTAGAAAAATTAAAATAGATAATGTTTTATATGATATTGAAAAATCACCTAATTTAGATAAAAAACTTAAACACGATATTTCAGTTCTTGTTGATAGGATTGTTCTCAATTCAAAATTGGGTAATAGATTAGCAGAAAGCATTGAAACAGCTGTTAATTTATCAAATGGTTTAGTTTTTGTTGAATATGAAGATGAAACCTTACCCCAAAAATTTAGAAAAATAGAAAAATTAATTTACTCAACTAAATTTGCTTGTCCCGAAAGTGGTTTTACCATTGAAGAAATTGAACCAAGGCTTTTTTCATTTAATAGTCCTTATGGAGCCTGTGAAGAATGTGAGGGAATAGGAATAAAGTTAAATGTAGATCCTAATTTAGTGATACCAGATGAAAGAAAAAGTATAGCAGATGGAGCTATAGAACCGTGGGCAAAATCAACTACATTATATTATGCTCAAACATTAGCTTCTATCGCTAAACATTATGGATTTTCTCTAGATGATAAATGGAAAAAACTTCCAAAAAAAATTAAAGATGTAATTTTATATGGTTCAGATGAAGAAGAAATTAAATTTAATTATGATGATGGTTATGAAAAATATTCCCATAAAAAAACCTTTGAAGGCGTAATCAATAATCTTGAAAGAAGATTTTTAGAGTCTGATAGTGAATGGAAAAGAGAAGCTATTGCTGAATATCAGTCAGATTCTGCTTGTGAAGGATGTAACGGCGATAGATTAAAAGAAGAGGCTTTATGTGTTAAAATTGATAACCACAATATTAGTGAAGTTACCAAAAAATCGATCTTAGATTCAGCAGAATGGTTTAAAAATTTAGAAAAAAACCTAGATAAAAGACAATTCAAAATTGCAGAACATGTATTAAAAGAAATTAATGAAAGACTTAATTTTTTACTTAATGTTGGATTGGACTATTTAACATTATCTAGAGAGTCAGGAACTTTATCAGGTGGTGAGGCACAAAGAATTAGATTGGCTTCTCAAATTGGTTCTGGATTAACAGGTGTTTTATATGTTTTAGATGAGCCATCAATAGGATTACATCAAAAAGATAATGTTAAATTAATTAATGCATTGAAAAGATTACGTGATTTAGGAAATACAGTTATTGTTGTTGAGCATGATACAGAGACTATGGAGAATGCAGATCACATTATAGATATGGGACCAGAAGCTGGTACCAATGGAGGTCAAATAACTTCACAAGGTACATTTGATGAAATCAAAAAAGACAAAAATAGCATTACAGGTCAATATCTATCTAATAAAAAATCTATAGAAATTCCTAAAACTCGAAGATTAGCAAAAAATGGTAGATTTGTTGAAATTAGTGGTGCAAGTGGAAACAATCTTAATAATGTAAATCTTAAAATTCCTACTGGTAGCTTCACTTGTGTTACAGGTGTTTCTGGAAGTGGTAAATCAACTCTAATATTACAAACATTGTATCATGCACTAAATTTAACACTTAACAGTAAAGCAAGAAAAGCACCAAAAGCATTTAAAAGTTATAAAGGTGTTGAGTTGATTGATAAGATTATTGATATTGATCAATCGCCTATTGGTAGAACTCCAAGATCAAATCCTGCAACTTATACAGGAGCATTTGGACCAATTAGAGATTGGTTTACAAGTTTGCCAGAGTCAAAAACAAGAGGTTATAAACCTGGTAGGTTCTCATTTAATGTCAAGGGTGGAAGATGTGAAGTTTGTGAAGGTGATGGTGTTATTACTTATGAAATGCATTTTTTACCAGACGTTTATATTCAATGCGATGAGTGTAAAGGTACAAGATATAATAGAGAAACACTTGAGATTAAATTTAAAGATAAAAGTATAGCTGATGTTTTGGATATGTCGGTCGATGAAGGATGTGAGTATTTTGAAAATATTTCAAATATTAAAACTAAACTCCTTACTCTTAAAAAAGTTGGCTTAGGTTATATTAAGATAGGACAACAGGCCACAACACTTTCGGGAGGTGAAGCTCAAAGAATTAAATTAGCTAAAGAGTTATCAAAAAGATCAACAGGTAGAACAATGTATATTCTTGATGAACCAACGACTGGACTTCACCAACATGATATTAAGAAATTATTAGAAATACTTCATACATTTGTTAAACTTGGTAATACAGTTGTTGTAATTGAACATAATTTAGATGTGATTAAAACAGCTGATTATATCGTCGATATGGGCCCTGAGGGTGGTGTTAAAGGTGGAAATATCATCGCAGAGGGAAAACCTGAAGAGGTTTGCAAAGTATCAGGTAGTTATACTGGTCAATTTTTAAAAACTTTATTAAATTAATAAATTAAATAATGTTAAAATTATCATTAATTTAGTGTATAAACTTTAAGAATCATGAGTAATTTATTATCATCTCTACCCAAAACAATTCACGCATCACTAGCGTTAGCAATATTATTATTCTTAGGATTATTTTATTTAAATGATGGGTTTGCTTTTGATACTTTATTTTGGAGTTGGTTAGCTAGACTTACTCATGTCGTAGTTGCCATCATGTGGATTGGTTTACTGTGGTATTTCAATTTTGTACAAATTCCAAATATGGGTAAAATTCCGGATGAACAAAAACCTGCTATTGGTAAAGTAATTGCACCTGCAGCATTATTTTACTTTAGATGGGCTGCAGCATTTACAATTTTATCTGGTTTTATTCTTGCTTATTTAAATGGATATTTACACGATGCAATGACGCTAAGCATTAGCTCAGGAATTCCAAAACATACAGCAATAGGAATTGGAATGTGGCTTGGAGTAATTATGGCTTTTAATGTTTGGTTTGTTATTTGGCCTAACCAAAAAAGAGCTTTGGGAATAGTTGAATGTGACCCAGATTTAAAAGCAAAATCAGCTAAAACTGCAATGTTATTTTCAAGAACCAACACATTACTTTCTCTACCAATGTTACTTACAATGGTAGCAGCTCAAAATCTTTACTAAAATTTTAAATTATTATTCTTTGTCTTCTCTTAAGACTGTTTTTTGAGAAACTTTTAATCTGACCAATACAGTATTTGCAATATATATTGAAGAATAGGTTCCAAACACAACACCTAAAATCATTGCTAAAGAAAAACCTTTTAAAATTTCCCCTCCAAACAAATATATGGCTAACAAAGCAAGTAATGTCGTGGCTGATGTTATTATCGTTCTTGATAATGTTTCGTTAATTGAAATATTGGTAAGTTCATAAATCTTTATATCTGCATATTTTCTAAGATTTTCTCTAACACGGTCAAATATAACAACAGTGTCATTCATAGAGTAACCAACAATAGTTAAGACAGCAGCAATAATTGAAAGATTAATTTCAAGACTAAATAAAGAAAAAACACCTAGCGTTACTACAACATCATGAAATAAAGCTAAAATAGCTCCTAGGCTAAATTGCCATTCAAATCTAATCCAAATATAAAAAAGCATTATTGCAAGGGACAAAGATATAGCAATAACTCCAGATTTTAGTAATTCTGCACTAACTTTAGGGCCAACATTTTCAACTCTTCTAAAATTAAAGTTATTTCCAAATGATTTATCTAAGTTTGATTTAATTTCCTCAATAATATTCTTTTTATTGTCTTTATTTTCAAATTTAATTAGATAATCAGTATCGTTACCAAATTTTTTAACAGAAACATCTCCTAGATTCATTTGACTAAATTTATCACGCAAAGAACTTACGCTTATTTTTGTATCAGTAGATCTAAGTTCAATTAAAGTTCCACCTTTAAAATCGATACCGAAATTTAAACCTTTAAAAACTAACAATATTAAAGAAGCAACTATTAAAAATGTAGAAACAACATTAAAATGATTATAATATTTATTAAAAGCGATCATTAAATTAATTTCTCCTTATTTCTATTTTTAGATACGTAGATGCTAGTAAATAATCTTGCTATAAAATAAACGGAAAATAATGTTGTAAAAATTCCAACTCCAAGAGTTACAGAAAAACCTTTCACTGGGCCAGATCCCATAAAGAAAAGTATAATAGCTGCTAACAAAGTTGTAATATTAGCATCAATAATTGCTGTTCTCGATTTTGTGTAACCACTATCAAAGGCTATAATATTATTCTTTTCGTCTTTTAATTCTTCTTTAATTCTCTCAAAAATTAAAACATTGGCATCAACAGCCATACCAACTGTTAAAATAATACCAGCTATTCCAGGTAAAGTTAATGTAGCCTCAAAAAGAGTTAATATTCCTAAAAGAATAAATAAATTTATAATCAATGTAACATTAGTTATTAACCCAAATATTCGATACTTTACGAACATAAAAATTATAACCAAAAGAAAACCTATGGCTAATGCTATCATTCCAGCATTTATAGAATCTTGTCCTAAATCAGGACCAACAGTTCTTTCTTCAATAATATTTAGTGGGGCTGGTAATGCTCCAGATCTTAACAATAAAGCTAAATCTGTTGCTGACTGAAATGTAAAACCACCACTAATTTGTCCAGAACCACTAGCAATAGTGTCTCTAATCACTGGTGCACTTATTATTTTACCATCCAAAACAATAGCCAGCTGTTTGCCTATACCTGTTGATGTAGCCTTACCAAACCTTTTAGCACCTACTCTATCTAAAGAAAAAGAAACTATTGTTTGATTAGTTTGGGCATCCATCTTTGGTTGTGCATCTAAAAGATTATCACCACTTATTATAATTCTTTTACTAACAGTTGCTTCATCTAAGCCATCTTCAAATTTTAATTTATCTACTCCAAATCTGTCATTATTATCATTAGTTACAAATCTGAATGTTAAATTAGCAGTTTTACCCAAAAGTGATTTAACTCTCATAGGGTCATCTAATCCTGGTAGTTCAACTAAAATTCTGTTGTTACCTCTTTTTAATATATTGGGCTCATTAGTACCAACTTCGTCAATTCTTCGTCTTACAATTTCTATTGCTTGGTCTTGAGATGATGTTTTAAGAGCAATCAATCCTTGTTTAGAGAAACTTACTTTAAAGTTAAGACCAGTATCCTCGAGTATTAATTGATGTGATTTAAATGTTGGATAATAAGGATTAATATCACTATTTTCATCCTCAAATGTATCAATAATGATTTTTTTATTTTGATCCAAAACATTAAAGAAAATGTTTTGTTTATCAATTTTAATATTATTAATCTTAATATCTTTATCTTTGAAATAATTTCTAATAGTAGTTGTTAAATTTTGTAATTTTTGCTCTATAACTGGATCATTATCAATTTCTAATAAAAGATAAGACCCACCTTGTAAATCAAGTCCTAAATTAATCTTTTTATCAAAAAAACCATCATCTACTTTAAACAAATTTGATGAAGCAATTAAAATAAATAAAAGTGAAAATAGACTTATAAATAAAATACGTAACTTTGAAAAATAAAGCACTAAATCTAAAAATTAATTATTTTTTTACTTCTTGAGCAACATTAAGCAGACCTTGGATACCAGTAGCTTTTACAATTTCTACTTTAACATTATCAGCTATTTCTACTTCAACTTTATCGTTATCAATTAATCTCTCAACTGTACCAGTGATACCACCAGAGGTGATTACTTTATCTCCTCTTTTTAAATTTTCTACCATCGCTTTATGCTCTTTAACTTTTTTTTGTTGAGGTCTTATTAAGAAAAAATAAAAAATAACAAAAATTAAAATTAACGGTATAAATTGTCCTATTCCTGAGCCTTCCATAAATCTCCTTATAAATTATGTGAATTATTATACTATCTTAATGTCGAAAACAACTCTATTTGGCTGAAATTAATTCTAAATTATTCATATAAGGTCTTAGAACCTTTGGCACTATTATAGATCCATCTTTTTGTTGGTAGTTTTCTAAAACTGCGATCAATGTTCTACCAATAGCTAAACCGCTTCCGTTCAATGTTCCCACAAAAACTGTTTCTTTTTTTTCATTTTTATAACGAGTTTTCATTCTCTGTGCTTGGAATGTTGAGCATGATGAGCAAGATGAAATTTCACGATATTTATTTTCTGAAGGAAGCCATACTTCAATGTCATAAGTCTTTTCTGCCGAAAAACCCATATCACCGGTACATAAAATAACTTTTCTATAAGGTAATTCTAATTTATCCAAAATATCTGTTGCACAATTAGTCATTCTCTCAAGTTCTTCTAAACAATTTTCTTTTTCAACAATACTAACCATCTCAACTTTATAAAATTGATGTTGTCTAATCATACCTTTTGTATCTTTTCCATAACTACCAGCTTCTTTTCTAAAACATGGAGTTGAAGCAACAAATCTTAATGGAAGGTTTTTACGATCTAATATTTGATCTTTAACTATATTTGTTAAAATAACTTCTGCAGTAGGGATTAAAAATTTTCTATCAGAACCTTCATCAAATTTAATCTCAAATTGATCATTTTCAAACTTTGGTAGTTGACCTGTACCAAACATTGTATTGTCAGAAGCAATTAATGGTGGTGAAATTTCTTGATATTTATTTTGAGTAACATGTGTATCAAGCATAAAATTTGATAAAGCTCTCTCTAGTAATGCCAATTTATCCTTAACAAAAACAAACCTTGAGCCTGTAGTTTTGGTTGCAAGATCAAAATCAAGCATTCTTAAATTTTCACCTAGTTCGTAATGAGATTTAGGTTCAAAATCAAATTCAGTTATTTTACCAGATTTTAAAACTTCAACATTATCATTTTCATCTTTACCATCTGGGACATCAAAATTTGGAATATTCGGGATATTTGATAATATTTCATCTAGTTTTCCCTTTGTATTTTTTTGATTTTCTGAAATATTTTCCAGCTCAATAGAAATTTCTTTAGATTTTTTAAATAAACTCTCATCTTTAGATTTTGAAATTTCTTTTTTTTCATTTTCTAAAGACTCTTTTTTTTGTATTAACTCTCTATTTAATTCATCTAACTTTTCTAAATTAGCAAAATCGACGTTAACTGATCTTTTTTCTAATGATTTAGCAAATTCAGAAAAGTTTTTTCTTATTTCCTTTAAATTATGCATCTTTATTTTTTAAATTTTTATTTTCTATAAATTTTACCGAAAATATTGATAATTCATATAAAATTAATAATGGAATAGCTAAACCGATTTGAGTTATTGGATCTGGTGGTGTTAATAAAGCTGCTGCAGCAAAAATAATTACAACAACATATTTTCTTCTCTCTCTTAAGAATTTACTATCAACAATCCCTACTCTTGCTAATAAACTTAGAACTACAGGTAATTGAAAACTGATTCCAAATGCAAAAATTAACTTCATTACTAAAGATAAGTATTCATTGACTTTAGCTTCAAGCTGAATTGGTAGGCTTGTTGAAAGTCCAGTACTTTCAAATGATAAAAAAAATTTAATCGCTAGGGGCATTATTAAATAATAAACAAGCATACCGCCTAGAAAAAAAAGAATTGGAGTAAGAATTAAATAAGGAATTATGGCAATTTTTTCATGCTTATATAATCCAGGAGCAATAAATTTCCATATTTGCATTAATATAAATGGGCAGGTAACAAAAAAAGCAGTAAAGAAAGAAACTTTTAAATATGTTAAAAATGTTTCCTGTAAAGCAGTAAAAATTAGTCTTCTACTAGAGCCATCATCTTTAACAGCCTTTGCAAATGGATCTACTAAAAAACCATAAATATGTTCCGCAAAAATATAACAACCAATAAAAAAAATAAAAAGAAATATAAAACTATGGATAAGTCTTTTTCTTAATTCAGTTAAGTGGCTTACAAAACCACCTTCATTTTCATCGTTATTCATTTTCTTTATTTTCTTTTTTTATCTCGTTATTTTTTTCATCATCAATATCTACATCAATATTAGAAACTTCATTTTGAATATTATTTACATATCTTTTGGCTGTACCAATCCACGAACCAGCTTTCTTTAACATTACAGGAAAATCTTTGGGGCCAAGAACTATAATTGCAACAGCAACAACAATTAATATCTCAAACCAACCAATAGTAGGCATGTGATTTAATCTTTGTTATTTGAGTCTTTGTTTTCGTCGGAAATATTTTTTGGCTCTACATCGTCAGTAACATCTGACGCCATACCTTTTTTGAAACTTTTAATACCTTTAGCAACGTCTCCCATTAAACTAGATATTTTTCCACGTCCAAATAGTAAGACCACTAATATTACAACAATTGCTATTTGCCAAATTCCTATGCTCATAAAAACTTATAACTCTTTTAAGTAAAATTTAAAAGTTACTTTTTTATTAATCTTTTTCTTCACTATCGAGGGTGCTATTAAGCATCTCATCTATATTTGAGTAGATATCTTCTTTTTTCTCATCTTGTTTTTCTTTAAAGAATTTACCAGTACCAAAAATAGCATTATCAACACTTGAACTATCAATTAATCCAGCTGCACCCAATTCATCTACAGTAGGTAAATCTGACAATTTTTGAAGATTAAAATGGCTCAGGAATTCATCTGTTGTTGCATATTGGATTGGTCTACCAGGGACGTCTTTTCGGCCAGCAGGTTTTACCCAATCGAGTTCCATTAAAATTTCCAACGTATTGGTTCCAAAAGCAACCCCTCTAATCTCTTCTATTTCAGCTCTGGTTACAGGTTGGTGATATACTATGATAGCAAGTGTTTCTACGGCAGCTCTAGATAATTTTTTTTCAACAGTTTTTTCTTGAGACATTAATCCAGAAAGTTTTGGAGAAGTTCTAAATGACCATTTATCTTTTATACAGACTAAATTAATACCTCGATTTGAATATTCTAGTTGCAATTTTTCTAAAGATTTTGCGACATTAGATTTTTTTGAGATTTTGCTTTCAATGGTATCAACATCCAAAGGTTCAGCAGCAGCAAAAATTACAGCTTCTATTTCTTTTTCAATTTCAGTTAATTTAGATGGAAAATTAACAACATTGTCTTTAGAAATTTTTTCTTTTTTAATCATTTACTTCCTTAACATAAATATCATCATATAAGTTTTCTTGTTTAATTGTTAAATTACCTTCTTTTACCAACTCTAATGAGCCAGCAAAAATTCCTGCTTTACCTGTTCTTTTATATTTTGATCCACTTTTAAAACCAGCGGGTATTAGGTCATTAATATTTTTCCAATCCATTAATTTACCAAAAAATTCTCTGATTGTTTTAATACCATCTTCAGTTGTAAAAACTGGTAACTTAGGAATATTCATTCTTTGAAAATCTTTAGTCATTATTATTGATGAGTAAGATTTCAGTAATTCAAACATAGTTAAATTGTATTCAGAACTATAAATAGATCTGATATTACCTTTAATTCCACGTGTTCTTATTTCTCTACCTAGTCTCTTTCTTTTGAGCATTTGATCAGAAAGTAATCTAATAAGTTCTAATTTTTTTAATTGTAATTTTAATTTATCAGCAACTTCTTGAACTTTAAATTCTTCATCTGGTGTTCCTGGTAATAATAGTTTTGACTTTAAATAAGCAAGCCATGTTGCCATTAACAAATATTCTGAAGCGATTTCTAAATTTAAATCTTTTTCTTGAGTAATATATTCATGAAATTGATCTGCTAATTTAGTGATCGAAATTTCCTCTAAATCAACTTTTTGTGCCTTGGCTAAATCTAACAGCACATCCAGGGGACCATTATAATTATTTATATCAACATTAAATAAAACAGAATCAGACTCAGACATATTGAAATATTATCTTAAAATCTTATAAAATTGTGATGTTTTTTTAATTATAAACTTACTTATCAAGGGTGAGTTATTTGCAACAATCTTCATTTCATTGATATTACCATTACAATGAAGTGCTATATCACACCCTGCTTTGAATGCTTTAGTAGTATTCCCCTTCATATCATCTTTTAAACTTTTCATTGATAGATCGTCCGAAATTAGAATATTTTTAAACCCAATATTATTTCTAATATATTTAATCATTTCTCTAGAATGGGTAACTGTGTTCACTTTATCTATACTTTGATAAATGACATGACCTGTCATAGCAAAGAAACTATTTTTCTCTTTAAAGGTGCAAAAATCATTCTTATCTAAGTATTTAAGGGATTTTTTAATAATCGGTGTATAATTATGACTATCAACATTAGCTAAACCATGTCCTGGAATATGTTTAATAACAGTACCAATAGAATTTTCATGGAATAGTTTTATACATAAATCACCTATTTTTGAGATTATTTTTTTATTTTTAGAAAAGGATCGATCTCCAATAATATTGCTAGCACCTTTTACCCTGATGTCTAAAACTGGTACTGTATTAATATTTGCCCCTATCAACTTTAATAAATAACATGTCTTATCAACAAATAATTTATAGATAGTATCAAATTTCATCTTGTCATTTTCATAAAGATCTCCAAAAAATTCAGATGTCAAGTTATCAAATGAAATAATATTTTTTAGTCTATTAACTCTTCCCCCTTCTTGGTCAATTAATATGGGGTAATTATTATCTTTAAAAATTTTTTTAATACTATCAGTTAAAGTTTTTGTTTGTTTAATTGATTTAATATTTCTTGAAAATAATATGACACCCCATGGTTTATGAGTTGTTAAAAAAATTTTTTCGTTGTTAGATAATTTAAGAGATTTTATACCTATAATAAACGATTTTCTATTTTTAATCATTTTCTAAAAGTTTCCAGAAATTAAACTTTTTTTTCTTTTTTTCATTAGTTTGTTTTACATATTCAATTACATCCTTGGTATCATTTTCTAAAATAGGTAATTCTTTTGAATAAATTTTAATTTTTTCATTAATATTTTTGTATGATCTGTAAGATTTTTTAATATTTTCATCTGAAAAATAATACTTTCCAGTAAAGAAAATAAATAACGTAATAATAACTATAAATATTAAATATTTAATTTCTTTAAGCATTACATTTTCTCTGGAGTATCAACACCAACAATATTCATACCAGATTTGATAACGTTAGAAATTGATTTTAAGAAAACTAGTTTTGAATCTGAAATATTTTTTTGATCATTGATAAATCTTTTTTCTGGATTTTGTTTGCCAAGATTCCAATATGAATGAAATTCGGACGCTAATTCATACAGATAAATTGGGATACGGTGTGGCTCAAGTTTAGTACTAGAGGCATCAATACATTTTGGCCATTCAGAAATTTTTTTTAAGATTTTAATTTCATCCTCTGTGTATTCAAAATTATAATTATCTATTTTTACATCAGAATTCAGATCTTTGTCTAAATGTCTAAATACAGATGAAATTCTTGCGTAACAATATTGAACATAATAAAGTGGATTTTCTTTAGATTTATCTTTTACAGCATCAAAATCAAAGTCTAACTCGACATCACTACTTCTATTAAGCATTATAAATCTAGTCGCATCTTTACCAACCTCTTCTATTAAATCATCTACAGTAATGTAGTCACCTTTTCTTTTGGACATTTTAAAAGGTTTGTTATCTTTAATTAACTTTACAAGCTGACTAATTTTACAAATTAATTTATTTTTTGTGCCAGAAAGAGCATCTACAGATGATGAAATTCTTTTTATATATCCTGCATGATCAGCTCCAAGAATGTTGATTAGATAATCAAATTTACGATCAACTTTATTTTTATGATAAGCAACATCACTTGCAAAATAAGTCCATGAACCATCAGATTTCTGTAAAGCTCTATCTTTATCGTCACCAAAATCTGTTGATTTAAATAACAATTGTTCTCTTTCGACCCAATTCTTATTATCTTCACCAGCTGGTGCTTTAATTTTACCTTTATATACAAAATTATTAGTTTCTAAAAAACTGACAACGCTTTCAACTTCTTTGTTTAGAACTATTTTTTTCTCACTTACAAAACTATCATGATTAATACCGAGACTTTTAAGATTTCTTTTAATTAAAAGTAAAGCTTGTTCAATTGATAAAGCAGTTAATTTTTCACTTATACCTTCATACGTATCATAGTTAAGATCAGTATTAGAATTGATAATATTATTTGCAAAATCAATTAGATAATCACCTGGATATAAGTCTGGATTATCATTTGGGAAAATTTCACCAAATTTTACTTCACGAATTCTAAAATAAACAGATTTAGTAAAATTAATAATCTGATTTCCATAATCATTAACATAATATTCTTTGGTAACTTTGTGATTATTAAAAAGTAAAACATTAGAAATTACATCGCCTAATATAGCACCTCGACAATGACCTACATGTAATGGACCTGTTGGGTTGGCAGATACAAACTCAACCAAATAATTAAGTTTTTTTTCTTTTTCATTAATTCCAAAACTTTTTGCATTTAAAATAATTTCTTTAATAAAATTAGACCAAAAAATAGGTTTAAACTTGATATTAATAAAACCCGGCTTAACAATAGTGATAGTTTGAATTAGAGAGTCATTTTCTTTAATAACGGGTGATATTATCTCTGCTAGATCCATAGGAGATTTTTTATTTAATTTTGAAAGTACCATTGCAACATTTGTAGATATGTCACAATCAAATTTTGTAGGTGGTATTTCTGAATTTATTCCATTGAAAGTTTCAGGAATAATAATTTTCCCCTCTTTGCTAAGGTTGACAATAATTGACTTAATTTTATCTAAATATAATTCAAAAATGTTCATTTAAAATTGTTATATAGGTTAATAGCATAACGATCCGTCATACCTGAAATAAAATCTGAAATAGCTCTAAATTTATCTTTAGTCAATTGATCTTTTGTAAGAAATTTTCTTGGATTTGATTTAATTATAGCAAATAATTTCTTAATAATAAATTTTCCTCTTTGATTCTTTCTTAATACTAGCTTGTTATTGTACATTCTTGATCTTAAAAAAGATTTGATTTCTATTTCTGAGTTTTGAATTTTATTCGAAAAACAAACTATTAATTGATCTGACTTAGCTATATCATTAATTGTTTTTATTTTAAGATTTTTCAAATTCTTTTGAGTGTTTGTTAATAAATCTCTTATCATTATATCAATTGAGTCTCTGATAATTTGATAAGTTGCTATTTTATAATTTTTTTTATTAATTTTATTTTTATATTTAAGATAAATTGATTTAAAAAAATCTATCTCCACGAGCTCTTCTAGTTTGAATAAGTTGGCATTGATACCATCTTGAATATCATGATTATTGTAAGCTATATCATCTGATATGGCAGAAATTTGAGCTTCTAAAGATGGATATGTACTAAAATTAATCTTATTTTTAAAAGTTTTAATACCAATTAACTTGTTAACTAAAACAGTGTCATCAACTGGTCCATTATGTTTCAAGAGACCTTCTAATGTTTCTATGGACAAATTAAGTCCATTAAATTTGAAGTATTTGTTTTCTAAGAACATAACAATCCTTAAGGTTTGTAAGTTATGATCAAATCCACCATATTCTTGCATACATTCATCTAAAGCATGTTCACCTGCGTGACCAAATGGGGTATGACCCAAATCATGAGCGAGACTTAATGTTTCTGTTAGATCTTCATTCAAATTTAAATATTTTGCAATTGATCTAGCTATTTGAGCAACTTCTATTGAATGGGTAATTCTAGTTCTAAAATGATCCCCTTCTGTATTAACAAAAACTTGTGTTTTATGTTTAAGACGACGAAATGAGGCACTGTGAATTATTCTATCTCTATCTCTTTGAAACGGTGATCTATATTTAGAAATAGCCTCACTATTAAGCCTCCCATTACTTTTAAATAAGCCTAACTTTAAATGTTTTTTCATCCTTTAATTTAAATAATTAAGTATTATATTAGTATTATCAGTGTTCAATCATGATTAAAGAAATTAAATTTACAGATAATGCTCTAAAACAGATAGGAAATTTATTGTCTAAAAAAGATAAAGGTTCTTTTTTTAGAATCGCTATTAAAGGTGGTGGATGCTCAGGATTTCAATATGAATTTACATTTGAGCAATCGAAAAATGATGATGATTTAAACTATGAAAATATTTTAATCGATAAAACATCAGCTGATTTGTTAAAAGGTTCTCAAGTAGATTATGTATCTGAATTAATTGGTGAGTCTTTTAAAATATCAAATCCACAAACCAAATCTTCATGCGGTTGTGGGGTTTCTTTTTCTCTTTAATGATAATTTCATCATGGAATGTTAATTCTGTTAGAGCTAGAATTGAAAATATCAAAAGTTATTTATTAAAATATAAACCTGACGTTTTAATGATGCAGGAAATCAAAACTGAAGATGTTAATTTTCCTTATGATGATTTTTCAGCTATGGATTATGAAAGTCATGTATTTGGTCAAAAAAGTTATAATGGTGTTGCAATCATATCTAAGAAAAAATTAAATAATGTAAGAATAGATTTAATTAAGGATAAACTAAAACAATCAAGAATAATTTCTGCTGAAATTGAACACAAAAAGAAAAATATTCAGTTAATAAATATTTATACACCAAATGGAAATCCTGTTGATACAGAAAAATATGATTATAAAAAAAATTGGATGGATCAACTAATCAAACAATTAAAAACATTATCTAAAAAAAATTCAAATATAATACTTGCTGGTGATTTTAATGTTATTCCTGCAGCTGAAGATGTTTATAATGTTAAGAGTTTTGAAGATGATGCATTGTATCGGCTTGAAATAAGGAAGAAATTTAGAGAAATGCTTAATCTAGGTTTTAGTGATGTTTACAGACATTTTAATGAAGATAAAGAAGGATACACATTCTGGGACTACATGAGAGGTGCATGGCAAAAAAATAATGGTATGAGAATTGACCATTTCTTAGTTTCAAATTCTATAATTGATACTGTTAAAGAGATAAATATTAATAAAGACCCTCGTGGAAGAGAAAAACCCTCTGATCACACACCAATAGAAATTAAATTAGCTTAAAGATTTTATTTTATTAACCAACTCTTCGTTAATATTCCTTGGTCCCTTATCAAGTCTATTTTTATGTCTTCTCTCACCAGGTAATCTTACGTCACCCATTGATTTCATTTTATCAAAAAATTCATCAGCATGTGTTTGCCAGTTTGTACCTGCTGTTTTATCTGGACAAATAGCTAAAATAAACTCACCACCGCTTGGAGGTCCTCCATCATTATTATCTTTTAAAGCAGTTTCATAACTAAAATTATCACCTACTAAAGCACCTGCCATTAATTCAACCATCATTGCTATTGCTGAACCTTTGTATCCACCAAAAGGTAATAATACACCACCATCAGCTATCTCACCTGGATCAGTTGTTTCTTTACCATCTTTTGTAAGACCTGTTCCAAGTGGAACTTTGTGCCCTTCTCTTTTAGCAACCTGAACTTCACCCATTGCCATTGATGCCGTTGCCATATCATAAACAACAGGAGTACTTCCTGGTCTAGGCCATGCAAATGAAATTGGGTTTGTTCCAAACAATGGTTTAATCGCGCCTGCAGGAGCCACTGCTGGCTTGTATGATGTACAAGCAAATGCAACCAAACCTTCTTCGGCTAATTTTTCTGTTTCTGGCCACATAGCAGCCATATGATGAGAATTATTTATAGCTAAAACAGCAACACCATTTTCTTTTGCAGCTTTAGCTAATTCAGGTAAACCTTTGCTAAGCACCACTGGTGCTAAACAATTATTACCTTGGACTTTAATTACAGATGGAGAAATTCTATTAACTTCTGGTTTTCCTTTGCCATTTATTTTACCACTTTTTAAACCAGAAACATAAGCAGGTAATCTAAACAAGCCATGAGATACAGAACCATCTCTTTCTGCATTTTTAATTAATTCAGATAATATTGATGCAGTTTCATCATCACAACCATTTGCTAAAAGTGTTTTTTTAGCCAAATCAAAAATTTCATTTAATGTTAAAGAAACAGTAGTCATTTATTTTACCTTACACTTTTTACATAAACCAAAAAATTCTAAATTGTACTTACTGTACTCCATTCCTGACTTGTCAACAAAGTTTGACAAATATTTTGAAAGTTTAGAGTTGCTTATTTCTGAAACTTTTTCACAACTTTCACATATCGAAAATGCTGTTGCCTTAGAGATTTGGCAACTAGAATTTTGACATGCAATAAAGGCATTCCTACTTTCTATTTTATGTATTTTTCCGATCTCAACTAACTTATCTAAAGCTCTGTAAACTTGTAGAGGAGCTTTAATTCCTTTTTTCTGTACATTAAAAAGAATTGAATATGCTTTTAAAGGTTCAGAAGAATTATGTATTATATCAAAAATAATTTGTTGGTTCTTTGATAGATTGAATTGTTTTTCCATTTTTATTTTTTAATAATTTGTTAATTTTTCAACTTAATCGATTGCTTAATGTTTAACAAAGATAATATGAACAATATTAAAGCAGCTACAATTATTGATGGCCCTGATGATGTATTAAATTCTAATGACGAAAATAATCCTAATATTACTGACAACAATCCTCCTATAATTGAATAAACTACCATTTTCATTGGACTATCAGAGATATTTCTGGCCATAGCAGCAGGTATTATCAGCATCCCCGTAATCAATAATAAGCCAACCATTTTAATTGATATGGCAATTACAGCGGCCATTAAAATAGTAAATATAGCTTTTGCTCTATCTGGGTTTAAACCTTCTGCTTCAGCTAATTCATAATTAACAGTAGATGCAAATAAAGGTTTCCAAATTAATTTAAGTATTATCAGTATTAATGCGCCACCAGACCATACAATTAATATGTCGTTAGTTGTAACAGCCAATATGTCACCGAATAATAAACCCATAATATCAAATCTAATGAACGTTAAGAAACCAATTACAACTAATCCAACTGCTAAAGATGAGTGAGCTAAAAGACCAAGTAAAGCATCGCCAGGTAAATTAGTTTTTTTCTGAAGTTGTATTAATATCAAGGCAATAACTGATGAGATTAAAAATACAGAAAGAGCAATATTTAAATCAAAACTATAGGCTATAGTAACACCTAGTAAAGCTGAATGAGAAAGTGTGTCTCCAAAATAAGATAATCTTCTCCAAACAACAAAACATCCTAGTGGACCAGTAACTAATGCAATTCCAATTCCAGCAACTAGTGCTCTTATAAAAAAATCATCAAACATTTAATTTTTTTTTATATCTCCTTCATGAGAATGTTCATGATCATGTTTATGTTCATAAACTGAAAGAATTTGAGAAGCTTGTTCTCCAAATAATGTTTTGTATTCATTATTTTTTGCAACATCAATGGGTGAACCTGAACAACAAACATGTCCATTTAAACAAACCACATGATCTGTTGCTGACATTACAGTGTGTAAGTCATGTGATATTAATAAAATTCCACAATTTAGTGTATCTGATATTTTTTTAATCAATTCATATAATGCAATCTCACCAGTGTAATCAACACCTTGAACGGGTTCATCTAACACAAGTAATTCTGGTTTTTTTGAAATAGCTCTGGCAAGTAGAACTCTTTGAAATTCACCACCAGACAAATTACCTAAGTTTTTATTTTTAAGATGCATTACTCCTGTTAATGATAAAGCCTCATTGATAGCTTCATCTTTAATACTTTCAGTTAAGGTCATAAAATCATTAACTCTTAAAGGTAAAGTCCAATCTATAGAAATTTTTTGTGGAACATACCCAACTTTATTTGTGTATTTCTCAACACTGCCTTCTATATTTTTATAAATTCCCAAGGCAATTTTAGCAGTTGTGCTTTTTCCAGATCCATTTGGACCTATAAGAGTTACAATCTTTCCTTTTTCAACATCTAAAGAAACACCTTCAACCAACCATTTTCCGTTTTGGTGAAAACCTGCATTATTTAATCTAACTAATATATTTTGTGAGTTCATTTTATCGCTTGACTTATAAATGTTATATTATTACATACTGTTATATTATAACAACCAATTAAATTACTTATTATGAAAAATATCAAAAAAATTCCACTAATTTTATCAATCTTATCAGTTTTAATTTTCTTTACACCAGTAAATGCTGAAGTAAAAGTAGTTACATCAATTAAACCATTACATTCACTAGCTAGTTATTTAATGGATGGTGTTGGAAAACCAGATTTAATAGTAGATGGATACGCATCTCCACATGGATTTTCTATGAAACCATCTCATGCAAAAATGTTGCAAAATGCAGACCTTATATTTTGGGTTGGTGAAGACTTAGAAAGTTTTTTAGAAAAACCATTAAGCTCTATTGCTAAAAAAGCCGAAAAAATTGAGTTAATGGAAATCAAAGGATTAAATGTATTAAAGTTCAGAGAGAGAAATATTTTTGACGAACATGATCATGACGACCATGATGATCACGGTAAAAAAAAAGATGATCACGACGATCATGACCATGATGATCACGGTAAAAAAGAAGATGATCACGACGATCACGACCATGATGATCACGGTAAAAAAGAAGAACATGATGACCATGACGACCATGATGGGCACGAAGGTCATGCACACGGTGAATATGATCCTCACATATGGTTAGATCCAATGAATGCTAAAGTAATTTTAAATGAAATGGTTGAGCATTTAATTGAAAATGATCCAAAAAATGAGGCTAAATATAAAAGTAATTTAGATAAAGCTTTAAAAGATGTCGATAAACTAACAATTGATGTAATGACTGAATTAAGTAACAGTGTTTCTTCAATCGTATTTCATGATGCTTATCAGTATTTTGAAAAAAGATTTAACGTAAATATTTTGGGTGCTTTCACTGTTAATACTGATGTGATGCCTGGTGCAGAACAATTAGCTGAAATTAGAGAAATAATTGAGCACGATAAAGTTGCTTGTGTATTCTCTGAGCCTCAGTTTAATCCTGATATTATCAAGGCAGTTGCTAAAGATATGAATATTAAAACTGGTGTTGTAGACCCATTAGGAGCAACTTTAGATCCAGGTAAAGACTTATATTTCAAATTAATTAGAAATATGTCTGCATCCTTTAAAGGTTGTTAATATAGATTTAGGCTATATCCGAGAGTTTCATCAAAATTCTCGGATATATAGCTAACTTTGACTAGTATTTTAATCTTTCAATAAAACATTGTAATTTTTTTAAAGAGGATTTAATTTATTTTTCATAATTAGATTTATGAAAGATTTAAATTTATTTAAAAAAAACGGTTTCCTTGTTAAGGAAAATTTAATTTCTCTAAAAGAAATAAGTAAAATAAATAAAATTGTTAAAGAAGTAATTGCAAAAGAAAAAAGGGGAAATAAAGGTAATGGTGTAAATGGAACCCAATCCTACAATAATTACCATTTTGTCTACAATTCAAATTCTTCAAAAAATAAAGAAATATTAAGACTAAATAATCCTCAAAACAGACATAAAGTCTTCTTAGAATTATCTAGAAATAAAAAAATAATATCTATAGCTAAGAAATTATTAGGAGGAACAGTCAGATTTCATCTAGGTAAATTAAATTTTAAACTGCCAAATAAGAAAAAAGGAAGTGAAATAGGATGGCATCAAGATTGGGCATTTTACCCACATACCAATGATGATTTAATCACAGTTGGTATATATTTAGATGATTGCTATGAGAAAAATGGCCCTCTTAAAATAATTAAGAATTCACATAAAAAGAAATTGTACAGTCACCACAATAAAGAAAATTATTTTGTTGGAAAAATAGATACTAAAAAGAATAAAATTGGAACAAATAATAGTGTTTCCATAACTGGAACTGCTGGAACAGTTGTTTTTTTTCATTGTAGATCAGTTCATGGTTCTGGA
>ENA-OWPI01001271-OWPI01001271.1-marine-metagenome-genome-assembly--contig:-NODE-1271-length-28919-cov-4.262048_pt1 | contig 28919 bp, 23 predicted proteins | sample MGYA00238138_ERZ651775 | MGnify/ENA primary metagenome ERZ651775 (study PRJEB26906, sample SAMN06265043) | marine metagenome | isolation source: Helgoland LTER site | place: Germany:Helgoland, sampling...
ATAAATTACATTCACAAATTGAAACTGAAACTGAAAAAACAGATCAAATAGATATTGAAAACGAAATAAACACTATAAAAATTAAAAATCAATATGAACCAAGTCAATTAAGCAGTGATGACATATTAAATAATACAGAAGAAAATAATTTGAAAAATAAAGAAGAAAATTTAAATTTAATTCTAGAAACAATTTCTGATAAAAATGTCCCTCAAGATAAACCTAAAAATCTACTTAAGCGATTATCTACATTTTTTGTAGACGATAAAATAAATGAAACACAAATACATCCAAAAATTAATTTGAAAAAGGAAATTTTAGAAAATAATGAAATACAAGTAGATGAAGATCAAATCCGAGAAACTATATCAAAGGACAGCGATCTATTTAGTATTGAGAAACAAAGTAAATTTACGGATCATCAAATAGATTTAATTGATATGGATCAACAAAATCAGGAGATAGATGAAGATGTATTAGAAATACCTGCATTCCTTAGGAGACAAGCAAATTAAAAATGATTGAAATATTTCGTAATTATATGTGATTTGTAATAGTGAAGTTTTTTGCTATATTGCAATCATATGATTTAGGAAATATATATGAATTTTATTAATAATTCTAAAAATAATTTTGTAAAACAAAAAACTTTGAAAAAAAAGATACTATTTTTAGGTGTTGGTTTACATAACGGAAAAGCTGTTTCAATGTCCATCGAGCCATCCGAGCCAAACACTGGAGTAGTTTTTGAAAGAACTGATCTTTATGAAAACAACTTTATTAGAGCTATTATTGATAACGTAGATGAAACTTGTTTATGTACCAAGATTACTAATAAACATGGTGTGTCTGTATCAACAATAGAACACCTGATGGCTGCATTTCATGGGTTAGAAATTGACAATGTTAAAGTTAAAATCAACTCAGATGAATTACCAGCGTTGGATGGAAGTTCATATGTATATGTTAAAAAAATATTAGATTCAGGTGTAAAAGTTCAATCCGTTAATAGGAAATGTATTAAAATTTTAAAAAGAATTAAATTTTGTTTAAATGATAGATATATTTCAGCAGAACCATCTAATGAACTATCATTAAATATTAATATAGATTATCCAAACACTATTATAGGTAATTCACATTTTACATACAACCACTCTCAGAGTAATTTTTTGGCACAGTTATCTGAAGCAAGAACTTTTACACTTCTTGAAGATGTAGAAAAAATGAGACTAAATGGTTATGCTATGGGTGGAAGTATTAATAATGCAATTGTTGTAGACAAATACAAAATTATAAATTCTGATGGGTTAAGATTTGAAAAAGAATTTGTTAAACATAAGGCACTTGATTGTATTGGAGATTTTTATTTACTTGGAATGCCTTTAATAGGCACAATTAGTACTTTTGCACCAGGACATAAAATAAACCAGATGTTTGTTAAGGAAATATTAAGTAATAAAGAGAATTATAGTATTGAGGACTTAGAAATTAAATATTCTCATGATGAATATATTAATGCATTAAACTTCAATAATTTATCTCAAAAAGAAATTAATGTAGCATAATTTTAATATACAAATCCATTCATACATTATAGAAATACTTATATTACATCTTATTAGTTGAAAAAATATGTTTATTCTAAAGAAAAAATACTTAATGCTTTTACAAGTATTTTTTTGTATTTTATTACTACCTAACTGTAGCAATAATAGTAAAACTGTTATCTTAAAAGAAACTAAAGATACACAAATATTTATCAAAGGACAATCTTTCTTAAAAAGTAATGATTATAAAAAAGCTGCGATAGAATTTGATAAAATTTATTTGAATTACCCCTTCTCATCATTGGCTCCAAGGGCAGAAATAATGACAGCTTATTCATTATTTCAAGATAATCAAATAAATGAAGCTATACGAAAATTAGATGAATTTATTGAAATGAACCCTACTGGGGAACATACACAATATGCTCAATATCTCTTGGCAATGTCGTATTATGTTCAAATTCCTGATGCAGGAAGAGATGCAATGTTTTCAAAAAAAGCCTTAAAATATTTTAAAATAATAACAACTAAATTCCCTAAAAGCATATACGCTAAAGATGCAAAATTTAAAATTAACTATATAAAAAATTCTTTAGCACAAAACGAATTGTTAATTGGTATGTTTTATTTGAAAAATAATTCACCAGCAAGTTCCATAAAAAGATTTCAAGCTATAATTAAAAATTATCAAACCACTTCAGTTATACCAGAAACTTTATATAGATTGTGTGAAGCCTTTTTAATGCTTGGATTAAAGGAAGAAGCGATTAAAAGCAGTTTATTACTTAGTTATAATTTCCCTGACAACGAATGGACAAACCTTAGCAAAAATATAATTAAGGACACTTCAGAATTAGATGAAAATGAAAGTTTTATTAATTCAATTACTGATTACATAAAAAAAATTACTAACTAGATAAATATGCTACGAGAATTACTTGTTAAAAATATTGTACTAATTGAAAGTTTAAATGTTCATTTTAAAAATGGTTTGTCTGTTTTAACTGGTGAAACTGGCGCGGGAAAGTCGATTTTACTTGATAGCATTGGATTAATATTAGGCAACAGAGTTGATTTCAACCTTATTAGAAATAATGAAAATGTAGCTTCAGTAACTGCTATTTTTGAAATCGATGACAAACATCCCGTTATTAACGTTTTGGAAAAATTTAGTGTTAATCATGAAACTGAATTAATAATAAGACGTGAAATCAATAGTAATGGTAAATCAAAATGTATAATTAATGATGTTGTCATAACACGTAATGCCCTGATTGAAATAACTGATAATTTAATAGAAGTACAGGGTCAATTTGAAGATAGAGGCCTTTTAAATACCAAGACCCATTTATCGTTACTTGATGCTTTTGCTGATCACAATGATTTAATAGAAAATTCTAGAGAAGCTTATAATAGAATGATTAATTTATTAAAATTAATTAATGAGGCAGAAGCTATAGCTAAGAAAAACAATGAAGACAATGATTGGCTAAAAGATTCTTATGATCAATTAGTCTTGTTAGACCCTAAATTTAAAGAAGAAGAAGAATTAGATAAAAATAAAAAATATTTAGCTAATCGTACAAAAATTGATACTGCAATGGCTTATACTAGAAATATAATTGAAAAGGAAAATGGATTAGAAGATTTGATTAATCAGGTGATTAAATCACTTGAATCGATGTACAAAATTGAAAATGATAATATAAATTCTGCAATTGAAATTATTAATGGGACAAAGGCTGACATTGAAGAGTTAAAAAACATTGTGAATGGAGAGAGTTTAGAAACAACTCAAGGTATAGATAAGCTTGATCTTATTGAAGATCGGCTTCATGCACTTAGAACAGAAGCCAGGAAACATAATTGTACGGTTGATGATTTGATAACAATCCGTAATAAATTGAAAACTTCACTAAATGATATTAAAGATAATAATTTTAAAATCGAAGATCTTAAAAAAGAATATGAAGATGCTAAAATAATATTTGTTAAATTAAGCACATTACTCTCTGAAAGTAGAAAAAAGTATGCAACAATTCTTTCTAAAAAAATAAATGACGAGTTGCCTCAACTAAAATTAGAAAGTGCTCGCCTTTCTATAAACTTTGATAAAGTTGCCATTGAAGATGCTTCAATATTAGGAATTGATAAAGTAACATTTCTTGCTTCAACAAACTCTAATAATGACATGCTTCCAATAAACAAAATTGCGTCTGGAGGAGAGTTATCTAGATTTCTGTTAGCAATAAAGGTTGTACTTGAAGCAGCAATACATAATAGGACTATTATTTTTGATGAAATTGATTCTGGTATTGGTGGATCAGTTGCTAATGCAGTTGGAACAAGATTAGCTAAATTAGGAGCATCTTATCAAGCTATGGTAGTAACTCATTCACCTCAAGTAACTTCCAAAGGACACGCTCATTATCTTGTTCAAAAAAACATGAACAACAATCAAACTTATACTAGTATAATTGAATTAAACGACAATGAGAAAATTGAAGAAATAGCACGGATGTTATCAGGCAGCAATATTACTAATGAAGCTAGAGAAGCTGCTTTTAAGCTTTTTGACAATAAATAAATGAATATTAAAATTTTAAATACTTTAGAAATTAAAAAGAAAGAAATTGATTATCATAACAAAAAATATCATTCAGATGATAATCCAGAAATTACTGATTTTGAATTTGATCAACTGTGCAAAGAATATGACGATATAATAACAGCAAACCCTGAGTTTTATTTTTTGGAGAGATCTGAAGTAGGCTCTTATCCTTCAAATCAATTCGAAAAATACACTCATTATAAACCCATGTCATCACTAAATAATGCTTTTTCGTTTGGCGATGTAAGTGAATTTATTGATAAAATATACAAGTTTTTGTCCTTGAGTAAGACTTTCAAATTAGACTTAATATGTGAACCCAAAATTGATGGATTATCAATTTCTCTTCTTTACCTTGACGGATCCTTGGTAAATGCAGTCACTAGGGGAGATGGTTCTGTTGGCGAAATCGTCACTGAAAACATTAAAACTATAAAAGACATACCTATTAATTTAGTTAAGCCTTTTCCAAAATTTATAGAAATTAGAGGTGAAATCTTTATGAAAAAAGCTGATTTTCATAAACTTAATAAATCACAGTTAGAAAATGGTAAAAAAATATTTGCTAATACAAGAAATGCATCAGCTGGTTCAATTAGACAGAAAGATACTCGCATTACTAAAAACAGAAATTTAAATTTTTTTGCTTTTTCTATTGGGGAATATTCTAAAGATTTTCATTTTGAAACACAAAATGAGCTCTTAAAAAAATTTAATGAAATGGGGTTTCTTGTTAATAATGAAAATAAAATAGTTAACAATTTAAGCCATATAAATAATTTCTATGAACACATTCTATCTATTAGAGATAAATTAGATTATGAAATTGATGGCTTAGTTTATAAAGTAAACGATGTAAAACTTCAGACAAGACTAGGTTCTATAACTAGAGCACCTAGGTGGGCTATTGCGCATAAACTACCTGCAGAAATAGTTGAAACAATTATTTTAAACATAGAAACTCAGGTGGGAAGAACAGGTGCTCTCACTCCTGTTGGAAAACTAAAACCTGTAAGAGTTGGTGGTGTTCTAGTCTCAAACGTATCTCTCCATAATGAAGACGAAATTTCTAGGAAAGATATAAGGATTGGCGATGCAATAAAGATTCAGAGAGCCGGCGATGTTATTCCTCAAGTTCTTGAGGTTGTTAAAGAAAAAAGACTTAATACTTCTAGAATATTTTATCCACCTAAACATTGTCCATCATGTGGATCTATTACCGCTAAACCTATAGATGAAGCTGTTAGAAGATGCTTGGCTGGTGTAAATTGCCCTGCTCAAGCCATTGAAAAACTAAAACATTTTGTCTCTAAAAATGCATTTAATATTGAAGGACTTGGTGACAAGTTAGTAGAAACTCTTTTTAAAGATAAATATATAAATGATTTTGGAGATATTTTTCAGCTTTATAAATATAGAGATAAATTAGAAAAGAAAGAAGGATTAGGTAAAACTTCGATTGATAAATTGTTAAATGCTATAAAATACAAACAAAAAATTTCGTTAGATAAATTTATATATGCTTTAGGAATTAGACAAATAGGTGAAACAAATGCCAAATTAATTGCCTTACGTTATAACTCATTTGACAATTTTTTGATTCATATGAAGAAAGCTACTAATAAGCAATCTGATTCCTTCCAAGAACTTGTTGCTATTGATCAAATAGGCGAAAATATAGCTAATGATTTGATACTATATCTAAATACTCCGAAAAATTTAAACATAATAAATAAATTAATTGAGTATATAATTGTCACAGATGTTTATCCTCATAAAATTAATTCTAAGTTTACTGGTAAGGTAGTTGTTTTAACTGGAACATTAAATAATATGAGCAGAGATGAGGCCAAAAATACTCTTCAAAGTTTAGGTGCTAAAATTAGTAACTCTCTATCAAAAAATACTGATTATTTAATTTTAGGAGATCAACCTGGATCTAAAGCAAAAAAAGCCCTAGAACTTAATGTAAAAATTATAAATGAAAATGAATGGTACGATTTAGTTAATAAATTAAACAATTAAATTGGTAATGTTTTAATTTTCAAATAATCCAGTAATTCTCTATCATTAGGATTTATCAAATTTGCTAACTCTCTATAAACTTTTTCATGATATAAATTAATCCAATTTATTTCATCTATTGTTAATATTTCTTTATTAATAAGCTCCAGCTCAAAAGGAACTCTTGTTAAATTTTCAAAGCACAAAAAGTTTTCACTATTTTTAAGATGTTTTTTTGAAACAACTTCTAAATTTTCTATTCTAATTCCATATTCACCATTCTTGTAATAGCCTGGCTCATTAGATATCACCATGCCCTTCCTAATATCACATTTTGAGTGTTTTGATATAGATATGGGCCCCTCATGAACGCTTAGCAAACAACCCACTCCATGGCCAGTCCCATGGGCATAATCTTTGCCTTCAGACCATAATGCCTTTCTTGCTAAAGTATCAATTTCTCTACCTTTGGTGTTTTTAGGAAATATTGCTGTGGCGATTGCTATATGTCCTTTCAAAACTAGAGTATAATTATTTATCATTTCCTCACTAACCTTACCAATTTTTATGGTACGCGTAGTGTCAGTAGTTCCTTCAAAATAATGAGCTCCTGAGTCAATCAAATATAATCCATCCTTATCTATTTTTTTGTCAGTAGATTTATCTGCTTTATAATGAATAATAGCCCCATTATCCTTAAAGGCTGAAATTGTAGCAAAACTCTCACAAATAAATGTTTCTTCTAAGGAACGTAATTCATATAATTTTTTAGAAACTGTAATTTCAGTTAAGTCTTGTGAACTCAAGTTTTTTTCAAGCCAAAAAAACAGCTTTAAGAAAGCTAAACCGTCTTTTAAATGAGATACCTTAAAACCGTTCAATTCATTTGAATTCTTAACAGACTTAAACTCTTCTATTGGGCAACTTATGTTATGAATATTTAATCCCATATTTAATATAAGGTGCTTTATTTGAAGAGGCAAAAAAACTGGGTCTATCAAAAAATTCTTATTTTTTAGTTTTTTTAAAAAAGATGTAAGTTCATTAATCTGCAAAAGATGAATTTTACTATGATTTTTGGTGATAATTTCAAACGTTGAATTATCTGAGAAAATGAAAACTTCACCTTTACTTGATATAATACAAAAAGATCTTGAAACAGGTGTGTATTTAAGATCACGACATCTAATATTTAATAACCACGACAGGCCTGCAGGATTAAATAAAACATAATAATCACCACCAATATTTGTTATTACTTTTTTAAGACGGTTTATTTTTGATAAAAAATTTTCTCCAGTTCTTTTTAATGGAAGTTGAAAAATAGATTTCTGAGTTTCAGTTGGTCTTTTTTTCCAGATTTCATCAATTAAGTTTTTTTCCGTAGCTTTTAAAATTAATGGTGTACTTTTTAGAATCTTACTGAGAGTTTCGTGTTTTATTGAAGTCAACAACCAAGGGTCAAAAGCTATTATTTTTAAATACTTTTCATTATCTTTTAGGAAATTGCCAATTTCATTTATACCTCCGTTAAAGATATCAAAAAATTTAGTATCAACTTGTTTCTTTAATTGTAGTTGATATCGACCATCGCTAAAAATTGCTGATTTCAAATTTTTATTTGATACTATTATTGCAAATCCTGCTGATCCAGTGAAATTTGTAATGTATTTTAAACGCTCTTCACTTTTAGGAACTTCTTCTCCTGAAAACATATCCTCTCTAGGAACTAAGAGAGCATCATATTTTTTTTGTCTCATTTTATATATTAATAATTCTAATTCTCTACTCAACACCTAAACCTTACTGTAAAAATTAAGACTTTATACTCATTATAACCGATCCCCAGTCTTCTGAAATTATTTTCTTTTCTTCTATAAATCCAAAATTATTATATCGATTAATAACGTAAGGAATTTGTTGTTTTAAAAGTCCTGATAAGATTAAAAATGAATTAGGTTTGATGATCTTTTTAAATACAGGTGCTAGTTTAAACAGAGGCATAAATAAGATATTAGCGAAAATTAAATTATAGTAGTTATTTTTAATATATTTTGTTTCAAAGAAAGAATTGGTTAAATATACACCATTAACTTTTATATGATTAAGTTCTATATTTTTTTTAGATAACTTTACCGCATCTTCGTCTATATCAACAAAAATTACCTTACTTTTTTTAAATACTTTTTTAGAAGCAATACCTAAAATTCCTGTTCCACAACCATAATCTAGAATGTTGTTAGGTGAAAAACGTTGAGACAAATAATTAATAGCTTGCAAGCAACATTTTGTAGTTGCATGAGAACCTGTACCAAATGCAGTTGATGCATTTATCTTAATAGGTATCTTATAAACAGAGTAATTTTTTCTTATATGTGAACCATATATATAAAATCTTTCAATATTAATAACTGGGAAGGATTGTCTATTAATGTTAAGCCAATTTTTTTGGATAATTTTCTTGATACTAACTTTTTTAGCATTTATTTTTTTTTCCCGAGTTATATCGTCAGTATAATACTCATTTACACTTAATTGCCTAGCTAGATTGTTAAGTTTCATTTCTACTAAATTATTGTCTGGTTTTTTTTGAACCAATACTTCTAACGTCCAAAATTCATTTTGATGGAACTCACCTAAATTATTTATAATATTTATTGGTAATACATTTTTTGTATTCTTTTTTGTATTATTAAATAAACTAGATGATAAATAACCTTCAAAATCTTCAACATATTCAGAAAATAAGTTTTTAAACTGATTTTCTATTACAAAGCTTATTGACCATAAATCCATATCTTAGTCTAATTATTCAATTAATTTTACAAAATTGGAAATCACTCTCTTTTCACCAGCCTTATCAAAAAATATATTTAGCTTATCACCTTCTGACGAAATAACTTTTCCCATTCCAAATTTTTGATGAAACACTCTTTGTCCATTATCAAAAACAGCTGTAGATTTAAAAGCTTCATTCTGCGTTTTAGGTGCTCTATAAAGATCAATTCCATTTATTTTATTTTGTTTTGCTCTAAAATAACCTGGTCCATATGATATATTAGTTCTAGAGTCGTCAAACTCAATTTGACTATAACTAGATGCATCAGCACCAAGGTTACCTTCAATATTTTCGTTTAAATTTTGTTTGGGAAGTTCACTTATAAACCTGGAAGGAATTGAACCTTGCCATAATCCATGAATTTGTCTATTAGCAGCAAATGTTATAAATAACCTTTTTCTTGCACGAGTAATACCCACATATGCCAATCTCCTTTCTTCCTCCAGTCCTGCTAGACCTAATTCATCTATAGATCTTTGACTAGGAAACAGTCCCTCTTCCCACCCTGGTAAAAAAACCACATCAAACTCAAGTCCTTTAGCTGCATGTAAAGTCATTAGAGACACTTCACCAGCTTCAGCTTGACTATCTCCATCCATTACAAGCGATATATGTTCTAGGAACCCTTGAAGATTTTCAAAGCCACTCATAGCATTAATTAGCTCTTTTAAATTTTCTAACCTTCCCTCACCTTCAATAGATTTATCATTCTGCCAATGAAAAAGGTATCCTGATTCCTCAAGCACCTTTAACGTCAAATCAGTGTGGCTAATTTCTTTGGACTCACGATTCCACTCAATAAACTGATTAATTAAGTCCCGCAGTGTTTTTTTTACATTTGGTCTTAATTCGTCTGTCATTAATAATTCTTCTGTTGCTAAGAAAAAAGATATATCTTTTTTTCTTGCATAAGAGTGAATCATACTTGTTGTACTAGTTCCTATGCCACGTTTAGGAACATTAATAATTCTCTCTAATGCTAAGTCATCATTGGGCTGTTGAACAACTCTTAGATATGCAAGAGCGTCTCTTATTTCTAATCGCTCATAAAACTTTGCACCTATAACTTTGTAAGGAATTCCTATGTCAACAAATCTTTCTTCAAATTGCCTAGTTTGGTGACCTGCTCTTACTAGGACAGCCATTTGATCGTGCCTTAAACCATTTGAAAATAGATTTTCAATTTCAACACTTGTTTTCCTTGCTTCTTCTAATCCATCCCAAACAGATATTAAATCTATTTTTTCTCCTTGTTCTGAAGATGTTTTAAGATTTTTACCTAATCTTTCTTTATTATTAGAAATCACGCTATTAGCTGCCTCTAGAATTCTTCCTGTTGATCTATAATTTTCTTCAAGTTTAATAACAGTTGCCGACGGATAATCTTTTTCAAATTTTAAAATATTACCCACTTGGGCGCCTCGCCAACCGTATATAGATTGGTCGTCATCTCCAACACAACAAATATTCTTAGATTTTTCTGCAAGAAGTCTTAACCACAAATATTGTATCACATTGGTGTCTTGATACTCGTCAACTAAAAAATAGGATAACTTGGAATGATATTGCGTCAATACATCCGGATGATCTGAAAAAATATTTAAATTATATAATAATAAGTCTCCAAAATCAGCAGAATTAAGTGTTTTTAATCTTAATTGATAAGTTTTATATATGCTAATTGCTCTTCCATTAGCAAAATAGTCGTTACTAGAATTATCTACTTCTTCTGGTTTTTGACCTTTATCCTTCCAACCAGCAATTAAATTTGACATAGCTTTAGGCGTAAATTTTTTTGTATCTATGTCATCATCAAGCATTATTTGCTTTAGAAGCCTTACTTGGTCATCTGGAGTTATAATTGTATAGTTTGACGTTAACCCTACTAATTCTGCATTTTCTCTTAAAATTCTTGCTGCGATTGAATGAAAAGTACCTAACCAAACTGAATTAGCTGAAGGACCTATTAAATTCTCTAACCTTGTTCTCATCTCTTTAGCTGCTTTATTTGTAAAAGTAACTGCAAGTATATTCCAAGGTTTAGTTGTTTTACTGTATAACAAATTAGCAAGACGTGCTGTCAACACTCTTGTTTTCCCAGTTCCAGCACCAGATAAAACTAACAAAGGGCCTTGAAGAGTTTTAACAGCCTCTTTTTGAGGCTCGTTTAAATCAATAAAAGCTTTATGGTTTAAAAAATCATTCATTATAGTAGAAGATATATTCTTTTTATTATTATAAATATTTAACTTTATACCTATCATATAGAATGTTTAACTTGTAGAAAATTAATAAATAAATAATATAAGTATTACACCTTTTAGATTACTTAGTTGAACTATGATGAAAAACTTCAAATATATTTTAATTACCTTGTTTTTAGTCTCTCTTTCTTTAGGAGGCTGTTCAGGTAGTAAAAATGTTACAAAAGAATCAGATCCATTTGAAAACTTAAATAGGCATGTATTTGGGTTCAATAAATATGTAGACCAAAAATTAGTAAACCCTTTAAGTAAAGCTTATGTTAGAAATATTCCAAATGGTGCTAGAAAGAGTATTAGTAATCATTTAGATTGGATGGAACTTCCTGTTACTATTGCTAATAGTACTTTTCAATTTGACTTAGAAAATACAATTTTAGCGTCAGCTAAGTTTATGTTAAATGGTTTAACCCTTGGCTTTTATGATTTAGATAATGGTGAAACTGAAATATTAAAAAAAGATTTTGGATCAACTTTAGCTAAATTAAATGTTCCAGAGGGACCTTTTTTAGTAGTGCCTTTTTTAGGGCCTAAAATGACAAGAGATTTTTCAGGTTATTTTGTAGATAGACAAAATATGACAAACGTTTCTTCTACTACTGTGAATGACATCAACTTAATTGAAATACCAATCAATGTAATTGATACAAGATCTAAACTATCCAATGCCATTGATAAATTATATAATTCACCTGATCCATATACAAAGATGAAATCTTATTATATTCAAAATCGAAGAAAAAATGTGTATAACGAAAAGTACCATAATATTAAAAATAAAAACAAGGATGAAGAATTTGAGAAGCTTTTACAATAAATTTAAAATTAAAGATCTACTATACTTTGTTTTAATTTTACCAATCTCAATAACTTTAATTTCAAATGGTGCTTGTGCTGATAAACTAGAAAAAAGCAATACTATAATCCAAGAAATGATAAGTAAGGCTAAAGTTAACGCAATTGAAACACTCAAATCAGATCAAAATGAGAAATCGTTAAGAATTTCCTTGTTAATTAAAGAATATATTAATTTAAATTTTATGGCTAAGGCGACCACTGGTTCTTTCTGGAAAAAAGCAACAGTTCTTCAAAGGGAGAGATACAAAAATGCCCTACTCCAAGAAATAGTTAAAACTGTAGAAGATCACCTAAATACATTATCAACATTAAATTATATATCTACTGATTCTGAATTAAGGGGAAAAAAACTTATTTATGTAAGGGGCAGAATTGAGGACCCTAACAATAACAAACCTCCTGTTAATCTCCTTTGGAAACTTGCCTCAAACAATGAAGGGAATCTTCAGATTTTAGACTTAGAAATAGAGGGTATATCTTTAGTAAGTTCTCACAAAGCTGAAACAATGACTATTTTGAGAAAAAATAAAGGTGATTTTGAAGTACTACTTGATAAATATAATAAAAAGAAATAAATCACCTTGAAATTGGTTTATACTTTATCCTTTTAGGGTTTAATGCGTCATCACCTAATCTTCTCTTTTTATCTTGTTCGTAATCTTGGTAGTTTCCTTCAAACCATTCCACATGACTTCCACCTTCAAACGCTAAGATATGAGTAGCGAGTTTATTTAAAAACCATCTATCATGTGAAATCACAACTACACATCCAGAAAAAGCAAGAATTGCTTCTTCTAAAGACCTTAATGTATCAACATCAAGATCATTAGTTGGTTCATCTAATAACAAAACGTTGCCAGGAGTTTTTAACATCTTAGCTAAATGAACTCTATTCCTTTCACCTCCAGACAAATGACTAACTATTTTTTGTTGATCCGAACCTTTGAAGTTAAATTGACTAACGTAAGCCCTACTTTGAATAGTTTTTTTCCCTATTTGAATTTCGTCTAATCCATCGCAAATAGACTCCCAAACGTTTTGCTCAGGTTTTAATAAATCTCTAGATTGATCTACATAATTTAGACTAACAGTTTCACCAATTATAATCTCTCCATTGTTAGGTATTTCTTCTTTAGTAATCATTCTAAACAATGTAGTTTTTCCAGCACCATTTGCGCCTATTACTCCAACAATTCCTCCTGGAGGTAGTTTAAAAGTTAAATTATCTATAAGTAATTTATCCTCAAAAGATTTAGATACATTATTAAAGTTAATAACTTCATTTCCTAATCTTGGGGCTGGAGGTATTACAAGATTATTTGTGTTAATTTCGTTCTTTTGTTCTTGTGCAACTAATTCTTCATATGAAGAAATACGAGCTTTTGACTTAGCTTGTCTCGCTCTTGGTGCTGATTTTATCCATTCTAGCTCTTCACTTAATTTTCGCTTTCTTGCTTCTTCAATTTTTCCTTCTAATTCAAGACGTTTCTGTTTTTGCTCTAACCATTGAGAATAATTTCCTTTGTAAGGGATACCTTCCCCACGATCTAATTCTAAAATCCACCCCGCAACTTCATCTAAAAAATATCTATCATGTGTAATGGTTATAACCGTACCTGGGAAATCGTGAAGGAACCTTTGAAGCCATGAAACTGAAAGAGCATCAAGATGGTTTGTTGGCTCATCCAATAAGAGAAAATCAGGGTTTGATAATAATAGTTTTGCTAGAGCTACTCGTCTTTTTTCTCCCCCAGACAAGTTCACTATTTTGGCCTCTCCAGGAGGCAAGCTTAAAGCATCCATTGCAATTTCAGCTTTCCGATCAAGGTCCCAAGCATCCATATTATCAATTTTTTCTTGGAGTTCACCTTGCTTAGATATAGTCTCATTCATCTCTTCATCAGTCAAATCTTCAGAAAATTTAAGTGATATTAAATTAAATTCATCTACTAGACTTTTAGCTTCAAACATGCCTTCCATAACGTTTTCATATACGTTTAAATTATTGTCTAATTCTGGCTCTTGTGCTAGATATCCAACTTTTATCCCATCTGCTAATTTTGCATCACCATTAAATTCATTATCAATACCCGCCATTATTTTTAGTAAAGTTGATTTACCTGCACCATTACCACCTAAAACACCAATTTTTGCGCCCGGTAAAAAAGAAAGGCTTATGTCTTTTAATACTTGTTTCCCACCTGGGTAAACCTTACTCATTTTATACATAGAAAAAATATATTGTGGATTATTCATAGGTTTGCCTCTTAAAGTTGGAATTCTATAATTAACATAAAAAACAATTTAAAAAAAATTTTTATCTAAAATTAATTATCTTTTTTCCTTTTTTCTATAAATTTGTATAATGCATACATGGATAATACTTTCCCTATTTGGCTTATTGTTTTTGATTATATATTAGCATTAATAATGTTAATTTTAATTTTAAAATTTGTATTAAATATTTTTACGAATGAAGTCAGTAATGCCATTGTATTTCGTTTTTTTAACAAATTAACAAAACCAATTATCAACCTTTCAACAAAGCTAACACCAGAATTTATTGTCAAACCAATTGTACCTTTGTATCTTGCCTGGCTTGTTTTAATGGTTAGAATTTATTTACTTCCACTATTAGTTGGACATACGTACCTTGGAAAATTTGCTTTTTTATTTGAAAAAGATTTAATTACACTTATTAATTCTTCAATCCTTAACATAGCTTTATACTTAAATTATGGGATTTAAGTTTTTATAAATTGATTACTTAATCTTTTAATTAATTCATCAATTTGACTTTTTTGAGTTTCAAATGAAGTTACAAACCTTATAACTAATTCATCATCATTAACTTTAGACCATAAATTAGGAATTATTTTTAATTTTAAAATTTGATCATAAGTTTTGTTTTCAATTTTCAAAAAAACTTCATTCCCCTCTGTTGGATATAAGAGTTTAAAATCTCTAAACAAACTCAATTGATCACTTAAGTATTTAGCATTATTATTAGCTGATTTTGCTAACTTAATCCATAATCCGTCTTTGAACCATGCATTTAATTGAGCAGAAATAAATCTAGTTTTAGATATGACGTGTCCTGTCTGCTTAATTTTATTTTTAGCTTCAAAAGCTAATTTATTGTTGAAAAAAATTATAACTTCAGCGGCCATAGCTCCATTTTTGGTTGCACCCAAGGATAAACAATCAACTCCTAGTTTCCATGTTGCTTCAGCTGGTGATATGTTTTGAGAAACAAGAGCATTAGCAAATCTGGCACCATCCATATGTAAAAACATATTATGATTTTTACATATTTTACTAATTTCTAAAATTTCTTTTTTTTTATAAATCGTTCCATTTTCAGCTAATTGCGTAATCGAAACTCCTGATATATTAGCAGTATTCTTTTTTTTAAAACTCATATTATCAATTTTAGTTTTTAATGTTTTGGGTTTCAATTTTCCTAAATTATCACAAATACTTATTAATTTACCACCTCCAGAGAAAAACTCAGGGGCTCCGCCTTCATCGTTATTAATATGAGCCTCATCATGACAAATAATACTACCGTAAGACTGTAAAAAAGATGATAAAGCGAGTGAGTTAGACGCAGTACCTGACATCATTGGTATTATCTCTAAATTTTCTTTTTCAAAAATTTTACAAATAATTTCTCTACATTCTTTTGTATAAATATCGTTACCATAAGGTAATGTTTTTACCCTACTTGCTGATATTATAGAGTCCAGTATTTCTGGAGCAACACCTGAGATAGTATCAGTACCCATCAAAATGGGTTTATCATTCATGAGAAAGTATTTCTAAATTTTTTACCATTTTACCAGTTCCTTTTTTAGAGTAATTATTGACCTGATTTTTTTAGTTTTTGTATCAAGTACCACTAACACATTATTACCTTGATAAATATATCTGAGTAAAATTTCGTTATTTTTTCCTAGTGAGGAAGAAATCAATTGAGCATCTTTGGGCTGTAAAAAATTAAATTGATTTACCTTTTTTTCAATTGTTTTGGTAGAAATGTTATTATCTTTTTTTTCTAAACTGTTATAACTATTGGCCAATCCATAAAATAAAGCTATTAAGCCTAATATTATTAAACCACCTAAAATTATAGCAATAATTTTTATAACCTTTATATTAGATAACACCGGAGCTTCACTTTCTTTTTTTGAGTTCAGTACATTAAACATGACAAATCCTATAGAAATAATATTAAAAGTTAAAGACTATTGTGTAAAAACTAATAGGCTTGACGCGTGGATTACAGAAGCTATTAAAGTAAGTGATGCACCAAAACAAGAGCTAAATAATAATAATTTATCGATGTCCCGAAGTAGAGTAAAAAAATTAATTGAGAGCGGGCTAATCAAAGTGGATAATCTCATAATAAACGATCCATCTTTTAAAGTGAAAGCTAGTCACATAATTAAAATTAATCTCCCTAAAGTTATTGAAGCAATCCCATCACCTCAAAATATTAATTTAGAAATTCTTTATGAAGACGAATTTTTATTGATTTTAAATAAAATAGCAGGAATGGTTGTACATCCAGCTCCCGGCCATCCTGATAAAACTCTTGTTAATGCTCTTTTACATCATTGTGGGGCAAGCTTACAAGGCATTGGTGGGGTCAAACGACCTGGGATAGTTCATAGATTAGACAAAGATACAAGTGGGGTGATGGTTGTTGCAAAAACAGAATTATGCCACATAAAATTATGTGAAATTTTCAGCAATCATGATTTAGACAGAAGATACAATGCTATTGTATGGGGACAACCTCCTAATAAAGGTATTATAAATAAAAAAATAGCTCGATCGACTATTAATAGAAAAAAAATGAGCATTTCCAAGCAAGGTAAGTTAGCTATTACTCAATGGAAAACTTTAAATGTTTATGCACCATTTGGAACCCTAATTGAATGCAAGCTTGAAACTGGTAGAACTCATCAAATTAGAGTACATTTATCTGATCTAGGTCATAGTATAATTGGAGATCATGTATACGGAAAAGCTTTAATGAAAAAGAGGCTTAAAAGTGATTTTTATAAAAAGAAATTAGAATTAATTAAACAATTTAAAAGACAAGCTTTGCATGCAATTAAGTTATCTTTTAACCATCCAATTACAAATAAACATTTAGATTTTGTTAGTCCATTGCCTCAAGATATGAGAAATTTAATAAATACCTTAGAAAATAATAACTCTTAAAAAAAACAAAAAAGTCTTTAAAAATTAAAAAATAAGCTTATATAAATAACTAGGAGTTAAAGATGATAAAAAGTGAAGCAAGTAGTGTAGCTCTAATATCACCTGATAATAATCTGGGTAGATACTTAGACCAAATTAAAAAATTTCCTATGTTAACTGCTGAGGATGAGTACAACTTAGCAAAAGATTGGCTTGATAAAAATAATACAAAAGCTGCTCACAAACTTGTAACGAGTCATCTAAGATTAGTTGCCAAAATTGCTATGGGTTATCGAGGTTATGGATTACCAGTTGCTGATCTTATTGCTGAAGGCAACATAGGCATGATGCATGCTGTAAAGAAATTTGATCCTGAAAGGGGTTTTCGACTAGCGACCTATGCTATGTGGTGGATAAAGGCTGCTATCCAAGAATTTGTATTAAGATCTTGGTCTCAGGTTAAAATAGGAACTACTGCTAGTCAAAAGAAACTTTTTTTTAATCTAAGAAAAATTAAAAGTAAAATTAATGCTCTTGATGATGGTGATTTATCTCCTAATCAAGTTAATCATATTGCTAAAAGCCTTGATGTCTCTGAAGATGATGTAATAAGCATGAACAGAAGAATGTTAGGTGGTGACCATTCACTAAACGCACAAATGAACAAGAATGATGGTGAAGAAACTGAATGGCAAGATCTACTTACAGATGATCGAGAAAATCAAGAAACTCTTTTTGAAAAACATGAAGAAAAAACTATAAGAAGTAAATTAATGATTGATGCACTTAATCTATTAAAAAGTAGAGAAAAGGATATAATAATAAAAAGACGTTTAACTGATAATCCCATGACACTAGAAGATTTATCTCAAGAGTATAAAGTAAGCCGTGAAAGAATAAGACAAATCGAAAATAGAGCCTTTGAAAAACTTCAAGAAGCTATGAAATTAAAGGCTAGTGAAATTAAGTTAATATAGAATTAATAATATTTCTAAACGAACTCAAAAGGATTTTCTAAATATATAGTATCCACCCTCTCAGGACTGGTTGATATCATTATAATTTTACAATTTATTAAAGTTTCTATTTTTTTGATATAATCTTTTGCTTCATTAGGCAATAAATCTATACTTTGAACACCTGCTATAGACCCTTCCCAACCTTTCATTATCTCATAGACCGGTTTAACCTTTTCTTGTTCAAGAGTAGAGGTAGGTAAATAATCAATGTTTTTTTCATCTAAAGTGTAACCGACGCAAATCTTAATTTCTTTAAATCCATCTAATACATCTAATTTTGTAAAAGCAATACCATCAATGCTTGATAAAGCTACAGCTTGTTTTACTAAAACTGCATCAAACCAACCACAACGTCTTTGTCTTCCGGTAACTGTTCCAAACTCATGACCATTTTCACCTAGCTTAATACCATTTTCTCCACTATCTTCCGATGGAAATGGCCCTGAACCAACCCTAGTTGTATAAGCCTTAGTTATGCCAAGAGTGTAATCCATAGATGTAGGCCCAACTCCAGAACCAATTCCTGCTTGAGAAGAAACTGTATTACTACTAGTTACAAAAGGATAAGTTCCATGATCAATATCTAAAAAAGTACCTTGAGCTCCTTCAAATAAAATATTTGAAAGTCTATTTTTGTAATTATATATAATTTCCCATGATGGTTTAGTAAATGGAATAATTTTTTGTCCAATACTCCAAATTTCCTTTATAACTTCATTATAATTCTGTTTAGGTTCATTCATTGCAGTCAACCATATATTATGAAAATCATAAAGTTTTTTTAACTTACTTTCAAAATCTTCTTTATTCAAAAAGTCACATATTCTTAGGCCCCTTCTACCTACCTTATCCTCATAAGAAGGACCAATTCCTCGCCCTGTAGTTCCTATTTTTTTGGAGCCATTATTTTTTTCCCTAACTTCGTCAACTAATTGATGTATAGGTAAAATTAAGAAAGCTGCGTCAGAAATAATTAAATTCTCTGAAGAGATTTTAATATTTTTTTCTTCTAGTTGTTTAATTTCTTTTATTAAGTGAAATGGATCAATTACAACACCGTTACCAATGAGGGCAACAGTATTATCCCTGACAATACCACTGGGTAACAGTGATAATTTGAAAACATTACCATCTATAACAAGAGTATGCCCAGCATTATGACCTCCTTGAAACCTTACAACTAAATCAGCCTTTTCAGACAACCAATCAACTATTTTACCTTTGCCTTCATCTCCCCATTGTGTACCAATGACAATAACATTACTCATCGAAAATTCCTTAATTTAATTATTAAATCTTAATATTTTAATTTCACTATGGTATTATTTTTCCATATATATTTACATTTCAATTCAGTTGCTTCTTTATCAGAATTGTTATTTAGTTCACTTCCAAATACAACACTAAACCCTTTTTTAATAACTTTGTCTGCTTCCATCATATTTAAATATGGTATGTAAACAAAATCATTTTGCTGATAGGATACTGGTGAACTATTAAATTTTTCTGTGTATATTGTGCAGCCAGTTGCCGTTTCGCCCGATAGAGTATTATAACTTCCACCTTTTACAATCTCACCTTTAAACATTTCAGAAAAAATTGTGAATGTTAAACCTGTGTGATATTTAAATCCTCTGTTTTCAAGTGGATCAATAGAAATATTTATAGAACTATCATTTTCTTTAACAATATTAATGACTTTTAATAGGTATTCTCTTGCTTCTAAAAGAATTCCGTCTAATTTTAATTCAGATAACTTCTTAATACCATTTTCATAATTTCCAGTGCATTCCATAAATTTCAAAATAATATCTAAGTTATTAAATTTTAATTTTTTTAATGTTTGTGAATCTTTTCTATCTATTGCTTCATTGATTTTCTCTTTTAGAGAATTTTCAATTCCATCTAAAAACAAATCCCTTAAAAAAGGTAAATTTAAATCAACTGTAATATTTCTAATATTTATTGATTTTAGTGATTGTGAACAAACAAGTATAATCTCAGAATCTATTAATTCTGACTTTGGACCAATTAGTTCAGCACCTACCTGAGTTTTTTGACGTTCCGAATTAAAACTATCACCTTTTACTCTTAAAACGTCGCCAGAATATGACAATCTAAGTGGTCTAGGTAAATGTGATAAACGTGTAGATGCAATCCTGGAAATTTGGGCAGTGACGTCAGATCTTAAAGCCATCATTCTTTGTGATAATGGGTCCATAATCCTAAAAGTTGAATCTTTCAATACTGCACCTGGTCCATCTGACAGAAGACTATCTTCATATTCAACTAGTGGAGGCTTTACTCTCATATATCCATAATTTGAGAACACATCTAACAGATTTTCTATGGTTTTTGCTTGAATACGAGCGTCGGGATACAGTATGTCACTCAAGCCAGCTGGCAATAGTCCCTTTTTACTTGATGAACTAATCATTATATCAGCCTTAATTAGATTAAATTATATTTTATATAACAAAGTTAATAATCTATCTAATAATTTTTCTGGTTTTTTATAAATAAAGTTTATTGAAAAGAAATTGAATTAACTCGAGCTACTTGAGGTAGGGATTTAATTTCAGAAACTATTTTATCGTTAATAGCTTCATCAACTTCTACTAATGCTATCGCTTCTCCACCTACATCACGACGGCCTAAATGAAATGAAGCAATATTAATTTTTTGGCTACCTAATGCATTGCCTAGATCACCAATAAAACCAGGTTTATCATAATTTCTTAAATAAAGAGCATTTTTAGGAAAATCTGACTCAATTGGTATTCCTTGAATATTAACAATTCTAGGCTTGTTACCCGCTATTAAAGTACCTAATATTGTTCTCTCGCCTTTTTCATGACGAATAGTTATTTTTACTAAAGTTTCGTAATCACAACGTCTTTCGTGTTTTATTGTTGATAAATTTATACCTCTACTTGCTGCAACTGAAGCAGAATTGATATTATTAACAGCTGCTGATGTAGGTTCCAAAATACCTACTAAGGCACTTGCCATTAAAGGCAGATCTTGAATATTTGAAGCTTTCCCATCTAATTCTAATTTTATACTTGTAACACCTTCTTGTGTAACTTGTCCCAAAAATGAGCCTAAAAGATACGCAAGTTTAATATATGGTTTTAATATTGGAGCTTCATCTGAAGTTACGTTTGGAAAATTAAGAGCATTAACAACAGCACCCGTATTGAGATAGTCAGACATTTGCTGTGCTATTTGTATAGCAACATTTTCCTGTGCCTCTAAAGTAGCCGCTCCTAAATGAGGTGTCGCAATTAGGTTGGGAGCTTCAAACAAAATATTTTCTTTAGCAGGTTCTACAGTAAAAACATCGAAAGCAGCTCCTGCTAAATGACCAGTTTCTAACGCAGCTCTGCACGCAATTTCGTCAACTAAACCACCTCTAGCACAATTAACAATCCTTGAACCTTTTTTCATCATGCTTATTGCTTTTGATGAAATAATATTCTTAGTATCATCTGTCAAAGGTGTGTGCAAAGATATAATATCGGAGTTTTTTAATAAATAGTCTAATTCTACTTTTTCTACACCTAATTCAAATGCTTTTTCTTTTGATAAAAAAGGATCAAACGCTAAAACCTTCATCTTTAAACCTATTGCTCTATTAGCAACAATTGAACCTATATTACCACAACCAATTAGACCCAAATATTTTCCTGTTATTTCTGTACCATTAAACTTTGATTTTTCCCACTTCCCTTGTCTCGTAGAATCGTCGGCTCTTGGTATCATCCTAACCAAAGACATCATAAGAGCTATAGCGTGCTCAGCAGTAGTTACTGCATTTCCATAAGGTGTGTTCATAACTATAACACCATTTTTAGTTGCTGCTATTTTATCAATATTATCTGTACCTATGCCAGCACGACCAACAATTTTCAAACTTTTTGCTTTATTAAAAATTTCTTCTGTGACCTTCGTAGCAGATCGAATAGCTAATCCGTCATATTGATCAATAATTTTTGATAATTGTTCTTTTTCAATACCAGGCATATAAGATGTTTCTACTTTATTTTCTTTGAAAACTTCAATAGCTGATTCACTTAATTTATCACTTATTAATACTTTTGGCATAGCTTTATCCTCAAAATTTAAATTAATTTTAGTATTTTTAAAGTCTTGTCATAGGCCCAATCCAAACAAGGTAATAATTTTTTAACATCATCATTATCTACTGTTGGTCCTCCCCATATTCTTAGTCCAGGAGGTGCTGATCTATAACTGCCTATATCAAAAGCTATATTCTCATCTTCTAAAAGTTTGATAATATTTTTTTCAATATTATTTCTAACTTCCAATGATTGATTAATTATTTTTGGGTCAATTAATTTTAAACAAATAGATGTATTAGACACTGTATCAAAGTTTTCAGATAAAAAATCTACCCAATGAGATTTAGAAACCCATTCAGCAATTATATTTAGATTATTTTTTGACCTTTTTATAAGTTCTGCCAATCCACCAATATCTATGCTCCAGTTTAGAGCATCTATGTAATCTTCAACACAGAGCATTGAAGGGGTATTAATTGTGGAACCAGAGAAAATATCAATATTTAATTTACCATTTTTTTTAAGTTGAAATAATTTGGGTATCGGCCATTGAGGATTATATGAATTAATTCTTTCAACAGCTTTAGGAGATAATATAATCATACCATGTCCACCTTCACCACCTAAACACTTTTGCCAAGAAAATGTAGTAACATCTAATTTTGACCAGTCAATATTCATCGCAAATGCAGCTGAAGTTGCATCACAGATGGTAAGCCCAACACGATTATCATCTATCCAATCAGCATCTGGGACACAAACACCAGCTGTTGTTCCATTCCAATTAAAAACAATGTCACTTGTAAAGTTTTTATTTAATAAAATAGGTAATCTACCATAATCGACCTTTGAAATAGATAATTCACTAATTTTTAGTTGAGATTTGATATCATTTGCCCAATCAGATCCAAAACTATCCCAAACTAATATTTCAACAGGTTTAGCCCCTAAACAGTTCCACATTGCCATTTCAATAGCTCCTGTATCAGAACCCGGAACAATTCCAACAATATAATCATTAGGGATTTCAAGCACAGATTTTGTTAATGTAATAGCTGTTTCTAATTTGCTTTTTGCAATTTTGTGTCTGTGGGATCTGCCTAAGTTGGCGTTATTAAGATTTTGTAAAGACCACCCAGGCCTTTTAGCACATGGTCCAGATGAAAATTCAGGACGAATTGGCTTGACTAATGGAATGGTCATATTAACCTCTCTAAATGTTACTGTTTGTTGGGAAACAGTGGCCCGATATTCTACTTAATGATTATAAGGAATTTGTCAATACTCTATTAAATTTTAGCAAAAAAGTTTTTTAATATTATAGGTTGAATTAATGATAACATTGTATGAATTGGCCGGGAAAAATGATCTCAGATTTAGCCCACCTTGCTGGAATGTAAAATTATGTTTACTTTATAAAAATATTGACTTTGAAACTGTAGCTGTTGGATTTTCTGAAAAAAATAAAATTTTGTTTTCTAATCAACAGTTAGTTCCAGTTTTAAAACATCAAGACGGTCATATATCTGATTCTTGGAATATAATTAATTGGCTAGATGAAAATTATGAAAATCCAAAGCTTTTTGTTAATGAAACAAGTAAAAATTTTTCTCACTTTTTATATCTTTGGACGTCAAGACAAATTTTGCCAATTCTATTCAAAATTATAGCTCATGAAATACCTAATATTCTAGAAGGTGATGATTTAGATCATTATATTGTTACAAGAGAAGAACGCATTAAGGGACCTATCACAAAATTCGTACCCGTTATTTCTGATTCAATTAAAAAGTTTAGAAACTTAATTAATCCAATGAGGTCACTTATTAAAAAAAATGGTTTTATTTCAGGGTCTAATCCAGGAATAGAAGACTTTATTTTTTTTGGAAATTTTAAATGGGTTTACACCTGCAGTTCGTGCAATTTGTTAGACAAAGAAGATGAAATTTTCCAATGGTATAAAAAAATTAATCAAATATTTAATATTGAAACACATTAATAGAATGGCAATGGTTTATAGGTCCATGACCATTTCCAAATTTTGGGGCGGATAATATTGCCTTATTAACATAAGAATGAGCCATTTCAAAAGCATCCTTAATATCAAATGACTTTGCTATTCCTGCAGAAAATGCTGATGCCATTGTACAGCCTGTCCCATGTGTATGCATAGTGTTACTTTTAATAGCTTGGATTTTATGGGAACCATTATAATCTATTAAAATATCGGTTATTTCTTTGCTTTCAAGATGTCCACCTTTTAAAATAACATGGCTCGCCCCTAGTTTAAGAATTAGATTACCAGCTTTTTCCATATCGCTTATATTTTGAATTTTGGTGTCCGTTAATATTTCTGCTTCTGGAATATTTGGAGTTAGAATAGGTTTAAATTTTTTAATAAATATTTTTAATGCATCGATTGCATCTGTTTTAAGGAGTCTATGTCCACCTTTAGCAACCATAACAGGGTCCAAGATAATTTTAGTAGATTTATTTTTAATTACATTCTGATTTTCAAAAGTTTCATATATCCCCATAATTAGTTCTGCGTTATGCATCATTCCTATTTTAATCGTATCAGTATTTATATCTGACAAGCATGCTTGTATCTGTTTTTTCACAATATCTATTGGTATTTCATGAATTTCAGAAACACCTTTTGTATTTTGAACAGTTAGTGCTGTAATCGCACTCATACCATAAACACCAAGACTGGTTAGCGTTTTTAAGTCAGCTTGTATACCTGCGCCACCACTAGGGTCTGACCCTGCAATCACTAAAACAGTGCTTGATAAGTTATTTATTTTTGAGGATATCATTTTGTTCGATAATCTTATCCGCAATGTCTTTAGTTACTTCTGCAACTTGATCTTTATTCTCAGCTTCAACCATAATTCTAATCAGATCTTCTGTGCCTGAAGCTCTTAACAAAATTCTTCCATTATTTCCTAACAATTTTTGTTTTTTATTAACTAATTTAGTAACAGTTTCATTAGACAAAACCTCTTTATTTATATTTTTTAGGTTTTTCAATGATTGAGGAACTAGTTTGAATGGTCTTAAAAATTCAGAAGCTTTCATACCTGATTTTTTCAATAGTGATAAAACTTTAATTGCTGTTAATAAACCATCACCGGTTTTTGCAAAATCAGTTAGTAGGATATGTCCTGACGGTTCTCCTCCAAGTTTACTATTTGATTTTATCATTTCATCTAATATATAACGATCTCCAACTTTAGTTCTATAAAGATTTATTTTTAAACCTTTTAAAAAATTTTCTAATCCTAAATTTGACATCAAGGTTCCTACAACCTTGTCATTATTTAACTCATTGTTTATTTTCATTTCTTTTGCTAACAAAGCAATTATTTGATCACCATGTATAATGTCTCCATTTTCATCAGAAAAAATAACTCGGTCTGCATCACCATCTAAAGCTATTCCTAAATCTGCTTTCTCTAACTTAGTTGTATTTGCCATTTTATTAGGAAACATCGCACCACAATCAAGATTTATATTTCTACCATTAGGCTCAACACCAATAACTATTGCTTCTGCACCAAGTTCAAAGAGGACCTCTGGCCCTACTTTGTATGATGCCCCATTCGCACAGTCTAAAACAACTTTCATACCATTTAAATCCTGATGCTTTGGCAGTATTTGTTTTACAAATTCTGAGTATCTACCAATAGCATCTTCCATTCTTCTTGCCCTACCTAAAAGTTCCGACTTAGCTAAAGTTGGTCCTTTTTCCATTCGCAATTGAATTTCATTTTCTACTTCGTCATTTAATTTAAATCCATCAGCTCCAAATAATTTCAACCCATTATCTTCATAAGGATTATGTGATGCAGATATCATAACACCTAGATCACACCTTAAAACTCTTGTTAAATGAGCAATAGCAGGAGTAGGCAAAGGCCCCGTAGTAATTGAGTCTAAACCAACACTAGTAAAGCCTGCAACTAACGCAGGTTCAAGCATATATCCAGATAATCGCGTATCTTTCCCAATTAAAACTCTTGATTTCTTCGTTCCAGCTTTTCCATAAAAGTACTCACCAGCTGCCATAGCTAAATTAACTGCCGTTAAAGCAGTCACCTTTCCGGCATTAACTGTTCCTCTTATGCCATCTGTTCCAAATAATCTTTGATTACTATTTGAGTAGAGTTTATTCATTTTGGCCTTTTAATTCATAGTTTCCTGACAAATAATTGCTTGCTTTGTTTCAAACACATCATGTGTTCTTATTATTTGTATTCCATTTTTATAAGCATGCATAGCAAAAGCAAGGGAGCCGCTCAACCTTTTAGTTGGACTAATTAACCTTTTAGTAATTCCTTCATATTTATACCCTTTTACTACAACTTCGTGAATAAAAGTTTTTCTACTTAATCCAATTAGAATTGGTACGCCTAAACTGTGAAAAAGTGAGACATTTCTTAAAATTTCTAAGTTATGATATATATTTTTTCCAAAACCGATTCCAGGATCTACAACTATATTGGATTTATTAACTCCCATCTGGATTAATAGATTAACTCTTTTTGATAAAATTTTATAAATATCAATAGGTGCAAAACTATATTTTGGTTCAATTTGCATATTATTGGGTTCATTTTGCATATGCATTACAATTACAGGCAAATTAAATTTTGAAACAAACTTAATTTTATTATGGTCTTCAAATCCTGAGATATCGTTAATAATATCTACTCCACTCTCAAGGCCTAACTTCATTGTTGGTAAATTCCTAGTGTCCAAGGAAATTTGAGTAACTAAATTATTCTTTTTAAAATCAATTATAGATGGAATAACTCTTTGCATCTCTTCTTCAATTGATATTTTCTTAGCTCCTGGCCTTGATGATTCTCCTCCTATATCAATTATTGATGCTCCATCAGATATCATCTGATTTGATTTTTTAATAGCAAAACTAGAGTTAGTTGATCTACTTTTCTTATAAAAACTATCTGGAGTTGAATTAATTATGCCCATAACATGAGGTTGAGACATATTAAGGTTTGAAAAAGAAAGTCTTTTATTAGTTATAGAGTCAATTACATTTTCGGCTTCTTGAAGAGCTTCTTTACTTTCGTTTTTAGCTTCTTCTATTAATTTTAAAGGCGTCATTATAGATTCAGAAAAAACATTTTCTTTTTTTTGTATTACCCTTAATTCATTAAAAAAACGCCAACCACCAGCTATTTTTAAACCATCTGAAACTTCATTTTTTGATTTTGATATAGGACATACATATGTTTCTACATTTTTAGAAAAAGGCTGTGCTAAAAGATATCTATTTCTTTCCAAAACACTCATTTAATGCCTTATAATAAATAGTTACAATTAAGAATTATCTATTTCATTAGTAACAATTGTTCCTTTTGCATTAGTGGATGGTATGCCGGCTCTCTTTTTTGGCTTCTTTGCCTTAGGAGGAGTATTATCTACAGACTTTTTTATAGACATTTTTAGCCCTTTACACAAATCTTGTATTTGTTTTCCATCTAATGTTTCATATTCTAACAAGGCCTCTGCAACTTTTTTTAGTTGCTTAGAGTATTTCTTTAACATTTTCTCAGCATCAGAGTATACTGAGTCCGCTATTCTTCTAATTTCATTATCAACTATTGATGCTGTATTATCAGAAAGATTTTTCTGTTGAGAAACTGATCTTCCAAGAAATACTTCCTGCTCATTAGCTTCATAAGCTAGAAATCCTAATTTTTCTGAAAGACCCCATTCAGTAACCATTCGCCTAGCTGTATCTGTTACCATTCTGATATCAGAGCTGGCACCAGTAGTAACTTTTTCTTTACCGAAAATCATTTCTTCGGCTATTCTTCCACCACATGCTACTCTTAAATCTGCAAAAAGCTTATCTTTAGCCATGGAAACACGGTCACCTTCAGGTAATCTCATTACCATTCCAAGAGCTCTTCCACGCGGAATAATTGTTGCTTTATGTATAGGATCACTTGCTGGAGAGTAAACTGCAATAACTGCATGTCCTGCCTCGTGATAAGCAGTTAATCTTCTTTCATCCTCCGTCATAACCATAGACCTTCTCTCAGATCCCATCATAACTTTGTCTTTAGCCTCTTCAAATTCAATCATACTAACGTTATTTCTACCTTTTCTAGCAGAAAGCAAAGCAGCTTCATTAACTAAGTTTGCCAAGTCAGCACCTGAAAATCCAGGTGTACCCCTTGCTAAGGTTTTAGTAATTACATCAGATGATAAAGGGACTTTTTTCATATGCACTTTTAAAATCTTCTCTCTACCAATCATATCAGGGTTTGGAACAACAACTTGTCTATCAAACCTTCCTGGTCTTAATAATGCTGGATCAAGTACATCAGGTCTATTAGTGGCAGCTACTAAAATAACTCCTTCATTAGTTTCAAATCCATCCATTTCTACTAACAACTGATTTAATGTTTGCTCTCTTTCATCATTACCTCCTCCAAGACCAGCA
>ENA-OWPI01001274-OWPI01001274.1-marine-metagenome-genome-assembly--contig:-NODE-1274-length-28872-cov-14.006772_pt1 | contig 28872 bp, 28 predicted proteins | sample MGYA00238138_ERZ651775 | MGnify/ENA primary metagenome ERZ651775 (study PRJEB26906, sample SAMN06265043) | marine metagenome | isolation source: Helgoland LTER site | place: Germany:Helgoland, sampling...
GTTGTTTGCCAGTAACCTTGGTACATATTATCAATTTCAGTTTTTAAATTTTTTGATAAACCCAAAATTAAAGCCCACGTCAATTCACATGTTGGATTAAAATTAATTTCAGTTCCACAAACAATAATCTTTCTTTTCTTTGCAGCCTCTAAATCAATTGCTTTATTTCTTGAGCCACTGGTAATAATATATTTAAGATCATTTAAATTATCGATTAAATTTTTAGTAATCGGTGTTCGCTCACGCATTATTAATAGTGCTTCAAAATCAGATAATTGGTCAATAGCATCAGCTTCGTCTAAAAAAGGTTCGCTAAAGATTTTAAATTCGTATTTTCCTGATAATTTTTTTAAGTCCACAAACTCTTGTGAAACATTTTGATAATCATCTAGTATTGCAACTTTAAGCATTTGTAGTTTTTTTGTTTGATAAAAATAAACCTAATATAATTAAAATCGAACCAATGAAATGAAAAAATAAAAATTTTTCATTAAAAAAAATTATTGCAAAAATTGTACTAAATAATGGGATTAATGATAAAAAAATTCCAGCTCGGTTAGCACCTATAATTGAAACAGCACCTGCCCAACAATAATAAGATCCAATACTTGGAAAAATTGCCACATAAATCAAAATTAAAATAAGGTTATTATTAATCTCAATAATTTGACCCTGCATCATTTCAAAAATAAAAGCTGGAAATAATAAAATTAATCCAAAGGAGCAAATAATTTGTACAAGCGCTAATAGAGATACTTTAAAATTTCTTTTCTTTAAAAAAGCAGAATAAATTCCCCAAGCAGTTATTGCAATTAACATATAGATATCCCCTTTATTAAAATTTAAAGTGAGCAAAATATTTAAATCTAATTTTGTTATAATTACTAAAATTCCAATTACAGAAATTAGTAAACCTGAAATTTGAAAGATATTAGTTTTTTCTATTTTAAGCATAAAACAAACTAAAATTATCATTGCGGGAATTGCAGTATTAAAAAGAGAAGCATTAATAACTTGAGTGTGAATTAAAGCATTATAAGTAAAAGCTGAAAAAACTCCAACACTACTAAAACCTAAAATAAAAAATAATGTTAAGTTTTTAGATATTTCACTTTTTAATTTTACGATCTCTTTATAAGTAAAAGGAAATAAAATTAACCACACAAGTAACCATCGAAGAAAAGATAATGAATATGGTGGTATATTTTCAATAGAAGCAAACTTACCAATCGTAAAGTTTCCCGCCCAAAATAATGTTGCTAGTACTAACATTAAATATGCTTTGGAATTTTTACTCATTGAGGTAATCATTTAGATGAATATTCCAGATATTTAATTTGATATCTACTTAAAACAAATAAAAATAATTAAATTATTTTCCAATACCAATTATTGTTAGATCATCGTCAAGAATATCGTTATTTTCTTTAATCCCTTTTTCTTTTGGACCTGTTTTTAGAGTTTTTAATCTAATTTCTTCAGTAGCATTTTCTAACTCTTTTTTTAGTGATGGATTTTTATGCTTTAATATTAAATCCTTAACACCATCAATTCCAATTTCTTGCTTATTTTCATCCATACATTCAGAAAATCCATCTGTAAAACAATAAATTCTTCCCCCATTTAATTTAAAACTTTCTAATTGATAAACACTCTCATTTTTATGTTTAGTTAATGCTAGCGGCACCGAGCTGGATGGAAACTCTTTAAATTCTTTTCCAATTTTCAATAAAGCTGGTTGATGACCAGCATTAGCAATTTCAACTAAGTCTGTCTTCATATTGTACCTTCCAACAATTGAAGTTACAAAAGTTCCTATCGGATTAGTTTCTTTTAAATCGTTATTCATCTCAAGCAAAATTTCATTAGGTTTGAATTTTTGTTTAGCAAAAATTTTAAATAAAGTAATTGCCTTTGCCATAACCATTCCAGCATTAACCCCTTTGCCAGATACATCGGATAAAGTGAAATAAACTTCATCATCGTGCAAATAAAAATCATAAAAATCACCTGAGATTTCTCTTGCTGGAATATTCAATCCGAATATTGGATAATTTTCGATATCTCTTTTGGGCATTAGACGTTTTTGTACATTCATTGCTAGTTTTATTTCTTGAGAAACTCTGTTCTTCCATTTGTTTTTTTGTTTTTCAGATTGTTCTAACTTATCCATCAGCACATTATATTGTGTGCCAATTATTCCACTGTCTGTAAAAGGATCTTGTGGTGCTCTACTTGAATAATCATCTGATTTAGCTTGTTTAGTTAATACTTCTAATAGTTCATGGGTATCCGTTGATGCGTTATGTTCTGAAATATTTAAACCAAGTTCTTCATGAATTTTACTTACTCTTAGTGGAAAAAATGAGTTGATAGTTTTAAATATTATATAAGATCCAAAAAAACAAAAAGCTCCGATTGATCCTATTCCAATTAATTGAATATATAATTGTTCTAATCTTGTTTTTTCAACACCCATCATTTCAAAATTTCCAAACAAAGCAACTGCAATGGTTCCCCAAATTCCAGATGCTAAATGTACTGGTATTGCACTAACCACATCATCAATTTTTACTTTTTCAAGTAATACTATTGTTGAGCCTGATATAATTCCACCAATGCTTCCAATTAAAATTGCATCAGCAGGATCTACATAAGCACATGATGCAGTTATAGAAACTAATCCGGCAAGTGGACCTGTGATCATAAATAATGGTTCTGGTTTTTTTAAAATTAGAATACCCATAATACTTGATAAGATAAGTCCAAAGGATGCAGATAAAAAAGTATTAATTAAGATTAATGGAATTTTTAAATCCATAGCACCATTAGCACCTCCGTTAAATCCAAACCAACCAAACCAAAGAATTAAAGCACCTAGCGCTGCAATTGGTGTGTTGCTACCTTGAAAAGATGTTTTTGTATCACCATCTCTAAATCTTCCAGTACGATTACCCACAACTAATAATACTGCTAAAGCAATCCATCCTCCAACAGAGTGAACAACAGATGCGCCTGCAAAATCTAAATATCCTAATTGGCCTAACCAACCAAATTTTTCTTCAGGGTTATCAAAATTAAATGCCCAAGACCAATGACCTACAATTGGGTAGAAAAAACCAGATGCTAAGAATGTAATTATTACATATGAAAAAAACTTTAATCTTTCTGCGACTGCCCCAGAGATAATAGTTGCTGCAGTTGCAACGAACATTGCTTGAAAAACAAAATAAGTTTGGTAGCCAGCTACTTTAGTAGTAAAAAAATAAAATTTATTCCCAAATAATCCTGATACACTGGTTCCGTACATTAATGCAAAACCAAACGCCCAAAAAGTTACTACTGCAATTCCAAAGTCAGTTACGTTTTTAAGAGCTACGTTAATGTTGTTTTTATTTCTTGATAAACCAGACTCTAAACACATGAATCCTGCTTGCATTAAAAATACTAAAATAGCACAAATCAGGAGCCAAAATGTATCCAAGTTAGCTTGTAAGATTGCATCAAGTCGAAACTCTAATGCTTTTAAAGTACCTTTAGTTGGAAGTTTATCAATTTTTGACTGCAGCTCATTGATTAAAATCTGGGTTTCAGCCGCAGTCATAATTTATTTTTTATTTAATCTACTAATTTTCTAGCTTCTCCAGCGTCAGTAATAATTTTTTCGACACTTACTACTTTAATCACCTCAAAACCAGTCCCAAGAATTGCATTTTTATAATCTTCATCTGAAAGATTAGATTTATCCTCAAAAGATGAAACAGCAACGCCTTCAGGCCATGAAACTTTAACAGTAGCATTTGGACTTGCAGCTTGAAGCGCCTCAGTTACCATTTTTTGACACTTGATACACATCATGCCATTTACTTGAGCAATCTGTGTTTGGGCTGCAAACAAATTAGTACTAAATAAAAATAAACCCATAGTTAATATTATTTTTTTAAACATATTATCCTCTTTTGTTAAACTAAATCCTAACATTTAAAAAACTAGTTTGCATTATTAATGAGATCATAATGGGTAATTTAAAGAAGGTGCTACTATTACTTGCCAATTGAAATTAGGGTTAAATCATCACTTAGTTTATTTTTGGCAGCAACTTCTACAACGTTCTTTGTTATATTATCAAGTTGTTTTTTAACATTTTTATTGAAATTTTTTTCAATTATTTCGATTGATCCATCTATTCCTATTTCTTCTCCATTATTGTTTTCACTTTCAGATAAACCATCAGTAAACGCGTAAAATCTATGTCCATTTAGTTTAGTTTTATGTATAGGGTATACCGATTTATCTTTTTGAGGAATTACACCCATTGGTGGAGAATTGCTTTCAAACTTTTCATAAACACCTTTTTCATTTCTAATTAACGCTGGTTGGTGTCCTCCATTAACCCATCTTATTTCATCTGTAATAAGGTTATATTCACCTAATATACATGTCACAAACATCCCAGCTGTTTTTGTTGTAAACAAATCATTATTCATATGAAACATCATTTCATCTGGGTCTACTTTATCCCTAGACATAATTTCAAATAATGTTGATGCTTTTGCCATCACCATTCCTGCATGAATTCCTTTTCCTGCAACATCTGCTATTATAAAATAAACACTTTCATTGTGAGGATAGAAACTAAAAAAATCTCCTGAAACCTCTCTGGCTGCTAAATTAATTCCATGAACAGGGTAATTTTCTAAATTTCTTTTTGGTAAAAAATTTTCTTGAACTTTTACCGCAAGTTTTACTTCGTTAGATATTCTATCACGCCAAACTTTTTTTTCTGACTCACTTTTTTCTAACTTACTCATCAGTTTATTGTAATAAAGTCCAATTACTCCCCCTGCCGTAAATGGATCTTGAGGGCCTCTAATTGTTAAATCACCAGTATCAGATTGTTTCTCCAAAATTTTAATTAAATCATGCTCTACTGATGTTGCATTGTGCTCTGCAATATTTAATCCAAGTTCTTCATGTAAAGGACTTACTCTTAATGGATAAATAGAGTTTAAAATTCTTAAAAATATATATGACCCAAAAAATGTGAAAGCACCAATGGCTAATATTCCTATAAACTGCACTTCAATTTGTTCTAATCTTGTAAGTCCTGTTCCTAATTTTTCTAAATCACTAAATAGACCAACAGCTATTGTTCCCCATATCCCCGCACCTAAGTGAACAGGAACTGCTCCAACAACATCATCTATCTCATATTTATTTAAGATTTCATTAACAAAGATTGCAATTATTGCACCAACGATACCTACGAAAATAGCTGTTACTGATGTCATTGAATTACAACCAGCTGTTATTGCAACTAGTCCCGCAAGAGGTCCTAATATTACATAGTACGGATCTGGTTTTTTAAATAATATAAAAGAAATACCTAACCCAGTTAATAATCCAAAAGCAGCAGATAGAAATGTATTTATTAATATTAATGGTACTGTCTCATCCATTGCTCCATTACTTCCCCCATTAAACCCGAACCAGCCAAACCATAAAATTAAAGTTCCTAAAACGGCTAATGGAAAACTTGAGCCAGTAAATTTACCTTTATTTGCCTTAGAATATTTTCCAATTCTTGGCCCTAAAATTAATACAGCGGCGAGTGCAATCCATCCACCTACTGAGTGAACAATTGTGCTTCCAGCAAAATCTACAAAACCAAGCTCTGTTAACCAACCAGTAGTTTTTACTTGTCCAGTAACTGCTAATAACTGCGTTACAGCATCATTCATGTTATTTAGATATATAGATGACCAAGCCCAATGACCAACAATTGGATAAATTATACCAGTAGCAATGACGGTTATAATTAAATATCCATTAAATTTCATTCTTTCAGCCACAGCACCAGAGATTATTGTCGCTGCAGTAGCTACAAACATGGCTTGGAACACAAAATATGTCATGTATTCAGCTTTTTCAGTTTTAAAGAAAAAAAGATCTGTTCCAAAAAAGCCGTTAAAACTTGTGCCAAACATCAATCCAAATCCAAAAATCCAGAAAACTACAACTGATAAACCAAAATCGGCAGCATTTTTAAGAGCTACGTTAATACTATTTTTATGTCTTGAAAGCCCTGTTTCCATGCACATGAAACCGGCTTGCATGATAAAAACTAATATCGCACAATCTATTACCCAAAGAGTATCAACAAAATATTTTATAGAGTCCAAGTCTAAATTATCCATTATCTTCTTGATCTTTTTTTTTCCATATATAAAAAAATAGATATGGCGCTAAAGCTGGTACCACACCAAACCAAAACCATTCATCCCATTTGAAACTTTTATCCGTTGCAAAGCCTTTAAGGCCATTCCACCAAGTAAGATAACCTATAAATATTATCCACCCTAAACTAATAGTTGCATAAATTTTTTCTTTCTGAGTGAAATCAATTTTAGGTAATTTTGATAGATATTCTTTTAAATCATCTAAATTCATTTTTAATTATTAGCAATTTTGACGAGCTATAACGTTTAGTGCTGTTAAAGTAACTTGGCAATTACCACCTGTTTCTTTTGCTAAAATTTTATAGTTTGATGCATCGTTAGAGATGCACAATTCGTATCCCATCTCTGTAGTGATGTTGTCTGATCCACCCAATAATGCTTGTTCAATTTGTGTTGAAGTTGCTGATGTTGGGCTACAATTTGTACTGGTAGTGTTCATGTAATACATTCCATTATCAGAATAATATTCAGTTTGACCTAGTGAGATTTGCTGCATTACATTTTCTGCAGACTTTCTTTTTGCTCCAGCAACATAACCATTATAACTTGAAATTCCTATTGCAGCTATAATTCCTAATATTGCAACGACCACCAAAAGCTCAATAAGAGTGAACCCTGAGCTTTTGGTAGTCATAAAAGAGTGTTTCAATATTAATCTATTACTCTACTAGTACTGTATTAGTTTGAGTGTTACCTGCAGTACTGCAAGGTTCTTCAATGCATGTACCGATTGTAATTGTAGATCCTGCAGCTTTTACACCTGTTACTCCAGCATTTCCATTTGTTGTATAAGCGCCAGCGCTTACAACAGCTGCATTTGCTGTTACATATGGATTTTTAAAATCACCTAAAGCATTTACTGATGCTGTAACAACTGTTGCTCCAGTTTTACCAGCACAAACTAACTGATCTACACCAGCTGAGTTTTTCATAGCATTTGCCTCACCTAAATTACATTTTTGTAATTCAGCAGCAATATATTTAACAACTGAAGCTTGATTTGATTTAGCTGCTTGTTTTTTAGCACCTGCTGTGTAACCTGAATAAGCAACTACACCAACAGCCGCAAGAATTCCGATGATTGCTACAACAACTAGTAGCTCAATCAATGTAAAACCTTTATTATTATTTTTTTTCATGTTTTTAAACCCTCTTTTATTGTTATATGTTTTTTTGAAGTTTATATATTTAAATACAATTATGTATATAATTCAAATCATCATTTTGGGTCAATCATAGATTGTATATATTGTGATTTTGGCTAAAATCTAATAAATATAAGGAAATTATGTCATACAAAGTTACAGAAGAAGAAAATATTGCAACTGTCTACCTGGATGGTGAGATTGACATGGATGTTACCGAAAAAGCTAAAGAGGTAATCATGCCATTAATTGAAGCAAAAAAAGAAGTTCACTTAAATCTAAAAGATGTTCAGTACATGGACTCCTCGGGAATATCCGTTTTAATTGAAAGTCATCAAAAAGCAATCGAACTTGGAACTAAAGTTACACTAAAAGAAATTAGTAAATCAGTTTTAAAAGTTATTATGATGGCAAAGTTAGAACAAATTTTAAATCTTGATTAATGAAACAATCACAAATTATTAGTTTAAGTGAAAAAAAAGATTTTGCAGTAGATTCTTCCAATCTTAAACATATTAGAACCTTCTGTAGAGAAGTATTAGAAAAATTAGATATCAATCAAGAGCTAAAAGATGAATTAATTTTAGCTATTGCCGAAGCTGCACAAAACATTGTTAAACATGCTTATAATAATGAAAAAACTGAAGACAAAATGATGATAAAAATTTCAGTTGAAAATGGTCATCTTGAAATAGGTTTTTCTGATAAAGGAAAACTAGTTGAAGAAGAAAAAGTTAGACATAGAAAAATTGATGATGTTAAACCAGGAGGATTAGGAACTTTTTTTATTCAACAGATAATGGATGCGGTTGAATTTAAAGAGGGTAAGAAACCTTGGATTAACCACTTAATTTTATCCAAAGATTTAAATAATTAATTTTTTTCTGAGTAACAATCTAAATTATTATAGTCTTTAAAAAACATATTTGCCATTTCGTTGCTACTAATCATAAAACAATCTAATGGCTCATTTAAAGATTGTACCATATGCTCAGTTACATTTTTTCCAGTTTGTTGCTTAATACCTGTATTTATAGTTCCAGATATAAGTGCATGACTTATGTTGCCACTTGTTGCAACAGTTAGTGCTGGACCAAGAACAGCAACACTCTGGGCACAACCAGTGAGTAGTATAAAAATGATTATTAACTTTAGATATTTCATTAGACGAAGCTTTTACAAACTATCTAATAAATTAATAGAATTTTTTTAATCTTTAAGGACAGCAATATGTCCATTTTGATTTTTTTTATCCGCCAATAATAGCACCAACATTAAAGATTGGTGAATACATCGCAATCATTAATCCACCAATCATTGTTCCCATAAAAACAATCATTATTGGTTCAATTAAACTAGACATATTATCTACTGCTGTATCAAACTCTTCCTCATAGTAACTTGATACTGAATTAAACATCTCATCCAAATTTCCTGTTTGCTCTCCAACTGATATTAATTGGCTAAATGTTGGTGGAAAAATAGGTTCTTTTAAAAATAGTTTAGTTAAAGTATCACCTGAAAAAACACCTTTTTTTACATTTTCTAAGGCGAGAGTGACGACATCATTGTTGCTAACAGATTTTGCAATTTCTATACTTTCAAGTAAGTTTACTCCAGCCGAACTAAGATTACCCATAATTAGTGAAATTCTTGCAATTAAAGATTTTAAAATCATATCTCCAAATATTGGCATTTTTAATACTCTTTGGTGCCATTTGTATCGAATTGATGGAATTTTTGTTGTTGTGTATTTAAATATCACAAAAATAATGATGCATACGAGTGCCAATGTTAAACCACCAGATCCTCTCATAAAATTACTAGCTGTCATAATAACAGCTGTTGGAGTTGGAAGTGGTACACCCATTCCTTCATACATTTCAGCAAAAACAGGAACTACTTTAATTAACATGAAAACCATTACTGTTATTGCTACAGTAAACATAACTACTGGATAAGTTAATGCACTTTTAATTTTTTTTTTTACTTTTTCTCTTTTCTCTAACGATTCTACAAGTTTCATTAAGAAATCATCTAGTTTACCACTAGCTTCACCTGCTTTAATAAGGTTGATATAGATGTTATCAAATATTAAGGGGTACTTTTCAAAACATTTTGAAAGTGTAACTCCTCCCTCAAGACTTCTTCTAACATCTTCGATAATCTCTTTCATGGTTGGATGCTCTATTTGATCTCTCAACATTCCTAATACATTAAGGATGGGCAGTCCTGCCTTAACCATTGTTGCAAATTGTTTTGAAAACAACATGACGTCTTCTGGTTTGACTTTTTTCTTTCCAAAAGAAAAGCCGCCACCTTTCTTTTTTTCTTTAGTAGCGGATTTTTTTTTAGTTCTAATTAAATTGGTAATAATAATTTTTTGCTCTTTAAGCTTATAAGATGCTTCCTCTTGATTGATTGCATCAATTGACCCTTCAACATATTTTCCAGCTGATATCCCTTTATAGGTATAAGTTTCTGATGACATTTTTATTCCATCGAAAGAACACGATCGTATTCTCTAAAATTTAGATCTCCTGATAAAATCATTTCTCTTCCCATATCACTCATTGATCTAAAGCCTTCTTTTTTAGCAATCTCTTTAAGTTCAGGCGTTGTGGCTTGTCTTAATATTGCTTCTTTAATTGGTTTTGTTACATTTAAAACTTCGTATATACCCATACGACCTTTGTAGCCTGTGTCCTTACATTTCGGACAACCTTTACCTCTAAATGCTTTTGCTCTTGAAGCTTGTTCTGCTGTAAACCCAAAATCAGCTAACATTTTAGGTGTAACATCTGGATCTGGTTCTCGACATTCTGAACATGTTTTTCTTGCTAATCTTTGAGCTAAAACTAACGAACACGCAGCTGAAATCAAATAATCAGGTGTACCCATATTTTGTAATCTGGTAATAGAACTTGGAGCATCATTAGTGTGCAATGTACTAAACACTAAGTGACCAGTTAATGCTGCTTTCAAACCTATATCAACTGTCTCTTTATCCCTCATTTCTCCAACTAATATTATCTCGGGATCTTGTCTTAAAAACGATCTAAGAGCACGACCAAAATCATATCCAATATCATCTCTAATTTGAACCTGCCCAACACCATCTAGTTCATACTCGACAGGATCTTCAGCAGTTAAAATATTTAAATGTGGTTGAGATACTTCTTTTAAGATTGAGTAAAGAGTAGTTGTTTTTCCTGAACCTGTTGGTCCCGTAACAAGAATTAATCCTTGTGTACCATGAATAGCTTTTCTCAAATTTTTAAGATCATTTTCTTCAAAATTTAATTGTTCTAAACTTATATCTCCAGCATCTTTGTTTAGAACCCGCATTACAATTCTTTCATTGGTTGCTGTTGGTAGAATTGAAAGACGAAGATCAACTACTTTGCCATCTATCTTAAAAGGAATGGCACCATCTTGTGGCAATCTTCTTTCTGCAATATCAAGTTTGCCCATAATTTTAAATCGAGTAACAACTGCTCCATAATTAGAATGTAAAAATTTTGCAAAGTGTTCTTGTTCAGTTAACATTCCATCTAGTCGATATCTAACTCTTGATGAAAATCTATAAGGTTCAATATGAATATCTGATACACCTGATTTAATTGCTTCAGCAACGACTGCTGTTGAAAATTTAATTACTTCAGACTCGTTTTCTATTGCTTCAATATCTTCTTCTGGCTTTTCATCTAAAACCTCAGCGCTCTCATCTACTTCGTAATCAAAAGTTTGTATTTTTTCTTTATTTTTCTTTTGAATTGCCTCTATGGTGGTTTCACCTTCTTTTAAAAGTTTATCTATAAAAACTGATATGTGAGAAATTTTAGCTGCATGTAATTCTATATCCATTTTAGTAATAGTTTTTAAATTTCTCATTAAACTCAATTTTGAACTATCTGGAATAGCGATATGTAAAACTTTATTTTCAACCTTAAAAGGAGCAATAAAATTCATATTGATATAATTCGATGGTAGAACAGATTTAACTTCATCTGCTACGTCAATAGTAGATAAGTCAATAATATTTAGTGATTGTTCGCTAACTAATAGATCTAGAATTTTATCTTCGTTAGTTAAATTTAATTCAAAAATTGCATCTAATTGAGATTTTTGTCCCTCAGTAGATTTTTTTTTAATATCAATTAAATCTTTTCCTGAGATAACATCTTGATCAATTAAAATGTTTATTAAATTTACTTCAGATTCTCTACTAATATTCATTATAAAATTCTTGGTGCTATAAACACCAGTAATTCATCTAGATTATCAGAATTTGCTCTACCTTTAAAGAGATTACCTATCACAGGCAAGTTACCTACACCTGGTGTTTGGTTTTTATTGTTAGATTGTACATTTTTCTTAATTCCACCAATTACTACAATATCACCATCTGCTACCAATAATTTTGTAACAATTTCCATTTTATTAATTGGTGGCTCATCAGATGCTGCTGCTCTATTTGGTGTGTCGTTATTAACCTTGATAGTTAATAATACATTTCCATCTCCAATTATGCTTGGAGTAACCTCTAATTTTAATGCTGCTTCTTTAAATGATGTTGATGTAGTTCCATCAGCTGTTGTTTGATAAGGAATTTCTTCACCTTGAGTAACTGTTGCTAGTTGATTGTCTAATGTAAAAACTTTTGGATTTGAAATTGTTTTTCCCATCCCCATACTTTCAAGAGCAGTAATTTCAGCTTTTAAAACTCCTGTAGTAGTTCTTCTAAGTAATCCAATACCACTTGTTGCACCCGTTACTGGAAAGTTTGCTATACTATCGGTTGCTGAACCTAAACCTGCTGCAGTCCCTAAATCAGTTCCAGCAGCACTTCCACTGCTAGTTGCTCCAGTTCCTCCAACAACGTTTCCAGTTTTTTGATAGTAACCACCTAATCTTGTGCCTAATGCTCTTTCAAAATCTGAGTTAGCTTCTACTATAAATGCTTCGATTAAAACTTGTTTAGTTCTAATATCTATTTCCTTAATTACTTTATCAACAACATCTAAATCTTTTTCTTTACCTCTAACTATTATTGATCTTGTAGTTATTTCTTCTGTAACTTGAATTGGAGTATAAGTACTATCGCCAGACTGTTGTGTGAATAATTCTTCAATTGTTGCTTTAGCTTGAGCTGGTGCAATATAGTATAGTCTAAATATTTCTGAGAATATTGGTTCTACACTATCTTCTAATTCAACTTTTTTCTTAACTGCTTGAGCTCTTTCAGATTTATAATTTTCCTGCGAAGTTAAAGTTTCAGGCGAATGAACTCTGATTAAATTACTTGCAACATCTACATCTGATGCATAATTTTTCATGTCTAGTAAAGCTTGAAACGCTTTATCCCATGGAACATCAATTAATTCTGCAGAAATTACACCTGCAACTTCATCACCAACTAAAACATTAATCTCTCCAATTTTTCCCATCAATTCCATGGTCTCTTTAAAGTCTAAATTTTTAAATTTTAAAGTTACTCTTTGTTTTAAAAGTGGAAAATTATCTGAAATAATTAAATAATTTCTTTGAGCTTCTGAAGATATTTTTTTTCTTTTTCCTAATTTTCTAGTATCTCCTACTACTGGCTTTGGACCCATTTCTAGAGTTTTTGCAATTTCAGATTTACCTCCTTCAGTTATATTTTCACTCTTTATTAAAGGACTATTGTGCTTGAAAGGTTTGTTATATTTTTTTGCAAATTGAGAATTAGCACAACCACTTAAGATAAAACCTAAGATTAAGACAATAGATAAATTAAATAATTTTCTAATATTCATCTGCTTCTCTTATTTGATTGTTGAAATCTAAAATTAAATATTTGCCATCTTCTTTTTTAAATATAGCCTCAGTAAGTCTTAAATCTATAAATTGATTTTTTCCTAAAAACTGACCTAATGTCAAAGTGATTGCTTCACCAGCAGAGTTTACCACTGAAATATAACTATGATCTTTTCCAGAGATTAAACCTGAAAGTTTAAAGTTGTATAAACTCATTTCATCTTCTTGTTCTTCTTCAGGAACACCTGCCATAGAATTAGTTCCCTCATTCCCCGCAAAAGGATCATTAAGTGGAACTTCATCTTCATCTTGAATCTGATTGGTAATCTCTTTTACTTGATCTAAAAGTTCTTCTTTTTGACCATGATTATCTGCCAAAGAAAAATTACTAAACATCATCAAAAATAAAATAAGTAAAATTTTAAAAAAATTCATTTGGCAATCCTACTATTGTTAACTCTCCTGATGCAATTATTGCTCCAGTTGAATCGTTTTGTACTATACTTATGGCCTCTTTGTCAAAGTTTAGCATCTTTTGTTGCTTGGATACTGCTCTTTTAAACTTTATATATCCTAAAAACTTACCTCTTATCTCATAGTCTACTGGTATCTTATAATAAGAGACCATTTCTTTAGTAATTAAATTATCAGCTTGTTGTGCAATACCTGCTTTTAAAACTGGAATTGCTTTTTTCTTCTCAATTTTTGAAATCACCAACCCATTTACACCTGCATGCCTACTTAAGCTTTGATATAAATCTTCAACTTCAGCTTTTGAATGAAATAAAGTAGAGCTAATTTCGAACTCTGGTTTCAGTTTTTTAATTCTTGCTTTAAATTGAACAATTTCGTTGTCAAATTGTACTATTTCATTTTCTTTAAGCAATTTATCTTCATATTTTGCTTTTCGCTCTTTAACCATTGGGCTAAGTATTGCGTAATATATTATTAAAAATAGAATTATTGCTCCAAAACCAATACCAAACTTAATCAACGTTTTCTTGTCAGCAGCTCCTGCAAACTTCTCTTTTAAATCTGACATTGTTAAATTTTTAAGGTCCATTAGACGTTCTCCAATATACAGGCTATTCTAAAGCCTTTCATTTGTTGTGATCCCTGCTGCTGGCCAGATGGCAATGTCATACTTGCTAAAGATGCCTGGGAAATAAGTTTTTTATTGTTTAAATTACTTATTAATTTAAGGATATCTTGATCACTAAATGCAGATCCTTCGATCACAATTTGATCAAAACCATTGTATTCTATTGACTTAAATTTTACTCTTTTTGGAACTGCAGATGCAATTTGTGCAAGCGCTCTAAAGCTTATAGTTTTATTAGATTTAATTGATTTACTTAATTCTAGTGATTTTAAAATAAGTCCTATTTCTTTTGCAAATTTGTTTTTCTCTAAAGTTTTCAATTGATGAGACTGAACAACTTGATCGTAATTAGCAATTTTTTTATTTAGCTCTGTAATTTGCCAAAATGAAAACCCAAATAAAGTAATGTAGATAACTGAAACTATTCCAACAATACCTTTGAAAGCAAAACCAGAAACTGCCTTCGCTTTTTTTTGAGCAATCATACTATCTCTGTTTGGAAGTAGGTTGATGTTTTTAACTGCTGTTACAAATTTATAATAACCAAAAACATCTAATTTTCTAAAAGCCAATCCCATCACAGTAGAAAAGTAAGATCTATTTTGAATATTTACTTCATTTTCTAATTGTGCTGGTACTTTAATTCCATCTAAAGGATCAAATAATTGATAACCTGTATTCGACATATTTTTTCTAAAGCTAGCTAAGTATTCTTCAACGTTTGGTAAATTTGAAGTAACTTTTAAATTTCTAATTCTTTTTTCATACTTTGTTTCAAAATCTTGGATAGCTTGTTTTACTTGTGTCATATATCTTCTAACAAGTGCTTCCATTTCTTCTTGATCATTACTTTCTGCCAAAGTTTTTCTATCCTGGCCTCTTATAAAAATATCTGTAATGATTGGATTGTTATCATATAAAATCATTACATAGTTTTCATCTAATCCAAATTCTAAAACTGCAGTTAAATTACTTTCTTCAATTGAACCAGCGATTTGATTTATTTGGTCTACGGCAGACTTTAATGCAAAACATTTTACATCTATGATCACTGCATTCAATCCACCTTTTTTTATGATATCCGTATAACTATTTATGTCAGAAAGTTTTGAGGCAACGAATAAAATATCCATTGTATTTCCAGTAGTGTCTTTATTTATAACTTGATGGAAAATAGAATAATCTTCCAAGTTATCCGTTAATTGAACTAAATTTTCCCAAAGTGAATCTGAATTAATTGCAGTGTTTAATTCTTCATCTGTCATTAATGGTGACGTAACAACTCTTATGATTGCACTAGTGACAGGAATTGCAATTGCTGCATTAGTTGTATTTATTTTAGATTTTTGTATAGCTATTTTTAATTCATCTGCGATTTTATCAGGATGTTCTAAAACGGTTCCGCCATCATTAACACCTTCAAATTTATGAATAAAAAATTTATCTAACACCCATTGATTGGCTTTATTGCTTGAAACTTGTGATAATCTAATTTCAGTTGGTGTTAATTCTACACCAACTATTTCCTCACCTACTGCTGAGGATTTGCCAATTCTGTTTTTTATAAATTTACTAAAAAAACTTTCCTTCTTACCGTCAGATGCTGGTTTTGGTATAGGACCATCTGTTTTATCTTTTTTCTTAAATAAATTTGCAAATGGATTTTTCATATTTAGCTCTAAGGATCACTATATACTCAACTTTTACTAGAATAAAAATAAATTATACTCATAATGGGTATTTTGATTAAATAAATGACAAATACATTACAATTTATATTATTAAGTTCTTTATGTTTGAAAAATTAGAAGATTTAGCAAAAAATAATAAGAAAATTTCTGACTTCCATATCAGAGCAGGTTCTGCTTTAGCATACAGAGCAACAGGAGAAATAATTAAAGTTCCAGATGTAATGGTTACAGAACAAGATTTGAAAGATCTTCTGTTAATGAACTGCAATGAAGAGGAATTGGCAAAATTTGAGAATACTCATGAACTTGATACAGCAATTACTTTAAGTGGACTAAGATTTAGAGCAAATTTTTATAAAACAATTAATGGACCGGCGTGCGTTTGTAGAAGAGTGGAAAGTAAAATCCCTGATATGGATCAATTTAATTTACCTCAAGCTCTATATGATATCGTTGATTTTCATAAAGGACTAGTTTTAGTAACAGGGCCAACAGGTTCAGGTAAATCAACCACCTTAGCTGCAATTGTAAATGAAATTAATAAAACAAGAACTTCAAATATAATCACTGTTGAAGATCCAGTTGAATTTATTCATAAAGATAATCAAAGTATAATCTCTCACCGAGAAGTTGGAAAACAAACTCAATCTTTTGCGGCAGCGTTAAAAGCTGCTTTAAGAGAAGATCCGGATGTAATTCTTGTTGGAGAGATGAGAGATTTAGAAACAGTAAGTTTAGCATTAACTGCTGCTGAAACTGGACACTTAGTATTTGGAACGTTACACACTAGTGGTGCACCAAGTACAATCAACAGAATTATTGATGTGTTCCCACCAGAACAACAAGAACAAATTCGTGCACAAATTTCAACTTCTTTAAAAATGGTTGTAACCCAAAGACTACTTAAAACAAAAGATGGTCAAGGAAGAGTTGGTGCATTTGAAATAATGAAATGTACACCACCCATTCAAAACTTAATTCGTGAGGCTAAAATTCACCAAATCCCAAGTATCATGCAAACGGCAGTAAGAGATGGAATGATTACGATGGATAAATCTTTGGAAGAATTAGTTAAGTCAGGAAAAATAGATCCAGGTGCAGCAAAAGCAGGACATTAAAGGTTTTACTATTTTAGAACTACTTGTTGTAATTACAATTGTAGCAGTGGTGTCTGCTGTTGGTTATCCAAATTTTATGGATTGGCGACAAGATAGAGAAATGCGTGCTTCAATGGAGAAAGTTTCTTCAATGTTAAGATCTATTAACACACAAGCTCAAAGAGGAAATTTTTCAATTGTGCAATTCATGGTAAAGCCTTTATCAAACTCTACAGAATTTATTTCAAAAGGAATGTCCAAAAGTACAGAGTCAACAATTGCAAATACTTCAGGCCAAACGGTAACGTGCCAAATAGTTAGTTCTGGTTATTGGACTAATCATAATGTTGATTATTCAAATAATGATGTTTCAACAAACATAGATAGTGATGGCGCTGTTTGTTTTTCAAAAGATACAAGATATTTTTTAAAAGAGGGAAAATTATCAAGCTTATTAAATGTTTCGATTGATGGACGATTAACTAATAATTATATAATCATATGTACAACTAAAAATGCTACAAAAACTGGTGGAAAGTGTGCCACCAACCAAGGAGATGGATTGGAAAAACCTGCCTACTTGGTAGAATGGAATAGATTTGGTAATATAAGTAAATTTAAATGGAGTGGAAGTGGCTGGAGTAGATTATAGAAAATCAGAAAAAGGAATGACTTTATTAGAGGCTTTAGTCTCTACTGCAATCATTGGAATTGGCTTTGTTGCTATATTTCAAATGGTTCAATATTCAGTAAGATCAATAGATGTTTCAGGTGAACGAACAAAAGCAACCTTTTTAACAGGAATGGTTGCAGAAGATTTAATCTCAGAAAAGTTCTCAAATTCACCAACGACTGACGTAAAAATGATGGATTATCTAATATCAAATAAAGACAGTACAAAATCTTCATGGAGAATGGGTTCATGCTCAACAGGTACTTCAAGCACTGGAACTTATAACAATGCTGCCGAAAATAAATTTAAAAAATGGGATGATCGTTTTTCAACCAGACGATTAAAATGTGCTGGAGGTAACAGTACGCAAGATATTAAATTTTTAAAAATTTATGATCTTTGCAATAACAATGCTTCTGTAAATAGTTGCACATATAACAATACTCAAAGATATGGAAATACAGGTATCTATGACAAATGGTATTTGGGTAAAATGGAAGTAAACGTGAGTACAGGTTCAAATAAACCAAAGAAAAAATATTTATACTTTCAAATTAATTAATGAAAAAAAAACTTAGTTCAATCGCTGGAGTTACTTTAATAGAAATTTTAATTGGAATTCTAATTTCTGTTGTGATGATGGCAGCTATGTTTACATCATATCAAGTGGTCAACAACACATATTCACAAGTTGCAGATCGTGCAAAAATCTCATCAGCAGGACGAGATGTAATTGGAATGATGTTAAGAGATATTCGAAATGCAGGATTTAAATATTTCAATGACAATATTAAAACTTCAAATGAACATTCTCCAATAATAATTACTAAAAGTTCAAACTTTAATACTGCGTGTGATAAATTAGAAATTGTCTTTGGTGATATAAATTATAATAGTACTCGAACTCCAAGATATGTTTATGAAAGATATAAAATAACTTATGAGTGTAAGCCATCAACGTTACCAGATAAATCAGCTCCACCACTTTCTGGAAACAAGTTTCCGCCAATCAAAGCATTTGCACTTTATAAATCAAAATTAGGATGGAATACCACTTCAAATAAATGGGACAACCCAGCAACAGATGGGAATCCAAAAACTTATGGAGAGGAAATTGTTTTAGATTACATTTCAGATTTAGTATTCAATCCAATTGATGATAAAGGATTATTGATTAATCCACCCCCTACTCCAACTAACCAAACTAAAGAAAAATTATATTCAATTAAAACTGTTGATATTGCTTTAACAGTTAGATCAACAAAACCATTTTTTAGAAATGCAAAATTAAGAAAAGTGTTAGCAATGATGGATAGTGCTAGAACAAAATCAAATACAGATAAATTTTTAAGAGAGTCTATTGTTGTGTCAGCTCATGCAAGAAATTTAGGATTACAATGAGAAATAAAAACGAACAAGGTTTTGCTTTAGTCTTATCATTAGTTTTAATGTTAGCAATGTCGTTAATGGGTGGTGCATTAATTGTAATTTCTGCTGGAGATCATAAAAGTAATAATAATAGTGATGAGTATCAGCAAACATTTTATGTAGCTGAAACAGCATTATTGGAAGGTGAAAAATATGTTCTAAATCAGTTTTTAGGTCCTTGGAATATTTCAAACCATACTCGAAATACTTCTGCTAGAAATTTACCTGCAAATCAAACAACTGTGTTTGATGGAACGCTTACAAAAAGAGGTTATGGGAATAGCGACTCTTTTTACTATAATACTAACAAAAATTGTTACAACAGTTTCAGAGATTTAGATAAATCAGCTATAAAAGTGGTAGTTGGTGAAAGTTGGAATTTTGGAGACGTAATTCGTGATAGCTTCCAAAGTGCATCTGCCCAAGAAAAACAAGAAGCAGAAGTTTTAAAGGGTTATTATTATGAATTTTTTATTACAAGAATTGGAGCAGCTCCATTTAGAGGATACGGCTCCAGTATTAAAAAAAGTGCTTCAGATACAGGAAATGATGGAATGGCTTATCGAATTTACGGTTGTGGTATAAAGGCCTTAGGTCATTCATTTAACAAAAGCACTAATCAGCATAATGTTAGTGGCTCAGATAGCATGATTGTATCCTTGGAAAGTACTATTGTTCTTCCAAAATAGCTAAAAAAAACTAATTTGATCAGTATAATACTTACTTAAATGCTTAGTTTGTCTATTATAAATTTTCTTTATAATATTAAACAAATGAAAAAAATTTTTACACTTTTTGTAACTCTCTTTATATATATATCACCTGCCAATGCGGCATGTGATTTCATGATCAATATTGGTGATAAAGGAACAAAAATTTTTGAAAAGATTGCCCCTCCAATGCCCATGTTTGAAGGTCAGTTTATGCTCCCTGTTCAAGCACCTGAACTTTGTCCAAATGATAATCTAAATGACATGATTGCCGTAGAGTATGTATTTTTAGGTGAAACAGAAGAAACAGCAAAACTTGCAGCATTAAGAATAATCGCTTTAAATGATGGTGAGAATACTGAAGCGAATAAACTTACATTAATGAATTATGCAAAAAAAGTTTATGGAGACTTTGATACAGGACAAAATCCACAGATCTTTAATAACTTTTATGCATGGCAAAAAAATAATAAATTAATTATTTATAAAAGACTGATAAATCCAGAAAATTTGGTGGATGAAGAAATTTTTATTACCAATGATGAATATGACATGAAGTTAGGAGAATTTTATAATAAATTAGAACAGGATGCTGAGGCAAAAGATGAAAGTTAAAATATTTATTTTAAAACTAATCTTTGCTTTGATTTTATTTTCTCAAAATTCATTTGCAAAAAATTTACCTCCCGGATCAGGGATTAGTGATGTTCCTGCAAACGTTTTAATCCTTCTTGATAAATCTGGAAGTATGGGTGCAAGAATGACTAGTGGTTCAGGCTTAACTTATCCTTTGACTGTTGCGGTAGATGCTAACGGAGATGTTTATGCTAGTCAATATTTGACATATGGAATTAAAAAATTAACTTATGCAACAGGTGCTGTAGATAGTACTTTTGGATCAAGTGGAACCTACAGAGGAAGTGGATACTGTGGATCTTATTATAATTTTGCCATGCAGGTACATAATGGATTTTTATATGTTGCATCATATAGTAATAGAAGAATTTTTAGAATTAATTTAACAACAGGTGCCTGTGATTGGAACGTTTCATTTAATTATCCAAGACACTTATCTATTAAAAATAATATTTTAAATTCTTTCAATTCTAACGGACAATCGTTTACTAGAAATCTAAGTACTAATACAAATATTAATTGTGGTTCAGGTTATCCCTCAGAAATCAGTAATACCATGCTTGGAACTCATGATGCTTCGGGAAGTAACTTTTATGCTCATTACAATAGACAATTACATAGATATACGGTGGGTAGTAATGGTTGTATAAATAAAAATCGAGCTAGCTCTATATATAGAAGCCAATGGCAGTATGGTTTTGGGATGTCTGCCCATCCAACAGATGATAATATTTTATATGGTACAAGTTATTATGAAAGTGCGTTATATAAAGTAACTCTTAACGCTACCAAAAATAACGCAACTTATAGTAAGGTGGGTAGATATTGCAGCTTTACTTCAGTGACCAATGTTTGTATGCGATACCCAAGAGGTACTGCTGTAGATAGCACCAATAATAGAGTATTAGTTACCGATTATTACAATAATTCAATTCAAGCTTTTGATTTAAACCTTGGTTTTTTAAAAGAATTTGGTGGTAGTTCTAATACCAGAATGGCAGGTGCTCATGAAGCAATTAAAGCAATTGTAACAGACTCTTCATTAACTGCTGGTGTTGATTTTGGTTTTGCTTATTGGTCTTCGGGTGGAGCTGGTTTTAGCAACTGGAGTGGAAATATTACCACTGGAAGTGCTAGTCCTTGTAACTCAAGAGCATGTTTAAAAGTAAGAGCACATAAACAAGGTGCATCGAGAATTAATCAAATAATTTCAAGTGTTAGCCCTGGTGGAGGAACAAACGCTGACGATTGGGCAAGAATTGCAGAACAATACTATCTTCATGGAACCTATTCACCTATTGATACAAACTTGTCGTGTCAAAATAGTTATGTCTTAGTTATTGGGGATGGAGATTGGTATAATCACGATGCTGCTAAAAGAAGAGTTATTAAATTATTAAATCAACATAAAATAAAAACCTTTACTGTTGCTTATGGGGGTGGATTATCAAGTAACGGTGTAAATAACTTTAGGAAGATGGCTCAAGCAGGTGGTACCAATGATGTTATTGTCGCTAACACAACAGCTTCTTTAAAATCCCAACTCAAAGCGGCAATCTCACAAATTATTGCATCCAAATTATCATTTACGGCACCCGCAATTACAGCAACTATTGAAAAAGGTGGCTCGTTATTCCAAGCACAATTTGATTATGTACAAAATAAAGAGTGGCAAGGAACTTTAACTAGATCAGCTATTAGTTCAAGTGGAGTTATTGACACTAATGATAATTCAAATTGGAGTGCAATTGATGAAATGCCATCTCCTGATAACAGAAAAATTTGGAGTGAAGTTCCAGGAACAGATTATAAATCAAATTATAATAACTTTGTTGATACAAACTGGAATGAAATAAATGCATTATTTCAACAAACCAATAATGAAGTAGCCGGTTACCATAGTGTATCTGATAACCCTGTAAATTCTCGAAGATGTAAAAACTCTTCAGGAGTTGCTAACGGAACCGATGATGATATTAAAGGTTTAATCAATTTTGTCAGAGGTAAAGATTATTTTGATTATGATGGCGATTGTAATTTAACAGAGACAAGAGCTAATCCGCTTGGGGATATATATCACTCTGAAATGGTAGTGGTTGGTGCACCAAGTGCTGAAACAGCATTTGTTGGAACTAACCAAGAAGCTTATTATAGATCTATCAAAGGTTATGATGCTTGGGCTGAATCAAAAGCAAGTAGAAAAGAAATTATTTACGTTGGTGCAAATGATGGGATGTTGCATGCATTTAATTCTAAAACTGGAAAAGAAGAATGGGCATTTGTTCCTCCATTTGTAGCAAGCTCGATGCCAAATATGGTGAATGTTAATTTAAATAGATCTGGTGTAGGTGGATCAAATGCGATTTATGGAGTGGATGGCTCTCCTGTAGTGCATGATATGTATTTCAAAAGTGCATACGATACTGCAAAACAATGGCACACGATATTAATGGTTTCTTATGGAAGAGGTGGACCTGGTTTTTCAGTACTTGATGTAACGGATCCTGCAAAACCTTTACATTTATATTCTATTTATAATGATCACATTAAACATAAAGTTCACGTCATTGATCATAACGGTGCACTTAGTGATTATGATTATATTGCAACTTCATTTCCTATAAGCACATTAACTGAGGCTATTGAGGTAACTGATAATGCACAAAATAGTGTTGGAAGTGAAACGTGTGATGCAACAGCAAACAATAGATGTTTTAAATCTAATACATGGACCTTACCAGCAACTTTGCAAAATGTAACAGCATCTGACATCTCTGTTATTTTAGACGATAACAATTACACAAACTTTAGTATTGGAAAATACACATCGGGTGCAAGAAATGGCCAAGCCTACATTCAATTTGGACAAACGATGACCTATTATGGATACGATCCTAATAATGCTGCATTAAACAGTTCAAACCTTGGAATTTATTTAAAACCAGGTTCAGCCTTAACAGGAGTTCAAACTCAACCAGAGTATGATTATAGTGCTTTAGGAGAGACTTGGGCAGCTCCTAGAATATTAAGACTACCCAACAATGGTGCCGGAGATAGTAATATTGATGATGATATTTATGTAGCTGTGATGGGTGGTGGTTTTGGTGCTCAACACTCTGGCTTTGGGTCTAATTTAACAATTGTTAATTTAGAGGACACTCAATACCCAGGTAAAGTTCAAAAAGTAATTCCTATTGATGATTTAATTACAAATGACATTGTAAATTCAACTCCTGGAACACCAGTGGTTATTACTCCTGATACTGCAAGAGGAGTAAATTACAAAGGAGCACTTGTTTATCTAAGTGATCTTGAAGGTAAAATTACTAAATTTAATTTAACGAATATGTCTGATGATGGCCAAGGAAATGCTATTGCTTTGTATGACAGTACTACTTTATTTAATGCAGGATCAAACTCAACTAATGGACGATACATGTACCATTCAATGGATGCAACGGTTGGTCAAACAACCAATTCATTATGGTTGTATGCGGGAACAGGTGATTATGAAAGAATTGGTGACACCTCAAGTGGTAATCAAAATTTAATGCTTGGTATAGCAGATCCAGATTATCCAAATTACAAAGAAATAAATGTTGCAAGAAAGTCAATTGATCTTACAAGATGTAAAAATACAACTAATGACACCACAGGTGCAAACTGTCCAAATTTAACAAAAGATATGGGCTGGTATGTTACATTATCTAATTCACAAAAAGTAACTGCAGAACCATCAGTTTCAAGTGGACTTGTATATTTTCCAATTTACCAACCTAGTTCATCGGTTAACAAATGTAGTTTAGGTGACGCTTTTATCTGTGCAGTAGACGATGAATGTGGAACCAATTTCTCTGATAGATTGGGCAACAAAAGAGCAAGCTCTGACCAATGTTTCTATGTTGGGCAAGGGGTTTTATCAAGAATTGTATTCTTTGCAGGAAAATTATTTGCAAACATTGCAGGTCAATCTACTCAAAACAAAAAAGACTTAGTAACTTTACAGGCAGCTTCTGGAGAAGTGAGTACTTACAGAAGCTCTTGGAGACATAATTTTTAACTAATTAAAAAAATTGAGATCATAATATATTAAGAGTATTAGATAATTAATTATGAAAATAAAAATTAAAATACAACCAAAAATAGCATATTACCTATCAATAGTTTTGACATTAATTTTGTTTTTCTATTTTTCATACAAAGGTGTGATTGCATATTTTATTCATAAAGAACTATATGGGGGTGGAATTGATATTCTTATAACTTTAAGAGCAACTCTTGCAGGTGTAATGTTGTTTTTATCCTTATTGCTTCTTCAATTTTCTAAAATTAAAGATTTAAAAAGTCATAGAATTATTCTAAATGGTATTTTTATTGGTTGGACTACAATTACTATTTTGTTAATCATATTATATCCAAATTTAATCTATTTTATTATTTTAAATGGAGTTTGCTCAATTTTTTCATTAGTAACTATATTAAGTTTAGTTGACCAAATTAAAGAAGAAAAAAATTCTCTAACAGATAATGAAATATACCTTTTGCAAAAACTAGCTAATAAAAAATAATTTAAGTAAAAACTCTCGTATCTTCAAAAAATTTAAATAAATCAAAATAAAAATAAATGATCCATGTAAACATCGTGAGCATGGTCATAAAAATTAAAGTCAAACCTACTAAACTATCTTGATCAACTTTCTTTCTCCATTTTTTTGGAAAAAAACTTAGCGAATACGCATAAACAATAACAAAGAGATTTAAACCAGTTATAATAATATTTATGAAAAGAAATTGATCCATTATTTGATAAGTTTTTTAAGTTTATCTTTAATTTTATCTTTATTTATATTCAGTTTTTCTTTTAGAGTATTTTTGATTAGATCTTCATTAATATTTTGAATATCTTTGAGTTTTTCCTTAATATTTCCACTCAATACCCTAGATTTTACTGTAGCAATTGCTTTATTAACAAATTCACGAATTACAATCTTATAATCATTACTATTTTCGGTATTACCAATATTTTTAAATTCTAAATTTTTTAAAGTAATTTGTTCTTTTATTTTTAATTCAGGAGAATTTACTGAAAGAATAATATTTTGAACAGTTAATTTTTCAATGTTAAAATATTTTGTGCTAGCTGATTTGCCACTACCCTCTTTTAAAGTTTTATTTAATGACCTGACATTATCATTAATTTTGGCATTCTTAAGACTAAAAAAATAATTCAAATTCATACCATTTAAATCAACTTTTTGAATTTCTATATTGTCACTAAAAATAGTTGACGATTTTAATTTTACATACACTTTTTCAATAAATAATAAGTCATTAGAAAAATTTTTATTATTTAATTTAATATTTCTAGCGATAGCCTCTCCCTTTAAATAGTTAATCTTTAAACTTTCAATGTTAGTTTCTCGATCAAGGCTATTGGTGATGTTTTTTTCAACAATTCCTTTGATTATTTTGTCTCCAATAAATTCTGAAATCCCATAAAATATCACTATTAAAACAACTATAGATATAATTTTTTTCATAATTTTTATGATTAATAAATAATTGAATTTAAATTATTTTCAAAAATTAAATATAAAAGAGTTCCAATTATAATGAAAGGACCAAAAGGAATTTGTGAAGACATTTTTTTTGAATTTTTTATTAAACTTGGAATAACACTTATTAAAGCAGTGACTGATGATAAAAATATAACAAAAGGAATTGCCATCCAGCCAAACCAGAAACCAACTACAGCGAAAAGCTTGGCGTCCCCCAAACCCATCCCTTCTTTTTTTCTAATTTGTTTATAAAAAAAAATTATTGACCAAATAATCCCATAACCGAATAATCCACCAACTAATGAATTCACATAATTTGGAAACATAGAATTCAAATTTGGATCAAAAGATTTTATAAATCCTAAAGCCATCATTAAAAAAGTAATTTCATTTGGAATAATAAAATGTTTCAAATCAATGAAAAATATTATGATAAATGATAAACTTAAAATCATTAATAATACAGTCGTCAAAGTTATTCCGTATAAAAGATAAATAATTAAAAAAAATAAAATACTCAAAAATTCGACTAAAACATATCGTGTGGGAATAGGTTTTTTACATTTTCTACATTTTCCACTTAGTAAAAAATAAGAAATAATTGGAATATTGTCTTTCCAAGTAATTTTTTTTTTACATTTTGGACAATATGATCTGCCCATGGCAACACCTTTATTTAAAGGTAAACGATATATGCAGACATTTGCAAAACTTCCCCAAAGTCCACCCAAGATTATGATAAATAATAAATCCACTAAAAATAAGAAATTATATTTTGAAATTTGATGTTACGTGAATTAGACCATCAATAATAAATTGAACCATTAATACCGCATCCTGCAGATGTATATAAAAGTTTGGACTATTAATTATAATCTCCATAGTTGTAAAATTACCTAAAATAAGGGTAAAATGCTAGTTATAAATGTTCTTTATTAAATCTAAAAAAACACAAGAAGAAAAAAAACCTACAATATCTCAAGATAGTATTGATCTTGAAATCATTACTAATATGAATCAGGAATTTGCTTTATCTCTAAAGCTTAACGATACATTAAATACAGCTCTTAAAATAATCATTGCAAGATTAAATGCACAAGCAGCTAATGTTTTTTTAATTAATAAAATAACAAAAAAATTTGAATGTATTGCTTCACTTAATCAAGAACATTTAGATGAATATCAGCTTGATTTGAAAGATGGAGTAATGGGCAAAGCTGTTGACCAAAAGAAATGTATTCGTGTTGGAAATGTCAGAAAAGATGTAAGAGAAATTGCCGAATTTTATTTTGATCTTGATAATAAAACTAATTTTACAACCTTTTCTGTATTATGTGCTCCACTCATTGCAGCAAATGATTGTATTGGGGTTATTCACTGTTTGAATAAAAAAACAGATGATAAATTATTTATTGAAGAAGATAGAAAACTTTTAGAAACTTTATCAGCTCCTGCTGCACTTGCAATAAGAAATGCAAAAATGGCTCAGGAAATGGTTGAGCAAAATAAAATGCAAAAAGAAGTCGAGATAGTTGGAGAAATTCAAAAATCTCTTTTGTCATCTAATAAGAAAGAACCTTTTCCACTAGCTGGTATAAATATTCCTGCAAAAGTTGTTTCTGGAGATTTTTATAATTTTAATGATTTAGGGGATGGCAAATATGGATTTGGGGTGGCAGATGTGTCAGGTAAAGGAATAAAGTCATCTTTATTAATGTCTAAAGCATCAAGCTTGTATAGCTGTCTTAGCAAAACTAATCACTCCCCAGCAAGTTTGCTAATTCAACTTAATAATGAAATATGTGAGACAATTTCTCGAGGAATGTTTGTTACAATGTTAATAGGAATTTATGACAGTAATTTAAAACAATTAGTGTTATCAAGTGCTGGGCACGAACCCCCTATTATATTAAATGAAAATAATGAATTTTCAAATTTTAATGAAGCAGGACCTCCGTTAGGGATAGTTCCTAAAACACAGTATAAAGAGCACACTATTAGTTTTAGCAAGGCGTCTATGTACATATTTACAGATGGTATAACTGAAATTAAAAACCCACAAGGCGAAGAGCTAGGATCAATTGGTTTTCAAAATTATATTACTAAGTATAAAGATAAACCGAATAATGAAAGGCTAAAATTAATTATCGATAATGTTTTAAGCTCTAAATATACTCAAAAAGATGATTTAACTATTGTAGTTTTAGACTCTTAAAACTTAGGAAAATCTTAGTGAGCTGTATGGTTTTAAATCAAGATTAGTATTTTCATTTGCAATCATTCCAGAGATAATTTTTCCAGATATAGGACCTAAGGTCCAACCTAAATGATGATGACCAAAACAATAAAAAACATTTTTATGATTTTTTGAAGGACCCATTACTGGAAGAAAATCTGGTAAAGATGGTCTAAAACCTAACCATTCATCCTCATGTTCAGGTAAATCCCCTAGCATATATTTTGCATTATTTATTAAGTTTTTAACTCTAGATTTTGATAATGGATTATCTAAACCACCAAATTCAACCGTTCCAACCACTCTTAAACCTTGCTCCATTGGAGTTATTCCAAATCCTCTGTTAGAAAATATCACAGGTCTACTCAGTAAGTGATCACAACCTTTAAAATGAACATGATAGCCTCTTTCAGTATCTAAAGGTATTCTCTCCCCTAAATTGTCAGTTAATTTTTTTGAAAAAGCCCCACAAGCAATCACGACTTTATCAAAAATAAAACTTTGATTTTCTGTTTTAAAAACAGGTTTTTGTTCATCAAAATTAATATCTTTAATATT
>ENA-OWPI01001277-OWPI01001277.1-marine-metagenome-genome-assembly--contig:-NODE-1277-length-28850-cov-11.794078_pt1 | contig 28850 bp, 22 predicted proteins | sample MGYA00238138_ERZ651775 | MGnify/ENA primary metagenome ERZ651775 (study PRJEB26906, sample SAMN06265043) | marine metagenome | isolation source: Helgoland LTER site | place: Germany:Helgoland, sampling...
TTGGATAATATTCCATTTAAAGGAACTTATGAGTTTCTTGGGAGTACTCTTGAAAATCCACAACTTGAAATACCACCCATATCAGACTTAAGGGGAGTCCTTGAGTTTAATAATGATGACGTAAAAATTACTAATTTAGATGGCAAACTTTTCGGGGAACCATTAAATTTGAAACTTAAAAATGCTGATGGAGCAACCATTATCGACCTAAAAGGCATCATTGGTGAAAATATGGTAAAGGAACTTCTTGGAGAGAATTGGCTTAAAAACATTAATGGGCAAGCTGACTGGGAAGGATTGATTACCCTGGGTGAGAATAAAAGTGAATTTAAAATTACCAGTGACCTTTTAGGAATCCAAATTAAAAATTTGTCTTTTCTCGATAAAGCAAAAAATAAATCTGAAGACACTGCACTCAAACTAGCTATTATTAAAAAGTCTACTGGAGAAGATTCAGATGTCATCAATATTACTTTAGGTGATCATGTTAAAGGCGTAATTAATAGTGCTAATGATGAAAATGGAGATCCGTCTCTTACTAATGGTTTAATTGAAGTCAATTCAGACAAAAAAGCACAAATACCTGAGTCGGGTATTGTTTTTATAGCAAATCTAAATGAGGTTGATCTCGAAGAATTAGTAGCCTTAATTCCAGACAATGCTTCAGAAACCTCGAATACAGAAAGCTCTCAATCAAAATCTATGACTATCGAAGCAGTACTGAATATTAATGAACTCGATGCTTATGGCTATGTTTTTAATAACTTTAAATTAAAGTTGAGACCTGAAGATTCAGGGTTCATTGTTCAGCTTGATGGAAGAGGTGCCATGGGAAACATACTTTGGAATCCTGAGAAAAATTTAATTAAGGCAAGGTTTGAGGAATTACATCTGATTGGGTCCGATGATTCAATTGAAGAATGGGATGGAGCATACGAATCTGAAGATCCTATCATAAAGGATCCCCCTAAAATTGATTTAAAAATTCAGGAGTTTTTACTGCAATCAAAATTTTTTGATAATGATTTGAATGGGAATTTAACTTTCCAAGCTAGTAAAAGTAATAACAAATGGTTTATCGATCTATTTAAATTCCTCAACCCTGACTATGCACTAAAAGTCACAGGGATATGGCACGATGAATCTCCTAAGCCAGATACAGAAATTGATTTTGATTGGAAAATAACAGATCTAGATAAAACACTTGAGGAATTTAACCTTGATAAGCTCATGACGGGTGGCACAGGACAATTAAATGGAAAGCTTTCATGGCCAAAAAGCCCTTGGAAATTCGATAAAGAAAAAGCTTCAGGCTCTGTTTTAATTAATATCGATAAGGGTGTCATACTCGAAGCACAACCAGGGGCGATGGGAAGGCTCTTTGGCTTACTATCACTTCAATCACTACCCAGTCGACTTACTTTAGATTTTAGTGACATATTTGCGGATGGATTTGCTTTTGATTCCATTGATGGTCTAGCTGAGCTTGAAAATAGCAATATACATTCAGATAATTTTGAAATTAAAGGGCCCGCTGCTGATATCGTTATTGAGGGTGATGTCAATATCAAGGATGAAACACAAGACTTGGTTGTTACCATAACACCTAATGTCACAGATACAATGTCTATCGCAGCGCTCGCAGGAGGGCCAATTGTTGGAGCGGCAGCTTTTGTATTTCAAAAGCTTCTAAATGATCCTTTGAATGAGGTCCTTACAGATCAGTATAGGCTAACCGGTTCATGGACTGATCCTCAAGAGACACCCATTGATAGAGATACATTGAAAAATGTCGGTGAGGGAATTACTGAACAGATAGACGAGCAAATCATCAACCCAACGCAAGAGCTATTCAAATAAGACTATAAATAATATGCAAGACTTTCAATTTTCAAACAAATTTATTATTAATAAAAGTGACCTTAGTCATCAAAATATCATTAAATATCTAGACGATATTAAAAATAATTCTGTTGATTATGCAGATATTTATTTCCAATACAGTAAAAATGAATTTTGGTCACTTGAGGATGGTGTTGTAAAAAATGGAAGCTATTCAATTGACCAGGGGGTAGGTATTCGATCAATTTCAGGCGAAAAAACGGCTTTCACCTACTCTGACGATATTTCAAATGCTGCTTTAAAATCGGCTGTCAAAGCTATAAATTCAATGGGCAGTCAAGGTAAGGGGGTTACTTACCAATTACCCAAAGATAACGTGCCATCACAAAAATACATCAATGAAGACCCCACGCAAAGCATTGAAAATAATGAAAAAATAATGATTTTAGAAAAAATTGATAAACTTGCTAAAACTCTAAGTCCCTTAGTTTCAAAAGTATCCGCCTCACTTGCTTGTAGCTACGATATTATTTTAATTCAAAATCATTTTGGCCATCTAGTCGAAGATGTCAGACCTTTGGTTCGTTTGTCAGTTTCGGTTATTGTTGAATCAAAAGGAAAGCGAGAGCAAGGCTCCTCGGGTGGAGGTGGAAGATATAGTCTTAATTATTTTGATGATGAAATATTATCCAAGTATACAAAAGAGGCTGTAGATAGTGCGCTCATAAATTTAGAGGCTGACGCCTCTCCTGCCGGCTCGATGACTGTTGTATTAGGTTCAGGATGGCCAGGAATACTGCTCCATGAAGCAATTGGACACGGTTTAGAGGGAGACTTTAATCGAAAAGGTACCTCCGCATTTAGTAATAAAATGGGGCAACAAGTTGCTGCCAAAGGGATTCATATTGTTGATGACGGGACCATTGATGGCCGACGAGGATCATTAAATGTTGATGATGAGGGTAATGCCACAAAAAATACAACACTCATTGAAGATGGAAAGTTAGTTGGATATATCCAAGATGCGCAGAATGCAAAATTAATGAACATGGAGGTGACAGGCAATGGAAGAAGAGAGTCTTATGCTCACCTGCCCATGCCCAGAATGACAAATACATATATGCTAAATGGAAACCATACAAAAGAAGAGATTATAAAGTCGGTAAAAAATGGTTTGTACGCCAATAATTTTGGAGGTGGGCAAGTTGATATCACAAGCGGTAAATTTGTTTTTTCAGCCTCTGAGGCTTATATAATTAAAGATGGTCGTATTAGCCACCCAGTAAAGGGAGCTACGATTATTGGAAACGGCCCAGACATCCTAAAACAAGTAAGTATGGTAGGCAATGACCTAAGTCTTGATTCAGGTGTGGGTACCTGCGGCAAGGATGGTCAAAGTGTTCCTGTCGGCGTTGGGCAGCCTACTTTGAAAATTGATAATATCGTAGTTGGTGGGACAAATTAAAACCTTTATTTAACGCGATTTTTATATTCAAGCGTTCTTGTGTCAATCTCAATCTTGTCACCATTATCACAAAATATAGGGACCATAAGCTCAAAATCTGTACTTAGCTTTGCTGGCTTCATAACCTTACCCGAAGTTGTGTCACCCTTTACAGCAGGTTCTGTATAGATTATTTCTCTAATTACTGAATTTGGGAGCTCTACTGATATCGGCCTTTGTTCATAAAAAACGATTTCACAGGCCATGCCATCCTCTAGAAATTTTAAAGTGCTCTCCATAGCATCCTGATCAATTTCATATTGATTAAAATCTGAATCCATAAATATATAATTTGGATCAGAAAAATAAGAGTACGTTACCTCTTTTTTTTCTAAGATAACTAAATCAAATTTATCAGTTGCTTGATAAATCTTTTCAGCCGCGTTATCAGTAAGCAAATTTTTCATTTTCATTTTAACAATAGCAGCATTCTGCCTTCGGCCCGACTTTGAAATATTATATTCTGACTTGAGAACCACCATAGGATCCCCATCAACAATAATTACATTACCCACCCTTACCTCTTGTGCTGTTTTCATTGCAACCCCTCAAAATAAAAATTTTTTTGATTATACCTTTTTAATAATCAATCTTAATAATTGTATAGGTAGTGTGAACGCCATTAATATCTACACTCACCACCTCTTCCCTTTCTCGACCTAATAATGATTTTCCCAAAGGCGATACCCAGCTTATATATTGTTTATCATGTGTTGTTTCATGCTGACCGACAATCCTTAGATTTAATTTTTTTTTACTCTTTCCCTGGCATAACTCAACATAGGCCCCAAAAAAAATCTTATCTGTATTTATTTGATCATTTGGATGGATAATATTTGCATCTTCAATTATAGAAGTAAGAAACTTAATTCGAGAATCTATTTGTCTTAACTTTTTTTTCCCATAAATATAATCACCATTCTCGCTTCGATCACCATTTCCAGCAGCCCAAGAGACAATCTCAACAGTCTTAGGTCTATCATGTTTAAAAAGCTTAGAAAGCTCTTCTTGAAGTCTCTTAAAACCTTCCGAAGTGATGTAGTTATTTCCTATAGCCATGTGGTTTCTAAAATTTTTTCTTTGATTTTGAGTTAAAATTAAAGCCAATGATAAATGAATCTTATACCGTCATAGTCTGTGAGAACGATATCCAAGTAAATGATATTCGGCTTACCTTTAAAAAACAATCAAACAGTAATGTATTAAAAATCCCCAAGATTATAACAATAGATAATTGGCTCGCCAGTGAATACCAAGACTATCTTATCATTGAAAAGATAGAGGAATTGTATGTACTAAACGGCATTGAGGAAAAAATTATCTGGGAAGATATTATAAATAGTGACCTAAAGAAAAGACAAGAAAGCAAGGTATCAGACATTACTAACATAGCCCAGCAAGCAATAAACGCTAACAGAATTATATCGACGTACCATATTGATGCTAAAGAATTACAAAAAAATATGGCCTATAAAGAGCCTAAATATTTCCTAGAATGGCGAAATGAATTTCAAAAGGAATGTTTAAAAAAAGGACTTACGACAAAATATGATTTTATAAATAAATTCACAGAGTTTCAGCAAGAAAAGGTAATCATAAAAAATGAAAAAATATTACTCATTAGCTTCGATGACTCTAAATGCAGCTATAAAAGACTCATTAAAGAGCTCAGTAAAAATAATGAAATTAGTGATGATCTAGCTAATAAAAAAAATAAATGCGTACCCACTCAAAATGCATATCAGAACTATGATCATGAGATATCAGCAGTTATAGAGTGGATTAAAGAGAAAAAATCAAAAAAACAACATAGATTACTCATTATGTCCCCCGCTCTTGAAAAAATACAGGTAAAGCTCCAAAATGCCATTGATAGAAACATTCAACCATCTATTTTTAAAGATATACAATCAAGAAGTGTCATAAATACCAGCCTTAAAAGACCCTTATCTGCTGAACCAATAATACGAGCTGCATTAATTTTAATTAAGATTAATGAAAATAAGCTCATATCAATTAAGGAATTAAGCGAACTATTTTTATTCGATAACTGGTTATCAAAGAATATATTTATTGAAAAGCAATATTTTGCGAGCATGATAAAAGCGAGTAAGAAGAAATTTATCTCATTAACAGACCTCCAAAATTTATTAAAAAAAACATTTGCAGATAGTCGAAATGAAGATATAAATAAGTTGATCAATGCCTTTAATATTTCAGAGATGAATAGAGATGAATGGCCTAAGTATAATAACGCCACCGCATGGGGAGAGCTTATATTAAGCTACCTAGATCAAATAAAATTTGGAAAAATAAATCAATTAATACATTTTGAAAACAATAATTTAAAACATTTTTTTAAAGTAATAAATCAATTAAATTTTAGTCATGTTATTCCTAAAAAACTAAGACTAGAAGACTATTCTCGATACCTAGAATACTATCTAGAAAATTTTGTACCCAACCAACCTAATGAGGAGTCATCCATCGATATTTATGGATTTTACGAAAATCCCTCAAATGAATATGACGGTATATGGTTAATGAATATGAATGATAATTTTTGGCCAAGCAATGATGAATATAATCCTTTTTTATCCAAGAAAATTCAAGAAAAATATAATTTATTTAATTATATCCATCACAAAAAATTGTATTTAAATAAAATAAATCGGCTTACGAAGTTATCTCCATCGCTGTCTATATCATTTTCACTTAAGGATAATGACACACTTCTTTCAGCCTCACCGTGGAATAAAACAAATATTAATACACATCCGTTAATTGAAAAAAAAACAATATCACTGCTCAAAGACAATCAACACTTAATTGATGACCATCAAGCCACCCCTTTAACAACTAATGATGAGTTAATTATTAAGAGTGGGCGGGATACTATTGAAAACCAAAACAAATGCCCTGCCTGGGCTTTTTATGCCAATAGGTTGGGATGCTCACAATACTCAACGGATGAGCAAGATGAAATTTCTAAAGGCTCCGAAGGCTCTCTCGTGCATAGAGCTTTAGAACTTTTTTGGCGTAGATGTAAGTCATCAGAGACGCTCTTATCGATGGATGAGTCTGAACTTCATAATCACATTAAAGATTGCGTCAAACAAGCCTTAAGGGAGTTCTTATCAACCCATAATGAGATGGATGGCCGGTTGTTATCAATGCAAAATAAATATTTACAAACCATACTCCATCGGTGGTTGTCCGAAGAAAAATTAAGGCCATCATTTACTATAGACATGCTTGAAAAATCCTATGAGATTAAAATAAGAAATATTAAATTTAAGATTCGTATCGATCGAGTTGATAGAATTGATGGGAACAATAAGCTACTAATTGATTATAAAACAGGGAAAAATGTCATATCCAGAAAAGCATTATTTTCTAATGACTTAACGGATCTTCAACTTCCGATTTACGCATGCTTTACTTCAATTATTGGGCTAAGTGGCGTTGCTATTGGACATATCAACCGGGGTAAAATAAACCTTTACGGAGTGTTATCTTCGGACAGTAATACCATTTCAAAACAACTCAGTTCTAAGATAGATAATTCAGTCATCAAGGATTGGCATTCCCTGACGAACTTATGGCGTAATAAAATTGAAAAAATTGTTGAACAATATCTATCAGGAAATGCCGCAGTTACCTTTGATGAAAATATAGATTTTACATATTGCGATGTATTGCCTTTGCTAAGATTAGCTGAAAAAAAATATCAATTTGAGTTCTATGGCTAACTTAACTCAACAACCATCCGACCACCAAGTAAGAAAAAAAGCTCTAGGGCAAGGCTCTTTTATTGTGCAAGCACCTGCAGGCTCAGGGAAGACATCATTGTTAGTTAAAAGATTTCTAAATCGACTTCTTGAGGTTAAGTCGCCTAAGGAAGTGCTTGCACTTACCTTTACTAATAAAGCTGCTGCAGAGATGGCGCAAAGGCTAAAAGAAGCGTTAGAGGGAAAGAGTAAAGATAACGAGATAAAAAAAATTGTAGAAAAAATATCAAAGCATGCCCTAAAAAATAAATGGGATGAGGGTTATATTGATACCCTGATGGTTATGACAATCGATAAGCTTGCTCTTCGGTTGATTAAACAAACACCTATATTAAGCAGTTCGGGTGTCAATTTCCTGACAGATGAAGACCCTGATGACCTATACCGAGAAACTATAAGAGAAACTATTACCTCAAATGCTGAAAATCATTTGCTATTTAAATACTTTGATTATGATTATCACAAGCTCACCGAACAATTATTAGCGTTAATAAGTAAAAGGGATCAATGGCTCCCGATAGTGAGCGGCTTATTAAGATCAGATGATAAGAATATTGAGGAAATTTATGGAACTTACTATACCAATGAATTAAACATATGGGTTGAAGAAAAAATTAAACCTAACTTTACAAATGAAGATCTCAAAGAGCTAGAAATAATAGTAAGTTATTTAGCAGATAACAAAAATATTGATCGTAAAGATAAACTAAGGTCATCAATTAATTATGAATTCTGGTTCTACATTCGCGACTTAATATTAACCAAAAGTGGTAAGCAAATACGTAAAAAAATTGATACCTCAAGCGGATTCCCTGCAACAAATGTGGGTAAAGAAATAAAAGAAAGACTATTAAAATTAATAAAATTAAAAAATAATAAATTCAATATTTTAATTGATTTTTTTAATGTAACTTATCATAAAAATATAGTTGACATATACCCCTTGATTACACCTTTTTGTCTGCTGCTAATTGACATGGTCACTAGGTTAAATGAAAAATTTAAAGAACGAAGAATCATTGATTTTACTCAGATTATGGGTAATGCTGTTGAGGCATTAAGGGACACTCATCTCCCCTTGATACTTGATCAAAATATTTCGCATATTCTGGTTGACGAATTTCAAGATACCAATGAATCTCAACTTATTTTTATAGAGCTCCTTACTCAGAATTTTGCTGGTAACCCAGATAAATCTTTTTTTGCTGTCGGTGATCCCATGCAATCAATTTACCGATTTAGGAAAGCTGAAGTTGAAATATTTAGTCGAGTTCAAAAGAGTGGGATTAGTGATTTAAAACTTACTTCTCTTTTCCTTAAGGTAAATTTTCGATCTAATAAAAATATTATTGATTGGCTAAATAATAGCTTTTCAAAAGCATTCCCTTTAATTGATGATTCTGATGAAGGTTCCGTTCCCTATTCTAGTTGTGAATCGAGTAATAACAATCTAGAGGGTGGGATGGAATTAATCGCCCTTACTTGTGATACAAAAAGTAAAACAGCGCAATATGAAGCTGAGGCTCTTTACGTTTTAAATTTGATCAAGGATACAAGGAAATCTAATCCTGATGCCAGTATTGCTGTTCTTACTAGATCAAAAGCTCACCTAAACGAACTCATTACTCTAATAAATAAGAAAGATTCCTCCATACCCATTGATGCAATTGAAATGTCAAAAATTTTATCTAATCAGACGTTCCAAGATATTTTATGTTTAACTAAAGCATTATTCGACTTTAGTGATAGAACAAATTGGATAGCAGCCCTAAAATCACCTTGGTGTGGTCTATCTATAAATGATCTAGTTTTATTATTTGAAAAAGATCACAAATCATTAGTCTGGGAATTAATTAATAACATTGATAACACGAGTCGACTTGATAAGAATAGTGCGAGAAGGTTAAGAAGTTTTGTTGAAGTCATTAGGGAAAATATCCAGTATCGAGGACGAATATCACACAGATACTTCGTTGAGGGTATTTGGCGACAATTGAATGGGGAAAAGTCTATGGTTGATTCGAACGACATTCAAAATATCGATCTCTTCTTAGAGCTGCTTGAAGAGGCTAGCGAAATATTATCAATTGATTTCATCAAATTAGAGCGGTTAATAGAAAATAAATTTATATCAAAGACAAGCATTCAAAAAAATTCAATAAAATTTTTGACCATACAGAAATCAAAGGGTTTAGAGTTTGATCATGTCATCATTCCCAACCTAAATAAAAGGACAAGGAATGAAGAGTCAGACTTGGTACTTTACGACAAATCTACCTTATCTATTAAGAATCCAGGAAATGATAAAAATCTTCATAGCTATCATGCCTACAAAGAACGTAAAAGATTAGATAATGAAAAAATTCGTTTGTTATACGTGGCAATGACCCGAGCAAAAAATAAGTGCTACCTAATTGGAACAGTTAAAAAAGAAGGTGATTTAGTAATTCCAAATTCAGGTACATTCATGAACATTTTATGGCCATTCTTTAGCGATAAATTTACAGAAATTGCGACTCCTGAGGATGAAAATAGCTTTGAAAAATTTATTCCAAAACTAAGAAGATTGAATGACAATTTTTATTCAGGGGATAAAAGATACAAGCGGTCAATTGATACCGAAGAATTATCATTTTGTTACCCTAATATGAGTACGGATATACAAAGGTTTACAGGGAATATTGTGCACAAATATTTAGAAATTATTGTTAAAAAACAATTAGATATTGATAAAATATTATGTAATAAATTAGATTATACTGAATCACTTTATTTAGGAAAAAATTTTAAAAAAAAGGATATTAAAATCGGTTTAAATTTAGTGAAGAAATCATTAGAGATGCTGAAAAAAACCTCTGATGGCCGTTGGATTTTAAATAGATATTTAGCTGATAATTCTGAAGTTAGCTACCTTTTAGAAAGCAATAACACAACCACTCAACATATCCCAGATAGAAGTTTTATTGAAAACGATATCCAATGGATTATTGATTATAAAACACCCTTCTCACCCATTAAAAATTTAGCTTTTGAAGCAAAAAAACATCTACCCCAGCTAAGATCATATGAAACAATTTTTAAGGAGAATAAAAGGGCTATTCAAAAAGCTATTTACTTTGCTCCCCAAGGAAAATTAATTAAACTTTGAGGTCATCAATTTTTTTTGTAATAAATGTAACTCTTTTTGCGACCTCTTCTTCTTCTAGGGCAACTTTTAATTTATCAGGTCCGTTCATCTTAAATCGATGATCACTTTGAATTAAATCAATTAATTTTATTGGGTCGATGCTAGCGTTTTTCTGAAATGTGATCTCGGTTGATTTTTTATTTGAATCAATTTTTATTATTTCTGTTGAAGCTATATCTATTCTTAATTTATGAAATATTACAAGATCCTTAGTTTGTTCTGGCATTTGGCCAAACCTATCTATCAATTCTTCTTTTAGTGCTACTAATTCATCTTGACTCTTACAGCTTGAAAATCTTTTATAAATTACTAGCCTTTCGTTAGTGTTAGGGCAGTATGTTTGAGTGAGTATGGTTGGGGTATGAAGGTTAATCTCTCGATTAGATGTAATTGGTTTTTCTATATCCAGTTCCTCTCCTGCTTTGAGTTGTTTAATTGCTTTATTTAACATCTCCATATACAGACTAAAGCCAATTTCATGCATTTGACCACTCTGATTGTCGCCAAGGAGCTCACCAGCACCACGAATTTCTAGATCATGTATGGCTAGATGGTACCCCGCCCCTAAGTCCTCCATGAGTTGAATGGCCTCCAGTCGTTTTTTTGCGTTTGACGTTAACTTTCTATCTTCATCTATCATTAAGTAAGCGTATGCCTGGTGGTGCGACCGTCCTACCCTTCCACGCAGTTGATGAAGCTGTGCAAGCCCAAACTTGTCAGCTCTATTCATGATGATTGTATTGGCAGATGGGATATCGATACCGGTTTCAATGATTGTAGAACAAAGTAGTATATTGATTCTATGTTGATGGAAGTCTTGCATCACGCTTTCTAGTTCTTTTTCCTTGAGTTGGCCGTGAGCAATACCAATTCTTGCATCGGGCAGCAGCTTAGACAGCTTTTCATACATAAACTGAATGGTATTAACCTCATTATGAAGGAAATATACCTGCCCCCCTCTATTAAACTCTCTCGAAACAGCCTCATTTATAATGCCTTGGCTAGAATTAACAACAAAAGTTTTAATAGGTAGCCTTTTTTCAGGGGGGGTAGAAATGATTGAAAACTCTCTTAGTCCCTCCATCGCCATTGATAAAGTTCTTGGTATTGGTGTGGCTGTGAGTGCTAAGACATCAACATTTTTTCTGAATGCCTTTAGCTTTTCCTTTTGCCGAACACCAAATCTATGCTCCTCATCAATCACAATGAGCCCAAGATCTTTAAATTTAACGTCAGGTTGAATTAATCGATGTGTCCCAATAATTATATCTATTTGCCCATTTTCAAGCTTTTTTAAGGACTCTAATTGTTGCTTCTTTGATTTAAACCTTGATATTTCTTCAATCTTTATTGGCCATTTTGCAAACCTATCACTAAAATTTGAAAAATGCTGTTCTGCTAAGAGGGTTGTTGGGACTAAAATAATTACTTGTTTATTATTTAAGACTGAAATAAACGCTGCCCTCAGGGCGACTTCTGTTTTTCCGAATCCCACATCACCGCATATTAATCTATCCATGGGTTTAGGAGATTCCATATCGTGAATTACTTTTTCAATGGCTGTTTGTTGATCTATTGTTTCCTCAAATGGAAACTCATCACAAAAAACTTCGTAATCCTTAAGGTTTATTTTTGAGCTATAACCTCGTTGAATTGATCTTTTTGCGTATAGATCCAGTAATTCTGCGGCAGTATCATGAATTTGCAGTAATGCTTTCTTTTTTGCTTTATCCCATGCCCCACTCCCTAGTTTGTGGATGGGTGCTGACTCACTTGGGCCACCGGAGTATCTTGAAACTAAAAAAAGATTTGAGACTGGGACGTAAAGCTTATCATCCCTCTCGTAGTGCAGTAACAAAAACTCAGTCATGCCATCACCATAATCTAAATCAACCAGGCCCTGGTATCTGCCTACCCCATGAAGCTCATGAACCACGGGGTCTCCTACATTAAGCTCTGTGAGATCTTTAACAATCCCGTCTTCATTAAAGCTCTTATTTCTATTTTTTTTCTTAATTTGCTTAACGAAGTTAGGAAAAATTTCATTTTCGGTGATTACTATAAACTCATCATGAAAAAATCCTTTATGAAGAGGGCTTGAGATTAAACATACTTTTTGATCTGATAAAGTAAAATCTTGCCAAGTCTCAATTTCTTTAAAATTTTGGTCTGACTGCTTTAATAATTCAGCAATCGACTCTCGGCGACCTAAGCCATCTGTGCAAATCAAAATCCTTTTTTTACTGTTGCCTATGAGTTGTTTTAATTTCCTCAAGGGCGGTAAATCGTCTCTGTCTATAGCAACATCGAATTGAGTTGGTGTGGAAATTTTTGTTTTTTTTATTTGTTCAGATTGGTTAATTTTTTTGAAAAATTGATCAGTTGGTAATAATAGATCAGTTATTTCTAAGATAGGTCTTTCAGGATCGTATGCATACAGACGGAATCTACTCTGCGCTTCAGATTGATAGTCTATGGCAGCTTTATGCACATCTCCTAACTGAAGAGTTAGGTCACTAGGGTTAATGTAATCGAAAATTGTATTGGTATTTTCAAAGAATAGAGGCAGATACCATTCAATACCAGCAAATGGTGTCCCTTTGCTGATATTTTTGTATGGCTTTGATTTAGATAAGTCCCCGTTAAACTTTTCACGATAATTTTTCCGAAATTGACTAACGCCATCAGCGTCAATAGGAAATTCTCTTGCTGGTAACAGTTTGATTTTATTTGTTGGATACAAGCCACGCTGTGTATCAACATCAAACGTCCTTATCGTATCAATTTCATTTCCAAAAAAATCGATTCTGTAGGGGACGATTGAGCCCATTGGATAAATATCAATAATGCTGCCACGAATCGCAAACTCTCCAGGGCTTAAAACCTTATCGACATTAAAGTAACCATTTTCAATCAATCTGGTTTTAAATGCCTCAATATCCACCTCTTGCTTTACTTTAAAATCAAAACTAAATTTTTCTATATAAGATTTAGGGGGAAGAAAATGTAAGGCAGTTGTAATTGGTAAAAGGTTGATATCAAACTCATTCTGTGTCATCTGATAAAGAGCAAGTAACCTTTCTGAAGTAAGTTCTGGATGGGGTGATATTTGATCGTAGGGAAGTGTTTCCCAGTCAGGCAAATGGTTAATTCTTAATTCAGGATAGAACCATATTAATTCTTCTTTTAGTGAGATAGCGTCAAATACATTCGCGGTAAATATATTTAATGATTTTTTTTTGTCTTTTAGATGGCTGTAAAAAACCCTACCAATCTCGATGCTATGAGAGGTATTAGTTTCAAACATAAATCCTTTCTTCAAAAGGTTTTTCTTTTGCGACGTTGCCATTAATTGCTATCTTTAATCAAGGAGGTATTATAAGCATGAATGAATTAATTGAAATGAGTTTTCATGAATGATAAAGAATTAGTAGCGTATGCCGCACTTGATTATGTTGAGGATAATTCAATTGTTGGCCTTGGGACCGGCTCTACAGCAGATATTTTTATTAAAATGCTTGCGGAAAAAATCAGCAATGAATCATTGAATATATCTGTGGTGGCAAGCTCGGTCATTAGCCAGAAAAAAGCAAATGATGCAAAATTAAATTACATATCTATTGATCAAGTTACCTCAATTGATCTCTATGTTGATGGTGCTGATGAAATAACTCAAGATTTAGAGATACTTAAGGGTCGTGGTTTCGATCTGATTCGAGAAAAGCTCTTAGCGCAAATGAGTGAAAAGTTTATTGTGATAGGTGATAATTCCAAAATTGTTTCTAAAATCGGTCAAAATTACTTAATTCCTATCGAAATTACGCCAATTGCATGGAAAATTACAAAAAGTTTGGTTGAGAAAATTGCAAAAAAATGTGTAGTTAGAGAAAATATGGAGAAAAATGCATTTGCTATCTCATCCTATGGAAACTTTGTACTTGATTGCGAGTTTAATTATTCAAATTTGGATGATCTCGCAAGGGACATAGCTAACATCCCCGGTGTTTTTGAGCATGGTTTGTTTTTAAAATTGGCTTCATTGGCTATTGTCGCTGATGCGGGAAAGGTAAAAAAAATATCAATTTAGTTTTAATTTTTAGCTTGAATGATCTTGACTCCATTCATATATGAAACCAATGCCTTGGGCACCTCAACATCTCCATTCTCTAATTGATAATTTTCAATAATTGCAACCATCGCTCTTCCCACTGCAATGCCTGAACCATTCAATGTATGAAGGAGTTTATTTTTCTTATCGCTGTCTTTAAATCTAGCCTTTAATCTTCTTGCTTGAAAATCCTCGCAGTTAGAAATAGAGGATATTTCTCTGTAGCAATCTTGTGATGGCATCCAAACTTCAATATCAAAGGTCTTGGCAGCCCCAAAACCCATATCTCCTGAACATAAACTCATCACCCTGTATGGAAGTGCTAATTTTTTTAAAATAAGCTCTGCATGGCTAAGCATTTCATCAAGCACATCATAGCTCTGGCTAGGATGACATATCTGAACAAGCTCAACCTTATCAAACTGATGCTGTCTGATCATCCCCCGCGTATCCTTTCCATAAGAGCCAGCTTCGGATCTAAAACAAGGAGTTAAGGCTGTCAGTTTGATGGGTAATTCATTTAAATCAACTATACTATCTCTTACAAAATTGGTTAAGGGGACTTCGCCAGTTGGAATTAGATATAGCTTTTCATCACTACCCCCTTTCTTTGTGATAAATAAATCCTCTTCAAACTTTGGTAGCTGCCCTGTACCTTTAAGTGAATCGTAGTTAACCAAGTAAGGTGTGTAACACTCCTCATAACCATGTTCTTGAGTTTGTATATCTAACATGAATTGACCGAGAGCTCTATGCAGACTTGCAAGACCAGATCGAATAGAAGTAAATCTGGCACCAGATAACTTTACTCCTAAATCAAAATCTAAGCCTAAACTTTCTCCTATATCTACATGGTCTTTTACCTTAAAAGAAAATTCTTTTTTTTCTCCCACTTCCTTTATCACTTCGTTATCGTTCTCGCTTTGTCCAATCGGAACTGACTCGTGAGCTAAATTGGGTATATCGAGTAAAAATTCTTGGATTTTATTTTGTACTTCCTCTAGGGCACCATTTTGCACTTTCAGTAAATCATTTGTTTGACCTACCGACTTCATATGCTCAGTGACATCATTTCCCTTTGATTTTTCAACGCCTATTTTTTTAGAGAGGTCGTTCCTTGATTCTTGAAGCTCCTGGACCTTGACTTGCAAATTTCTTCTTTCATTTTCAAGGCCGATAAAACTTTTTTTATCAATCTTAAAACCTCTTGAATTTAACCTAGATTCAACCTCATCAATATTATTTCTAAGTAAATTAATATCTATCATAAAAGTTATTCCGTTTTATTTTTGTTGTAATGTTGATCTAATTGTTTCAAAAACTCTTTTTTTTCACTAATTTTTTTTTCTAATCCACGGTCTGTTGGATTATAAAATTCTACAGGGTCTATCTCGTCAGGAAAATATTTTTCTCCAGCAGCATAGGCATGATTTTCATTGTGCGCATAACGATAGTTTTTTCCATAACCCATATTATCCATTAATTTTGTGGGTGCATTTCTAAGGTGCATGGGAACATCAAGATGTCCTTGATTCTGTATAAAGGACTTAGCTGTATTAAATGCCTGGTAAGCACTATTGCTCTTTGGTGCCATTGATAGATAAATAACGGCGTTACTTAAGGCTAGTTCTGCCTCAGGAAAACCTAGCCTTTCATAAATTTGATAGGCCTCTAAAGCCATTGTTTGTGCCCTTGGATCAGCGATACCAATATCCTCAATAGCAATCCTTATAATGCGCCTTGCCAAATATAATGGATCAGCTCCACCGTCGAGCATTCTTAAAAGCCAGTAAAGTGCAGCGTCTGGGTTTGAACCTCTAACCGATTTATGTAATGCTGAAATTTGATCATAAAATTGCTCTCCTCCCTTATCGAAACGCCTTGATTTATCAGACATAGTTTTTTTAATATCATCAGAATCAATCTTTAAATTTTTTTCTGTAAAAGCCTTTAAACAAACTATCTCCAATAAATTAATTAGTTTTCGCCCATCCCCATCTGAGAATTCAAAAATTATTTTTTTTGCATCATCCGTAATGGTTAAATCATTAAATTCACCTATTGCTCTCTTAAGAATTTTATCTAGCTCTTCTGTTGTTAGTGCTTTTAATGAGTAGACCTGGCAGCGACTTAGTAATGCTGAATTAACTTCAAAAGATGGATTTTCTGTCGTAGCCCCAATAAATACAATTAATCCTGATTCAATATGAGGTAAAAACGCATCCTGTTGGCTTTTGTTGAACCTATGCACCTCATCAACAAATAAAATTGTTTTTTTATTTTGTTGATCTCTCATAAATTCAGCTTTATCAATAGACTCTCTAATTTCTTTTACCCCAGATAAAACTGCTGAAATAGAAATAAAGTGTGCGTCTATCGTATTCGATATAACTTTTGCAATACTTGTCTTCCCAACACCTGGTGGCCCCCATAAAATAATAGAGGGAAGGTTTCCTGTCTCAATCGCAACCCTTAAAGATTTACCTTTGGAAAAAATGGCGGTTTGGCCAACAATCTCATCAAGCGTTTTTGGTCTTAATTTTTCGGCAAGTGGTATTGAGATTTCAGAGGTCATCTAATTTTTAATCACATCAATGCCATCAGGATAATTAAATAAAAATTTACCCACATTGATATCTTGGTTTTGAATTATTTTAGAAAATTGAATTGTTGTTTCATTATCAAAATTATCTGTAATTTTCATTTCTTTGAGTTGGTCAAAGTTAAATTTAAAAACGACCTGCTTAAAAAAAGCTCGATCTAAATCCTTTGGTATTGCTTTATATTTTGAAGAATTGCTTGAGTTTGAAATTAATTTTGTATTAAAAAATTCATGCAAATTATCTGATACCAAAAGCATTGCTGGACTAATACCTACTTGCTTATCAAGCTTACTGACAATCACCTGCTTTAAATCTGGGTCATATAAATATAGAAACTCACCATCACTTATAATTTCATTTTCTGAGGGTGCTTTATACTCCCATCGAAAATAATTTGGCTTCATAAACATAACTCTGCCAACAGATTCATCAATTAGTTGGTCAGTTGAGTCTTTTACAATTTGGGTAAAGTCTGCATTAAACGAATTTAATTTAACAAGAATTTTTTCTAATTTATTATTTTCAGCGTAAACACTCAGAGAGAGAAAAAATAAAATTATAAATTTAATCATTTGTATTTGATGTAATTATTTCTCTATTACCATTGCTTTGCATAGGGGTAACTAACCCTGCTTTTTCCATATCTTCAATAATTCTTGCTGCGCGATTATAGCCAATCCTGAGATTTCTCTGCACATAGGAAATAGAGGCCTTTCTTGATTGAATCACAATTTGAACTGCCTCGTCATATAGTGGGTCCTTTTCTCCTCCAATCTCACCTCCATCAGATACGCCATCAACTTCGATTGGATTTAAAACCTCATCTATATATTGCGGAGTCCCTTTTGATTTAAGGAAATCAACCACCTTATGGACCTCTTGATCGGAAACAAATGCACCATGAATTCGGTCAGGATAGCTAGTTCCTGGTGGCATATAGAGCATATCACCCTTACCGAGTAATGTTTCAGCACCCATTTGATCAAGTATGGTTCTTGAGTCAACTTTGCTTGATACCTGAAACGCAATTCGTGAAGGAATATTTGCTTTTATTAACCCCGTAATAACATCAACTGAAGGTCGTTGCGTTGCCAGAACTAAATGTATTCCCGACGCTCTCGCTTTTTGCGCAAGCCTTGCAATTAATTCCTCGATTTTTTTACCCATTACCATCATCAGATCTGCTAGCTCATCAATGACGATGACTATTAAAGGAAGCTCCTCAAGAACCTCTGGCTCCTCAGGGTTAAGACTAAACGGATTAGTTAGAGGCTTATCTTTTATTGCAGCCTCTTTTAATTTTTGATTAAAACCAGCAAGGTTTCTCACGCCAAAAGCTGACATAAGCTTATATCTTTTATCCATCTCAGCAACAGCCCAATTTAGGGCATGGCTCGCTTGACTCATGTCAGTTATGACGGGAGACAGCAAATGAGGAATATTATCGTAAACAGAAAGCTCTAACATCTTAGGATCAATTAAAATCATTTTTACCTGATCGGACGTTGCTTTATACAACAAGCTCAAAACCAATGCGTTAATTGCCACTGATTTACCAGCACCCGTTGTCCCAGCAATTAATAAATGCGGCATTTTTGAAATATCAGCAACAGCTGGGTTACCCGCAATGTCCTTTCCAAGGGCTATAGTAAGTAAGCTTGGTGTGTCCGCGAATATTTTAGAATTCATTATTTCAGATAGAAACACTATTTGTCTATTTGGATTTGGTATTTCAAGTCCCATATAGGTTTTACCAGGAATGGTCTCAACAACTCTAATGCTTGAAACTGATAATGCCCTGGCTAGGTCTTTTGATAAATTAATCACTTGACTACCCTTTACACCGGCTGCAGGTTCAAGTTCATATCTAGTTATAACTGGTCCAGGTTGAGCCGTAATAACCTTTGCCTCTATTCCAAAATCAAGTAATTTTTTTTCAATAAGTCGAGAAATAAATTCAATTGTCTCAGCACTCTGTGGGTTTGTTTTTTTTGATGGCTCATCTAGGAGGTGAATTGGGGGCAAATCCTGCTCACTCTCACCAAATAAATTCTTTTGTTTTTCTTTAATTGCACGCTTACTTTCTTCCGTATTTTTTTGATTATCAACAATGGTTACAGGCTCTCTATCAATGAGCTTCTTTCTTTCCTTTTCAACAACGACAAATCTTTCTTTTTCAAGTTTTTTACCCTCCCTTCTATCTTGCCAATCTATGTATAAATTTTTAAGAAATGTTATGAAGTTAAAAATGAAGTTGCCTAGGGACTCAGAGATAACGATCCAAGACCACCCAGTAAACAAACTAAATCCAATGGCGAATGAGAATAACAAAAAGATTAGCCCCCCTTCGTAGCCGAAGGTTTGAACAATAAATTGGTTAGTCAAATGGCCTACCATGCCACCCTGCTCAGTTGGAAAGCTTGCATTGATTTTAACTATATAGCCGGCCTCAAAAGCAGATGATGAAAATATTAATAATAAAAAACCAAGGTAATGAACAATTAAAAGATGTTTCTTGTTATAACCCTCATCCTCGATTCTTGGATAGATTAGAAAAATACTATAAACACTTAGAAAGACAAGCCACCATGCAGACAAACCAAAAATTGATAGCATGAGATCAGAAAAGTATGCCCCCACAACTCCAGCTAAGTTTTGAATAACTTCATTACCGCCACTATGTGTCCATGCAGGATCATTAACTGAAAAAGTGCTTAGTGCTAAGGTGATATATACACCAAGAAAAAGTAGCGTAAGCCAAGAGGCTTCCCTCATAATCCTACTTGCTAATTTTCTTGTAGAGGCCTGCGATTCAATAATTTTTTTATTCGCAGCTTTTGATTTTTTAGTAAATAGCAATTTTTAAATTTTTTACGTTGTGTTTATCCAAATTATATCAGTATGTTTACGAATTGCACTTATAGAAGAATTAAATAATGCATAGTATTCAGTTAATGTTTGATTCATATTGATTGCTCATCTAAAATTATGCTAATTTAAATCAAACTGAGTAAACCTTTATGTCAAAACATTCCCATCTCATAATCCTTGGATCAGGACCAGCAGGTTATAGTGCAGCGATTTATGCTGCTAGAGCAAATTTAAAACCAACACTTATCACAGGTGTTGAGCAAGGTGGTCAATTGATGACAACTACTGATGTTGATAATTGGCCTGCTGATGCCGATGGAGTTCTTGGTCCCGATCTGATGAGCCGGTTTGAAAAGCACGCACTTAGATTTAATACTGATATTGTTTTTGATCAGATTCATACAGCCGACCTTCTTAAGCCCTCTAAAGAAAAAAAACCTTTCCGCTTGATAGGAGATGAATCTGAATATACATGTGATTCACTCATCATTTCTACAGGTGCTTCAGCTATGTACCTTGGTCTTGAAAGTGAGAATAAATTTCTTGGAAAAGGTGTTTCAGCTTGTGCAACTTGTGATGGTTTTTTTTACAAGGGCAAAGAAGTAGCTGTTGTAGGTGGAGGAAATACAGCAATTGAAGAGGCTCTCTATTTATCAAACATTGCAAGCAAGGTTACATTGATTCATCGAAGAGACAAATTTAGAGCTGAAGCAATTCTTGTTGATAAAGTATATGAAAAGGTTGAGGAAGGAAAAATAGTCCTTGAACTTCATAAAACTCTTGATGAAGTAATTGGTGATGATAGCGGAGTAACTGGAATTAAAATTAAAGACGTTAATTCAAATAAAATTAAAGAAATAGATTTGTTAGGTGTATTTATTGCCATAGGCCATAAACCAAATACTGATTTATTCCAAGAACAACTTAAAATGGAAAATGGTTACATCGTTACAGAATACGGGAGGGATGGAAACTTCACTCAAACAAGTATACCCGGTATCTTTGCCGCAGGGGATGTGCAGGACCACGTTTATAGACAAGCGATTACTAGCGCTGGAACTGGTTGTATGGCCGCTCTTGATGCGGAGAGATTTCTTTCAAAGAATGACTAACGAAGAGGATATATTTAGGGATGCAGTCAAGGGGGTAAAGCCCTTAAAAATTAAGTCGCCTAAGATCCAAAAAGCTATTAAAAAACCCAAACCAATAGCAAAAAAATTTATAGAAGATGAGAAAAAAGCCTTACTTGACTCCTTAAGCGATGATTTTATTTCAACGGAAAATGAATCAGGAGAGGAACTAAGATACTTAAAAAAAGGACATTCACCAGATATTCTTAATAAGTTAAAAAAAGGGTATTGGGTTACGCAAAAATCTATTGACCTTCATGGTCTAATCTCAGAGGAAGCAAAGTCATATATTGTTAATTTCATCAGTGACTGTAAAAAAAAGAAGGTAAGGTGCATAAAAATTATTCATGGTAAAGGCTTACGCTCTCATAATAAGGAGCCTGTTTTACGCAATAAAGTTAAAAATTGGCTGATACAAAAAGAAGAGGTAATTGCTTATGTTGAAGCGCCAAGACATGATGGTGGAAGTGGTGCAGTGCTGGTCTTACTGAAGGAGTATTAAAGAACCAATTAAAATGATTCTATTAAGCACGAACATTGTGCCGCAATGCCTTCAGACCTTCCAATAAACCCCATCATTTCTGTTGTTGTAGCTTTAATATTTACTTGTGATTCTTCACACTTACAGTCAACCGCAATATTTTCAATCATTTTAGGAATGAATTCAGATAACCTGGGTGACTGACAAATAATGGTCGCATCAATATTAATAATCTTAAATTTTTTTGACTCAACTAACCTAATAACTTCTGTCAAAAGATCCCGAGATTTTGCATTTTTAAAGGCAGGGTCTGTGTCAGGAAAGTGTTGCCCAATATCTCCCATACCACTTGCACCAAGAAGTGCATCCATGATGGCGTGAATTAACACATCTGCATCGGAATGCCCCTTTAGGCCAAGGTGAAAATCAATTAACACTCCCCCAAGAATTAATTTTCTCTTCGAAACAAGCTGATGCACATCGTAACCTTGACCCACCCTAATCATGATTGGACCCTTTTATGAGTTTATCAACCCTCAATAAGTCCTCTGGATATGTGATCTTAAAATTTTCTAAACTTCCCTTGACAACCTTTGGCGATAATCCAAGAGCCTCTATTGCCTCAGATTCATCAGTAGGGTTGCCTTTAAATGATGTTAACGCTCTCTTGAGAAGATTAAATCTGAACATCTGAGGTGTTTGAGCCAACCAAATTTCATCTCTTTTCTCTGTACAAGTTATTTGTTGTTTCTTATCAACTCTTTTAACCGTATCAAGCGCTGGGATAGCTAAAATCCCCCCAACTTTATCATCAACAACCTCATTTATAAAATTATTCACCAGTGATTCAGTAATGCCGACCCTGGCAGCATCATGAACCATAATCCAATCTTCTTTTTGGATATCACCCCCTATAATTTCTAGTGTATTTAAAACAGTTTCTGATCGAGTAGAGCCTCCACAATCCGTTAATGTTGTTTTTTTTGAAAATTGACAACCTAGGCTTTCAATATATTTTTGATTTTTGTTGAGCGCGACTGTTATGGTTTTTATGGCTACGAGCTTTGAAAATATAGATTCAACAAACTCGAGAATCGTTTTTCCATGAAAATTTGAGAATTGTTTTGGAGTGGTGGATTCCATCCGAGAACTCTCTCCTGCAGCTGGGATAATAAGATGTATGTTCTGCATACTAAAAGTTTAGCATGCAGAAAAAAATATAGTTTTAATCTTTTTAATATTTATTCAGAGGAAATTGAATTGATTTTATGGATGGATATATCAGCACCATTAAATTCTTCCTCTTCTGTCAATCTAAAGTTGAACATTTTATGAATGACTGTGTAAACGATATAGCCTCCTGCAAGGGCTATAAAAACACCCGCAATAGTACCAACCAATTGCGACATGAAAGTAACCCCACCAAGTCCGCCAAATAACTCTAACCCAAAAATGCCAGCTGCAATTCCACCCCATGCCCCACAAATGCCATGTAACGGCCACACACCTAAGACATCATCAATTTTCCATTTATTTTGTGTAAGCGAAAAGCTCCAAACAAATAAGGCGCCTGCTACCAAACCAACAGTTAATGCCCCAAGAGGATGAAATAAATTAGAACCTGCGCAAACAGCTACCAAGCCTGCGAGAGGTCCATTGTATAAAAATCCAGGATCATTTTTACCGATAACCAATGAAGCCAAAGTGCCTCCGACCATGGCCATCAGCGAGTTCACTGCCACAAGACCCGAAACGCCTTCAAGAGATTGCGCAGACATCACATTAAAACCAAACCAACCAACGGTAAGTATCCATGACCCTAAAGCAAGAAATGGAATATTGGACGGTGGGAATGCATTAAGTCTTCCATCCTTTGTATATCGTCCAAGTCTAGGACCTAAAATTAAAACGGCAGCTAAAGCAATCCACCCGCCCATTGCATGAACCACCACTGATCCAGCAAAGTCATTAAAAGGGGCGCCAAAGGTCTGATTTAAAAAATCTTGAAATCCAAAATTACCATTCCAAATAATTCCTTCAAAAAATGGATACAAAAAACCCACCAAAATAAATGAAGCGATAAGTTGTGGTTTGAAGGTAGCTCTCTCAGCGATTCCTCCAGAAACAATTGCAGGTATTGCGGCTGCGAATGTTAAAAGAAAGAAGAACTTAACTAATTCATATGCGCTTTTTTCAGATAACACGTTGGCTGCCGCATAAAAATCTATGCCGTAAGCTAGGCTATAACCAATAAAGAAATATGCAATCGTAGATATAGAAAAATCTGCCATTATTTTTGCTAACGCATTGACCTGATTTTTCTCTCTTACCGTTCCAACCTCTAAAAATGCAAATCCTGCATGCATTGCGAGGACCATAATTGCTCCGAGCAGAACAAATAAAACATCACCCTGACTAACCAAATTATCCATATTTAACCTATTTTATGTATATTGAAATTTTAGAAATTTTAATATAGGGAATTATAATTTTCTATAAGATGATATTTTTTATGTTAAAAACTATTTTAAATTTTAGATATTTGCATTAATTTGGTGCAAATATCTAAAATTTTATTAAAAACTTATATGGTTACTCATGTCTGAATTAATTATTTTATTTCTCCTGATATCTATTATTGGACTTTGGTATGACATTATCTCTAAAAGAGAGTTGGCTATCCATGAAGGTAAAAGACTTGCTAACAACTTAAACCTTCAGTTACTTGATGACACCGTCCATTGCAACAAAATGAGTATAGTTCGCACTTTATCGAATTGGCCTTCCATTAAAAGAGTTTATTATTTTAATTTGAGCAGTACTACAAACGATAGATTAAACTGCCAGCTCACACTTGTTGGGAATAGACTTATTCATTGGTATGTTCCGCCATACCCGAGCAATTTATAATGTACATAGGCCGTTTTGCACCAACACCATCGGGTGACCTACATTTTGGGTCGATAGTGACAGCGATTGCAAGTTACTTAGACGCTAAAAAGGTTAGGGGACATTGGTTACTCAAAATAGATGACATAGATAAGCAAAGGGTAAAAAATAATTCTGTCCTATCAATCCTGAGGACATTGGAAAGTTTAAATCTTTTTTGGGATTCAACTGAGTCTTATCAAAGCAATCGTCTTGATGAATATAGATTTTATTTTGAAAAACTATCAGCGACACATCAAACCTATAACTGTAGTTGTTCAAGAAAATATCTTAGTGCTCATGCAAAGCTTGGAGATGATGGCTATATTTATCCAGGATTTTGCAGATATAAAGAGCTTGAAAATAAAGATTCTTATGCTACCCGCATGGAAGTAAGTAAAAATCCAATAGTTATTAAAGATCTAATCCAAGGAGACCTGAGTCAAAATCTATCAAGAGAAATAGGTGACTTCGTAATCAAGAGAAATGATGGGCAATTTTCATATCAATTTTCAGTTTGTGTTGACAATAAGTTAGACAAAATAACAAACATAGTTAGAGGGGCTGATCTTTTTTCCTCAACCCCCCGACAAGTGTATTTGCATTATTTACTAGATTTTGATATCCCAAAATTTTCGCATATACCCATTGCAACCCTTGGTAAAAAAAAGATAAGCAAAAGTGATGATTGTAAAATTACAATAAAAAATAATCAGAAGATCATTTGGATAAAAGTTTTAAATTTTTTAAAACAGCCGATAGCTGAAGATGTATCAGAAATGAATCTGGAAGAATTGATAGACCACGCAATCAAAAATTGGACAATGGAAAATATTAGCCCCTTACAATCGATCGATATCTCCTAAAATATTCATAAATAAATATGCCTGCAGCAGCGCCTACATTCAATGACTCAACAGATCCCTGCATTGGTATAGATATAGATTTAGTCGATTTAGAAATTATTTCAGGACTTATGCCACCACCCTCGCTACCTAAAATTAAAATTAAATCCTCAGGGATTTCATCATCATAAAGCGAATTACCACAAATACTTAATGAATATATGGGAAGGTTAACTTGATCACATAATTTCAATAACTCTTGGTTTTCATAACACTTTAAGTTGACTTGAGCTCCCTGACTTCCCCTAAGTGTTTTTGGTGACCAAAGCTCCGCCGAAGTCTTAGATAAATATACTGAATTAACTCCGGCAGCTTCTGCAGTCCTAAGTACACTACCTAAATTACCCGGGTCTTGAATGCCATCGATAAATAAATTCAAACCTTTTTTTATTTCTGAGCCTTCCTCAACAGGGGTATTTATCAGAGCAATTAAACCATTGGAAGACTTTAAATCTGCAAGCTCAAGAAATAGTCCATGCTTTAAGTCATAAATTTCAATATTAGGGTTTAATTTAACTATTTCATTGATTTCGGGTGAATCTATTTTTTCATCCCTTATAAAACATTTAATATCTTTTTTTGCTTGGAGGAATGTATTTATAAGATGAGGGCCAACTAAAATCGTCTTATTTTTTTCTTTTCTAAAGCTTTTTTTAGTCGCTATTTTTTTAAAGTATTTATATGAAGCATTATGTTTTGTGTCGATTATCTTATTCGTCATCAAGTTTTATTTTTTAAATGGTATTAGAGATTTTTTTTTGAAACCTGCTTGAAAAAATTGCTGCAAAAGTCCATCATCACCAGCGAGATGTGATGCCCCAACCGCAACAAATAACACATTTTTTTTTGCTAAAATAAGAAGCCTATTTAAAAAAAGTTTATTTCGTTTGTGAATAAGCTCATTTTTAACAGAAGCCCAGGCTTTCTCAGGGACGATTGATTTAGTAATTTCTTCATCAGCATTAAGTATTTTATTTAAATTAAATGTAAGGTAAGTCTTTATCATTAATTCATAATTTTTTTCTTTATCTGCCTCACTTAAATTTAAAACATTTTTTAAAATTTGGAATTGATCCTCTGGTGAAAGTGAATCTAGAACAGAGTAATGTTCATCAACTGTTTCTAAGCCTTTTGAAGCTAACCCATAATTACTCGCAGCCACCTTTAACAAGTTGTCTTGGCTAAATGGATTCATTGCCCGAGGTGAACTAAAAATAAAACCCAATAACCATGGTTTTAATTTTATTGCAAAATCTGTTTCTATAGAATGAAAATCAGATAATTCACTAATTTTTTGAAAATCTTCTTCACTAAGATATTTATTATATTCACTCCCTAAGCCCTCCAGGGCTTTGAGATTATTTACATTATTTGTCTCAGAGACAAATAAGTCTGATTTCTGCATTGCATCGTAAACAGAATCACTAAAATCCACTACCCTATTATCATCTACATGGATGCTGCCAAAGATAAAAATTTGTTTCCCTTCAGGACTCTCTAGCTCCCAAAAAATTGAGTTTTCATTGGCACCGATACTAAAGGTTAAAAATAAACTTAATAAAATAAATGTTTTTATTTTCATATCTTTACTTTAATCTATCTATAAAAAGATTAGTAAAAAAATTAAAAAAATAATAGAGAAAGACGAGTAAAATTTAAAATATGGATTTTAAAAATAAACCATCTTTTGAAAAAATTCAGTTTTATAAAACTACAGAATATAACTGTAGTTACATCGATAAAATGGATGCGCAATCGTTAGTTGTAACTCCATATAAATCTATTGATCAAAATATTTTCCAAGATTTAATTGAAAAGGGTTTTAGGAGGAGTGGGCAATATATATATAAACCAAGCTGTAAAAGTTGCACAGCATGTATCCCTATAAGACTCTCAGTGCAAAAGTTTTTATCTTCTAGGTCGCAAAAAAGAATTTTTAAAAAGCATCAACATTTTGATGTCCGAGAGGTTTCTCTTGCTTTTAAACAAGAACATTTTGACCTTTACTCAAAATATCAAAATAAGCGTCATAGTTCAATAAACAATGATCAGAATAAAATAGATGATTACAATGACTTTTTAATTAAGAGCAATGTTAACTCAAAGCTTGTTGAGTTTTGGGATGGAGACTTACTAAAGATTGTTTCTATCATTGATATGATGAGTGATGGCATTTCAGCTGTTTACACTTTTTTTGACCCTGACGACGAAAAAGTAAGTTATGGGACCTACTCAATTATTTGGCTAATCAATTGGTGTAAAACCCAACAATTAAAATATATGTATTTAGGTTACTGGATTGGTGAATGTAACAAAATGAAATATAAAACCAACTTTAAGCCTTATGAGCTCTATATCAAAGGGTATTGGCAAGAAAATACCACATAGCGGCATGTTACAATTTGGATAATTAGTTAAAATCTAAAAAAAAATATAATGGATAATTTGCTTATTTTTGGTGTTGGTCTCATTGGCGGCTCTATCGCAATTGAATGCCAAAAAAAACAGATGTTTAATCACATAGTTGGCGTTCAAAGGGAGGGAGGGACCTCCTTATCTCCCTTTGTGTCAGATGGGATGATTGATAGAGTTTCAGATAATCTAGACGATGATATTAAACAAGCAGACTTTATAGTTATCGCAACACCAGTTGCCCAAATTAGAAATATATTAACGACAATCTCACCATCGCTATCGCCAAAAACAATTGTGATTGATGTAGGGAGCACAAAATCTAATGTTATGCGCTTTGCTAAGGAGGTGCTTAAAGAAAAATTTCCACAATTTGTTGGCTCTCACCCAATTGCTGGATCAGAGCAGCACGGTCCTGCTGCAGCAAAAATAAACTTATTTAAAAATAAGGATATTATATTAACTCCTGAGGATGAAACAGATTCTAAAAAGCTTGAATTAACTTCTAAATTTTGGAAGGACTTAGGGGGTGTTATTAAGACAATGGCGCCTCTTGAGCATGATCAAATTTTTTCAACAGTAAGTCATATTCCGCATCTTATTGCTTACAATATGGTAAATCTAATAGCTGGAAAAAGTAATAGGGATACCCTACTTGAATTTGCTGCTAGTGGATTTAAAGATTTTTCTCGTATAGCAGGAAGCTCCCCTGAGGTTTGGAAGGATATTTCTTTGGCCAACAAAACGGCAATCTTGAATGACCTCGATTTATTTGTTAAAGAAATCAATAAAACAGCTTCATTGATCAAGAATGAAGATTATGTTGCTTTAGAAAAATACTTTGAAGTAGCGAGCAAAATTAGAAAAAACTGGTCCGAAAAAAACTAGTAATGAATGAAATTACACTAAAAGCTTCAAAACAAGTTCGCGGCTGTATCAAGCTACCTGGTTCAAAAAGTATCACTAATAGGGTTCTGCTAATGGCAGCTCTTGGAAGTGGAGTGACTAAGCTAATAGATCCTCTTAGATCGGAAGATACAGATCAAATGATCAATGCATTAATTAAGCTTGGGATATCAGTTAAGAAA
>ENA-OWPI01001279-OWPI01001279.1-marine-metagenome-genome-assembly--contig:-NODE-1279-length-28804-cov-6.043861_pt1 | contig 28804 bp, 29 predicted proteins | sample MGYA00238138_ERZ651775 | MGnify/ENA primary metagenome ERZ651775 (study PRJEB26906, sample SAMN06265043) | marine metagenome | isolation source: Helgoland LTER site | place: Germany:Helgoland, sampling...
AAACAAAGCCGGAATTAAAAGTAGATATTGATAGAAATAGAGCTGCAGCAATGGAAGTGTCTATAGCTGATATAGGTAGAACTCTTGAAACTATGCTTGGATCAAGATTTGTTACAACATTAAACGATAGAGGAATTCAATATAATGTCGTCTTGCAGGCGAGAAACAAAGATCGAGAAACTCCAAATGATTTGGAAAATATCTATGTTCGTAATTCTAATAATAATCTCATTCCACTAAATAACTTAATTACTACTAAAGAAACAGCAGCACCTAAAGAATTAAATAGGTTTGATAGGATGCGCTCTGTTACTATTTCTGCCTCTTTAGCTCCAGGCTATAGCTTAGGAGAAGCCCTTGATTATCTAGATAATTTAGCATTAACAAGCCTTCCGCCTGAAGCACGAGTTTCCTATGCAGGACAGTCAAGAGAGTTTAGAGATTCCTCTTCTTCTTTAATGATTACTTTTGGTTTAGCTCTTCTAATAGTGTTCTTAGTTCTTGCAGCACAGTTTGAAAGTTTTGTTCACCCAATAATCATTATGTTATCAGTACCTCTTGCAATAACTGGAGCGCTTGCAACACTATATTTCACAGGTATTACATTAAATGTATATAGTCAAATCGGATTAGTTATGCTTATTGGTTTAGTTGCCAAAAATGCGATACTTATAGTTGAATTTGCCAATCAATTAAGAGAGCAAGGTAGAAGTGTAAAAGATGCAGTAAAGGAATCGGCTGCAGCAAGACTAAGACCCATTCTGATGACTACTATTGCGACAGTCTTTGGTGCAATGCCTTTAGCTTTAGCTTCAGGAGCAGGAGCAGAAAGTAGGTCTTCAATAGGTTGGGTAATTGTTGGTGGAGTAACATTCTCTACTTTATTGAGTTTATTTATTGTTCCAACTTTATATAGTCTTTTAGCTAGATTTACAAAACCTTCTAGTCATATCGCTGATCAATTGAGAGGGCTGGAAGATGAGTATAAGAAAAATAATATTCAAATTGCTGAATAATTTATTGAGAAAGTATAAATAAAAATGCAAGCTGATTTTATAATTATTGGTTCCGGAATGGCAGGAATGTCAGCGGCTTACAGATTATCCAAACATGGAAAAGTTATTGTATTAGAAAAAGAATCATTGCTTGGTTATCATACTACTGGACGTTCAGCTGCTTTTTTTACTGAAAATTATGGAAATAATATAATAAGAGCTATTACAAAAGCTAGTAGATATTTTTTAGAGAACCCTCCTCCTTGCTTTAAAGAAAATAAATTAATGACAAACTATGGAGGGTCACTCTTCATTGCTAATAAAGACCAAAGCAGTCATATAGACAAAGAATTAGAATATGCTTCATCTTTATCAGCTAATGTATTTGAAATTTCTATAAAAGAAGCTCTAGAAATGGTTCCAATTATTAGAGAAAACTATATAGATCGAGCACTTCATGAACCAGATTCTAAAGCTATGGATGTAGATTTAATTCATCAAGGCTTTGCTAGAGGTTTGAAATCAAATAACGGAAAAATTATTTTTAATGCTGAAGTAAAGAAAATTGATAAAATAAACCAAAATTGGAAAGTTAGTACTAAAACAGATGAATTTTTCGCTCCCATAATAATAAATGCAGCTGGAGCCTGGTGTGATGAGGTAGCAGTTTTGGCAGGATGTAAGCCATTAGGTCTTATACCTAAAAGACGAACTGTTATAATCTTTGAACATTCTGAAAATATAACTACTTCAAATTGGCCAGTTGTTATAGATGTAGAAGATAACTTTTATTTTAAATCAGAAGCTGGAAAAATATTGGCATCTCCAGCAGATGAAACAGATAGCTTTCCTTGTGATGCGCAGCCTGAAGAAATAGATATTGCTATGACAGTAGCTAGAATTGAAGAAGCAACTAATTTTAAAATAAAAAAAATTGATCATAAATGGGCAGGATTAAGGTCATTTTTCTCTGATCGAACTCCAACAGTAGGAGAAGATCCTTTAGTTTCTAATTTTTACTGGCTAGCGGGTCAAGGAGGTTATGGAATACAAACAGCTCCTGGTATTTCTAAAATTATTGAATGTTTAATTGTGGGAAAAAAATGGCCAAGCTATCTGAGCGACCTAAAAATATACCCTGAAACACTTTTATCAAATCGATAAAAAATAATTTCTTAAGGTTGAGTTAACTTTATCTCAATTCTTCTATTTTTTCTATATGAAGATGGGTCATTGCCGTATTCTAATGGTTGAAATTCTGCGAATCCTGCTACTGATATTTTATCTGAACTGACTCCTGATAACATTAATACTCTTCCTACTGAAATAGCTCTAGCAGCGCTTAATTCCCAATTTGATGGATACAAAGCTGTATTAATTGGATTCTGATCTGTGTGTCCTTGTATTTGAAGCACCCATGGAATGTCCTTAGGTATATCTTTTGTAATATCTAATAATATTTTTGATAGTTTGCGGAGTTGCTTAGCCCCTTCTGTACCAACCTCTGCAGAACCTGAAGCAAATAGAACCTCTGATTGAAAAATAAACCTATCTCCAACAATTTGCACATCACCTCTATTACCTAGAATTGCTCTTAACCTTCCAAAAAATTCTGACTTATATTGGCTAAGCTCTCCCACTTTAACAGCCAATGCTGTATTAAGTTTTTTTCCCAACTCTATAATTTGAATATCTTTCTTCTTAATGTTCTCTAGATTAATATCTAACAAATTCTGAATTATATTTAACTGTTCTCTTAGTTCTGATACTTGCATATTTAAAAGAGATACTTGATTTTTTGCTGCCTCAGATAGCTTTACTTCTTCCTCTGCCTTTATAAGGTTAACTTGTGTTGATCTTAGGGTAGAGAGTAATTGCTTAAGCTCAGTTTCTAAATCAGTATTCTTAATATCTAAATTTTGATTTTCTTCTTTTATTTTATTACTACTAATCTTTAAAGAAGCTAATAATCTATTGATCTCTATATTCTTATTTTTTAAGTCTGCAAACTCCATTGATAATAAATCAGAAGTCATACTTGAATCATTTAATTTATTATTAAGATTAGAAATAGTACTTGTTAAATCTTTATTCTCTTTTTTCTCTAAAGACAATAGTTCAGATAATTGATAAATTTGCATATTTAGGTCTTCTAAAGCATCGTCCTTAGTCGATAATAATTTAGACAATAAAAATTCTGAAGAAATAAAAATTGTTAATAGAAAAATTAAAACTAATAATAGAGTTGATATTGCATCTACAAATCCAGGCCATATATCTGATGAGCTTCTTGTTCTATTCCTAGATCTTATCAATTAAAAAACCCCTTATTTCTTCTTTATTTTTTTTCTACAACTGCAGAGATAGTTTTAGCTAATAATTTTATTTCTGACCTTAATTCAGTTATGAGCTGTCTATTTCCTTGGTTATTTTCCTCCACTAATCTTCTAATTGATATATCCATATTTCTTATATGCTCTTTTGTAGGGTCATCTAAACCATTAGGATGTTCTCTCATATATTCTACTAATGGTGTTATATCAATTGACTTGTCACTTCCTTTTGCAAGAGCTTTTTGATTACTTTGAATCTGGTCAGCAACCGCTGACATTTTTTCTGCTAGGTTAGCAAAGTTATCCGCTAAATGTTTTCTTTCATCTTCTCCTCTACCTAGAGTACTCTGCAATGAGTCAATACTTTCTGCGGTTTGCTCTAATAAAGCCTGCACATAAACAGGCACACCATCTTCTTGGATTTTTTGAGAATCTTTATTATTTACTGCAATTAGACTCATAGTAGATAACCATTCTTCAACATCATTATAAAATTGATTCTGAGACTGCGATGCTTGAATATCTAAAAACCCTAATATTAAAGATCCTGATAAACCAAATAAGGAAGATGAGAAAGCAGTTCCCATTCCGTCTAATGGTTGTTTTAAACCTTCTTTTAACTTTAAAAACATTAGTGAACTATCTTCATCTTCTGTACCTAAAGAATTTATTACCTCGCCAACTGAGCCAATAGTATTTAGTAACCCCCAGAAAGTACCTAATAAACCTAAAAAAACTAGCAACCCAATTAAATAACGAGAAATCTCTCTTGTCTCATCTAGTCTCAAATTTAAACTATCTAATAAAGAACGCATAGCTAATGAGGAAATGGTAAAACGGCCTTTATGTTCTTCTAATAAGCTTGCCATTGGAGCCAATAATACTAATTTTTTATTATCTAAATTGCCAGTTAATCCTTTAGCTTTATTTCTCTTATACCCCTCTATCCACTGGATTTCTGGTCTTAAGGTATAAACTTGCCTAAATATAATAATAATTCCAAAGCCTAAAACAGAGAATATTAAACCATTAATTATTGGATTAGTTAAGAAGGCATCGCTTAAAGAACTTATTAAAAAAAAACCTAGTATTAAGTTTAAGACAATAAAAACGATCATTCTTTGTATAAATCTATTCGGGCTATTCATAAGCATCACCTAATTAATTACAAAGTATATTCATAATAACTTAATATAAATAAATTAATATAATATTACAATTTTTTTGCCCTAATCATAATTTAAGAATTTATTACCTTTTGTAATTCTTGAACAATATGTACATTACCCGCGACAATATTTCCTGTTAGTAATGGATCCTCTTTGTTATCTATTCCTTTTGCTAAACCGCCGGCTTCCTTCACCAATATAATACCTGCTGCAATATCCCATGAACTTAGACCAAACTCCCAGAAACCATCTACTCTTCCTGCTGCCACAAAAGCTAAATCTAAAGAGGCAGCTCCAAACCTTCTAAGGCCTGCTACTTTTGACATAACTGCTTGCTGTATTTTAATATGTTCCTGATGGTTACCTCTACCTAAAAAAGGAATACCCAATGCAATAATAGATTTATCTAAAGTCTTTTTATTTTTAACTCTTAGCCTTTGATCGTTTAAATAAGCTCCTAGACCATCTTCTGCCCAATAAAAATCATTATGAATAGGATCATAGACAACTCCTGCAATTATTTTATTTTCATGATGCAAAGCAATAGAAATTGCAAAATACGGAATACCATTCATAAAATTTAATGTTCCATCTATAGGGTCAATAATCCAAGTATACTCATTTTCATTAATATTGTTTTTAATCTTACCTTCTTCCATTAAAAAACCATAACCTGTTCTTGATCTGGAGAGTTCATAATGAATAATTTCTTGCGCTTTAATATCTGCCATTGTAACAAAATCATTTTGGCCTTTAATAGAGACTTGTAACTTTTCTAATTCTCCAAAATCTCTCAGTATTGATCTAGCTGCCTTTCTGGCAGCAGACATCATTATAGTAATATTTGGTGAATATCTAATCATAAATCTTCCTTATTTTTTATGTTTTTTCTTTTCCTACATAAGTAGAGTCTAAAGTAGCTACTATTACTCTAGTACCAACTGTAATATGAGGTGGCACCATTATTCTCAGGTTATTATCTAATATTGCAGGCTTATATGAAGAGGAAGCTGTCTGACCTTTAACCACGGATTCAGTTTCTATTACTTCATGTACCACTTGTTCTGGCAAATCAATGCCTATTGGTTTATCATCGACTATTTCTAATGTTACTTGCATGCCATCTTGAAGAAATGCTTTTTGATCACCTACAAGCGAAACTGGTAATTCAATTTGTTCATAGGATTCTATATCCATAAAAGTTAGCATATCGTCTGTACTAAAAAGATATTGATAAGGTCTAGTGTCTATAGTTAAGCGTTCAACAACTTCATTAGCTCTAAACCTTTCATTTAGTTTCGATCCCGTTTTTAAATTTTTCAATTCTACTTGATTAAATGCACCACCTTTTCCTGGTTTAACTGCCATACACTTAATTGCTCTCCATTGCATTTTTTGATGTTCTATAATATTTCCTGGCTTAATTGCATTACCATTAATTTTCATTGGGAAATTACTCCTATTAATCAATCTTATTAAAAATTTATGCTTAACTTTTCTAAATTAATTTATAATAATATTTTTACAAATAAGATATATAATTTTAAACTATAATATTTTTAAAATTTAGAATTGCTTTCCTAGGGCTATCTATATTGTTCCAAATAGCACCTACTACTGCGATAAAATCTACACCTGCTTTAATTAATTCATGACAATTTTTTGAATCGATACCTCCAATGGCAACGCACGGGATATCACTAATTAAAATCCAATCTTCTATAAGACTCATTACTGCTTTTGTCTTTGCTTTTTTAGTCTTAGTTTCAAAGAATGCTCCAAAAGCAACATAGTTTGCTCCTTGTTCAGCAGCTTTCATGGCTAAATGTTTTGAATTATAACAGGACGCCCCAATTATTGCTTTAGGCCCTAATAATTTTCTCGCATCTAATATTGACGAATCATCTTCTCCTAAATGAACTCCATCTGCTCCTATTTTATTTGCTAGATCTAACCTATCATTCAATATAAAAGGAACATCAAACTTATTACATATAGGCTTAAGGACTTTGGATATATTAATAAGCTCTTGATCATTTAGATTTTTTAACCTTAATTGAAAGCAAGCAACTAAACCGGTTTTTAAAACCTCCTCTAATGACGAGGGGAATTCATTAATATTAATATTAGCTGGTGAAATTATATATAACTTTGTCAAAATTTATTATCAATATTCATTATTTAATCTTTAAATTTATAAATATCTATCACCTTGTTAAGTAGAGCTAATGCTTCTTCTCTTGGTCTTTGAAATGTATTTCTTCCAATAATTGAGCCATTAGCTCCACCATCACGAATTTCTTTAATATCGTTAAGTAAACCTTGCATATCAGTAAATGCATTTCCTGAAAATACCACTATTCTTCTATTGTTAAAAGATGACTGCATAACATGGTTAACTCTTTTACTTAAGCTAGATAAATCTATACCTTTGTATGAAGCTTGAGCCTCTTTTTGTTCTATATGTGCCGTTGGGGGCTTAACTTTAATAATATGAGCTCCTAATAAAGCGGCAATATGTGCAGCATAAGCACATATATCCATAGCTGTTTCTCCTTCTTTTGATAAATTCCCTCCTCTAGGATATGACCAAACAACTACTGCTAGCCCTAAAGATTTAGCTTCCAGCGATAGCTCCTTAAGTTCTTCCATCATTTCAAATTGAAATTCAGAACCCGGGTATATAGTAAAACCTACTGCCAAACATCCGAGCTTTAATGCATCTTCAAGAGAACCATGAACAGCTTGATCTTTCAAAGTCGCTAAACTATTAGCACTATTTAGTTTTAATATTGTTGGTATCTGTCCAGCAAAAGTATCCGCTCCCGCTTCTAACATTCCCAATGGAGCAGCATAAGCATTTAAGCCTGCATCTATTGCAAGTTTGTAATGATAATGAGGGTCATATGCATCAGGATTTGGAGCAAATGATCTTGCAGGACCATGCTCATAGCCTTGATCTACAGGTAATATAACTAATTTTCCTGTACCCGCCAATTTACCCTGCATTAATATTCTAGCAAGATTAGCTTTAGTACCTGGGTTATCACTTTCATAATTACTTAAAATATTTTTAACTACTTTAGTCACTTTCATGAAATACTCTCCTTAAATTAATCAATTAAAACTGCTATGCCTGGTAATGTTTTACCTTCTAACCACTCCAAAAATGCACCGCCTGCTACGGATACATATGAAAAACCTCCTGAAGCTCCTGCATTATTTAAAGCAGCTACCGTATCTCCACCGCCTGCCACACTTAATAGTCCTCCCGCTCTTGTCATCATAGCCGCAGTCAAAGCACATGAGGAAGTACTTTGATCAAATGGAGGAATTTCAAACACACCTAAAGGACCATTCCACAATAATGTTTTACTATTTATAATTGCATTAGAAATTAATTCTACCGTTTTTTCTCCAACATCTAATATCATATTTTCTTTTAAAACATCCTTTAACTCAACAGTATTACTTTCGACACCAAACTCTAATTTGTTAGCTACTACAGCATCTATTGGAAGAATAATATCACAATTACTAATTTTTGCTTTTTCTAAAATTTCTTTAGCTTCATCAATCATATTTTTTTCATAAAAAGAGGCACCAATATTTTTACCTTGTGCTGCTAAAAAAGTATTAGCCATTCCTCCACCTATTGCTAAAAATTGCATTTTTTCTATTAAGTTTCCTAGTAAACTTAGCTTTGAAGAAACTTTGGAACCTCCTATAATTGCCATCATTGGTGGCTCTGAATCTTTTAAGGCTTTTTCTAACATTTCAATTTCAAGGTTTAATGCAAGCCCTGCATATGATGGTAGATACTTTGTAACTCCATGTACTGATGCGTGCTCTCGATGGCATACTGAAAAAGCATCATTAACATATATATCAGCTATATCTGCTAAAGACTTACTAAAATTAGCATCATTATTTTCTTCTCCATCGTAAAATCGAACATTTTCTAGGAGTGCTATCTGACCATCTGGCATATCCTTTAAAACTTGTTTTACCACATCACCTATGCAGTCAGGTATAACAGCTATTTCAGGAGCTTTAAATACTTCTGTTAAGCTCTCTGAAACAAAACCTAAAGATAAATCTTCATCTATTTTTCCTGCAGGTCTTCCAAAATGGGAGAGCAGAGCTACTTTAGCTCCTTTATTAACTAATGTCATTACTGTTGGAGCATGTCTTTCTATTCTACTAATATCTGATATTTCGCCATCTTCATCTATAGGAACATTAAAGTCGCACCTCACTAAAACTACCTTACCTGAAACATCTATATCTGCTATAGTTTTTAATTTCATGTTTATTTTCCCATAAGTACTGCTATATCAGCCATTCTATTTGAAAAACCCCATTCATTATCATACCAAGATAAAATTCGAACTAAATTTTCTTTCACAACTTGTGTTTGCGTAGCATCAAAATTTGATGAAGCAGGATTATGATTAAAATCAATAGAAACAAGTGGCTCAGTATTATATGTTAAAACTTCTGCCATACTGCCTAAAGATGCTTCTTTTAATGCATTATTAATTTCTTCTACTGAAGTGGGCCGCTCAGAATAAAAAGTTAAATCCACCATAGAAACATTGACCGTTGGCACTCTAATAGCTGTTCCGTCTAGCTTGCCTACTAATTCAGGCAAAACTAAACCAACAGCTTTTGCAGCCCCAGTAGATGTGGGAATCATTGAAGTGGATGCGGCCCTCGCTCTCCTTAAATCAGAATGAAGAGTGTCTAATACAGGCTGGTCTCCTGTAAAAGCATGAACTGTTGTCATAAAACCACTTTCTATGCCAACTAAATCATTTAATATTTTAGCAACTGGAGCCAGACAATTAGTAGTGCAACTAGCATTAGAAACAACTTTATGTTCATCCTTTAAGCCGGCATCATTTACTCCATAAACTACAGTATAATCTACCCCATTACCTGGCGCGGATATTAATACTTTCTTTGCACCAGCAGTTAAATGTTTGCTTGCATCATCTTTTTTTGTAAATAACCCCGTGCATTCTAACGCAACGTCAATATCCAAATCTTTCCAAGGAAGATTTTCAGGGTTTCTTTCAGAAAATACTTTTATACTTCCATGTTCAGTATTAATACCTTCTTGTGTCACTTTAACTTCACTATTTAATTTACCATGAACACTATCATAACTTAGTAAATGTGCATTGGCTTCAACAGAACCTAAATCATTAATCGCTACTACACTAATATCTTTCCTTTTAGATTCTATTATAGCCCTTAAAACTAATCTTCCTATTCTTCCAAATCCGTTAATTGCAACTTTTACTGTCATGAAATGCTCCTATTATTTTAATATTAATTTAACTGAACTAATTACTTTTTCTTCTGTTATAGAAAAATGTTTATACAAATCTTTTGCAGGCGCAGAGGCACCAAAACTAGACATGCCAATAAAAACATCATTTTTATCTAAAATAAAATCCCAACTCTGTCTTACTCCTGCCTCTATAACTATCTTAGGTGAAGCATTAATAATATCATCTTTATATTTTTTATCTTGTAAATAAAAACGATCTAAGCATGGAACAGAAACTACTCTCGCTTTAATTCCTTCTTGATCAAGTTTCTCAGAAGCACTAACTGCAATTTCTAATTCTGAACCAGAAGCAAACAGACTGATGTCAAAATTTTCTTTTTCTATAATCACATAAGCACCTAAAGAAGATAAATTACTTTTTTTATATTCATTTCGAAAAGGTTTTAAATTTTGTCTTGATAAAGCTATTATACTAGGAGTATTTTTTGAAGCCAAGGCTGCCTGCCATACTTCTAATGTTTCTGTGCTATCCGCAGGCCTCCATACTTCTAGATTTGGAATAGCCCTTAAAGATGATAAATGTTCTACCGGTTGATGAGTAGGACCATCTTCTCCTAGACCAATAGAATCATGAGTCATAATATAAATTACTTTTAACCCCATTAATGCTGACAAGCGGATTGACGGCCTACAATAATCAGTAAAAACTAAGAAAGTCCCGCCGTAAGGTATCAAACCACTATGCAAAGCAATACCGTTCATTATTGCTGCCATTCCATGCTCTCTAATTCCATAATATATATAGCTTCCAGAAAAATCCTTTGCAGAAATAGCTTTTTGGTTTTTTGCTAATGTATTGTTTGATCCAGTCAAGTCAGCTGAGCCTCCAATTAAATTAGAAAACATCTCTGTTAATTCATTTAAAACATTTTCACTAGATTTTCTTGTTGCTAAAGAATTTTGGTTTTCAGCTAAACTTAATTTATAATTATCTAAACCAATTTCTAGGCTATCAAGATTTTTTCCCGTTATAAGATTATTAATTTCTTCGTAGAATTTAGAATTAATATAAATTTTTTCCCATGATTCGCGAATAACTTTGCCTTTAATTCCATTACTATTCCACATATCTAAAATCTTTGAAGGAATAATAAATGCATCATTATTCCAATTTAAGTTTTCACGAATCAGTCCTATTTCTTCTTTCCCCATTGGAGAGCCATGGCTTGAAGAACTCCCCTCCTTATTTGGAGAACCAAACCCTATTTTAGTTTTGCAGGCTATTAAAGTAGGACGAGGATCTATAATTGCTTGATTAATAGCTTCCTCTATTTCTGATGGTGAATGACCATTACATTCTAACGTATGCCAATTACTCGCTTGAAAACGAAGAAGATGATCATCTGAAGTAGACAAAGATGTAGGACCGTCTATAGATATTCCATTGTCATCAAATAAAACAATTAATTTTCCAAGTCCTAAATGGCCAGCAAATGAAATAGCTTCTTGGCTTATACCTTCCATTAAACATCCATCACCCGCAACTACAAATGTTTTATGATCAAATAAATCGTCACCATATTTATTAGACATAATTTTTTCTGCTAAAGCTATACCTACAGCATTAGCTAAACCCTGCCCTAAAGGCCCTGTAGTAGTTTCAATTCCTTTAAGCTCACCATATTCAGGGTGACCAGCAGTTTTAGAATTTAAAGTTCTAAAATTTTTTATATCTTCTATGCTTATATCCTTGTAACCATTAAGATATAATAATGAATACAATAACATAGACCCGTGACCTGCACTTAAAACAAACCTATCTCTATTCATCCAATCAGGATTGGTTGCATCAAACTTTAAAAATTTAGTAAATAATACAGTAGCTACATCAGCCATGCCCATTGGCATACCCGGGTGACCAGAATTAGCTTTCTCAACAGCATCAACAGAAAGCATTCTAATAGCATTAGAAAGATCTAAATTATTAATTTTAAGATTTTGTGTCATGAACTTTTAATACCCTATTCAATATGTTATTATAAAACTTTATTATCTATTTATTTTCTACTTGATTGCAAATGTAAGTTAATTCATCTTATTCTCTTATAAGAAATAATTAAAAAAAAATACAATGTTATTTATTTTTTGTGGACAAAAATATTTTAATTAGGAATATATTTATATGAAAGACTTAAAAACATCCTTAAATAACTTTAATACTTCAATTGAAAAATTGGATTCTTTAATAGTATCTAAAAGAAATAGTAATAGCATTAGCAATAAAAAAGTTGAAGAAATTCTCTTAAAAGAAAATGAAAAACTAAAATTTAAATATGCCGGTACTCTAAATAAATTAGAAAAAATTTTAATAAAAATTAATGCCTTAGAAAAAAGTAAAAAAAATGCCTGAAGTTAATATAATAATAAATAATAGAGAACATAAAATTGCATGTTCATCTGGTGAAGAAAAAAGAGTAAAAGAATTAGCCGGCTTGCTAGATACTGAAATTATCAATATAGCTAATAGCTTGGGGCAAATTGGTGATTTAAAATTAATGGTTCTAGCAGCAATAACTCTTCTAGATAAAAACCAAGATGCAATAGAGGATGCAATAAAAATTATTGATAAGAGTACTAAAACAATAGAAAAAATATCTAATAAAATAGATAAAAATGCATAAAATAAATATATAATTATATGTTAACTTGTTATATTTAACCTAATAATTTACAATCTAGTTGGAGTAAATGCTGCAGGATGCGAAATATAGAAAAACTCCAGGACCTTTCTAATCACTCGGGAGTCTCCTCTGTCAAGGCCGTGGTCTTGTTATGCGATTCCCACCTATAACTTAGGCTCCGAGGTGGTTATTCAAAAAATTCGGTCCAGGCGGCATTACTCTGATAAAAAACTAAAATTAAGGACCTTCTTTATAAAAACAAGAAAAGAATTCCACGTTAACGCGGAAGAGCATAAAAATAATATAGCTCATAATTTAATATATTTCTTGCACCAAAAAAAATACCTAATAGAAGGTAAAAAAATTGCTTTATACTGGCCTATTGGATCAGAAATAGATACTAGGCCTTCCTTAGCTGCCCTTAATGAGTATAAAATAATAATTTCAATTGCTTGTACAGAAAACAATAATATTAAATTTAGACTTTGGAATCCAAACACAAAAATAAAAATTAACAAAATTGGCGTAAATTTTGATAATCTAGAAGTAAAAAATCCAGATATAATTATATGCCCATTAATAGGGTTTGATAAAAAACTCAATCGCCTTGGAAGAGGAGGAGGATACTATGATAAAATATTACTTAAGAATAATAGTGCTATCAAAATAGGTTTCGCTTACTCTATACAAGAATCAGAAACAATACCTATTGAAAAGCATGATATAAGCATGAATGCTATTATTACAGAAAAATTTATCTATAATAAACCTGAAATTAAAAGGAAAATTTTATGAATATATTGTTTTTAGGTGATGTAATGGGCAAATCAGGTAGACAGGTTGTAAAAAAAGAACTGCCAGAACTTAAAAGAAAACTAGAAGTTGATACTGTAATATTAAATGGAGAGAATGCAGCAGGGGGATTTGGTATTACTCCAAAAATTTGTGAAGAATTTTATGATTTAGGCGTGAATGTTATCACTACAGGCAATCATATATGGGATCAAAAAGAAATAATACCATATATAACCAAAGATAATAGGCTTTTAAGGCCTATTAATTTTCCTCCTCAGGTTCCAGGTGAAGGAATGTTTATTTATGAAGATTCTATGAATAGAAAGGTGCTAGTTATAAATGTAATGGCTAGATTATTTATGGATCCCCTTAATGACCCTATTGAAGCTATAGAAAATATTATTGATAATTATAAAATTGGAGAAAATATTAGCGCAATTGTAATAGATGTACATGGCGAAGCAACCTCAGAAAAAATGGCTATAGGTCATGCTTTTGATGGCAGGATAAGCTTTATAGTAGGGACGCACACTCACGTTCCAACAGCAGATTCTCAAATTCTGGAAAAGGGGACTGCCTATCAGTCAGATGCAGGCATGTGCGGAGATTATGATTCAGTTATTGGAGGTGAAAAAAATGGTTGGGTATCTAGATTTAAACATAAAATGCCTACTGGTAGAATTAATGTAAGTGCTGGATTATCAACACTATGTGGAGTCATTGTAAATCTCAATGATGCAACTGGTTTAGCTGTTAATATAGAACCTATTATTATAGGACCACATTTAATTAATAGAATTCCAGAAAAAATATAAAAAATAATTTATAATATAAAAAAATAAGTATAATGAAAATATAAAAATTAATAGAAAGATTAAAATGGCTGGTCACTCAAAATTTAAAAATATTCAATATAGAAAAGGTGCTCAAGATGCAAAAAGAGCTAAATTATTCTCAAAAATGGCAAGAGAAATAACAGTAGCTGCAAAATCTGGACTGCCTGAACCAGAAAAAAATCCTAGATTAAGAAATGCTATTATTAGTGCAAGAGCTGAAAATATGCCAAAAGATAGAATAGAAAAAGCAGTACAAAAAGCTATTGGAGGAAATGATGACGCAGTTTATGAAGAAATCCGCTACGAAGGGTATGGACCAGGTAGTATTGCCATTATTATAGATGTGCTAACAGATAATAGAAATAGAACTGCTTCTGAAATACGCTCAAACTTTAACAAAAATGGTGGAAGCATGGGAGAAGCAGGAAGTTTAAGTTTTGTATTTACTAGAAAAGGTGTAATTAAGTTCAGTGCTGAACAGTGTAGTGAGGATAAATTTTTTGAATTAGCTGCTGAAGCAGGCGCTGAAGATATAAGTAGCGATATGATTGAGCATACTGCAATATGTATTGTAGAAGATTTTGGTAATGTTAGAGACAGTATAACTTTAAAGATAGGTGACCCAACTAGTGCCAAATTAGAATGGGTTCCACAAAATTTACAATCTATTAATGAGGAGCAAGCAGAAAAATTATTAAAATTTATAGACATATTAGAGGACAATGATGATGTCCAAACAGTTTATAGCAATGCGGAAATATCAGATGAAGTTATGGAGAAGATCAACAATAATTAATTATTTATTATAAGGAAAATAGATGCTTCTTTTAGGCTTAGATCCAGGCTTACGCCATACTGGTTGGTGTGTTATAAATTCTATACAAGATAAAAATTCCTGGGTAGCAAGTGGTAATATTTCTCCTAAAATTTCATTAACACTCTCTGAAAGGTTAAAAGGTATTCATCAAGGTCTAGTTTCTATTATTAAAGAGTATCAACCTTCAGTAGCTGCAATAGAAGAAGTTTTTGTTAATATGAATGGGCAATCCTCTTTAAAACTTGGAATGGCGAGAGGCACTGCAATAACAGCATGCTCTATAAATGAAATGCCAGTTCATGAATATTCTCCAACAAGAGTTAAACAATCTGTAACTGGTTCAGGAAGAGCTAAAAAAGATCAAGTAGCATCAATGGTAAGAATTTTATTACCTGGTTGCATAATAAACTCCGAAGATGAATCGGATGCATTAGCAGTAGCCCTATGTCATACTGTTTTTGCAAACTCTAAAATATATCAAATGAATATAAGGAAATAATAATGATTGCAAAGCTAAGAGGCATTATTGATCAAATGGGAGAAGATTATGTAATCATTGATGTTTCTGGAGTTGGCTATCTAGTATTTTGTCCTTCTAAAGTACTCAATAAATTATCTCCAAAAGGTCAACTAGATGAAATATTAATTGAAACTATAGTTAGAGAAGACCAAATTACTTTGTATGGCTTTAATGAAGAAAAAGAAAAGTATTGGTTTGGTTTATTACTAAAAGTTCAAGGAGTAGGAGCAAAGACCGCTCTAAAAGGCTTATCTATAATGACTCCTGAAGAATTAGAAATGGCTATTTTGTCTGATGATAAAACATCATTAACGCGTATTCCTGGCATAGGCAACAAAGGAGCCCTAAGAATATGCTCAGAATTAAAAGATAAAACTCTAAATATTTCAAATCTTGACAATAAAAATTCTAAAGAAAATAATAATATTCAAGACCTAATAAGTGGACTTATAGGTCTTGGTTATGGACATCACGAAGCATATGAAGTTATATCAAAACTAAGTAATGAAGATAAAGGTAAAAAAGTGGAAGATATGTTGCAAATTGCATTAAAAGTCATTTCTGTGAAAAGAAAATGAATTTAGAAGAAGAAAAGAATATTAGTCCTGTAGCCAGTGCTGAAAGTAGAGATAATAATGATTATGCTCTTAGGCCACAAAAACTTAAGCACTTTATTGGACAAACTTTATTATGTAATAATTTAAATATTTTTATGAAAGCCGCACAAAAAAGAGAAGAAGCTCTTGATCATGTTTTATTATATGGCCCTCCAGGTTTAGGAAAAACAACTCTAGCAAAAATAATTGCAAATGAATTAGATGTAGGTTTTAGGTCTACTTCTGGACCAGTAATACAGAGGCCTGGAGATTTAGCAGCTTTACTAACTTCATTAGAAAAAAATGATATTTTGTTTATTGATGAAATACACCGTCTCAATAATACGGTAGAAGAAATATTATATCCTGCTATGGAAGATCTTCATTTAGATATCATGATAGGTGAAGGACCATCCGCAAGATCTGTTAAAATTGATCTTCAACCTTTCACCTTGATAGGAGCCACAACTAGAGCTGGGTTATTGTCAAACCCATTGAGAGATCGTTTTGGAATTCCTGCAAGATTAGAATTCTATGAAACTCCAGAAATGAAAGAAATTGTTTTAAGGTCCGCCAACCTTCTTAATGTAAAAATGGATGACTCTGCGGCTTTAGAAATTGCACAAAGGTCTAGAGGTACTCCCAGAGTAGCAAGCAGACTTGTAAGAAGACTAAGAGATATTATAACTTCAGTTGATAAAGAGCACTCTGAAGTAAATAAAAATATTGCTGATCAAGCATTGTCCCAATTAGGAGTAGATTCAAATGGTTTAGATCAAATGGATCAAAACTATTTAGATCATTTAATTAATGATCATAACGGTGGGCCAGTGGGCTTAGAAACTCTAGCAGCGCAAATGGGTGAACAAAAAGATTCTATCGAGGATGTTATAGAACCTTACTTGATTCAAAAAGGGTTTTTACAAAAAACTCCTCGCGGAAGAGTTGCAACAAAGATTGCTTTAGAAAAATTATTTATTAAAAAAGAATAACCCTATTCATAAAAATGAAACAAAATATAAATAAAATATCAATATTAAAGCATTCTAATAATATTAGAGTTTATTATGAAGATACAGATGCAGGAGGTTTAGTATATCATGCAAACTATTTAAAATTTGCAGAGCGCGCAAGAACAGAAATGCTACGTAAAATGAAAATAGAACAATTAATATTAAAAAATGAGTATGATATTCAGTTTGTTGTTAAAAATTTATTTATAGAATTCTTTAAATCTGCTCAATTAGATGATTTATTGAATATAAAAAGTATAATATTAAATATATCTGCAGCCAAAATTATCATGGAACAAACAATATATAAAAAAATGATAGTACTAGCTAAAATTGACGTAACATTAGGATCAGTAAATACTAAAGGTAAACCTTCTCGTTTACCTAAAATAGTATTAGAAAGATTAAATAATAATATAAATGCCAAGGAGTAATAAATGGAAAGTGAATTAATTTCAGATTTGCCAATGGACGTATCATTTTGGGGATTAGTGCTTCAAGCTGATACTATTGTTAAAATTGTTATGCTAATATTATTGATAGCAAGTATATGGTCTTGGAGTATTATTATTGAGAAAACAAAAAGATTTTTTTTATTAAAAAAACAAGCAAATGCATTTGAAGAAACTTTTTGGTCTGGAGAATCTTTAGAGAAACTATATAAAGAAGAAGAGAAAAGCCCTCAACACCCATTAGCTACTGTATTTGTTGCTGGAATGTATGAATGGACCAGAGCTAGTAATAGCAACTCTTTATCAAATGAAAAAATACAAGCCGGGCTTCAAGAAAGAATACATCAAGTTATGAATGTAGCCGTAACAAGAGAATTAGAAAATGTAGAAAAAAATATTGGTTTTTTAGCTACAGTAGGCTCTACAGCACCTTTTATAGGCTTATTTGGAACGGTATGGGGAATTATGAATAGCTTTCAATCCATAGCTTTAAGTAAAGACACATCTCTGGCAGTAGTGGCACCAGGAATAGCAGAAGCCTTATTAGCGACTGCTCTGGGCCTAGTTGCTGCTATTCCTGCTGTTATAGCCTATAACAAGCTATCTAATAATTTAAACACTTATGCCTTGAGACTACAAAATTTTGCAAGTGAATTTGAAGCTTTACTATCTAGACATCTATCTGAGCAAAGTTCAGAAGAATGAAAATAAATAATAAAGGAAATAAGTCTTTTCAACATCAACCTATGTCAGAAATTAATGTTACTCCTTTAGTAGATGTAATGCTTGTATTATTGATTATTTTCATGATTACCGCTCCGCTCTTAACAACAGGTGTGTCAGTTGAATTGCCTACAACTGAATCTAAAGCAGTTCCTGGGCAAGATGAACCCCTAACTATAACAATTAATAAAAATAGAGAAATTTTTATAGGAGACAATATTGTTAAAGCTGAAACCTTGATTATAAAATTAAATGCTATCGCCGGCTTGAAAAAACAATCAAGAATTTTTATCAGAGCAGATACGCAACTACCTTATGGTGAAGTTATGGAATTAATGAGCTTAGTTACAAATGCAGGTTTTAATAAAGTCGCGCTACTAACGAAACAAAAGACTGAAAAATAAAAATTGAAAAAAGCTTTTTACTCATCTTTATTTATACATGGATTAATTTTTGTTTTAATTTCAGTAACACTTCCTGAAATTAAAACAAAAGAGATAAATTATATATCTGTTGAAATTGTAAATGAAGAAGTAAAAGAAGTAAAAGAAGTTAAAGAAGTAAAAGAAGTAAAAGAAGTTAAAAAAAATACTGCGATAAAGACAGCTCCACCAAAGCAAAAACCAATTATTATTCCTAAAAAAGATAAAGCTATAAAAAAAATTAATATAAAGCCTAAACCACCTATAAAAAAACCTAAAATTATAAAACCAGAAGAAAAAATAGTAAAAAAAATAGATAAGCCAAAAACAATAAATGATGATGCCTTTTTTGATGACATGTTAAAAAACCTTGCAAAAAATCAGCCAAAGCCAATAAAACCTGTCAAAGAGATTAAAAATAAAATTAATAATAAGTCTAAAAAAACTCAGGCAGAAATAAGAAAAAGTCAAAAGTCTATAGCTAATAATATATATAAACAAATTAAAGCGAACTATACTTTGCCTCCCGCTCCAGACTTAAAAGTTATCAATGATATAACTGTTCAATTAAGAATATATGTAAGGCCAGACGGAACAATAATTAAAACTATAATTGATAAAAGCTCTCTTAAAAAAGCTCAAAACGATCCTACATATTTGCCCTATGTAGAAGCTGCACAGCGTGCGATAAAGAAGCTAGGCAAATTCGAAAAATTGCCACAGGAAGAATATAACTTATGGAAAATTGTAGATATTCGCTTTACACCCTACGAAACATAAATAAAATATAAATAAATGGAGAAATTTTATGTATAATTTTAAAAGGCAATTTATAAAGCTTATTTTTATTGCATATGTTTTTTTCTCTTGTTTTTTTATGTCCTATTATAAAGTTGTATTTGCACAAGAAGAACCTCTCAGGATAGATATTATGGGTGGTAAAATTCAGGCAATGCCCATTGCAATATCCTATTTTACAATTGAAGATGATTTGAAAGAATTAAAACTACATAATAATATTCCTAATTTAATTGCTGATAATTTAGTGAATTCAGGATTATTTAAATTATTAAATAGAGATGCATATATGCAAAACCCAGAACAACTTATTAGCAGTCCAAAATTTAGAGATTGGAGAATTATAGATGCTCAAGCACTAATTACAGGAAATATATCAAAAAGAGCTGATAACAAAATAAATGTTAGTATAAAATTATGGGATGTATATGGAGAGAAAAGATTGTTTGGTATATCTCTGTCTTCCAAAATAAAATCTTGGAGAAGAATATCTCATATAATATCAGATAAGATTTATGAAAGGTTGACTGGTGAAGAAGGCTATTTTGATACAAGAATAGTTTATGTATCAGAATCTGGTTCACAAAAAAATAGAAAAAAAAGACTTGCCATTATGGATCAAGATGGGGCTAATCATCAATACTTAACAGATGGAAATTCATTAGTATTAACACCTAGATTTTCTCCAAATCAACAGCAAATTACTTTTTTTTCATATAGGGGAATAAATAGAGGGCTCAAGCCTAGTGTATACTTATATAACTTAAAAACTGGTAAGATGAAAATATTAGGAGAATTTCCAGGCATGTCTTTTGCTCCAAGATTCTCTCCTAATGGCTCAAATTTAGTAATGTCATTATCTCAAAATGGTTCCACTAATATTCATATAATGAATCTTAAAGATAAACAAACAAAACAGCTTACAAAAGGAATTGCTATTGATACTTCTCCATCCTTTTCACCAGACGGTAAAAACATTGTTTTTAATTCTGACAGGTCTGGAGGACAACATCTTTATATAATGAAAGAAAATGGTAAAAACCCTAAAAGAATTAGTTTTGGAAGAGGAAGCTATGCGACACCTGTATGGTCTCCAAGGGGAGACTATATAGCATTTACTAAATTTACTAGAGGAAGATTTTTTATTGGCTTGATGCATCCTGATGGGTCCGCAGAAAGATTAATTGCTGAAGGTTATCTTACCGAAGGTCCAACTTGGGCTCCAGGTGGAAGAGTTTTAAGTTTTTTTAGACAAACCCCACAAAAAGATGGAAGTATGAGAACTAGACTTTTTGTGATTGACATAACAGGCAACCGAGAAAGAGAATTAATTACTCCTGAAGATGCTTCTGATCCTTCATGGAGCCCAAAGAATATAAATTAAACAGATTAAGAAAAATAATTTATTATAATGAAATATATGTATTTATAATATAGTATACATATATATGTAGATATAATTAAGGAGAATATATGTTAAAGTACTTTAAAGTCATCGCTTCCATTATTGTTTTATCATATTTGGTAAGTTGCAGCAATAAAGACCAAGATAGTCTATTACTAGATGCAGAAGGTGGAAATATAGAAATAAGCAGTACTTCAACAGAAGAAATAGAAATAGAAGATGTCACTGCTACTCCAATTCAAATAGATGAAGTAGCATTAACAGTAGAAGAAAAACTTTCTTCTGAATTAATTGATGTAGGAGATAGAGTCTTCTTTGGATATGATGAATCCATTATTAATGATGAAAGCGCTAATACCTTACAAAAGCAGTATCAGTTTCTGACTCGAAATCCTGATATATCTATAACTATTACTGGTCACTGTGACGAAAGAGGTACTAGAGAATACAATATAGCGCTTGGTGAAAGAAGAGGTACCGCCGTAAAAAATTATTTAATATCACTAGGTATTAGCTCTAGTAGAATTGCAGTCATTTCTTATGGAAAAGAAAAGCCGACGGTTGAAGGGCATGATGATTGGGCATGGACTCAAAACAGGACCGCTGTAACATTTATAAATAGTAATTAGAAAAATAATTAATAAAATGAAATATAACACGTTTGTTATTATATTTTCCTTAATAAGTTTGAATGTATTAATTTCGACACAAATTTATGCACAGGATAGTAATGAAAAAAACCTTAATATAAACGAAACTATTCTAAATAGGATTGAAGGACTGAATACAAAAATAGTTGACCTTGAAAGAAAAGTTTATCAAGGTAAAGAATCATCCACTAATTCGCAAAATTTAAATGATAATAAAGAGCCATCAAATTTAGATGATAGAGCTAGCCATGAAAGAAGGCTAATAGAACTTGAAGAAAGATCTAGGTCTATAGAAGGACTTATTGAAGAGCTTAACTATGTTAGGACGCAAGTAGAAAAATTAATTACGCAAAACTCTATTTTAGAATCTAAATTAGATGTAATTAATAGCAAAAATATAGCTACTGAAAATAATATAGATAATGAAAAATTTGTTTCTGAAGAGGTCATTGAAGATTACCCAATATATCCAGGTATGCCTTCTAAAAATAATAATGTAGATAGTAATGAATTAAATATTATCACTGAAGATCAAGGCTCTTCAACAGTAAAAGTATTAGCCAAAATAAACCCTGATTCTGGCGAGGACCAAATTATTAAAGAAAACCTTAATACGAAACCAGTTAAGTTAGATATAATTACACAAAAAGAAAATACTTCTACTAAAAAAGATAATTCTATTGTTTCTAATGATAACCCTGAAGAAATTTATCAAAGAGCATACAATATTTTATCAAAAGGTGATATTGAAGCAGCTAGAATTGCTTTTAAAGCATTCATCAAAGATTATCCTGATCATAATTTGACTAGTAATGCTTATTACTGGTTAGGACAAACATTTTATGTAAGACAATATTATCAAAATGCTGCTACTACTTTTGCAGAAGGTTATTTAAAATTTCCTAAAGGCTCTAAAGCAGCAGATCAGCTATTTAAATTAGCAATTTCTTTAGACTCACTAAAAAAAGCAACAGAGGCTTGTGCAACATTTAAAAAGCTAGATGAAGAGTTTCCAGATGCACCTTCAAGAATCTCTAATAGGGCCCAAACATATAAAGATAAATTAGACTGCAAATAATATATTGAAAAACATAGATTTATTAGCAATTAATTTTGAAAAATTTATTCAAAATAATAAAAATATTTTTATCGGAAAAAATATTGCAATAGCAATCTCTGGCGGAGCAGATAGTCTCGCGTTAGCTATCTTAGCTAATAAATATAAATATAAATATAATTATAAACTTATTGCTTTTTCAATAGATCATCAACTTAGAAGTGAGGCTGCAAAAGAAGTTAGATATGTAAAAAATTTGATGAATTCTATAGATATCAAACATCATACTTTAGTGTGGACAGCAATAAAACCCAAGACTAAAATACAGGAATCAGCCAGAATAGCCCGCTATGATCTTTTAAGTGAAGCATGTAACAAGCATCAATGTGATTATATATTATTAGGACATCATGCCGACGATCAAATTGAGACTTTTATCATAAGATTGGAAGCTAATAGTGGCTTAGATGGACTAAGCTGCATGCAAGAAAAAACAAAAATACTCACTTCATACGGACACCTAAATCTGATTAGACCTTTACTTAATATAAGAAAAAAAAATCTGATAGAATTATGTAAAAAAAACAATATGAAATGGCTAGAAGACCCTTCCAATGAAGATATAAAATATTCTAGAAGTAAAATACGTAAATTACTAATAAGCATTGATATGTTTAGAGGTTTTAATGAAAGTATCGCTGTTTATAGTAAACTGAAGCTTAATATAGATAAAATTTTATTCAATAACATGAAAAATAGTATTACATTTAATGAAGCAGGTATTTGTAAAATATCCTTAGACAACTTTCTAAAGTTACCCAATGTTTTTCAAAAAAAGTTACTAAATACTTTAATAAAAATAATTGGAGGGAAAAAGTACCCAAGAAAAAGTTCTATTATTAATCGCGTTCTAGAAAAAATAATTGGCCTAGATAAAATAAATACTACAGTAGGAGGTGTTTATATAAAAATAAGTAAAGATTCTATATTTATGTGCAGGCAATTAGATAACTCGATGAAAACAATTAACCTGATAAATTATAAAAGTTTATGGGACAGAAGGTTTATTATTTGTAATAATACAAAAAATAAAAATATCACTATCGGTCCTTTAGGAGAAAAAGATTATTTGTTAATGATTAAATTGAATAAAATTACAAAACCTAGTATAAGCTTTAGTGCTATAAAAACAATTCCTACTATTAGATTACTTGAAGAAATCGTATCTATACCCCATCTATTATATTGGAAGAGTAGTTTTTGGAAAAAAAATATAGAAATTAGCCATGTGGAACATATATTAGTAAAACAATATAAAAATTTAAGCATATATTAAACTTGGAGGAATACTTTGAATAAAATGGGAAAAAATTTAGTTGCTTGGGCTATAATAGTTATATTTTTATTAGCTGTCTTCAATCTATTTCAAGACAAAACTACGCAAACTAAAGACACAACATTACCATATTCTGAGTTTCTTTCTCAAGTCAAATTGAATAATATTAATGATGTAACAATTAAAGAAAATAATATACTAGGACACTTCCAATCAGGGGAGGCTTTTACAACTTATGCTCCTAATGATCCTGACTTAATTACTAAATTAACTAATAGTGGAGTAAAAGTGACTGCAGCTCCACTTGATGAAAACGTATCGCCAATCCTAGGCATGCTCATAAACTGGCTTCCTATGCTTCTTTTTATAGGTGTTTGGATATTTTTTATGCGACAGATGCAAGGTGGTAAAGGCGGTGCAATGGGTTTTGGAAAATCAAAAGCAAAATTACTTACAGAGAAACATGGCAAAGTAACATTTGAAGACGTTGCAGGAATAGATGAAGCAAAGGATGAGTTAGAAGAAATTATTGAATTTTTAAGAAATCCAAAAAAATTTCAAAAATTAGGAGGTAAAATTCCAAAAGGTGTTTTACTAGTTGGCCCTCCAGGAACAGGAAAAACATTGCTAGCTAGAGCGGTTGCAGGAGAAGCTGATGTTCCATTTTTTACAATATCTGGCTCAGACTTTGTTGAAATGTTTGTAGGAGTGGGAGCAAGCAGAGTTAGGGACATGTTTGAACAAGGAAAAAAAAATGCACCATGTATTATATTTATAGATGAAATTGATGCAGTAGGCAGGCATAGAGGTGCCGGTTTGGGAGGAGGTAATGATGAAAGAGAACAGACATTAAATCAGCTTTTAGTTGAGATGGATGGTTTCGAAACAAATGAAGGCGTAATTTTAATTGCTGCCACAAATAGGCCAGATGTTCTAGATCCTGCATTACTTAGACCAGGTAGATTTGACAGGCAAGTAGTAGTTCCAAATCCTGATATATTGGGTAGAGAAAAAATACTTAAAGTACATATGAAAAATGTCTCCATTGCAAAGAATGTAGACCCAAGAATAATAGCTAGAGGCACACCAGGCTTTTCTGGAGCAGATTTAGCAAACCTAATTAATGAAGCAGCTTTACTAGCAGCAAGAAAAAATAAATTAAATGTAGGAATGATAGAACTTGAACAGGCTAAGGACAAAGTCATGATGGGTGCTGAGAGACGTTCAATGGTAATGACAGAAGACGAAAAGAAAATGACCGCTTATCATGAGGCTGGTCATGCACTAGTAATGCTTAATGTAGAGGGGCATGAACCATTACATAAAGTAACTATTATTCCGAGAGGAAGAGCTCTAGGTGTAACTATGTGGCTGCCAGAAAGAGATAAACTTTCACAAACTAGAATGGAGCTGGAAGCACTAATTGCATCGATGTTTGGAGGCAGAGTTGCCGAAGAATTGATATATGGTAAAAAATATATTACGACTGGTGCAGGTAATGATATTCAACAAGCTACAAATTTAGCTAGAAGAATGGTTATGGAATTTGGATTTTCTGATAAATTAGGCCCCTTAAGATACGAAACTAATCAAGAGGAAGTTTTTTTAGGGCACTCTGTTGCTCAACAAAGAAATATTTCTGACGAAACAGCAAGAATAATTGATGAAGAAGTTAGAAAATTAGTTGAAATTGGAGAAGAAACTTCGAGAAAAATTTTAACTAAAAAGATTGACGACTTACATAAAGTGGCCAAAGGGTTATTAGAATACGAAACCTTATCAGCGGAAGATATTAATAATATTCTATCTGGCAAAGCTGTTAGCAGAGTTAATACAGAGACAAAAAATGTTACTATTGATCCTGAAAACAATAAACCAATAAAAAATAGTGATATTAAAAACCCAACTCCAAATGAAACATAATTAAATTTTATATATTTTATTGTGAATAAATATTTTATTATACCAAGAAACTTAGTATTTGGTGCAGAAGCCAAATATTTAATTTCTATTGGAGCGGCTGTGCCTTTGGCTGGAAAAGATATGGCATTTCTAAATTTTGAGATTCAATCCTCTGAAAAAATATTAGGCAGTATTCCCCTTTTGTATTCTATAAAAGAAATAGAATCATGGAACACTAATTTTATAGCAAAAAACGATATAAAAAAATTATTGAAACAATACTCTTTTAAACCTAAAGAATTTTTAGGACTTAAAAATAAAAAATTTTATATCATGGGTATTTTAAACATTACTTCTGATAGCTTTTCTAAAGCTTCTAATAATATTCTGAGCAAAGAAGAAGCTATTAAAAAAGCTTTAATGATGTATGAAGATGGAGCAAGTATAATTGATATAGGTGGAGAATCAACTAGGCCTGGAGCTATGAAAGTTACTACAGAAGAAGAGCAAAAAAGAGTAATTCCAATTATTAAAGAACTCTCTAAATTTAATATTCCTATATCATGCGACACAAGAAACTCATCTACTATGCAAGCAGCCATAGATGAGGGAGCAACGATCATAAATGATATTTCAGCTCTTTCAGATGATAAAGCAGCCGACATTATATCTAAAAACAATTCAGGACTGATTATGATGCATATGCAAGGACAGCCAAATAATATGCAAAATAAGCCTGTGTACAAAAATGTGTCTTTCGAAATTAAAAAATATTTAGAATCAAAAAAAAATTATGCTATTAAGAAAGGTATAAAAGAAAAAAATATAATAATTGATCCTGGCATTGGGTTTGGTAAAAATGATACGCATAATTTAAAAATTTTTAAAGATTTAGCATTATTACATTCTTTAAAATCTCATATATTAGTAGGAGCATCTAGAAAGTCTATAATAGGAAGAATAACAAACACAAACCCATCAGAAAGATTGCCTGGATCTGTTTCTCTTGCTATATCTTCTTTAACAAAAGGTGTAAAATTTTTTAGAGTTCATGATGTAAAAGAAACAAAACAAGCCCTAACTATTTGGGAAAATATATAATTGATGATAATATGACAATAAATAATATTAGTTCTAAAAATAAATTAAGAAAATATTTTGGTACAGATGGAATTAGAGGCAGAGCAAATTCCCACCCTATGACAGGAGAAACAGCTTTAAAGGTAGGTATTGCTGCAGGAAAATATTTTACTAGAGGCAAGCATCTACATACTGTAGTAATAGGAAAAGATACAAGGTTATCTGGGTATTTAATAGAACCTGCATTAACAGCAGGCTTTATATCTACAGGTATGAATGTATTTTTAGTTGGCCCAATGCCTACACCAGCTATTTCAATGCTTACGAGGTCAATGAGATGTGATGTCGGTGTAATGATATCAGCTTCTCATAATTCATATGAGGATAATGGAATAAAACTATTCGGTCCAAATGGAGAAAAACTTAGTGATAAAAATGAACTAAAAATAGAAGCTTTAATGGACGATAATTGCCAATCAAATTTAGTAGATTCTGCAAAGCTAGGAAGAGCAAAAAGAATAGAAGATGCAGGAGGAAGATATCTAGAGTTTGTGAAATCTACTTTTCCTCGTGAATTATCTCTCAAAGGATTAAAGGTAGTAATTGATTGTGCAAATGGAGCAGCCTATCAAGTGGCACCAAGGGCTCTATGGGAGTTAGGTGCAGAGGTTATTTCTATTGGATGCAGTCCTGATGGGACTAATATTAATCATAAATGTGGTTCTACAAGCCCTAAACTAATGTCTGATATGGTAAAAAAACACAAAGCTGATATTGGTATTGCTCTTGATGGTGATGCTGATAGATGCATAATATGCGATGAAAAAGGCAACTTTATTCACGGTGACAAAATAATTGGGCTAATCACACAAAGATATTCAGATCAAAAATTACTTAAAGGAGGATCAATAGTAGGCACTCAAATGACGAATATGGGCCTAGAAAAGCACCTAAACAAAAATAATATTAAGTTAATTAGAGCTAAAGTAGGCGATAGATATGTAGTTGAAAAAATGAGACTTAATAATTGTAATATTGGAGGAGAACAATCAGGGCATATTATTATTGGCGAACATGGAAGTACTGGAGATGGCCTAGTAGCATCCCTTCAAGTAATTGCTACTATGATTGAAAAAAATAAAAAAGTGTCTGAAATTTTAAATATTTTTTCATTATTCCCTCAATTAATAGAAAGTATAACTTATAATAAAAATGAATTTCAATATATAGAAACAGACCCTTTTATTGAAAACAAAATAAAATATGCAGAAAATATATTAGGAGAAAATAGTAGGATAATTATAAGAGCCTCCGGCACTGAACATAAATTAAGAGTAATGGGAGAGGCATCTAATAAAGTTCTACTCAGTAAGACTTTAAAAAATCTCAAATTAGAAATAAAAAATTATATTAATGATTAATACCAAACTAGCAAGAATAATGTCTATTGCTGGCTCAGATTCCGGAGGTGGCGCCGGAATACAGGGAGACATTAAAACTATAACCGCACTAGGAGGTTTTGCTACTTCATCGATAACTGCCATAACTGCACAGAATACTTTAGGAGTAAATAAGATATTAAATGTTCCTGAAGAAATGGTTGAGGCTCAAATATTGGCTGTATTAGATGACATAGGGACAGATGCAATAAAAATTGGAATGCTCTCAAATGAAAAAATTATACTTTGTATCTCAAATTTACTTTCAAAAATTAATAAAAATATACCTATTGTTTTAGACCCTGTTATGGTTGCGAAGGGTGGTCACAAACTTCTTGATATTGGAGCTGAAAAAGCTTTAATTGAAAATTTAATGCCTTTATGTAGTATAATTACTCCTAATATACCGGAAGCAGAAGTGATAACAGGTAAAAAAATTAATAACATTATAGACCTTGAAAGAACTGGTAAGGAAATTATAAAAAT